>Ga0070723_10000255_pt1 | contig 13957 bp, 11 predicted proteins | sample tdAd002_FD_67277 | JGI IMG/M metagenome (GOLD analysis project Ga0070723, IMG submission 67277) | Marine sediment microbial communities from the Atlantic coast under amendment with organic carbon and nitrate - tdAd00.2 | ecosystem: Environmental > Aquatic > Marine > Coastal > Sediment | place...
AGCCCGCCCAATTGCTCGGACCTCGATCGCGGTCGTCGTGTCGGCGACAGGGCGAGTTATCAGGACCTCACCAAGCTGACCCAGTACTTCAATTGCATGCATATGACGGTCGGGTATCCGGTTGAGCCGGTGGATATTCACGCGTCAATCCGGCATCTCGATTGCATGTTCGACACGCTGACCCTGACCGACAAGGCGGTCCACGCCTACAGCCTGGGCGAGGAAAGAATAGAAGACGCGATGGAAATGGTGCGCATTGCCGGCGGCCTGACGCACGAAGAATTCGATGCCAGCCCACGCATGTTTACCAACATCAATTCATCGTCACCGTTGAAACTGGATTTCAATATGCTGGATGGCGCGATGCGGATGGCGCGCCGTGGCCAGCCGGTCGTTGTCACGCCGTTTACGCTTTCCGGCGCGATGGCCCCGGTGACGATTCCTGGTGCAGTGATGCAACAAACAGCCGAAGCGATTGCGACCATCGCACTGCTACAGACTATCAATCCGGGGACGCCGGTCATATATGGCGCGTTTACGTCCAATGTGGACATGAGTAGCGGCGCTCCGGCATTCGGCACACCGGAGTATATTCGCGCGACGCAGATGTCCGGCCAGATGGCACGATTCTATGAGTTGCCACTGCGCGCATCGAACGCTTGTGCCGCTAATTGCCCGGATGCCCAGTCCGCCTGGGAAAGTGCGTTTTCCCTTTGGGCTTGCGTTTCGTCCGGAGTCAATGTCGTCTGGCACGCGGCCGGTTGGCTGGAAGGTGGTCTGTGCGCCAGCTACGAAAAGTTCATTATGGACTGCGAAACTATTCAACAGATTGTCCATTACCTTCAGCCGATGGCTGTTAGCAGGGACGAGCTTGCTTTCGACGCCATCGAAGAAGTCGGGCCTGACGGAAACTTTTTTAGTGCGAGCCATACGCTGGAACGTTATGAAACCGCGTTTTACGCACCGTTTATGAGCGACCTGCGCAACTTCGAGACATGGGAAGAGCAGGGCAGTATCAGAACACCGGAGCGCGCTAATAAGATGTGGAAGCAGATACTCAGTGAATTCGAGGCGCCGCCGATGGACGATGCTATTCGCGAAGAACTCGAGACATTTGTCGAGCTTCGCAAGGAGCAGGGCGGGGCGCCGACCGATTTTTAGGGCTCGAAGTCCAGGTCCTGCACACTCGTTGACACGCTTCTTGGCGCGACCGCGACATAACGAGCCATGCCTACCATACTGGCGTCGCCACCCAGGCCGTATTCCTCGTCGTAGCCCCAGAGGCTTTCTTCGTCGATGTCGCTGCCTACACCGCCTTTATTACCAGCCAGGAACGGTATGCGAGTCTGGGGCTGGTCCGGGTCGATCCGGTTGTAAGGGTGCCAGTTGCCCATCATCTTCGTATTGTGACGGTTCCTGAACTTGTCGAGATAGGTTGCGAGCGGTTCGACGCCACCGGCGCGAACGATCATATTCGGTTCATCCTTCAGGACGTCGAAAGGGTCGTAGCCCCTGGTTGATTTTCTCGCTATCTCGTAATCGAGGATAACGCCATAACGCATCGGCAAATTGGCAATACCGCGCTTGAATTCGTCGAATTGATAGATCGGGATTTCAGTACCGTCGGGGAGTTTCCCCGCGAGCACATTGCGCGCTTCCCGTTGTGTGATTTTCGCCGCAGATTGCCCGGTTATGCCCTCCGGGTTGTGTCGATTGAGGTCCGCATAGAAGCTCCGCTCGAAGCGTTCCGGTGATGCAAATACGCCGCCACCGTGTACGGCCACTACGACATGATTTCCTTGCGGCGTTGTGACCACGCTTTCCTCGCTGTTTGATGTGAACCACGTATTCCAGATGATGTTGTCGTAGGGGGCATTCGTTCGGGCGTGCAGTAGCTGCGGCATCGAAGCCACGAAACCTTCGTCTCCCGCGTAGTGCAGCGCTCGCCGCAACGCGGTAGGTATGTGCGGTTCGAAGATGATCGCTGCGACCATCCGGGTACCGTCATCGGCCTCCGAGGCGGTCGCCAGCGACGTCGTGAGCGGGCTTGTCAACATGCCCGCTGCGCCCAACAAATGGATTGCCTGTCGGCGTGTGAGATTGCTGCTCTGTTTGCTCATAGTTCGAAGTCCAGATTTCTCAAATTTGTCGCGTCGTCACGCGGTGCGACCGCGACATAGCGAGCGAAACCGCCGGGCCAGGCGGCACCGATGCCATCGTCCGAGTCATAACCCCAACCCAGGCCCTGGTCCTTTCCTTCGCTGCCTACACCGCCTTTGTTGCCGCCCAGGTTAAGCAGCCGTGCCTGGGGTTGCTTTGGATCAATGTTGTTGTGAGAGTGCCAATTGCCCATCAACTCGGTATTGTGGCGGTTCCGTGCCTTGTCGAGATACTCTGCAAGGGGTTCGACGCCGCCGGCGCGCACGATCATGCTCGGATCATCCTCAAGGACATCAAAACTCACATAGCCTCTAGCTGAGTTTTTCGCCACATCGAAGTCGAGGACGACGGCGTAACGCATCGGCAAGTTTGTGATGCCTTGCTTGAATTCGTCGAACGGGTAAACCGGGATTTCGCTGCCATCGGGGAGTTTTCCCTGCAGCACGTCGTGGGCTTCCTGCTCTGTGATCTTTGCGGCATATTGGCCAGTCAGACCTTCCGAATTGTGTCGGCTCAGGTCCGCACGAAGGCTTCTCTCAAATCGCTCGGGCGATGCGAATATGCCACCACCATGAACCGTCACGACGACATGATTTCCCTGCGGCGTCGTAAGCACATTCTCCTCGGAATTCGCTGTGAACCAGGTATTCCAGACGATATTTTCGTAGGAAGCGTTTGTCCGGGCGTGCAGCAGCTGCGGCATCGATGCCACGAAGCCATCGTCCCCCGCGTAACGCAGGGCGCGTCGCAAAGCGATGGTGGCATACGATTCAAAGAAGATCGCCGCTATCATTTTTCTACGGTTGCCGATCTCCGCGGCGGCCGCCAACGGTGACATTAGCGAACTTGCTGCCGCGCCGGCGCCGACCGAGGCCAACGCCATGATCATCTGACGGCGCGTGAGATTACCGATTTGTTCGTTCATTGCTCGAAGTCCAGATTTTGCAAACTCGTCGAAACATCACGCGGCGCGACCGCGACATAGCGGGCCATGCCGACCATGTGGGCGTATCCGCCTATACCGTAATCCGAGTCATAGCCATAGAAATAATCGCCCTCGCTGCCCATGCCGCCCTTGTTGCCGGCCAGGAATATCACGCGGGACTGCGGTTGATCCTGATCGATATGGTTGAAGGGGTGAAAGTTCCCCATCAACTTCGTGTTGTGGCGGGCCTGAAATTTGTCGAGGTACGCTGCCGCCGCTTCGACGCCGCCAGCGCGAACGATGAAGTTCGGTTCATCCTTCAGGACATCGAAAGGGGTGAACCCTTTTTCCGTCTTCCTCGCCATCTCGTAGTCCAGGATGACGCCGTAGCGCCATGGCATGTCTTTAATGCCCCGCTTGAATTCGTCGAACGGGTAAACCGGAATTTCGCTACCGTCGGGTAGCTTGCCTTCGAGAACGTCACGGGATTCCTGCATGGTGATCTTTGCGGCACCCTGTCCGGTGAGACCCTCCGGATTCGAACGGTCCTGATCCGCGTATAAGCTCCTCTCGAAGCGATCAGGCGTTCCCAATATGCCGCCGCCGTGGATCGCCACGACCACGTGATTGCCTTGCTTCGTGGTGACCACGCATTCTTCGGAATTCGAAGTGAACCAGGTGTTCCAAACGAAATTGTCGTAGTCGGCGTTGGCTCGGGCATGAAACAGTTGCGGCAGTGATGCTACGAAGCCATCGTCTCCCGCGTATGCCAGGGCCCGTTGCAAAGCGGTGGGGATATGCGGCTCGAAAATCATCGTTGCTTGCATTGTGTTATCGGCCATCTTATTTGCTTCCTCAGAGTCCAAAGTCCAGGTTTCTCAGACTCGTCGATACATCGCGCGGTGCGATCGCGACATAGCGGGCCAGACCGGCCGGCCATTCGGCGCTCATGCCGTCATCCGCGTCATAACCCCAACCCAGGTCCTGGTTCTTGCCTTCGCTGTCCACACCACCTTTGTTGCCACTCAGGTACAGTATGCGGGCCTGGGGTTGCTGCGGATCGATCCGGTTGTGCGAGTGCCAGTTCCCCGTCAACTCTGTGTTGTTACGGGCTCTCGCCTTATCGAGGTAGGCTGCCAGTGGCTCGACACCCCCTGCGCGGACAATCATGTTCGGATCATCCTTCAGGACTTCGAAGCTTCCGTAGCCACTCTTGCCTTGCCTCGCAATTGCGAAATCCAGCACGACGCCGTAGCGCATCGGCAAATCCGTGATGCCCTGCCTGAATTCGTCGAATGGGAAAACGGGGATTTCAGTGCCGTCGGGTAATTTTCCCTCGAGTACGTCCCGGGCTTCGCTTGCGGAGATCTTGACGGCATATTCGCCGGTGATGCCCTCAGAATTGTATCGGCTCAGGTCTGCACGGAGGCTTCTCTCAAATCGTGCGGGTTTAGCAAATATGCCACCACCATGGACGGTGACTACCACGTGATTACCCTGCTTTGTGGTGACCACGCTTTCTTCGGAGTTTGCGGCGAACCACGTGTTCCAGATGATGTTGTCGTAGTCGGCGTCCACGCGTGCGTGCAACAAGGCCGGCATTGATGCCACGAAGCCATCGTGACCCGCGTATCGAAGCGCCCGTTGAAATGCAACGGTGGCATACGATTCAAAGAAGATTGCTGCTTTCGATTGGACGTCGGTCATTTTGGTATAGTCCCTTATCAGGTGCTATACAATATACACCGCCCGCTCGACAATGGATGCACGACGATGAATGCAAAGCGCGCTGAATATCTGTCAAGAGTACGAAGACTGAAGGATTCTATTGCACTTTGTCAACTACTGTGGCATTTTCCGAAAGGTGTTGATGTGTTATACATTATAGAACCAATCACGAGATTAGAGCGACATTTTCGACTCGTGATCTAGCAGAAGGAATTGAATCATGAGCATGCTTCAATTGGGTGATATCGCCATTCAACGCATCGTCGAGCACGAGGTCCCCGTCTATCATCCGTCTGAGTTCTTCGATAAGGCGACGCCTGAAGCGATTGAGCCGTATCGGGAATGGCTCGAGCCCAAAGCACTGTGTCCGCGGACGGGTCGTATGATCATGCCCGTTCAGTCCTATCTGGTACGGACTCGACACCACTGCATTCTCATAGACACCTGCTGCGGTTCCCACAAGTCGTACGCGATTCCATCGGAGTGGCATCAGCGTCTCAACCAAGCCTGGATCAGCAATCTTGCGGCGGCTGGTGTGCACCCCGAAGACATCGACTATGTGTTCTGCACGCATCTGCACTCGGATCACTGCGGCTGGAACACACGCCTGGTTGATGGCCGTTGGGTGCCGACGTTTCCGAAGGCGAAGTACGTATTTGCCCGAGATGAGTATCAGGCGATGGAGTCTGAAAACCACCTGATCTTTGTCGAAAACGTACAACCGATTATGGAGGCCAAACAAGCAGTCCTGGTTGATCTGGACTACGCCCTGGATGACGAGATCTGGCTTGAGCCCACAGTGGGTCACTCGGTGGGTCACGTGGCGATTCATCTCAAGTCTGGCGGGCATCATGCTGTCATGTGCGGGGACCTGATACACAGTCCGCTGCAGCTTGCAGAACCCGGTTGGAGTCTGAACGGCGACTACGATATGGCCGCTTCGACACGTACTCGCAAGACTTTCCTCAATGAGCACTGCGACACTGACACACTTGTTTTAACGGCGCACTTTCCGTCGCCGTCAATCGGCCACATTGTTCCACGCGGAAACGGTTACGATTTCAGATATGCGTGACATCAAAACTCGATTAGAAATTTTCTCGTATCTACTGTGAGCTAGCATGAAAGAACATACCCGGGTAGTTGTCATTGGCGGCGGCATCGTCGGTGCCGCAGTGCTGTATCACTTGACCAAACTGGGTTGGTCTGACGTCGTCCTGGTCGAACGAAAACAACTGACCGCCGGATCCACATGGCACGCTGCCGGCGGGTTTCACGCAATGAACAGCGACCCCAACGTCGCTCGATTACAGGCGTACGGAATCTCTGTCTACAAAGAAGTGGAGGAGATCAGCGGACAAGACGTTGGCATGCATCTCACCGGTGGAATCCAGGTCGCGGCGACTGCAGAACGTTGGGAAGTAATCCGCTACGAGCACGCACGTCACAGGGTTCTCGGCATCGACAGCCATTTGCTCAGCCCCGAGGACATCAAGAAGCTCTGCCCAATCATGGACACGACTGATGTTATCGGCGGACTGTTCGACGCTAATGAGGGCAACATCGATCCGTACGGTTCAACCCATGCGCTCGCAAAAGCGGCCCGCATAGGCGGCGCCGAAGTCTACGTGAACACCATGGTAGAGGACCTGGTTCATAAACCTGACAGCACCTGGACCGTGGTTACCGATAAGGGCAACATCCAGTGCGAGCATGTCGTCAACGCTGCCGGGCTGTGGGCACGCGAGGTCGGAGCAATGGCCGGCGTGCATGTGCCTATCGTGCCGATGGAGCATCACTATCTTCTGACCGGGGACATTGACGAACTGACGGAGTGGGACGGCGAGTTACCGCTGGTGCTGGACCTCGACGGTGAAATGTACTTGCGTCAGGAACGGAACGGTGTGCTGCTCGGCGTCTACGAAAAAAACTCAACACCGTGGTCAGTAAAAGCCACGCCCTGGGACTATGGTGAAACCGATCTGCTGGAGCCGCGACTCGAAGAAATCGCCGATGCGCTGAGCAAAGGTTTTGAGAGATTCCCATCTGTTGCTGATGCGGGAATTCGACGTATCGTCAATGGCCCGTTTACATTCGCGCCCGACGGCAATCCGCTCGTGGGCCCGGTACGTGGCGTGCAGAACTATTGGTCCTGCTGCGGTGTCATGGCGGGATTTAGTCAGGGCAGCGGCGTTGCGTTGGCCTTGTCGCAATGGATGATAAACGGCGAACCCGACGGCGACGTGTTCGCAATGGATGTTAATCGATTCGGTGATTTTGCGAGCAATGCCTATGCAGTTGAGAAAGGCAAGGAATTCTACGAGAACCGCTTTTACCTGTTGTGCCCCAATGATGAGTGGCCGGCTGCGCGACCGCTCAAGGTGTCTGCGTTCTATGATCGCTTGAAGCAGGCGAACGCCGTGTTCGGGTCATCGTATGGGCTTGAAGTACCGCTTTGGTTTGCACCCGAGGGAACCGAGCCAATAGAAACACCCAGCTTTCGACGCTCGAACGCGCATGAACCAGTGGGAGAAGAATGTCGTGCGGTTAGAGAAGGCGTGGGCATACTGGATGCCACATCGTTTGCCAAGTACGAGGTCTCCGGTCCGGATGCTGTGGCCTTCATGGATTATCTGTTCGCGAGCAAGCTTCCCGATCCGGGTCGCGTACGCATGGGGCCGTTACTCTTGCCATCCGGGCGTCTAAAAGGCGACTTGACCGTCATGCGACTCGCCGAAGACAAGTTCATGATTACGGGCTCGGGTTACCTGCAGGAATTTCATATGCTGTGGTTTGAACAACATATAGGCAGCAACAAGGTTCGCATCACCAATCGCTCGGATGAGTTCAGTGCCATTGCCATTGCCGGCCCACAATCTCGTGAACTACTAAGCTTGGCTGCATCCGGGGAACTGGACAACGAATCCATGCCTTTCATGTCAGTGCGCTCCATGGAAGTCGGTAACGCATCGTGCCGGGTAGCACGACTTTCGTTTACTGGTGAGTTGGGCTACGAAATTTATGTTCCAGGCGATCACGCGCAAGCGGTCTACGATTGTCTATTTGAAGTCGGCGCCAAACTCGGTATACGGCCCTTCGGCATACGTGCACTGGTATCGATGGGCATGGAAAAGAGTTTCGGGATCTGGTCGCGGGAGTTCACCCCTGACTATACGCCCGCCATGTGCGGTCTCGATCGCTTCATCGACTATGACAAAGCCGAATTCGTCGGTCGTGAGGCTGCTCTGGAAGATCGCAAGGCAAAGCACGAACACCGGCTCGTGGCGCTGGAAATCAACTCAAGTGATGCGGACGCCTGGGGTTACGAACCAATCTGGTACGAGGACGAGATTGCGGGATATGTGACCTCAGGTGCATACGGCCATACGGTCAGGAAAAGCCTGGCACTGGCTTATCTGAAAACACAATTCCTGGAATCATCGAACAATGAATTTTCCGTACATATCGTGGATAAACGAGTGCCGGCCAGACTACTGTCAGAACCGCCACATGACCCTGGTGGATCCCTGATGCGAAGCTGAGACCAGCGATGGAACGATCATGACCAAATCAGACCTGAGCTTTACAGACGTAGGAAGTCTTCTTCGAGCCGAGCACCCTAGAGAGCCGGTCTATTGCATATTTCCACACGTATATCGTGAGAAAGCAAAGGAGTTTCTAGGTGGATTTCCGGGCCGAGTCTTGTACGCGGTCAAGGCAAATGCAGAGCCAATAGTTCTCCGGCTATTGATGGACGCGGGTGTCCATCATTTCGACTGCGCATCGCTGCACGAAATTGAGGAGGTCGACACACTCGATCCCGATGCGAAGAAGTACTTCATGACTCCTGTCCGTATTCGGGGGGCGGCTGGAACGGCACAGGAAAAACACGGGGTGCGTCATTTCATGGTTGATCATCTTAGCGGCTTGTCCCAGCTTGCGACGGAGATTGATACATCCCGAGCCGTCATATTCGCGCGCATGGCCGTTCATCACGAATCGGCATTTGAGGACCTTTCAGCGAGATTTGGTGCCCCGCCCGAAGAAATGCCGGCTTTATTGGAAGCGATCCATGACAGTGGTGCTGAACCTGCGCTGGCATTCAACGTTGGATCGTCCGTCACCGATCCCGACGCGTACCGGTATTCCATGTCCGTTGCCAAGTCAGTTCTCGAGCAACTGCCGTTCAGTCTGCGATTGATCGATATAGGTGGCGGCTATCCAAAATCCTATCCCGACTTCATAGTGCCGGAACTCGAAGAGTACTTTCGGGCAGTAGCGGAGTCCGTGACCACTCTACCGCTCGCGGACAACGCAGAGGTGCTCGGCGAGCCCGGGCGCGCGCTTGCGGCGCCCGGAATGTCAGCAGTCGTCGAAGTCTTGTTGCGCAAAGACAATCGTCTGTTTATCAACGATGGGATGTTCGGCGTGTTTTGGCTGCTGCGCATTGATGGGCCTGACAGGTTTCCAGTGCGAACGTTCCGCGACGGCAGGCCGCACGAAGGCGAGACAATGGAGTTTCAAATAAGTGGTCCGACCTGTGATTCAACGGACACACTGCCCGGGCTTGTCCCATTACCCACTGACATACGCGCAGGCGACTATCTCGAATTCGGTAATATCGGTGCGTACAGCGTAAGTGGGCGGACCGATTACAACGGATATCACCATTATCATTTGGTAACGATCACGTCGCCGAACGAGAGGCCTCCCGCTGTGCAGGAGAAGTAGGATCCAATAGCTTTGCAATGAGGACCTGCAATGAGAATTAGTACCAAAACACTATGGCTCGCCATTTGCATGACCACGAACGGTCTGTGCGCGACATCAGTCACAGTCGCAGAAAGTGTAGCCGAGACCGTTGTCGACAAATTGTCATTTCCCGAAGCGCCACTATTTGTGAATGAGCAACTTCATTGGGTCGAATACGGTTCCAGTCGATTGATGCGGCTCGAAGGAGAGATCAGGACTGTTCTGCATGAGCAGGAAGGCTGTGGTCATAATGGATTGGCTCTTAGCCCGAATAATCAATTAGTGGTCATCTGTTACGAGTCGAACGAAATTCTTTATCTCGATCTCGATGGCAAGGTCGTGGAACGAGTTGATGCCGACGTGAATGGTGAGCCTTTCAACCACCCTAACGACATCGTTTTTACCGACGAAGGCGGAGCGTACATCACAACTTCCGGACCCTTTGTCGCCGAGGCCAAACAGATCGTTGGCGGCGTGTATTTTCGAGGGCCAGGTGCTGCCGGGTTTGTTGAGGTCGCGAATGACGTGCATTTTGGCAACGGCATAGTCGTGATCAATGACGGCAACACCTTGCTAGTGTCGGAACACAATGCCAACCGCATATTGCGCTTTGATATTGCAGATGATGGAACGTTATCAAACAGGCAGCTTTTCGTTCGCATGACCGATTTGTTACCTGGGCCCGCCCAGCCTTCAATCTGGTTGGGTCCCGACGGAATGAAGGTGGATTCCCAGGGCAATATTTTTGTGGCCTATTACATGGGTGGCCAGGTTGTGAAGATGTCTCCTGACGGTCAGTTCCTGCAGAGTTTCGAGATTCCGGGGATCGCCGTGACTAACCTGACCTTCTACCCCGACGACAGTTCGATGTACGTTGCCGCGGTGGAAGATATAGCTGGCGCACCGTTCCATGGAAGCATTTGGAAGATGGAATTGAGCAGTCAGTAAGAGGGCTGGTACGTGATTATGTATCCGGCAAAAATCTTCACCCTGATAACGCTTGCTCTAATCGTTGGAGCAATTACAGGCTGTGATCAAGGCAGTCCGTCGATTCCTGGTGACACGAAGGTCCTGAAAATGGCGACCGACTCCGGTGCCAAGGGATCGCCGTCCGGGAACGCGCTGCAGCGTTGGGCTGAGTTGATCCAAACCGGCACAGACGGCGAGATTGATGTCAGGTTGTTCTATCAAAACGAATTGGGTGGCCCACAGGACGTTTTCGACCTTTACATCGCAAATGACATCAATCTTACGCTCAACTGGCCGATGACTTCGTATGACCCGCGGATCGCTATTATCTACACGCCCTATATGTTCACCAATTGGGATGATGCGCTTGATGCTTACAGGCCCGGAGGTTGGGTAAATGGATTACTGGCTGAAATCTATGCTGACCTCGGTCTGAAGTTCTTCGGCGCATGGCCGGAGGGATTCAGTGGCGTCGCAACAAAAGGGAGGTACGCGACCAGTGTCGAAGCGGCATCCGAATTGAAAATGACGCTAAGGGCACCCCCTATTTTTCCTTATCCCGAAACTGTACAGGCGATGGGCTATCAGACTGCGACTATCGACTGGGGCGAAGTATATCCTGCGATTCAGATGGGAGTTGTCGATGGCGACGCTGCGAACGTGATCTACTGGGATTACGAATTTTTCCGTGACACGATCGACTACTACACGCACACGAAACAAAATTTCAATACGGGCATACTGTCGATCAATCAAGCGACCTGGGAAGAGCTTTCAGCGGAACAACAAAAAGTTGTTCAGGATGCTGCCATCATCGTGATGGAAGAAGGCTTCACAAATGCCCAGGCACTCGACAAGTTCTATGTCGAGAAAGCAAAAGCAGCGGGTATAAACTATGTTGAGCTTTCCGATGAGGAAATCGAACTGCTCGCTAAAGTTGTACGCGACAAAGTCTGGCCAATGATGGAAGAACGCATCGGCAAGAAGACAATGGCTACCATTCGCGCCAATGCGCGCGAGTTATGATTCACGTACCCCAGTCGATCGAAAAGACAATTGCAGCGGTACTGAGTGCCATTGCGATCATCGCCTCGGTGATGGTTGTGGGTTTAATGATATTTCTTGTCATCGCCCGCTACCTGCTTGGGCTGTCAATAGTCGGTCTCCATGAGTTAATCCTGCTGTTCACGCTGCAGCTATACATGGTCGGCGCCCTGATCGCCGCTCAGCGGAAATCCCAGGTGACGGTTGACTGGCTGGCCCAGCGCTTTGCAGGAGGGGGCGCCAGCGAGTGGCATAACGCCATCGTTGCAGCGATTACGCTTAGTGCGACCGTGTTCTTTATCGTCTGGGCCTACTGGATGTTTTCCTGGGGTATCCAGCGGCCACAAGTCACTCCGGCACTGGGGCTTCCGCTGTGGTTGTCACAGGCATCGATTCTCTTTTGTGCTGTTGGTTGTGCCGGCTTTGCGTTGCGAGATCTCGTGCAAGCAATAGCCGGGCTTCGAGGACGAGCATGAGCGCTCTGATTGCCGTGCTGCTCCTGGTTATTCTGATGGGCATTGGCGTGCCGATTGCGTGGGCGTTTGCGGGGGTACTCGCCTACCTGACCTTTTTGTATGACGTCAACCTCAACACATTGATGTTGCAGGGTTTTCGTTCCATGAACTCGGTCGTACTTGTTGCTCTTCCATTGTTTATCCTGGCCGGGCATCTGATGCAGACAGGTGGCCTCGCCAAACGCATTATCGGCTTCGTCGGACGGCTTGCGACCGGGCGAGGTGGCATGGGCTCTTCGATGGTCCTTGCTTCAAGTATTTTTGGCGCAATTTCCGGGACCGCCACGGCAGCAGTCGCATCTATAGGCGCGATTATGGCCGAACCACTGGCCAAACGCGGCTATCCGCGGGGGCATATAGCCGGGTTGTTGGGAATATCTTCTCTTCTGGGAATTCTTATTCCCCCGTCGATCACTATGATTCTCTTTGCTGTTGTAACGCGCCAGTCCGTTGCGGCGTGTTTTGCGGCCACTATCGGGCCGGCATTACTCCTGATCATCGGCCTCATCTTATACAACCGATTTCTTGTGGGGCGGTCCTTCGATGAAAAGCCGGTAGCCCGCGTAAGCGAGAAGACATTCTCGACCGTGTTTGTCGGCGCACTTCCCGCATTGAGCATACCGGTGATCATTCTGGGTGGCATTTACGGCGGGATATTCACGCCGACCGAGGCGGCTGCTGTCGCCGTGGTTGCAGCCCTGATTGTCGGCGGCGTCATCTATCGGGAATTCACGTTCGCTTCTCTTCGAAAGAGCATTGTGCGCGCAACTGAAACCACAGGTTCAATCATCTTGATTCTTCTGTTCTCGCTGATGATTTCCCGAATTTTATCGTCGGAGGGAATACCACAAGACTTGACCGTCGCGGTCCAGGCCATTGCGAGTGAACCACTCATTGCACTCGTCCTGGTGATCCTGGTGCTCATCGTAGCTGGTGCTCTGATGGACGATGTATCAGTAACCGTAGTAGTGGCGCCGTTGTTCCTGCCACTGATGGTCGCCAACGATATCCATGCGGTGCACTTCGCCGCCATAGTGGCCACGTCTGTCGTGATCGGAGCCAACAGCCCACCCGTGGCGCCAATACTCTTCATGTCTTGTCGTGTGTGTGCCGCGCCGGTTCACGAGACCGTTTGGCCGGCGCTGAAGCTCATGACCATAGTCGCAATTCCTGTAATGTTGTTGACCGCCTTATGGCCGGGCTTGTCACTGACAATCCCACGCCTGTTGGGCCTTCTCTGAAACGAGGCCAGGTAAACTTCCCATGCCAGCTAAAACCCCAAAGAATCTTTCGCCCGAGACCATAAGCGCTCAAGCCCTGCATCACAGCGATTCGGGGACCGGGGCGCTGACTCCCGCAATTCATCCGTCCTCGACCTACGTTCGTGATGAGAATTATGAACTGGTCGACGGCCGACATAGTTATGGGCGCGACGAGAATCCGGGTTATGCCATAGCCGAAAAAGTCCTGGCTGAACTGGAAGGGGCGCCGGCGGCGTTGTTGTTCAGCTCGGGCATGGCCGCGGCGATGGCCGTAGTCCAGTCATTGCAGCCTGGCGATCGAATCGTTGCGCCCAGGGTCATGTACTGGGGTTTGCGTAACTGGCTGATCGAATTCTGCAACAACTGGGGCTTGGGCCTGGATCTTTTCGATTCTGCAGATCCGGATGCACTCAAACGCACTGTCGAGAAAACCAGCACAAAGCTCGTCTGGATTGAAACGCCCTGCAACCCAAGCTGGGACGTGATCGATATTGCGGCCGCATCCGACATTGCGCATGGAGCCGGCGCATATCTTGCTGTTGATTCCACGGTAGCAACTCCCGTACTGACGCAGCCGATAAAGCACGGCGCTGATATCGTCA
>Ga0070723_10000256_pt1 | contig 13941 bp, 10 predicted proteins | sample tdAd002_FD_67277 | JGI IMG/M metagenome (GOLD analysis project Ga0070723, IMG submission 67277) | Marine sediment microbial communities from the Atlantic coast under amendment with organic carbon and nitrate - tdAd00.2 | ecosystem: Environmental > Aquatic > Marine > Coastal > Sediment | place...
GATCAATCACGGTTCCCACGACCACGGTGGCATTTTCAGAGGCAAATTCCTTGACGGTATTACCGACCTCCTCGAATTCACCAATAGCAAGGTCCATACCGGCCGTTACGTTTACCAGGATGCCATGGGCGCCCATCAGGTCAATATCATCCAGCAAGGGACTGGCAACTGCCGCCTCGGCCGCTTCACGGGCACGGTCATCACCCTTGGCAGTACCCGACCCCATCATCGCCATACCCATCTCGGACATAACCGTACGCACGTCCGCGAAATCCACGTTAATCAGCCCGGGGCGGGTGATCAGCTCTGCAATCCCCTGCACGGCACCCTGTAGCACATCATTGGCGGCACGGAACGCATCCAGCAGACTGATCTGTTTGCCCAGCACCAGCTGCAGCTTCTCGTTTGGAATGGTGATCAGGGAATCCACGTACTGGCCCAGTTCCTTGATACCGTTGTGAGCAATATGCAAACGTTTGCTGCCTTCAAAGGAAAACGGCTTGGTGACCACTGCCACGGTGAGTATTCCCATTTCCTTGGCAATCTGGGCAACCACCGGCGCTGCCCCGGTACCGGTACCGCCACCCATGCCGGCAGTAATAAACAGCATATCAGCCCCCTCGATGACTTCCCTGATCCGGTCCTGGTCATCCTGGGCCGCCTGCCTGCCGACGTCCGGGTTGGCACCCGCGCCAAGCCCCTTGGTAATGGTCCCGCCGATCTGCAAGGTGGTACGTGCACCCATGCCCTTCAGTGCCTGCGCATCCGTATTTGCACAGATAAACTCCACCCCGTCAATATTGGCCTCTACCATGTGCTCTACGGCATTACCGCCACCGCCACCTACACCGAGTACCTTGATTACCGCGCTTTGCCCACAAGAATCTAATAATTCAAACATGATGTCTTCTCCTTTGCCGAAACAACCCTTCGTTTATATTAAAAGCTGTCATACCAACCTCACTTGTCATGACAAACTTCAACCTTTTTACCACCTAGAAATTTCCCTGAAACCAACCCTTCATCCTGTCCCACACCCCGTGTAAACCCTTGCCCAATCCACCCTCCAGCGATCGTTGATCACGATTTTGATGACCGAACAGCAACAGCCCGACACCGGTTGAATAAATCGGGTTACGTACAACATCCACCAGCCCCGTCACATACTGGGGCACACCCAGGCGCACCGGCATATGAAATACTTCCTCTGCCAGCTCAACCAGTCCCTCGATCTTGGCACTGCCACCGGTCAACACGATTCCGGCAGCCACCCGGTCTTCAAATCCACTGCGCCGTAACTCGGCCTGTATCAGACCCAGCAGTTCTTCATAACGCGGCTCCACGACCTCGGCCAGCGTATGACGTGCCAGCTTGCGCGGTGGCCGGTCACCGACACTCGGCACCTCGATGCTTTCCTCGGCGCTGGCCAGCTGGGTCAGTGCACAGGCATATTTAATCTTGATGTCTTCTGCATTCTGCGTCGGTGTACGCAGGGCAACCGCAATATCGTTGGTCACCTGGTCACCGGCAATCGGGATGACCGCGGTATGGCGAATCGAACCCTCGGTAAAAACGGCAATATCAGTCGTGCCGCCACCGATATCGACCAGGCAAATACCCAGGTCTTTCTCGTCATCCGTCAACACCGAGTAACTCGATGCCAGTTGCTCAAGGATGATGTCATCGACTTCCAGGCCACAGCGGCGCACACACTTGATGATGTTTTGCGCCGCACTCACAGCCCCCGTAACCATGTGCACCTTGGCCTCCAGCCGTACGCCGGACATACCAACCGGCTCGCGTATCCCATCCTGGTTATCAATCAGGAATTCCTGCGGGAGAATATGCAGTATCTTCTGGTCGGCGGGGATTGCGACAGCACGCGCCGCATCGATTACCCGTTCAACATCATTGGGGGTAACTTCCTTGTCCCGGATGGCCACGATGCCATGTGAATTCAGGCTGCGGATATGGCTGCCTGCAATACCTGCAAAGACCGAATGAATCTGGCAACCCGCCATCAACTCTGCTTCCTCGACGGCACGCTGAATCGAATGCACGGTGGACTCGATATTCACGACCACGCCCTTTTTCAACCCCTTTGACGGGTGCGAACCGATGCCGATTACTTCCAGCTTGTCTTCCGGCATGATTTCGCCGACGATGGCAACCACCTTGGAGGTGCCAATATCCAGTCCGACGATAAGTTGTTTTTCAGCTTTCTTGGACATACAAAATAATTCCTGACTTGATCAAACCTGTTTCTCCCTGGCAGCAACCGCTGTTACATTCTCCCGATATACGGAAAACCCGTTACTGTAACGAAGATCAACCCGCTGCAGTCCATCCATGCGTCCCTCAAATACGACGGGCCAGGCACGTGCAAACCGTTGCAGCCGTTGCCAGGCCTGTTGTACGCGTCCCAACTCCAGCTGCACGCCGCCATTCAGCTGCAGATGCAAGGCACGGCGTCCGTCGAGCACCAGCTGATCAATGCGCAGACCCAGTGGCGCCAGCAAGTCTGAAGCGACCCGATACTGTTGCAGCACCCTGGACTCCTGACCGACAGGACCAGCCAGGCCGGGAAGTTCCCCGCTAACCCGTGTCTCAGCGGGAATGAATGACTCACCCGCGCTGTTTAGAAAACCCTTTTCACCCCAGCGCGCAATCGGCTGCTGCTCCTCTATCTGCAAGCGCAGGATATCCGGCCAGACGCGTTGCACCCTTGCCTTGTAAACCCAGGGCAGTTGCTCGGCAGCTGCGCACACAGCCACCACGTCCACAGTGAAAAAACCACCTTCGGCATGGGGTGCAATGACCGTTTGCAATTGCCCTCTGTCCAGGTACCTAAAATCACCTTTTACCTCGACCACTTTGAGTGGAAACCGGTACGGATCTGACAACCACTGCATCCCGAAGCCGACCGAAACAGCCAGCAAGGCAATCAGCAGCAGGCCGGAAATCGTCCTGACATTGTCCCGCAGCAAAGCAGCAACAATCTGTCCAACTGTTTTTGACTGGCGCTTAGCCATGCTGCATCTCTGCTCCGGCATTAAAACTGGTATCCAGTATCCGGCAAACAAGCTGTTTGAATTCACGCCCAACCGCCTTCGCCGCCATCGGCACCAGGCTATGGCCGGTCAGGCCCGGTACTGTATTCACCTCTATAAACCAGGGCCTGCCTGACTCATCCAGCATAAAATCAACACGCCCCCAGCCAGCTGCGCCGACGGCCCGGAACGCGGCAAGTGAAACCTCCTGCAGTCCGGCCTCCTGTGCAGCAATCAGTCCACAGGGAAGCAGGTAACGGGTCGTATCGGACTCGTATTTTGCAGCGTAATCATAGAAAACATTTGGCGTCTCCAGCCGGATCAATGGCAACACCTCGTCACCCAGGATCCCGGCCGTGTACTCCGCGCCACTGATCCACTGCTCTGCAATCACCGTATCGTCATAACGTGCGGCCAGTTGCCAGGCGTCCTTGAGATCAGCGGCCGTATCGACCTTGCTGATGCCGATGCTGGATCCTTCATGGGCCGGCTTAACAACCACCGGGTACTCGATCGTGTCCTTTGCAACGGCCACGTCTGCCGCACTTTTCAGTACTGCAAATGCCGGTGTTGGAATCCCCGCACTCTGCCAGACCTGCTTGGTACGCAGCTTGTCCATCGCCAGTGCCGAGCCAAGTACACCGCTGCCGGTGTATGGAATATCCAGCATTTCCAGCATGCCCTGTATAACGCCGTCTTCACCGCCGCGGCCATGCAAGGCGATGAAGGCCCGTGCATAGTTCTCACGCGCCAGAATATCCTGAAATCCATCGGCCGCAGTATCCTGGCCATGCGCATCAATCCCCTGCGCCTGCAATGCCTGCAACACGGCCTGCCCGCTAAGCAGCGAGATCTCGCGCTCCGCTGAACGTCCGCCCATCAGCACGACCACCTTGCCATAACCCTTGCCCTTGTCTGCTGCACCTGTATTCATCCCCGCTTACGCTGCTGGCTGTTCGCCAACAATGTGTACTTCCTTTTCCAGACGAATGCCGTGCGCCTGCTCCACCCGGCCCTGCACCTCGTCTATCAATGTTTCAATATCGGTCGCTGTCGCCGTGCCGGTATTAATAATGAAATTGGCATGTTTTTCGGAGACCTGTGCGCCACCCCGGCTGAGACCCTTGAGACCGGCGACCTCAATCAGCCGTGCGGCGAAATCACCCGGCGGATTACGAAACACCGAGCCGCAACTGTTTTGCTGCGTCGGCTGGGTTTCACTGCGCCGCGCAAGCAGGCCCCGAATACGGCGCTGCGCAGCCACAGCATCCCCTTTTGTCAGTGCAAGGGTCGCCGACAGGAACCACTCATTCTTGTTTATCCCTTCTACGCTGCGATAGGCAATGTGATAGTCAGAGGGCAGACGTGCATGCACGACCCCTGCACGGTCTATGGTCTCCACGGCAACAACCTGCTCCCAGGTTTCACCATCAAAGGCGCCGGCATTCATGGCCAACGCACCCCCCATGGTGCCGGGAATACCCGCGAGGAACTCTGCACCGGTCAAACCTTTTTGGGTCGTGATACGCGCCACTTTTGCACAGCTCATACCGGCACCCACCTGGACGGTTTGCTCATCAATCCAGTGCATCTCTGTCAATGCACCAAAAATAAAGATCACGGTGCCGGGGAAACCACCATCACGCACCAGCAGGTTGCTACCGAGTCCCAGCCACAACAGCGGCTCATCCTTATCAAGCCCTGCCAGAAACTCGCACAGGTCAGCCACATCCGCCGGTTTGTAAAAACGCTGTGCACAACCGCCGGTACGCCACGAAACATGGCCACCCATGGGCTCGTTAACCTTCAACTCACCGCGCCAGTGCTGTGTTTTTTCTGCAGCCATCATTCCTGTATCACCGCGCCCCTGCCGCCAGCCTGGCGGGCAAGTCGGCGGCAATCGCACCGATATCTCCCGCACCCAGCGTCAGCAGGATGTCGCCATCGTGCAGCACATCGTTTAATACATCCGGCAAGGTTGCCAAATCTTCCACGAACACCGGGTCAATATGTCCACGTGCGCGTATGCCACGCGCCAGCGCCCGACCATCGGCACCGCTAATCGGTGTTTCGCCAGCGGCATACACTTCGCCCAGCACCAGTAGGTCAACACCGGACAGCACCTGGATAAAATCGTCAAACAAATCATGCGTACGCGTGTAGCGATGCGGCTGGAATACAACAACAAGACGCCGCTCCGGCCAACCCGCATGTACGGCAGCCAGCGTTGGGGCAATCTCCCTGGGGTGATGCGCATAGTCATCAATCATCAACACATGTCCTGCGGCTGTTTTGACTTCACCGGCCAGCTGGAAGCGGCGCCCGATTCCCTGGAAACCTGCCAGTGCCTTCCGGATTGCCTCATCGGACACACCCAGCTCGGTTGCAACGGCAATGGCCGCCAGTGCGTTCAGCACGTTGTGACGCCCCGGGAGGTTCAAGGTAATGTCCAGCGCCTTGTCATGGCCCTGGCGCTGCACGCTGAAGTGGGTCTGCATTTCAGACTGCTCTATCCCGGCTGCCACGATGTCTGCATCGGATTCAATCCCGTAGGTAATGACCGGCCGGGTGACCTCATCAAGGATATTGCGCACCTCGGGATCATCCAGGCAGAGCACGGCCAGGCCGTAGAATGGCAGATGGTGCAGGAACTCGATAAATATCTGGCGCAGACGATCAAAATCGCCCTCGTAGGTTTGCAAGTGATCGGCATCGATGTTTGTCACAATCGCCATGGAGGGCTGCAGGTGAAGAAATGATGCATCACTCTCGTCGGCTTCAGCCACCAGGTAATGACCACTGCCGAGTTGCGCATGGCTGGCCGCGCTGTTCAACTGGCCACCAATGACAAACGTCGGATCGAGCCCACCCTCGGCAAGCAGGCTGGCAACCAGGCTGGTCGTCGTTGTCTTGCCATGCGTACCTGCCACGCCTATTCCATAACGAAAACGCATCAACTCAGCGAGCATCTCTGCGCGCGGCACAACCGGGACGCGGCGTTCCCGGGCCGCAAGAATTTCCGGGTTTTCAGAATCTATGGCTGTTGAAACCACAACGGCATCGCAATCAGAGACATTCGCAGCAGAGTGACCGGTAAATATTTGCACACCCATGTCTTTCAAACGGGACGTCACGGCATTCTCACGCAGGTCCGAACCACTGACCTCGTAACCGAGGTTATGCAGCACCTCGGCGATGCCACCCATGCCTGCACCACCGACACCCACCAGGTGGATACGCCGTACCCGTCCCATACCATGCGGCTGGGCAGCGGCCGTTGGATGCGGTGTCACACTCATTGTGTCTTCACCCCTGCAGCCTGAAGACACAGGGCCGCAACACGGCGTGCGGCATCCGGTATCGCCAGTGCACGTGCGCGGCAGGCCATCTCCAGCAACAACTCACGCTGCTGGCAAAAATCTTCCAGCAAATCCGTCAGCTTGCCGGGCTGTAAAACATCCTGCTGTATAAGGATCGCGGCGCCTGCATCGGCGAGGTACTTCGCATTAGCTGTTTGATGATCATCGGTGGCATAAGGGAATGGCACCAGCACCGAGGCAACACCGACAACGGCAAGTTCGGCAACCGTCAAGGCACCCGAGCGGCAAATCACCAGGTCGGCCCATGCGTATGCGGCAGCCATGTCCTCGATAAAGGCTTCAACCTGCGCCTCGACGCCTGCAGCGGCATAGGCTGCCCGTACAGCGGCTTCATCCGCAGCACCGGTTTGATGATGTAATACGGGTTGTCGGTCTGCAGGCAACTGCCTGACAGCCTCGGGAACAGCCGTGTTCAGTGCACTGGCACCGAGGCTGCCGCCGATCACCAGAACCCGCAAGGGGCCGCTACGTGATGCAAAACGTGCCGACGGTTCGGCGAGCCGGGTGATTTCAGAACGCACCGGGTTACCCGTATGAACCGGATGACGCTTTGCGGGCAGACTGCCGGGGAACGCCTCCATCAGCGTACGCGCCAACGGCGCCAGCCAACGATTCGTCATACCGGCAACCGAATTCTGTTCATGCACCAGCAGCGGACGGCGCAACAACCAGGCAACGAGTCCGCCGGGACCGGATGCAAAACCGCCCATACCCAGCACGGCATGCGGACGCAAACGCAACAGGATGGCCAGGGCCTGCATCACAGCGATAACAAGCATGAAGGGCGCAAATAACAAGCGCAGTACGCCTTTGCCGCGCAGGCCGCTAACGCGCATCGTCTCAAGCGGATAACCGGCCGCCGGTACCACGCGCGATTCCAGCCCGCGTTGCGTACCCAGCCAGGAAACGGCAACACCCTGCGCAGATAATTCCCTCGCAACGGCCAGTGCGGGAAATACATGCCCACCGGTACCGCCCGCCATAATGAGCACGCGACTGTTTGCAGGCTGTCTCATGCGCGTGCCTTCTTGCGCCGGGCCGGCGTCCGCCTGCTCGCAGACAAACTTGCAGAGCGCGTCTCGTAATCAACACGCAACACCAGGGCTGCGGCTGCACACATAACCACCATGCTTGAGCCCCCGTAACTCATCAGGGGCAATGTCAGACCCTTGGTCGGCAGCAATCCCATGTTGACGCCAATATTTACGAAGCTTTGCAGCCCGAACCAGATGCCAATACCGTACGACAGGCTGGCCGCGAACAGGTGATTGGCCTTTGCTGCCTGGGCAGCGACAATAAACGCACGCCACACGAACAACACGTACAGGGCAATAACAGTGCACACACCCAGCAGACCAAGCTCTTCAGCAAGCACCGCGAAAACAAAATCGGTATGTGCCTCGGGCAGGTAAAAAAGTTTTTGCACGCTGGAACCCAGGCCAACACCGAGCCACTCACCACGACCGATTGCCATCAGTGACTGGGTCAGCTGGAAACCGCTGTCGAACGGATCAGCCCAGGGGTTCATAAACGTTGTCAAACGTTCCAGCCGATAGGGCGAAGAGACCGCAAGCCCGCCGAGCAACAGGCCACCTGCCCCCACCATGGTGGCGAACTGCGTTAATTTGACGCCCGCCATAAAAATCATGCCCATGACGGTAGCCGTCAGCACGACTGTTGCACCGAAATCGGGTTCCAGCAGCAGTAACACGGCTACAATAGCCAGCAGTCCCAGGGGTTTCAGAAAACCACTGATATGCACACGCAGCTGCTCACTGTGACGCGCCAGGTAACTTGCCAGGTAAATAATGAACAACAATTTCGCAGGCTCGGAAACCTGCAACCTGAACAGACCGACATTGATCCAGCGTGTTGCACCATTCACTTCCACACCAATACCCGGGACCAGCACCAGTAACAGCAGCACAAAAGAGAACAGCAACAGCACCCGCGCCATCTGCTCCAGCAGGGAAAGTGGCAGGCGAAACAGGACAATGCCCGCGAATACACCGCCGCTTATATAAACGGCCTGGCGAATCGCATAATAAAAGGGCTGCCCAAGCTGACGGTCAGCAAAGGTGACGGAGGCAGACGCCACCATCACCAGGCCGAGTACAGCAAGCGCTGCCGCACTGAACAGCAACCAGTAATCGGTGCGCGGCAAACGCATACCGTGCGCACCGACAAAACGGGCCTGGCAGGCAGTGGCCGTCATGGCTCCAGCACCTGCAGCACCGCATTGATAAACACTTCACCACGCTCGACAAAATTACGATACATATCCGTACTGGCACAGGCAGGAGACAACAGCACACAGTCACCGGGTCGTGCCAGTGCTGCGGCCAGCGTGACGGCCTCGACCATATCAAGCGCATAGCTTACCGGGACCACTTCGGCTAACAGGGCACCAAGCACGGCAGCATCTTTTCCAATCAATACAGCTGCACGCCCCTTGTCTTGCATGGCACTGGCCAGCGGTGTGAAATCCGCACCCTTGCCGTCACCACCCGCAATCAGAACGACCCTGCCTTCAACACCGTCGATAGCCGCCAGGGTTGCACCGACATTGGTCCCCTTTGAATCGTTGTACCACCGCACATCATCATGCGTGACAACATGCTGCATCCGGTGCGGCAGGCCCTGGAACTCGGACAGGGTTTCAAGCATGGCAACAAGCGGCAACCCGGCTGACTCACCCAGCGCCAGTGCCGCCAGTGCATTCATTACATTGTGACGGCCGGCCATGCGGATGCGGCTTACCGGCATCAGTTTTTCAGTACCATGCGCCAGCCAGGCCTCACCAGCCGACTCAACAAGCCCGTACTCATTTTCACCCGGCAACTGCTCCGTGAAGCGCAACTGCACACGGGTCGTATCAGCGAGGCCGGCTGCAAGCGGGTCATCGGCATTCACTACCTGTATTCCGGCATGCCGGTAAACAGCCTGTTTTGCCGCCGCATAAGACGCCAGGTCGCTGTAACGGTCCATGTGATCAGCGCTCACGTTCAACACGACAGCCGCCTGCGGCTGCAGTGATTCAACCGTTTCAAGTTGAAAACTCGATAATTCCAGCACGTACAGATCGGGCTCCGTATCCTTGATGAGATCAAGCGCCGGGGTACCGATATTGCCGCCGGTACGCACATCGACCCCGGCGCAGCGCGCCATCGCGCTGAGCAGTGTTACCACCGTACTTTTCCCGTTGGATCCGGTCACAGCCAGTACCGGCGCATTCACGGCCTGCGCAAACAACTCAATATCACCGATGAGCGGCACACCACGTGCAACTGCTGCGGCAATTTCAGGCTCACTGACCGACACCCCGGGGCTGATCACAATCTGCTCGGCACGCATAAACGCCTCTTCATGAAAACCACCGAGGAACAGCGCAACATCCGCAGGCAACTCGGCACGTAACTTTTCCAGCCCGGGAGGATTTTCCCGGCTATCGACGATGGCAACGGCTACACCCTGGTGTGACAGGTAGCGGGCAACCGATAAACCGGTTTCACCGAGTCCAACCACCAGCGTTCTGCACGCCTTGTCAAACATCTTTGTCATTGCCAGTATCGGGACCGCCATCAGATTAACGAATCTTCAGTGTTGCCAGGCCAACCAGCACCAGGATCACGGTAATAATCCAGAAGCGCACGATGACGCGCGGTTCCGGCCAGCCCTTTAATTCAAAATGATGGTGTAGTGGCGCCATGTGAAAAATGCGCCGGCCCGTCAACTTGTACGACCCCACCTGCAGGATCACTGACACGGTCTCCATAACGAACACGCCCGCCATTACCATAAACACCAGCTCCTGGCGTACCAGCACGGCAACAATCCCGAGCGCCGCACCCAGTGCCAGCGCGCCTACATCCCCCATGAATACCATGGCGGGATAGGCGTTGAACCAGAGAAAACCGAGGCCCGCACCGACCAGCGCGCCGCAAAAAACAACGAGCTCGGCTGTCTCGCTGATGTAGGGAATACCCAGATAGGTAGCAATCTTCACGTTACCCGTTGTGTAGGCGAACACCCCGAGCGCACCGGCGATCAGCACGGTTGGCAGGATCGCAAGCCCGTCGAGCCCGTCAGTCAGGTTCACCGCATTGCTGGTGCCGACGATTACAAGGTACGTCAGCAGCACGTACATCCAGCCAAGATTGATCGCGATATCCTTGAAAAAAGGAACAAGCAATGCTGTCTCTGCAGGCGTAGTCGCCGTCATAAAAAGAAAAACCGCAACAGCCAGTGCGACCAGCGACTGCCAGAATACCTTGCTGCGTGGCGCCAGGCCGTCTGAATTCTTCAAGACCAGTTTTTTATAATCATCCACCCAGCCAATTGCACCGAACAAGGTCGTTACCAGCAACACGACCCAGACATAATGATTGGAAAGATCCGCCCACAGCAGGGTTGCAATTGAAATGGCAACCAGGATCAGCGCACCACCCATGGTCGGCGTGCCCGCCTTGACCAGGTGCGACTCCGGCCCGTCACTGCGCACGGACTGTCCGATCTGGTAACGGCCGAGCCTGCGTATCATCTCCGGACCAACAACAAACGAAATAATCAATGCGGTTAACACACCGAGGATGGCGCGCAAGGTCAGGTACTGGAAAACATTGAAACCGCTGTAGAACTGGCTCAGGTAATCCGTCAAGTACAAGAGCATTAGCAACCCTCCCCAAAAGGTTGTGTGTCCAGCGCTTCAACAACGCGCTCCATGTGCATGCTGCGCGAACCCTTTACAAGGATATGCAGCGGGCTCTGCATGTCCTTGCGCAAGGCCGCAAGCAGTTCATCCATCCCGGCAAACGCACCGCCCTTGCCTTCAAATGCAGTGAATGCCTGCTGCGCCAGCTCGCCAAGACTGTAGAGCCGGCTTATTCCGGCAGCCTGCGCCTGACTGCCTGCCTTGTAATGCAATACGGCCGCATCATCACCCAGCTCACCCATATCACCCAGCACCAGCCAGGTTTCGCCCTGCGCCTGTGCCAGCACATCGAGCGCGGCCTGCAATGATTCCGGGTTGGCGTTATAGGTATCATCGATCAGGGTGACATCATTGGGCAGTTGATGAATAGTGAAGCGCCCGGCAACCGCTGTCATGGACTCCAGCCCGTCACGCACGTCATCCAGGCTGGCGCCGGCGGCAAGTGCTGCAGCAGTGGCGGCCAGTGCATTCATTACGTTGTGTTTACCCGGCACAGGCAGGCGTACTGCAATCTCGCCCTGCCCGGTCACCAGCCTGACATCACTGCCACGGGTATCACCCTTCCAGTCGGCATGCACAGCCGCATTGGCAGTCAGCCCGAAATCGACAATCCGGCAATCTGCGGCCATCTCGCGCCACAGAGGTGCAAATTCGTCATCGGCATTGATCACTGCAACCGCGTCCCTGTCGAGACCCGCAAACACTTCGCCTTTTGCCCTTGCAACACCCTCAAGGTCACCAAAACCCTGCAGGTGTGCCGGGCCTGCATTCGTGACGACTGCAATATCCGGTTGCGCAATACCGGCAAGGTACGCTATTTCACCGGGGTGGTTCGCACCCATTTCCAGCACTGCAAATTCATCTGCTGCACCAAGCCGCGCCAGCGTCAATGGCAGACCAATATCGTTATTCAGATTGCCCTGCGTCGAAAGTGTCTGCCCGCAACGTTTCAATATGGCCTCCAGCATCGCCCGCACGGTGGTCTTGCCGTTACTGCCGGTAATCGCAAGTACCGGAATCGAAAACTTGCCACGCCAGTACTTTGCCAGGCTGCCCAGCGCAAGCCGCGTATCAGACACCTTGAGCAATGGCATTTCAGTCTCGCAGTCTATACTGACGGTTGCTGCCGCCGCCCCCTGCGCTTGTGCCTGCTGCAGATATTGATGGCCATCAAAGTTCGGCCCCTGCAATGCGAAGAACAGGGCACCCGCCTCGAGCGTCCTGCTGTCAGTGCTGACGCCATGAAACGCAACATCTGCAGACGGATAACAGGAACCATCCAGCACCTTTGCAGCTTCTGAAAGTTGCATGGCCATCATCGTGACCATTCCCGCACCAGCGCCATGACACGTTCACGGTCACTGAACGGAACTGCCCGGGTACCGACAATCTGAACCGTCTCATGCCCCTTGCCGGCAATCAGTACCAGGTCATCCGGCCCCGCTTCCTGCATCGCCCGGGTAATGGCATGGGCACGGTCATGTTCAATATGCACCAGGGCGGGCCGCTTCAGTCCGGCACAGATTTCATCAATAATTTGTTGCGGGTCTTCGCTGCGCGGATTGTCATCGGTCAGCACAATCTCGTCGGCAAGTCGTTCGACAACAGCACCCATCAGCGGCCGCTTGCCACGGTCACGATCGCCGCCAGCCCCGAACACACACCAGATCTTGCCAGTACAATGTGCGCGCAGCGAACCAAGCACGGCTTCCAGGGCGCCCGCCGTATGCGCATAGTCAACGACAACCAGGGGGTGTGCAGCACCAACATCAAAACGTTCCATGCGCCCGGCTACCGTGCGGGTTACCGCAAGACGCCTGAGTGCCTCGTTAAGCGGCAAACCCGTCACACACAAACAGGCAAGTGCTGCAAGCAGGTTACTGGCATTGAAACGGCCCAGCAGGGAGCTCTGCAAGCGACCGCCGCCCCAGGGCGTATTTACATCCATGGACATACCCGAACTGTTAAACTCCAGGTTACGCCCAATCACCCACTGTGCAGGGAAACGCGTGCGAAACGGTTCATTCTCAAGACGATAGGCAATCGGTGCTACACCCGGTGGAATATCGTCCAGCAAGGCCGCACCAAAACCGTCATCCGCGTTGATAACAGCGTAGCGCAGGCCATCTGCGTGAAACAGTTTACGCTTGGCGGCTGCATAGGCCTCAACGTTACCGTGATAATCGAGGTGATCACGCGTCAGGTTGGTCAACACTGCAATGTCAAAATCCACGCCATGGACACGTCCCTGGTCCATGGCGTGTGAGGAAACTTCTGCAACAACACAACGCGCACCCTGTTTCTGCATGTCGTAAAGCGAGTGCTGCACGGTCAGCGCATCCGGTGTGGTATGCGTTGCCGCAGACAAGCTGCCAAACAAACCATAACCGAGCGTTCCAATTACACCGCAACGCCGGTCACCGCTGTTCAGTGCCTGGGCAATAAAATGTGAACACGAGGTCTTGCCATCTGTACCGGTAACACCAATCACAAACAGGCCGCGTGACGGATGCCCGTAAAAACGCTCTGCAATAATACCGGTCCGCTGACGAAGAGCGGGGACTGCCACCACCGGTACCGGCAGCAACGCGGCCATTTCCGCAAAACCGGCATCATCGGCAACCGGCTCCCATATAACTGCCGCCGCACCCAGTGCGATCGCCTGGCGCGCATGCTGAAGCCCATGCGTCTGCGTTCCGGCAACAGCCAGGAACACATCACCCGCCTGCACCTTGCGGCTGTCAAGCGCAATACCGGAAACCACCAGGTCCTGCCCGATGTTTACATCGTCAAAACCATG
>Ga0070723_10000257_pt1 | contig 13910 bp, 23 predicted proteins | sample tdAd002_FD_67277 | JGI IMG/M metagenome (GOLD analysis project Ga0070723, IMG submission 67277) | Marine sediment microbial communities from the Atlantic coast under amendment with organic carbon and nitrate - tdAd00.2 | ecosystem: Environmental > Aquatic > Marine > Coastal > Sediment | place...
TAATCTCAATAACGTTTTCATTTTCTCTAGGCTTGGAATTAGCCCTGTCATTATGTTAAAACAGTTTACATCAACAGTGGCTTACGCTAACGATATAGGATATACAAACTGGGTGAAATACTCTGCTAAAAACCTCAGTGAACTAGGGGGTATTTGGAAAGAAGTAAGAGATAATTCGGTCTATATGCAAGACAGAAAGTTCAATAGTATTACGAAAGCAATTGAGACATATAAGGACAGCGATTCTGAATCTCTGATGCCAGGGCGAACCAAAAACTTCTTTGAGGATGTACTGCTAGCGAACGTAAAGTTCGGAGACAGAGGAGCCATCTATTTGGGGGGGCTACCCAACTATTCTTACTACAAAGCTGAGTTTAAAAAGAAGAACCCTAAAGCCACTGAGCAAGAGGCTATTGACTATGCTGTTCGTAGGTTCGAGCGTGACACGAAACGAACTCAGCAATCATCAGACCTACAGGATAAAGATTACTTCCAAACAGGAAATCCAATAGTAAGGCAGCTCAATGTGTTCCTTACTAGTCCAAAGCAGTACTTTAGAAAAGAGATACAAGCCTTACGAAATATAAATCGTAAGATAAAGGCTGGAGATATGGGTGCAGGAAAAGGTTCGTTAGGGGAGAATTTGAGAACTCTATTTACATATCATATTTTGATGCCTGTGCTCTTCCAATGGGTAGCTATGGGGCTCCCTGGTATGCTTCGCGGATGGAGAGATGATGACGATGAGGATTTATTGCGAGCAGCGATTATCGGAAACATCAATGCCATATTTATTTTGGGTGAAATTGCTGTAATGATTGGGGATGCGTTGACGGGAAAGCCTTGGGACGCCACTCCTAAAAGTGTAGGTGTCTTACAGATAGCGGCTTCAATTACAAAAAAGGCTAAGATTTGGGACAAGACCAAAGACCCTGTAAAAAAAGAAGAACACTTCAAGCGTTTACTGTGGGAGATATCAACCCTTACAGGTATGCCAGGTCCTACCTTAAATAAGATGGCAAAAAATATTGAGAAGCTTATTGAAGGAGGTGAAGACCCAGGAACAGTAATACTCAGACTATTTAACTATTCTGATTATCAAATCGAAGGACCAAAAAATAAAAAGAAAGGCTCAGAGAAAAGCAGTAAGATGTCCGATGCTGATATGAAGCAGTACTCCCCTGAGCTATACAAGATGCAAAAGGATATGGAGCAGCAGCTGAATCAGCAGCTAAGTAACCCTGAACTTGAGCGATTCGAAAAGGAGATGAAGCTCCTTGAAAAGCAGCTTGAGGAATCCCTAAAGCAGCGCCGACAGTAAACGGAACAGGCCCCAAAGAAGGACTCCGTTAAGGACAAAGACCAACAGGAGGTTACGTGTTTCTTTTCTCATAGCAGCTTGTCGGTTATGTTATGACCTAGGTCTATATGAAGATACGATATCTTCTTTGACTTGGTCTGTCCTCTATCCCAATGCGTCTTAGCAGGTAGGTTTCTGACCTCCCAGTTAAGCGCATTGGTTTTAGAGATGTGGTTTAAATCAAACGCCCATACCCCTTGGGGTGTAGAGTTTATATAGATAGCTCGCGTCTTATTTTTAGCCGACTCCTGCATCATATACTCGTACTTAATATGCTCTATCAATAGCTCGTCATAGTGTCGAGTCCGACACTTTAATTCTATCTGCATATTAAAGTCCTCGCTGAAGCAATCGTATCGAGAAAAGTTAGACTTATAATTTAAAAGGTCAGGGATTAAACTATCCCGCAACGCCTCGTATAGTGACTGTTCATCTTTGTATCTCATCCTCAATTGAATCTACCAAATCCTTGAGACGTTGATTCAACTTCACGACACATAGACACACTTGAGAATAATCCTGGTCCACAAAATTCTCGTAAATATCATCGGACAGGTCGTGGATTTCGCCCATCATAAAATTGATAAGCTTAAGTCGTTCTGCGGTATCCACGTTCCAGTTGTCCATTGTCTATCTTAAAAGTATTTTCGCTTCCTCTGGATTTATATTCTTGATAGCTTGGTAGATTTTTCTTGAGTTCCGCTGGACCTCTTCCCTTTCTTTCTTTAGGGAGTCAGTTCCTAAGCAGGTATACATAAAGCAATCTACTTTTAATAACGCATCAATCTTTTGTCTCTCCGTCCAGGTTTTGAAACTTAGAATCTTATCTATATCATTGATATTATAAGCCATTTATGATAGTTATTAATTTAGATTTCAATTGTTTTTCTTTACCAGAAGGAAGTCTCTTCCTAATAATATGAAATATATCTGACAATCGCTCATCCTCCCTATCACGTTTATCGAGGCGAGCTTCAGTTTTCGTTAGTCGTAAAGATAAGGATTCTAAATTCTGTCTTAATCGGTAGATATGGTGACGAAGTTCCAACGTATCCATCTCGTCGATAGGGTCAACGGTATTCTCTCGTAGTTTAGATATCCTTCTATATGATTCATCTAGGTTAGGGTGTTGACTAAAGAGGACGTGTGAGTTCCTTAAGTAGTGAAGTATAGTCGCGTGGTCTTTATCTAGGGTGCGACCTATAGCTGTAAGGCTGTATCCTCTGTCGCGCATCACCTGCGTATAAACCCTGCGGGCGTCTACATAGGGTCTCTTACGAGTCTTTTGTAGTATATCTAAATTGAATTCTGCATTTACGATAGCAATTAACTGCTCACTCTCCTTCTGTATGAGGGATGTATTCATTTGATAAGATTTTATCGAGGTAATTATCTGAGTCCACTTCGATGATATCAATCATCACGGCAAACTCAGGGTCCTCTTTTAGGAATTCAACTTCTAAAAACGTAGGCCGTCCATTTTTATTGTGGATAACCATACCCGTAGTTTGCGGGAATATACTTACGATAGGCAAATCATAGACCGCCTCTTCTAACTTAGACCATATGTCCATAGCCTCGGGGATGGTAAAGAGTTTTATCTGAGATAAAAAACTATCGTCAGCCACGAACATAACGTCACTGCTCTCCTCTGTATACTTCTGTTTTAAATCCATAGCCTTCTAGTTCTTTTAATCGATACTCTTGTAACCTTGACACCTTCCCTTTCGGGCGTTTAACTTCCGAGAATAAAACGTCAGCCCCTGGTTTTAAAGCCAGTATATCAGGTATGCCGTTCTTATTGGTCTTCATCAGCTTCAGGACGTAGTATCCCTCAGCCTCCAGCTCCTTGATTCGATTGGATTGGATTTGTTGTTCAGTCATTAACAATAAAGTTACTAATTTCTACAAGAGGGATTAAGACAGCCATTGATGTATTGGAGTCACCCATTTTCTTGGTTTTTCCATTCATATAGTATTTTCTAGCTACGTCTTTTAATCTATCTGTTTCGATTATAATTATCACTTTGTCTTCATATTCTCTAGAAAGTACGAATACCCAGTAGTCAGCTTCTGTCGTTGCTATACCCGATGGTTTTCCTCTACTCTCATATTCGATTGCTAAATTTCCCGTTCTTCCTGTCCAAGAATCTCTCTTTACTTCAAGCTTTTTTTCTGAAAGAATTTTATGAACTAGAGTTTCTCCCTCCTTACCTATCTCTAAGTCATATCTAAAATCGTTATTATAATTCATTATGCTTCTTAAAGTGTGTAAGTGTATAGTCTTTCTTACGAGCAACCGCTTGGTATATGTCCTTCTCGATACCTCCTTTAGAGAATACCCAGTAGACGTCATTCTTGAGCCTGTCCTTAGTGGTCATCCTATCTCTTGACTGCCAATAACTTGTGGCACTGAAGTCGATATTGTAGTACACCAAAGCCGTAGCCTGACGTAGCGAGATACCCTCTCGTCCGCTGACTATCTGTAGGGCTATGTTCTTATCGGTGGTGTTGAACTCCTCGAGTTCTGTCGTAAGCTTATCACCGAAAATCTTCTTTAAAGCGTTCAGCTCTTCTTTAAACTTATAGAAGATACCAATCTTCTTATCCTTGAATCGCTCACGTATAAACTCCGCCTTGGTATAGTCCAATACCATAGACTCTCCACTCTCGAACTTCACCGTTCCCGAGCATAGTTGGTGGACCTTTTGCATCAGCTTCACAGCTGTGTCAGCCAGTATCACCTCGTCCTTACCCTCGACCACCTTATCGCGCTTGAGCTTATTGATAATATTTTGTGTCGAGTCCGACATTATTACCTCCAGCACGTGCTCCTTGGTATCCACAACGAATCCCGCCTCCTTCTGCGTATACATCAGAGTGTATGGCTTCACAGCGTCTAGGATAGATTGCTTACCGCCTGAGTAGTCATTGACCATATGAAGGCCCCTACGTTGCTGCTTTACGTTGACGAACTCATTGGCGAACTTATAGAACGTCTTGTAGTAGTCAAATGGATTGCCCTGTATCCCATAGACCTGATGGTACATAGCCGAGTACGACTCAGGGGTAGGGGTACCTGACATAAGGATGACATAGGGTCTGTACTTAGCGAGCAATGCACGTACCTGCTTCGTCCGTTTACTGGGTTTAGGAAACGCTCCCATCGTGTGACTCTCATCACACACCACTACATCCCACGCCACCTCGGGTAGCTTATGTAGGCTCTCGTAGTTGATGACAGTCAGGTTATAACTCGGAGAGAGCATAGCGTTATCGTCCTCTATAGAACTTATGGCTTTCTTCTTGGTGATAAACAAGACGTTCTGTGCCTTTAACTGCTCGGCTATAGCGAGACTCGTAAGCGTCTTGCCCGTTCGCACCTCCATAGCTAGATAGCACCACCCTGCACGCTGTAGGACATCGACGGCTTTGCCGCATATCTCCTTTTGGTAGTCGCGCAGCTCCATTAGAAATCCATCTTGGTATTGGCCTCTAGCTCGTGCTTATGCCGTAAGCGTAGCCACTTACCGTGGGAGTCGCGCCCGTCTTCAGGCGGTACGCCCGTCTTGTATACAGCATATGATACCAACCACTTATAGAATTTCATACGCGATATCGACTGCTTAGCCCGTGGGCCATAGTCAGGGTTGTCGCTTATAAACTCTTCGTACAGAGTATTCTTATAGACCTTCCTGTCTATCGTTAGGTGTGGGTTAGGAGAGGAGTTGTCTAGTAGTCCGCACCACTCGATAAACTCGTGCGAGGTCTCAGCAGAAAGCTTTCGCTTCTTGAGGTTAACGAACGCACTCTTTACTAAGCCGTCGTTCATATACAGCTGCAAGCATCCTACCATATAGTTGTCGAACTGACACCACATATCCTCGTCCCAATCGCTGAACATAAGCTTCTTAAACTCGTCCTGCGGAGTGAAGTTCTTGCTGTAGTATTGGTGTAGCTCTAGCTCCCACTTACGCCGCTCGAAGCTATTGCCGCTTCCTTTAATCGCGTAGTTGGTAGTGATAGCAATCTTAGGGCTCTTCTCAAATGGTATCTTAATAGCGTCCTTGTTCTTCTTCTCTAACGTCAGGCCCTCCGTCACTACAGAGAACAGCCGCTCGAAATCGAAGTGTTTCTTCACGTCATCGAAACAAAGTATCTGCGTATCTGCCGATACCAACTGATAGGCGAACGACCGCTCGAAAGCAAAACTCTTGCCGTCAATCACCACCAGCTTCTTCATCTGCGATAAGGCGTTCATAAAAATACCTTTGCCTGTTCCTCCCTCGGGATTGTCGCTTATCACCTCGTCGTTCAGGATTACTGCGGGGCAGTACGACAGACTTTTGTATCCGTGCATCATATACCCTATGGTGCTTTCCATTGACCTTACTCGGCCCTCTTCGTTGCCGCATACGTTTCCTATAAACGTCCTGTAATCGAAATCCCCTACCTCGCATATATTAAAGTTCCTGTCTATAACGTGGTCTTTCCATACGTAACCACCTAGGTCAATGTAGTCAATTGGCTTGACTTCTTTTAGGCCGATATGTACTGCGCAGTTACGGTAATACAGATACGAAGAGTCCTTGGTATCTTCTATAAAGAACACATCGATAGAGCTTAGTAGCGTCAGGAACTCTTCCCTGAAGTACTTGGTGTTCTCGGCGAAGTAATTGTAAACCGCTACGTCATCAAGCTCGAGAAGGTAGTTGAGGATAAAATCCTTAATATCTTTCTCCGAGGTATGGTCGATGAGGTTATTCGTAACACGTACAAAGACATAGTTCTTACTTCCTTCGGGGCAGTACTTAAAGAAACCATTCTCTTCGAGGAAATCCTTAAAGAGTATATGTACAATCTTAATCGTTCCTTTTTCTCCGCGCTTCTCCCAAAAAGTCTGGCTTGCCTGCTCCTCTTCTATCGCATCGATAACAGAGTCAATTACACCGCCCTCAATTGGCAAGTCCTCTAGTTGGGAGCGGATTTCTTTTTTTGGCACACCGCGTCTAAGCTTGGCCTTCACTTGATTCAGCCTGTCCTCGTCCTCGTAGTACTTGGTGTTGTAGTTCTCGCTACGGCTATACGCAGAGTCGATTGTATTTTTAATCTCATTAGGTGTAAACGATTCGCTACCATATCGACCTAGCACATACTCTGCTAAGGAGCGTGATATACCAAAGTCATTGAACGCCGCCGCTAGGATATAGGTATTGTGATTGCGCTGTCCCTCTACCATAGGGTATTTCTTCTCCCACCATTTTACCAATCGCTCGATGACCTTGTTCTCATCGGTAATAGGTATCGTCGCAACGTCTTTGTGCTTGTGTATAGGTGTGTACTCAATCTCCTCAATCCTATCCCATAGGACAGAATCCTCGTTGATATGAATCAGCGGGTCGTGCGACTCGTAACATACCCTGCTTATGTTCTTACTCGTGGTATCGAAATGCGGGTTGTTGTAATGCTTGTGTAGCGAGTTAAAGAAGTTCTTGTGGTTGTCGATATCGGCAGGCACTTTAACTAAGACCTTGAGACCTTGACCCGAAGGCGAAATAAATACCGCGTAAGAGTACTTGCTTTCTGAAAGGGATTTCTTATCGGAAAGTAAATCCTTCTGCTTATCGTACCCATCGAAGTCCAGACATATAAGACCGCTATGCTCGGTGATGGATGCGTCCTGACGCTTGGTAAAGGTTCCGCTAAAACAAACAGCGGGAAGCATCTTCTTAAGTTCGTTACGTTCTGTTTTACGTTTCTCCGCACGGACTTTCTTAATAATTTCTTTGGTAGGGATGGGCTCTCCATTGCTGTTGGCTCCGTCCCGAATACGGTCTAAGACCACGCTGACCTCTCTGTAGAAAGGCGTGTCGGTCTCTTGGATATTGCGGAAGACTGTAATTTGAGGCATTTTTTGTTTGATTTGTGTTGACCTATGTTGAGTTTATGTTGACTTTGTGTCGACTTTTGATAGCTAACTAACTGATAACCAATTGTAGTGTTGGAAATGTTAACTTTAACCCTATTACTTTCAAGAAAAAATATAATAAAGAAGAGAGTAAATATATATATATATAGGGGGGAGTAAAGTCAACATTCTACATTCGATAAAAAAGGGGCTGAAGAACATTACTTCAACCCCTTAGTTATCTCAGACGAAATTAGAAGGGGGAGTCTTCTTCTTTCTTATTTGCACCTTTGGCTTTACTTGGGTCAGGAACAAAAGTGTCCAACTCAAAGTAATACTTGTCCTCTTGTCCAAGCTTCAGGTCGAAGTTAATCCAACCCGAGTCCTTCTTATGCTCGTTGATGAAAGCGATAAGGTCGTCAGCAGGGAATCCCGCTCGTCCTTTCTCCCAATCTTTAGCATTCTCTTTTGGCAACTGCCAATTCTGTGGAGGGTAAATCCGTTGTCTATCTTCAGACATAGTTAATGGTATTGATGCCCCGAATAATACATTGTCCTAGTGGGGCAATAGGAGTCTGTTTGATTTTGTGTCGAACCCGACACTAAAGTGTTTCTCTGATGATATACGAATCTAACGTGTCCGTGGCTTTATCGCCAAAGAACTGCTCGTATACCGCTAACGCTCGCTCTACCTTCTCCTCGCCTCCGCGTACAAACGCATCGCTCGGTTCGTAGACTCCGACCTGTCCTGACTTCTTATCTATGGTATAGAACACGAGCGGCTTACCGAAAATGTTCTGATAGATATAGCACTGACTGTCGTAGTTGTACTTCTTAGCTGAGTATCTAAAGTCCAAGATATTACTCGTGGTCTTTAGGTCGATGATACAGTCGTTGGAAATGATGTCGGCCTTACCCTTCCACCATACCCCGTTGAACTGCTTCACTCCTGGCACCTCGAACTTATTGCCGTTGAGATACATCTGCTCGTAAAGCTCGAAGTTGGATGTCATAATCTCTACAAGCGCATCCATCTCTTCCTTCTCCTTGTTGAGCATCAGCACCTCCTTACCGCTCTCCGCTACCGCTTGCTTGTATGCATTGGTATTGCGAGAGTAAGAGTCCACGAACTCCCAGTCCTTTAGTTTCTCAGGCTCCAATAGAGACTGATGGAAGTACCGTCCTTTAGCGAAGGCTTGGTTGTCGGGTCTACTCACTCTAAACTCCCTAGGGTTGCTTAGAAGGGCTCCTACGTCCGAATTAGAGAGGAACTGCTTGCCGAACGTACCGTAGTAGTCGACGTCATCTCTAAGTCGCTCTATAGAGCTTGCTATGTCCGACTTACTTAGCTGCATCAATCGCAGACTTTAGCGTTTTCTTTACCGACGCGCTGATTTTATACTTCGTACTCAAGTCAGCAACCAATTGCGTGATGCCCTTGGATTTATTCGCCACGACATACGTAAGCACCCTATCCCAATTGTCGTCATCTACCTCCAACGTGTAGAGCTTCTGCTTGGGCTCTTCCTTCGGCTCTTGATTTTGTGTCGGAGCCGACACTGCTTCATCGCCCGTCCATAAACTCAAGCCCAACCCGTGGTAGGCAATAGCCTTGGTCATACTTCGCATAATGGTATCGTTGATATCACGCGAGGTAATCTTATCGACTTGAATTGAGTTGTTGCGATTGTCCATCACGGGTAGGTAGTCGATATGCTCTAACCCACCTACGATAATACCAACCTTTACATAGGCGGTATTGCCATCGGTAAAGTAGTTGAGACCCGTATGCTCACTCTCGTATACCTTACGCTGTGCGTCAGGAAAATGAGACTTGAGGATATGCCAAGCGTGTGACCACGAAAGGTAACTGAGGTGTCCTTTCTTTTCGACCTTGCCTTTGACGCTTACTTCGCTAAGGACTTTGTATTGAGAGTTCTCCATTTTTTTTCTTCTATTTTTTTAAGTCTTGATTCGTTTGCGTTCTTCTGATGATATAACGAAGCGGTATATGTAGGTCGGTCTAGTAGGTCGTGAGATATCTTGAGATTAATGGACTCCAACTTACTCTTGTAGTTGTAAATCGCTACGTCATAGACGCCTAGTCTCCAACCATTTAAACTGAACCTTGTATACTCACCCTGAGATACCTCTTCGTAGTACTCACCATTACGCATTGTGTTGAGTATCTGAATTTTACCACTGTTATGAAAGCGGACTATTTTAATCCCATACAATAGGAAAGCCTCGTAGTCTAGTCCGTCAAGCCTTACAGAATACACATCCTTCTCGGCTGATTCATATATGTCTTGGAGGCTATAGATTTTCAACGAACTCACGTAGGTCAGGGTCTTCCTCCATTAGTAACATAGCTCGCTTACGACCGTGTATGATAGTAGAAGAGGTTTGTTTTACTCCTCCGTTTTTCTCTACCCAATCTTGGATGTATGAAGCAGAGATACCGTTGATGTCGCAGATAAGGTAGAATAACTGACGTGGTTCTTTGATAGACTTACGCTTGCTCTTGGTGAGGACAGTGTCTTGGTCGACACCAAACTCACGGCATACCGCAGCCATATACTTAGGGATTTTACTGTGATTCATCGGTTCCAAATACTTTGGCGATGACCTCGCTCGGGACAAGCGAAAACACAAGATGATTCATAAGAGTTGTACTAGGAGTTTTTGCCTCGCGCATACGGTATGTGTCGTCGGCGTGCTTCTCTAAGTTGAGCGGAGCAAACTCTGTCTGCTCCTGAAATTTGATTTTTATTTTACCCATAATGAGTGATTTGATTGTGTGATGTAAAGATATAAAATAGCTTTGAATTAAACAACTATTACCTAGGTTTTATTAACCTCTTGGCCGAGCAGTTCTTTTCTCCACTCGAGCATATTCTTGGCGAAGTCATTGAAGTTAGTAGCGGGATTGGGATTAACCGTAGACCTTACTTTAGGCTTCTTGCTTTTCTCTTGTTGTCTCATCGTATACCTTTAAGTTAAACTTTTCTTTTATCTCTTCTTGCAAATTATAAACTTCTACGATACTCTCCGAAAGCCTTCGCTTAGAGTCCTTTAAGTCGTTCTCTGCGTACTCTACATTCTTAGATGAAGTTTTCTTTTTGCCCTGAGCAGAGCGGTACTCAGAGTACAGACGGCTTAAAGCAATGGCGTTATCGAAGGTCATACCGCCCGCAATAATATGAAGTGATTTGTATATGTCCGTCTTTTTTAGGTCGGGGTCGCTATCACTGATGACCACCACCTCTTTATACCCCGTCTCTGTACGGCTTCGCATCACCACATTGTAAAACAAAGGCTCAGGTTGGTTGTACGTACTAAGGAACGAGATGATATCGCTTGGAGATACCATAGGGATTCTTTCTTTAGCTACCTCAAGTAAATCCTCCTTACCCTGATGGCACGCCAAGGACATCACGTCCTCGATTTTGTCGTACTCAGATTGTACGTCTATCGAAAAGAAATGGTATACCTCGAATAGACTTGAGTAGCTACGCCAACTGATTCTTTTGCCATCTCTATACACCTCGTACTCGTTGTACTCAGGGTTTTTTACGAAGCGCACGTCTTGATTATTTACAAGGGGATGTAAGCGCATATCCGAGTCCGCCTTGATACTGAATCCGTCATCCTCACGATGGAAGTGATTGCTTCGTTTAAAGCTAGAGCGTGCCGTCCGTACAAATTTTGCGTGGGCATAGATTATATCCGTGGCCTCCTTTGTGATAGACTTTTTCAATTCAGCCCTCTCAAAATAGCCTAGACCCTCGTACTCATCGCGGCTTATATCGAATAGGCTATCGAAGTTTTCTTTTATAAATCTAGTGACTTGATAGTCTGAGTCGCGCCATACATCGTCCTCTACGATAAGTTGCCAATATTTCTTTGGGTCGTTAAAGCACCAATACTTATCGATTGACTCTTGCAGTGCTTCCGCTCTCTGCACATCCGTCCATAGTTTCTTTTTCATTTTGTCTGTGTGTTTTGTGTCGGAGCCGACACTATTTTGAATTACTCATACGTAGGGACACAATACATTTGTCTGCCCGAGGTGACGAGCAACGGGATAAAGTCGTTGTCTAATATTCTGTCGGCATCGTCAACCCAATGGGGATGTGCTTTGGGATTAAAGCGAACGCGCCAATCGAACATCGTCATTGGAACTTTCTTAAACGCAATCTGAACGTGCTCACACTCTACCCATCCGCAGACAGATTTATTTTCTCCGTCGTGGATTTTCTGTGCCGTCTTAGGATGTATCCTTAACGTACAACCGAACATAGCTATGGATACCTCTTCAGGGTCGAAATACTCCGTTATCTCCTTAGCGGTGTTCTCTGATTTAGGATAGGCGGGAGTCGGGGTTTTCTTGTCTACCTCCTTGACTTGCCACTTCATAAAGTTCTCGCCCCGAGCGAGATGAAATCGTACTTTATACATTGCTTCCGTCTTTAGTGGTGTCGCGCTCGTACTTGCGCATAATGTCATCAACCATATTGTCCGCATCTAAATGCTGACCTAGGTCTATGTTTATGGTGCCGCTTATAGTGAGGTTGCCTGAATCCTGCTCCACATCTACCTCGACCTCCTCCACGTTCTCTATCTCTCGCTTGACATACTCCAAGGCGTGGCAGAACCCCGTGAAGAACGCCTCGTCAACGGCTTTTGTGTCGGGTTCGACACTCTTTACGCTCAAGCCTTCGATAAATTCCACGACCGCTTTGTGTGTGCCTGAGATGTCAACGTCTGTCAGGTACATTGAGATGTTTGCCGTTGCTCCTGAGTTGTTCATCTCTTCGTCTTCTAAGTCATAGCACTTCTCTACCACGGGCATCAGCCAATCCCACGAGGTGTGGTATTGTAGTTGGTCTTGAGAAATCCAATCCCCACTATTGTAGATTGGTCGGTAGTATTCTCCTTTAGAGAATTCCAACCCCATAAATTCTGCTATTCGTTTATTCTGATTCATTAGAATTTAGTTTTAGTTACGTCAATTAACTCGTTTAACGGCTCATACATAACATCGTCAAGGTCTGTACGCTCTAGCATATAGATGAGGATGTTGTAGAATTCTTCGTGGTTGATAATCATTTCTCTGCGGTTTATCGATACGCGGGACACGTAGGCTGTGACCTCTGCATTTGGTTAATAGGTGAACAAGAACAGCAGTGTATGCTGATGGCAATCAGTGCCAATATGGCGATTGCTTCGAAGGTTGATTGTCGTGTCATTTCTCTGATTCTTTAATGTACTCTATCGAATGCTGTATCTCTTCGTTAATCATCTGACCTATGTACTCGTTGTCCTCGAACGTAGCGATTAGTACTTGTACCATTTGCTCTTGGGTTAGCTTTATGTCCATCCCATCTGCAATTAACTCAACGTCCTCTGTAGACCACTTGAGTTCTGTTCCGTCGTAGTATTTAGGATTGCTCATTTCTCTGATTTATTTTTAACCCACTCTTGGTGCGCTGATTCGACTGACTTACTGATAGCTTCAGCATATTCCCTTGTAATGACGTAGCCCTCCTTGGCATAGAGGTCTATGATTGTGTCAATTTCCTTGCTCATTGCTCTATTGTATTTTGTGTCGGAGCCGACACTATTCTGTTCTTCGCTTGCTTCTTCTCCGCTTGCTTGATGCTCGTGCTGAAGTCAGTAGTCAGAAGCACGTGCGAATCGTCATTGGACATACCCAACGATTCTATCTGTATCGGATGCGGTAGGTTCAGTAGATACGTCACCGCTATCTCCCAAGGGCTGTCGTACTTGTAGTCATACGGGATAGTCACTCGCTCGCCCCTACGATTGTCTATGATGCGAATGCGCCCACCTCTTAAGTTGGTTGCGGGTCTGTACGTCACGCTGAACGCTCGGTATCTCTTGATGTTGTCGAAGTAGTTCTTCATTTGATTTGATTTTTGTGTCGGCTCCGACACGGTTCCGTATCTTTTTGGGTACGATACCGTGCCGAAGCCACACTGATTTATTTTCTCTTAGCCATAGATAACGTCACCGAATAACGAACACTGAAGCCATACGTCAGCCGTGATGTAATCGTCGCGCCCATCCAAAAGGTCAGACATATGACTCGCTTGGTCAGCGGACATCTTCAACATACCACCGCACATATTCTCCCACGTCAGGCCAACCACGTCTTCGCTATACGTGTCCAAGAACTTGAACTCGTGGTCTTTGTTTGCCTTTAAGTACGCAAAGACCCGTGGCTCCCAACACTCAGCCAAGTCATAGCCATCCATAGCATTGGGTGTTTTCTTTACCCACTCACTCACCTTGGTACCCTCACCATCGACGATTTCTAGGTAGTCATTGCCATACGTGGCGTTGCAAAGCATATTCAACATATGCGACTCCGATACTTCAATTGTTACTTTCATCATACTGGGTTGTTTGTGTGTTTCTCTAAAACTTATATTCAAATATACATCAATACTTCCGTAATTCCTAATCGATTCTTTCTTTTCTTTTGTGTCGAATCCGACACTCATAAGCTACCAACTACTATTGCCTTGATTTCAGGACTGAGTTGTTCGAGCATACGTTCAGCCACTCGGCTTTCATAGTCACTCACCTCTTCAGCGTATGAGAGGTAGTCAATCT
>Ga0070723_10000260_pt1 | contig 13859 bp, 10 predicted proteins | sample tdAd002_FD_67277 | JGI IMG/M metagenome (GOLD analysis project Ga0070723, IMG submission 67277) | Marine sediment microbial communities from the Atlantic coast under amendment with organic carbon and nitrate - tdAd00.2 | ecosystem: Environmental > Aquatic > Marine > Coastal > Sediment | place...
GGCCCTCGCACAGGGGATCCGTCTTTGGTTGTGGCAGCCATTGCGCGCACGAGGTAACTGGCTCCTCATGATGCTGCCCGTCGCCTACGCCTGGTTGCCCGTGACACTGGCGTTGCGAGCGATTGCTGTGACCGGTGCCGTACCGGTGAGTGCCGCGCATCACACATTGACGGTCGGTGCTATCGCCTCGCTGATGATGGCGATGATGACGCGGAGTTCCCTGGGCCACAGTGGCCGGCCTCTGGTCGCGGGCCGTGCGGAGATTGGCGCATTCGTGCTGTTGCAATTATCAGCCATCGTCCGGGTGCTCGGTGCATCGATGTTCAGCAGCTTGTATCAAGAGTCGTTGTACGTTTCAGGCGCTTTGTGGACAGTGGCGTTCGCAATTTTCCTGTGGCGATACGCTCCGATCCTGCTGCGACCGCGAATCGATGGCCGGCCGGGGTAGGCCGGCAAGAACTACAGGAAGTCGAGCGCTTTCCGCGCGCTTTCCTTGTCGATCTCGCCGTTGTCGAGCATCGTTAACACTTTGACGATGTGCTCGAGGTGCGAATCGACAATTTCACCGATATGCGTATTCAGAAGTTCACCGTCGGCCGCAACAATCATTGTAAATGGCATGCCGATGAACTCGATGCCAGATGTTTCGGCCACGGCCATCGCGTCTTCCTGGCCAATCAGGATCGGGTAATTGAACTCTGCCTCTTCTGCATATGCTGCAACCTGGTCGGGATAGTCGACCGCAATGCCGATGATCTGAAAGCCGCTGTTGCCGTGCTCGTCCTGGAAGGCTTTCAGCAGCGGAATCTCTCGCCGGCACGGCGCACACCAGGTCGCCCAGAAATTGAGCAGCCGGTGCTTGCCTGACCACTCCGAAAAGTCGCGTTCCGCGCCATTGATGTCGGGCAGCTTGAAGGACGGATAGACAGGCGCATCGATGTCAACCGGGTCAGCGGCGGCCACCGGGTCAGGTGCTTGAGTCTCGATAGGAATACGCGCTGCGTAAAACAAGGCGCCCGCCATGAGTGCAACAAACGCCATGGCGAAGACGAGAAATGATCGGTGCACGGGGCGCTCCTACGAACCAAATGCCAGATTCACGTGATCTGTGAAGTCTACCGCTTTCATGTAGCCAACGACTTCATAGCCGTGGCGTTGCTGGCCATCCGTGCCAAAGAAAATAATAGTCGGCGGTCCGAAGACCCCGAAGCGCTGTAGCAGTTCCTGATCCTGCTCGTCGTTTGCTGTCACGTCGGCTTGCAACAGAACAGTGTTTGCCAGCGCAGCCTGTACGGCCTCATCCGTGAAGGTGTACTCCTCCATCTCGATGCAGGAGACACACCAGTCTGCGTAAAAGTCGAGCATGGCGGTCTTGCCATTGGCTGCAGCGGCAGCGATCTCCCGGTCGAGATCATCAACCGTCTTGATGCGCTGGAACTCGAGGTGCTTCTCCTCCGCCACCATCACACCGCCGCCAAAGCTCACAGATGCAAGCGGCTTCAGCGGATTGCTGCCCCCGGTCAAGGCGCCAAGGAACAGCAGCAGACCGTAGAGTATGGTCAGCAAGCCGAAGCCCTTGCCGAGTTTGTGCGCCACCGGCGAATCGCTGGTCAGCGTGGTCAGGCCACCCATGAAAACGCCCGCCATGAAAACGAGCACCGCCCACAGGGCCAGCGTGACACTGCCTGGCAGGATGCGCGACAGCATCCATACGGCGAGGCCGATAAACATGAAGCCGAATGCACTCTTGACGGCTACCATCCAGGCGCCCGCCTTGGGCAGGAACTTGCCCTGGGCTGCACCGACGGCAAGCAGAGGTGCCCCCATGCCCATGCTCATCGCGAACAATGCTGTGCCGCCGCGTAGCATGTCTCCGCTTTGCGCCATGACCGTCAACGCCGCGATCAGTGCCGGCGCGACACATGCTGTTACAACCAGTGCCGATAGTGCGCCCATGACGAACGCACCGACTGCCGTGCCGCTCTTCTGATTGCCGCTGACGCCGGCGAGCTTGCTCTGAATCGAATTTGGCATTTGCAGGTCGAATGCGCCGAACATGCCGAAGGCGAGGATTACGAACAGCCCCGAGAACAGAATCAGTACCCAGGGTTGATTGAATGTCGCCTGCAACTGTAGTCCGGCCGCGGCGGCGCCGACGCCGGCCGCCGTGTAAACGAGTGCCATGCCCATGACATAGGTAAACGCAAGGAAGAACCCCCGCGACGAGCTAACATTTTCACCCTCACCGGCAATAATGCCCGACAGGATCGGGACCATAGGCAATACGCAAGGGGTAAACGCGAGGCCCAGACCAGCGACAAAGAACACACCGATCGTTACCCAGATACTGGAGCCCGTGATGACCTGGGCGAGTTTTGCCTGCTCGGTAACCGGTTCGTTACGGCTGGGCAGTGATGCGAGATCGGTAACGGCCGTTGCTGCGGGTAACGTTGTGCTGACGGTACGTGTTGTCGGCGGGTAACAGAGGCCACCTTCGGCGCAGCCCTGGAAACTGACTTCGAGTTCGAGCTCCATGGACTCAGGTGTCGCTCGAGCGAGTGGCAATGTCGCGAAGACGTCATCAAAGTAGACTTCGGACTCGCCGAAAAACTCATCGACCTTTATTTTGCCCTGCGGCAGGTCGAGCCGGCCCAGTTGCACGTTTTCCGACGTGGTACTGACCGAGATCTTGTCCTTGTACAGGTAGTACCCCGGCGTTATGCGAAACGACACTTCGACCGTATTGCCATCGACCGGAATGATGATCGGCTTGAACGCCTCGTCGACAGGTACGAATTCTGAACCGCCGAGACCACCCGTCTGTCCCACAGTACCCAGGTCGAGCTTGAGCTTGTCGCGCTTGAGCTCGACCGGCTCGGTCCATGCTTGCGGCGGGTAGCACAGCCCTCCGTCCCAGCAGCCCTGACTCTTGATGACGAGCTCCATCGACTCCGGCCGCTCGCCATCGATCCGGTACGGGATGCTGACGTAGAAATTGCCGCGATAGATCTGTTGCTTGCCGAAAAACTCGTCTTCGTGCGCCAGTCCCTCGGGGAGACGCGGTGCATCCAGCTCAACGCCCGCCGTATTACTTTCGAAGGCGAGCTTGTTGCGATACAGGTAGTAGCCATCCTCGATGGCCCAGTCGATCTCGATGGCGTCGCCGGTGTCAAATACCGCGTAGCGATACACATCTTCCGGACGTTGCGGCTCCTCATCCTGTGCGAGCACGGTGGTCGTGATCGTCACCAGGCAAAGAACAGACAGTTTTCGTAACAGGTTGGGCATTGGGTTTCCGGTTATTCAAAAACCACGGCAATTGCGGCGCAGAATACCGGCGCTCGGCGGGGATGTCATCGAACCAGGTCGGGTTTTCGCACCTTTTCCGCCACCTTAGTGCTTGAAATTTAGGTTTCGATGCCTATTATTAGCACTCCTTGCGGGGGAGTGCTAATAGCGCGAGCCCGGAAAGCCGCTAAAAGTCGGTTAATAATCAACAGTTTACAGGAGATATGCCCCATGAAGATTCGTCCGCTTCATGATCGAGTCATCGTAAAGCGCATGGAAGAAGAGCGCACATCACCCGGCGGAATCGTCATTCCTGACGCCGCGGCCGAAAAGCCCATCAAGGGCGAGGTCGTCGCAGCAGGCAACGGCAAGATTCTTGAATCCGGCGACGTTCGCGCACTCGACGTCAAGACTGGCGACAAGGTGTTGTTCGGCAAATATGCCGGCACCGAAGTCAAAGTCGACGGCGACGAGCTGCTGGTGATGAAAGAAGACGACATCATGGCAGTGATCGAAGGCTAACGCCCGAACTGCACACACGAAATCAAGTAGAGGAAATAAGCTAATGGCTGCTAAAGAAGTACGTTTTTCAGACGACGCGCGCCAGAAGATGTTCGCAGGCGTGAATGTCCTGGCAAACGCCGTGAAGGTGACCTTGGGGCCGAAGGGCCGCAACGTCGTACTCGATAAGAGCTTCGGTGCTCCCACGGTTACCAAGGACGGCGTATCTGTCGCCAAGGAAATCGAGCTCGAAGACAAATTCGAGAATATGGGCGCTCAGATGGTTAAGGAAGTTGCTTCCCAGACGTCTGATGTCGCTGGTGACGGTACAACGACGGCGACGGTTCTCGCGCAGGCAGTATTGCGTGAAGGCCTGAAGTCGGTTGCTGCCGGCATGAACCCGATGGATCTCAAGCGTGGTATCGACAAGGCAACGGTTGCGATTGTCGATGAGCTGAAAGGCCTGTCAAAGCCTTGCGAGGACGAAAAAGCCATCGCACAGGTTGGTTCGATCTCTGCAAACTCGGACACCGAAATCGGTGAGATCATTTCCGAGGCCATGCAGAAAGTCGGCAAGGAAGGCGTTATCACGGTTGAGGAAGGTTCCGGGTTGGCAAATGAACTCGATGTCGTTGAAGGCATGCAGTTCGATCGTGGCTACCTGTCGCCGTACTTCATCAATGATGCGGCCAGTCAGCAGGTTGAGCACGAGTCTCCGTTCATTCTTCTGCACGACAAGAAGATTTCGAACATCCGTGACTTGCTACCGGTGCTCGAGGCTGTTGCCAAGTCCGGACGCCCGCTCGTCATCATCGCTGAAGACGTTGAAGGTGAAGCGCTCGCGACACTGGTCGTCAACAACATTCGTGGCATCGTCAAGGTTGCTGCTGTCAAGGCGCCTGGATTCGGCGATCGCCGCAAGGCCATGCTGCAGGACATCGCAGTTTTGACCGGCGGCCAGGTTATCTCGGAAGAGGTCGGCCTGTCGCTCGAAAAGGCTACGTTGGACGATCTTGGCGAAGCGAAGAAGATGCAAATCTCGAAAGAGAACACGACAGTGATCGACGGCGCAGGCCGTGGGGAAGACATCCAGGGCCGTGTTGAGCAGATCAATCGCGAAATCGAAGAGTCTTCTTCGGACTACGATCGTGAGAAGCTGCAAGAGCGCGTTGCCAAGCTGTCCGGCGGTGTTGCTGTGATCAAGGTTGGTGCTGCCACCGAAGTCGAGATGAAGGAAAAGAAAGCTCGTGTTGAAGACGCGCTGCACGCGACTCGCGCCGCCGTCGAAGAAGGCGTGGTAGCTGGTGGTGGTGTTGCACTGATACGCGCTGTTTCGTCAATCGAGAAGCTTGCGGGCGACAATGACGACCAGAATGTCGGCATCGCGATCCTCAAGCGTGCGGTTGAAGAGCCGCTGCGTCAGATCGTTGCCAATGCTGGTGGAGACGCAAGTGTGGTCCTGAATGCCGTTGCCGAAGGCAAGGGCGACTATGGCTACAATGCTGCAACAGGCGAGTATGGCGACATGATCAAGGAAGGCATCCTCGATCCGACCAAGGTAACTCGTTATGCACTGCAGAATGCAGCGTCCGTTTCAGGACTGCTGTTGACGACCGAAGCAATGGTCGCTGACGCGCCGCAGGACGAAGGAGCAGCGCCTGCCATGCCGGATATGGGTGGCATGGGCGGTATGGGCGGTATGATGTAAATCATCGTCCAGTTGAGCAATAAAAAGGCCCGCTTTAAGCGGGCCTTTTTTGTTTAGAACTGTTCCAAAATATCGCAGTCAGACTATACTCAACATAACGCCGATATGCGTTTCACTACTGTGGGGGAAAATCATGAACGAAACATATCGTTTCAGGCCGTCGTCTGTCTGCGCGGCCGTCGCACTGGCACTGGGTCTTGGAAGCTCGGCTGTCATGGCGCAGGAGTTTGAAGAAATCACGGTTACAGCAACGAAGCGGGAAACTACGCTTCAGGATGTGCCGTTTTCTATCAACGCCCAAACCCAGGAAGATATTCAACGCTCGGGAGCCGGTTCGCTTGAGGACCTGGCCAAGAATGTTGCGGGTCTGACCATCCAGAACCTCGGTCCTGGTCAGAGTCAGGTTGCAATTCGTGGTGTGTCGGCAGGGCAGATCGTGCGCGATCAACCTGGCGTGAAAGAGCAAGTCGGTGTCTACATGGACGAGTCGGTTATCTCGTTGTCTCTGTTCACACCCGATTTCGATCTCTTCGATCTAAACCGTGTCGAGACGCTGCGCGGCCCGCAGGGAACGCTGTTCGGCTCGGGGTCGATTGGTGGCACCATTCGATACATTACGAATAAGCCGAGCACTGAAGCCTTCGAGGGCTCCCTGGAACTGAATCTGAACACCGTCACAGATGGCGGTACCGGCGGCCACATCAAGGGCATGGTCAATTTTCCGATATCCGATACCGTGGCGCTACGGGCGGTTGGTTATACGACCGAATACGGTGGCTACATGGACGCATTCATGGAAGGCGGCGGCAAACGCAGCGATGTCGATAGCGGCAATAGAACAGGTGGTCGCGTGGCAATGACATTTGAGCCCAACGACACGTGGTCCATCACTCCGCGCATCATCTACCAGGAGATCACTACTGACGGATTCAATCGGCAGGAAGAATTCAACCTGTTCGCGAATCCATACACGACGACACGTCCGGCAGTGCAGCTTGGTGAGCGCGAGCAACACCTGTTGCTACGCGAAGGTTTCGAAGATGAGACATTGCTCGCGGATCTCGTCGTCGACGCATCATTTGGCAGCGTTGACATGACTTTTGTCGGTAGCGTTCTCGACAGGGAAATTCTCGTTAGTCGCGACGCAAGCGCGTTGACCGGCAGTGTTAGCATCGATCTGGGATACCCCGATGCGGCTGTCCTGCTACCGTCGAATCTGCGTGATACAACGGACCTGAAGCAGACGACGTTCGAGCTGCGCTTTGCATCGAACAACGATGGACGAGTGCAATGGTTGGCCGGCGCATTTATTGCTGATATGGAGCGCGACTATGCGCAGCGATTACCGACGCCCGGCTACCAGGTCGCGACGGATGCAGTGTTGGGTGCTGGTACATCGGCCGGTGCAGCAAACGGATTCCCGGACCTGAATTCTCCGTACAACGCAGACTTGCCTTATGACATCGAACAGACTGCTGTTTTCGGTGAAGTTACGTTTGACGCCTCCGATACAATTCACCTGACACTTGGTGGACGTTGGTACGATTTTAGTGAAAGTCGTGAGTTCAACTCGGGTGGCCTCTTTTCCAATGGTGACAATCGGGAAGACGATACCTCTTCAGACGGCTTTTCACCGCGTATCCTGGCGAGTTTTGATGTCGGTGATGACGTCACGATCAACGCACAAGCCTCGCAGGGCTTCCGCCTTGGTGGTGTCAACGATCCTCTCAATGCCGGGCTTTGCACGCCGGAGGATCTCGTGATCTTTGGCGCCTTCCAGGACTACGATGATGAAACCCTCTGGAACTACGAGGTTGGCGTCAAATCGAGAGTTGGTGATGGCATGACATTCAATGCCGCGGTCTTTCATTCTGAAATCGAGGATCTCCAGGTAACGTTGGACGCCGGATCATGCTCGTCGCGAATATCATTCAACGTCGAGGATGCGCACAGCACCGGTGCTGAAATCGAACTGATGGGCAGCTTGTCGGACAGCTTCGAATTCTCGCTCGCAGGCAGTTACGTCAATTCAGAATTCGACACCACGGTCGAAGACGCACTTGGTTCAGTCCTGGGCGGTGTGGAAAAGGGCAATCGCCTGGCTTCTGTTCCGGAGTTTCAGGTTGCGGCGACTGGCTCCTGGTTATTCCAGATGTTCGGTGGCGACGCTTACGTCAACGCCACCGTACAACATGTTGGAGACCGCATAACGCAGCCAAGTGACCAGGTTGCAGGTGCGGGCGACTTTACATCCGGCCTGCCATTTGGCGGTGCCACAGGTAACGAAGTGACGAGTCTCGATCTCGAACTCGACGCCTACACGCTCGTGAATTTGGGCCTCGGAATGGTCAGGGATAGCTGGGAAGCGGTGCTTTACGTCAACAATTTAACCGATGAGAACGCCGATTACTCGTTCGACCGGGAACGCGGCGGTCGTGCACGGTTGGCGTACCGAACAAACCAGCCGCGCACAATTGGTGTGACGTTCCGGATGGGCTTCGGCAACTAACTGCAGAGCGCAAACCGGGGGCCCGGCGCGACAGTGCCGGGCCCTTTTTTGTGGTTTCGAAAGGCGATGATCAAGTCTGTAGAAGTACCGATTTAAGGTTCAGGCACATGTCTCCATCATAGCGTTGCGATGAACTGGAACCGAAAGAAACGTGGATTGAGCTATGCGCATGGGGGAGGCGGACCACCTCTTCTGGGCCTGACTATTAGCGGCGTTCTCGATAACGCTGCCGCAAATTGGCCCGACAAGGACGCACTCGTCGTTGCTGATCAGGACGTGCGCTGGAGCTGGAGCGAGCTGCGCGAGCGCTCACGCAGACTGGCGGCAGGGCTACTGGCATCCGGGCTCGAACCCGGTGATCGAATAGGAATGCTGGCGCCTAACCGCGCCGAATGGCTATTGGCCCAATTCGGCAGCGCATACGCCGGCCTTATTCTCGTCAACATTAACCCCGCCTACCGCCAGTCCGAACTCGAATACGCCCTCAACAAGGTCGGCTGTCGCGGCCTGATTACCGAAACCCGATTCAAGAGCAGCGATTACATCGCGATGGTGCAGGCGCTGTATCCTGATCGCGTGCCCGAGCTCAGCACGCTGATCCATCTTGGTGATGAACAAATTCCGGACATGATGAGCCTGGACGAGGTCGTGGACCTTGCCGACGATGCGTCATTACATACACTCGACGCCATTACCCAGCGCGCTGATTTTGACGCACCCATCAATATTCAGTTCACGAGTGGCACCACCGGGGCGCCGAAGGCCGCCACGCTGACACACCACAACATGATCAACAACGCGGCCATGTCAGCAGCAATTCTGAAATTCACCGAGGCGGACCGCCTGTGCATCCCGGTGCCCATGTACCACTGTTTTGCGATGGTGTTGGGCACATTGCTATGCGCCACCAGTGGCGCAACCGTCGTCTTCCCGGGCGCGGCTTTCGAGGCGAAGTCGACACTGCAGGCCGTCCAGGACGAGGCCTGCACAGCACTACATGGCGTGCCGACGATGTTCATCGCAATGCTCGATGATCCCGATTTCAAGGACTATGACCTGGGTGCTTTGCGCACCGGCATTATGGCCGGGGCGCCGTGCCCGATCGAGCTAATGCGCCAGGTCATTGACGATATGAACATGAGCGAAATCACGATCGGTTATGGCATGACCGAGACGGGTCCGCTGTCCACACAAACCTCTCCCGATGATCCAATCGATCTGCGGGTCGGAACCGTCGGTCGTGTGCTCCCACACACAGAGATCAAGATCGTCGATGAGAACGATCAGATTGTCGCGCTCGAAGAACCGGGCGAACTTTGCGTTCGCGGTTACAACGTCATGCTCGGGTACTGGGGTGATGACAAGCAGGGCCGCTGGATGCACACCGGGGATATCGCCACGATGGACGAAGCCGGCTACGTACGAATCGTTGGCCGCAGCAAGGACATGCTGATACGGGGCGGAGAGAACGTCTATCCACGTGAGATCGAGGACTACCTCTACACCAACCCGAAGATAGACCAGGTCGAGGTCGTCGGTGTACCTGACGAGAAGTTCGGTGAGGAGATCGCAGCGTGCATAAAACTGCGCGACGGCGTTGAAGCGAACGTCGAGGAGATTCGCGACTTCTGTCGAGGGAGCCTGGCGCACTTTAAGATCCCGCGCTACGTGAGCTTCGTCGATGAATTCCCGATGACGGTCACTGGCAAGGTACAGAAATTCATCTTGCGCGAGCAACTAACCAAGGAACTCGAGCACAGAGCATCACAACTGATGGGAGCAATGAAATGACTAACTCGGCATTTCGATTCTGTGATGATCTTGGTCCCAAGACCATCCTGCACATATACGAACCGACAATCGGCCTGAAGGCAATTGCAGTTGTTGACAACACCGCGGCCGGAACGGCAATTGGTGGCGTGCGCATGGCGCCGGACGTATCACTGGATGAGTGTTTTCGCCTGGCGCGCGGCATGACGCTAAAAAATGCCGCCGCAGGGCTCCCGCATGGTGGTGGCAAGTCGGTCATCTTCGGCGACCCCACGATGGAAGCATCAGCCAAAGAGCAGTTGATCCGTGCGTTTGCCAATGGCATCAAACAGCTGACCGACTACATTCCCGGTCCCGACATGGGTACCAACGAAGCCGCAATGGCGCTGCTGAGAGACGAAGGCGCCCGCTCCATCGGCCTGCCCAAAGTCCTGGGCGGGATCCCGCTCGATGAAATTGGTGCCACAGCCTGGGGCGTTGTCGCCAGTGCAGATGTGGCCAAAGAGGTCGCTGGGATCAAGCTAAAAGGCGCACGTGTTGCCATGCAAGGCTTCGGCGCGGTCGGCAAACATGCCGCCCGGTTCTTCGCCGAGCGCGGAGCGATCCTGGTCGCCGCGGCTGACTACAGTGGCGCGGTCCACGATTCGGCTGGCCTCGATGTTGAAGCGCTCGCCAGCCACGTTGATGCGGGCGGCCGTATCGCCGACTTTGAAGGCGGCGAACGATTGCATCGCGAAGCTATCATTAGTGTGGATTGCGAAATCCTGGTTCCGGCAGCACGGCCCGATGTCATTCGCGCCGACAACCAGGCGACAGTCAAAGCAAAACTGATCGTTCCTGGCGCCAACATTGGCGTGACCGAAAAGGCGGAGGCCATGCTGCATCGTCGCGGCGTACTTTGTGTTCCGGACTTCATCGCCAACGCCGGCGGTGTCATTTGTGGCGCCGTCGAGCATGCCGGTGGCTCGGAAGCCGAGGTCTTCAAAATTATCGAAGACAAGATTTGCGGCAATACGGCCGAGGTACTGGAGCGCATGAAGCACGATCGCATATTGCCGCGCGAAGCAGCAGTTGCGATGGCGAGGGAGCGGCTCGACGAAGCGATCAAGTACCAGCGTTTCAGCTCGGGCTGGTCAGTCCAGAGCCCCAGGACAGACCTCGAACTGCGCGCCGTTAGCTGAAGCCATTTACTCACAGCACTCGGGGGGATTTCAATCCGGAATTTCCCCGATTGTGCTGCTTGCCTGGTAAGACTATATCTATTGGGCTGGCGGCAATCTGCCAGTGCAAGACTGGGAAGGAGGTGAGCTATATGTCAATGCTGCACAAGTTCGAACCCCGCAAGAGGGTAATTGACGTAAAACGGACTGCGCCTCTCACCCACAGCATGGAGGAGTTCTTCGAGGACTTCCCACCCCGCCGCTGGATGGAGACGTTTGAGCCCTTTGGTTGGAAGTGGCCGATGGGCATCGATCCGGAACGAAGCTTCCGCGTTGATGTCATGGACCGCGAAAAGGAACTCATAGTCCGAGCGGAACTGCCTGGCGTCGAAAAAGACGACGTTGAAGTCACGATCGCAGGCGACAGACTGACGATTGAGGCTGAGAGGGAGTTTGAGGAAGAAGAAACCAAAGAGACGTTCTATCGCCATGAGCTCGGTTACGGGGAGCTCAGGCGCACGATCGCCCTGCCAATCGAAATTGATGTGGACCACATCAAGGCCGAATTGAAGGACGGTATCCTGAGCGTCATTCTTCCAAAGGTCCAGGCGGCGACACGCCACACTGTCAAGGTCGCGTAACCGCGATAGGCAGTTGTGACAGCCGGGGCGACTGCGAGCCGCCCCGGTTTTTTAATGCCTTTTTCTCTTCCAGATACGGTAGCCGAGAAGAAGCGCGAGAATAATGGCGTAAATCCAGGCGTCACTCGTGTCTTTCTTGACCTGCCACCAGTAGTGCCAGACGCCGAGCACGCCGATAACATAAGCGCTGTAATGCAACCTGTCCCAGGTTCTTCCCATGCGGCGGCGAATCCCGTTCGTCGAAGTAACCGCCAGCGCCGTGAGTAACACCACGGCCGCGAAGCCAATAGTGATAAATGGACGTTCCGTCAGGTCCTCGAGGATCATCGCCCATTGAAAGGCGGGATCGACGGCCAGTCCACGGTCGAGTAGCAACCAGGTCAGGAAATGCATGGCTGCGTAGAAGAACGTAAACAGGCCGAACATGCGGCGAAAACGCGCGAGCCAGTTCCAGCCGGTGATTTTCCTTAGCGGAGTAACGGCCAGCGTAATCATAATGAAGCGAATCGCCCAGTTGCCAAATCGATCGAGTATGTCTTCGACCGGGTTGGCGCTGAGCTGCCCGGTGATGCCAAGAGCGTCACCGACGGCGAGAAGGGCAGGGACCAGGCAAAGAATGAAGACGATCGGTTTGCCGATGAACCGAACTTTCTGCAGCGTATTCATGTTTGCTAGTAGTTCTTGCGCAGGTCCAGGCCGCTATACAGGTGCGCGACGTGCTCGCCATAGCCATTGAACATCAGGGTAGGTTTCCTGGGCGCAAACAGGCCGCCGCCGATGGCACGCTCGCTGGCCTGGCTCCAGCGCGGGTGGTCGACTTCGGGATTGACGTTGGCGTAGAAGCCGTATTCATGTGGTGCCGAGATGTTCCAGCTAACAGGTGGCCGTTTCTCAGTGAAGCTAATACGGACGATACTCTTGATGCCCTTGAAGCCATATTTCCAGGGGACGACGAGGCGAATGGGGGCACCGTTCTGGTTCGGTATCGACTCCCCAAATACACCAACCGCGAGAATGGCAAGCGGATTGGTTGCCTCGGCGATCGTCAGCCCCTCGCGGTAGGGCCAATCGAGAACGCGGCGCCGCTGTCCCGGCATACGCACAGGATCATGCAGTGTCTGGAATGCTACGTACTTTGCCTTTGACGTTGGTTGGTGGTGCCTGACGACGTCGGCCAGCGAGACCCCGACCCAGGGAATGACCATCGACCATGCTTCGACGCAGCGCATGCGATAGATACGCTCTTCAAGATCGAAGGGCTTGATGAAGTCTTCGAAATAGAATGTGCCGGTTTTCTCGGCGTGACCGTCGACCGTTATCGACCAGGGCCTTGGATCAAGTTGTTGCGCATTGCGAAACGGATCATCCTTGGCCGTGCCGAATTCATAGTAGTTATTGTAGGTCGTGACATCCTCGTAGCTGTTGGCTTCCTCGTCGGTGCTGAACTCGCTGGGGCCAACATCAGGCAGTGCGCTCTGCCGGCCATCGGGCACAACAGCGCCAATAGCGGGGCCGGCCAGTACGGAGGCACCGGCAATGGCGCCAGCGCGTATGAAGTCGCGGCGGCGCAGGTAGTTTTGCTCGCTCGTGATCTCGGACGGGAGGATATCGGCAGGCTTTCTGATCAGCATTCTGGCTCCTGGAGAGGCGTCAGTTCATATAGACCCGGTCCGGACCTGAAATATTGCACAAAACCCGGGCATTCGTCAGCGGCTCGCTAATGGCTGGCCTGCGGGCTGTGGGTTTGCAGCTGCAAATATAGCGCAGCCGACAATCCGGATACGCCGAACAGCATTGACATAACGACGATCTGATACTTGGCTGCGATTATTGGCGAGATACCCGAGAGAATCTGCCCGGTCATCATTCCAGGTAACGCCACGAGGCCAACCGCAAACAACGAGTTGATCATCGGAATCAGCGCGGCACTCAACGCAATCCTCCGGGCCTCGCTGACAGAAACGTTGCGGCCGATCTCTGCTTCGAGCCTCTCCGCCGCCAGGCTGACGGAATTCATTGCACCCGCGAATACCATGCCCGCGAGAGGAACCACGTAGCGCGGGTTGAACCAGGGCTCGACGGCGATGACTACCTGCGTCACGAGCGTCAGGACCAGGGCGCCGCCGATGGAAATGGCGATTAGCGCGTTGCGGAAAACGTGAGCGTGTTTTTGGGCCACCGGTCGAATGGCGATCCAGCTCGCAATGACAAGCATCACAATCAGTACGGCACCGATTATGGCCGGATGCTCGGCTTCGAAGATGTAGACCAGGACATAACCA
>Ga0070723_10000262_pt1 | contig 13797 bp, 9 predicted proteins | sample tdAd002_FD_67277 | JGI IMG/M metagenome (GOLD analysis project Ga0070723, IMG submission 67277) | Marine sediment microbial communities from the Atlantic coast under amendment with organic carbon and nitrate - tdAd00.2 | ecosystem: Environmental > Aquatic > Marine > Coastal > Sediment | place...
GCCGGGGATCTGGTCTGGGCATTGATGGCGGGTTCGGCAAGGTCACTACTGGAACGCTGCGCGCAGGCACGCAACCGAATCACAGGCGGATTCCTGTTCGCGGCAGGAGTCGGGCTGGCACTCTCGAGGCGATGAGACCTTTTGGGCCTCAGATACATCTATAATTGAACGATATTGACGTGGGAGACACCATGACGATCAAACGCAGAGAATTTCTTGGCCGGATGGCCGCGGGTAGTGCAATTCTGACGGTGCCGGCTTTTCTGACGGGCTGTAGCACACAACAGGCGACTATGCTTGCGGAACCAACTCCAGAGAATCCGTTCATGGACTGGTTCGGAGTTGATCAGGCAACCGCTGCGCGAGTCATGTCGGAACTGACTACCAATGGTGCCGATGCCGCAGATCTCTACTTTCAGCATTCACGCAGCAATTCCTTGTCGCTCGAAGACGGAATCGTGTCAAAAGCCAACTCGAATATTCAACAAGGCGTTGGCTTGCGTGTCGTTATTGGTGAGCAAACCGGATATGCCTTTACAGAAGACCTGACTCTGCCATCAATGCTTGCGGCTGCGCGAACAGCATCGGCAATCGCTTCAAGGAGCCGTACAGTCGCGCCGCAATCGTTTACACCGAAGGAGTTGGGTGGTCTGTATACAACGACTGTTCCCTGGTCGGACGTCGGAATAGACCAGAAACTGCCGGTTCTCAAGTTCATCGAGGAAAAGGCGAAAGCGCTCGATCTCGCCGTTGACAAAGTTTCTGTGTATTGGGGCGATGTCGATGAGCGCGTGATGATCGCGACGCTCGATGGCAATCTGATAACTGATCATCGGCCGATGACTCGCCTAACTTTGCTTGTCACTGCGAAGAAAGGCGACGAAGTGCAATCGGGTTACTCGAATATTGCCGCCAGGGAGGAATTTGGCTGGTATACCGAAGAGCGATTGACCACGATGGTTCAGGAAGCCGTTGATCGCACGATGATTCTGTTCGATGCGCGCCGTCCACCAGCCGGTGAGATGCCGGTCATCCTGGCATCCGGCGCAAGTGGCATATTGCTGCACGAGGCGATTGGCCATGGAATGGAAGCTGACTTCAATCGCAAAGGCACGAGCATTTACTCCGACATGATAGGTAAAAAGGTCGCGGAGCCGTTCGTAACTGTCGTCGACCAGGCAACGATACCGCGTGAACGTGGTGCCCTGAACTACGATGATGAAGGCAACACCGCCGGACGAACCGTCATGGTGGAGAACGGCATTCTGAAGTCATACCTGCACGACCAGATCAGCGCCAGACAATATGATCTCAAGCCGACCGGGTCCGGCCGACGCGAGTCTTACAAATTCGCACCGATGCCTCGCATGAGCTGCACATTCATGGAAGACGGTCCGCACACCAGGGAAGAGATTGTTGAGGCTGTCGATCACGGCATTATTTGCGAGACCTACACGAATGGTCAGGTGCAGATCGGCGCGGGTGACTATACGTTCTACGTTAAGAACGGTTGGCTCGTTGAGGGAGGCAAGGTCACGGCGCCGATCAAGGATGTGAATATTATCGGCAATGGTCCCGAGTCGCTGAAACGCATCACGATGGTGGCGAACGACACGCGTCTCGATACGGGTGGCTGGACTTGCGGCAAGAACGGGCAAAGCGTGCCGGTATCGCAAGGAATTCCAACGGTGCTGGTCTCCAAGATGACCGTGGGAGGCGAAAATGCCAGCTAATTTATCGGAGCAGGCCACGCAAGCTGTTGAGCTCGCAAAAAATGCGGGCGCCGAAGACACGTGGGTTACGGCAAACCAGAGTCGTGACGTCGAATTCAACTATCGTGATGGGGCTCTCGAGAAGGTCAAGGACACAACATCACGCTCACTTGCTGTACAAATCTACGCGAATGGTCGTTATTCGAGCCACCAGACCACGGATTTGAATCCGGACCGACTTGGTGGCTTTGTTAGTGAAGCCGTCGCGATCACGCGCGCATTGGAACCAGACGAATATCGTCGGATCACTCCGGAAGAGCTATTCGCAAATCGGCCCAGCGATGATCTGGAGCTGGTTGATGAAACAGTGGCGACGCTGGATCGTGAGCAGCGCCTGGCCTGGTGTCGAGCGCTTGACGACACATCAAGGGGGCACGAACGTGTGATCTCGGCGACTGCAGGCGTCTATGACGGAACCCAGATGTCCGCGTCCGCGAGCAGTAATGGTTTCGCGGGATTTCAGCAGTCGACGTATTGCTGGTTTGGGTCAGAGGTGACACTCAAGGACCAGGGCGAAAAGCGGGCAGAGGATTTCTTCTATGCCGGTGGCGCACACGTCGAAGACCTGCCTGATCCGGCAAGTGTCGGCCAGGCATGTCTGGAGCGTGCCCTGTCGCGGCTCGACTCCGCAAAGGGACCGACCCAGAAGACCGTGATGATTGTCGACGCACGCGCGGCCGGCTCGTTGGTAGGTCGCCTGATGCGCCCGGCCAATGCACGCAGCGTGCAACAGGGACGATCGTTCTGGACGCCATTGATCGGCGAACAAGCCTTCTCCGACAAATTGACGATTATTGACGATCCGCTGATCGTTCGCGGCCTGAGTTCGCGCCACTACGATGGCGAGGGCATATCAGCCAGGCCGCTGCCAATTATTGAGAACGGTGTCGTTCAAAATATCTACGTAGATACGTATTACGGCCGCAAGGGCGACATGGCTCCTACCACTGGCTCGCAGTCGAATCTCCGTATCGGGCTTGGCGACCATTCGCTGGAGCAACTGATAACCGAGGTCGGCACCGGCGTGTATGTGACCTCGTGGCTTGGCGGCAATGCTGATGCGACGACCGGTGACTTTTCGCTCGGATTACGCGGGCACCTGATCGAGAATGGCCAGATCGGAAAGCCGGTCGGCGAGATGAATGTCACAGGGAATCTTCGTGATTTGTTCAATCGCCTGGAACTCGTCGGCAATGATCCGTATCCGTACTCGTTCTCGGCAACATTATCGCCGACGCTCGTCTTTGCAGACGTGGATTTCTCCGGCGCCTAGGCCATCAAACCGCCATCGATCGGGATGGCGGTCCCTGTGATGTGACTTGCGGCGTCGCTCGCGAGAAATATCACAAGTGCGGCAATATCTTCGGGGCTGGCAATTCTGCCATTCGGGCTCTCAGCAGCCACTTCCGTCAGAAAGGTGTCGATGTCTTCGCCTTGTTCCTGGGTTTCGTTGACCAACATCGGTGTGTCGACGCCTCCCGGACAGATCGCGTTTATCCGCACTCCGTCGGCAGCATGGTCCAGTGCCATTGCCCGCGTCATCAGAATGAGCCCGCCTTTGCTGGCGCAATAGGCCACCGCTCTGTCACCACCTTTTAGTCCCCAGACTGAAGAAATGTTGACAATGCTGCCTTCAGCTTTGGTTAGATGCGGTAATGCGGCCCTGGATAGGTAAAACGGAACGTCGAGATTGACTGACAACGTGTCACGCCAGTCGTCATCACTGGTCTCCTCGGCGTTGCCGCGAATGAGAATGCCAGCTGCGTTGACGAGGCAGTCAATGCCGCCGTACTCATCAATCGTGTCGGCAATGAGTTCATCGCAATCTTCGGACTCTTCGAGCGATCCTGCCCAGGTCGAGATGCTCTCCGACACGTCAGCGACTTCCTCGAGCCGTCCTTCATTTCGCCCGGCGGCCATGACGGACCAACCAGCATCGGCAAACGCGATCGCTATTGCGGCGCCAATGCCCGAGCTAGCTCCGGTTACGAGCACAACATTCATGACGAATCTCTCAAGACTGGTATCGTGTCATTATAGCCGGATAAGTAATGACGACCGAAACCACACTCACTGCCCTCGGATGGCGGCCGCATTTCGCCGCGCAGACTTCCGACTTGAATGACGATTCGCTCGAGCCAGCGCGCGTGTCAGCGGTGCATCGCGGGCGCATCGATGTTGTAGGGCAGGGCTTCGATTTCAGTGTCGCGATCTCTGGAAAAGCTGCGGCGCTGGATATCACTGTCGGTGACTGGGTACTGATCGATCCCGACGGACCATCAGTCAGGAAACGTCTCGATCGGTTCGGTTTGTTTCAACGCCGTTCGGCGGGAACGTCCGGCGACATCCAGTTGATTGCCGCCAACGTCGATACCCTGTTTATCGTGACGTCGGCCAATCGCGATTTCAATGTCGCACGCCTCGAACGCTATCTGGCGGTTGCGCACGATGCGGGCGCATACCCGGTGGTCGTGATCACCAAAGCAGACACGGTTGATTCCGTAGCCAAATTCGTCATGGAGGCATCCGGACTTTCACCCGGGCTACTCGTCGAAACGCTGGATGCGCGAGATCCAGAGCAGGTCGCCGTGGTCCGACATTGGTGCAAGTCCGGTCAGACTGTGGCCCTTGTCGGTTCTTCTGGTGTCGGAAAATCTACTTTAATCAACACCTTAACGGGGGAGCATCTGGAAACGCGTGGCGTGCGCGAGGACGATCAACGTGGCCGACACACGACGACAGGACGTTCGATGCACCAACTTCCGGATGGCGGATGGTTGATCGACACACCGGGCATGCGCGAGCTGCAACTCGTCGATGTGGCCGATGCCATTGAAGATGTGTTCAGCGATGTTGCAAAGCTCGCGGAAAGTTGCCGTTTCGCCGATTGCAGCCACTCGACCGAGCCCGGTTGTGCAGTGCTTGCAGCGATTGAATCCGATGAACTCGATGTCGCTCGTCTCAAGCGATACCGGAAACTTCTGTCCGAAGATCGGCGCAACACCGAATCCCTTGCGGAACGCAGGGCCCGCGACAAATCGCTCGGCAAGTTCTACAAAACGGTTCTAACCGGCAAGCGCAAACTGACCGGCAAGCAGTAGACCGCGTACCTTGTATCTAGTCCACCTCCGGATTCTCGTCTGATCCGGCTCCGACAACCGTTCCACCACAAGCTGGTACTTCTCGGCCTGAGGTATCACCCCACGATTCCACCAGACCTTGTGAACCCACAAACAATGGGTCGGGTAAGCCCTCGTTGACCAGCACATTGCAAACGAAGTTCTCAACTTCGACACCGCCATGGTCTACCATGCCGCGTATCATCTGGATCTGCGGCCCGAGCATGTCTTCCATCATCTTTCTCTGTTGCGGGTCCATGCTTTCCATCTGAGTTTCCAACTCGGCGAGCTGCACTTCAGCGTCTCGCATTTGCGCGCGTTCCTCGTCACTGAGTACGCCACCGATACGCATAACTTGCAGCGTCGACTCGTAGAGAGGGCCGAACGCCTTGTAGTACTGATCGGTCTTTTGGATGTACATTTCGCGAGTCTCGCCGTCGGCTGTCACCACGCCCTCCATCCTGAATCTCAGAGGTACGTAATGCGTCGTATCGAGCCACAGGCTGACTGTATTGATCACAAATTCCTGCCCGTCCATATCTTCGCCTTCTGGCGTTCTCGGTACGTAGTTCAAATCGTTCGCACGGACGTGAAATGCCGGATATCCTCTGACATGTTCGATTCCTACGTATTGCGCCGTAGTGACAAATTGCGCCATATCGGCGGCCTCGTTTGCGGCGTCAGTTTCGTCATCGGCCACTCGGGTCTCTTTCTGTTTTTCTGCTTTGGAGGCGGCATCAAGGAAATCCGCCATGGCGCCAAATGAGACACGCGGGTCCGGCGATGCCCAGCGTTCTTCTCCAGGTGGCGGACCCATCGCGGACAGCATGCCCATGGGCATGCCCGATTTTTCCAGTTCAGTGGCGTAAGCATCGCCTGCAAGCCGTGTATCAGCAGCCATTTGTTTTAGCTCCGCAGGCGTTAATTGTCGGTTCGGGTCCTGTCGTCCTGCAATCTCGTCCGGCGGTACCTGCCGAAACGCTACATAGGATTGGCCATTGGTTCCGGCGTCGACCTGTTCGAAATGGAGCACCATGCGCTGGTTCAACGTCGACTGCACAATCGTGTAGTTCTGCACGGCGGCTTTTCTCGCCTGATCCATCTCAATACTTTTCTCGAGTATCTCCTGGGCGGTTTGCGCCAGCGAGTTCGCCGGAAAAGCGACTAAGGATAGAATAGGAATCAAAATCAATAGCTTACGCATGGACTCATCCTCTGAAGTTCTTGTTAGCGAGGTCTGTGGCACCTCGGCGATCGCTTCATGGTCGATCTAGCTGTTCTTTATACCTCAGTTTTGTTGCTTTTCTGATGGTGACCGGGTGAGAATGCGCCACCTTTTGCGGTCCCCCACCTCATGTTCCCCACTGACAAAATTCGCAATATCGCGATCATCGCGCATGTCGATCACGGCAAGACAACGCTTGTAGATCGCTTGCTGCAGCAATCAGGCACTCTCGATGAGCGTACCGTCGTGCCTGAGCGCGTCATGGATTCGAACGACCTCGAGCGCGAGCGCGGCATTACGATCCTGTCCAAAAATACGGCGATTCGCTGGAACGAGTGGCGCATCAATATCGTGGATACGCCTGGACATGCGGACTTCGGCGGTGAAGTAGAGCGCGTATTGTCGATGGTCGACGGAGTGCTTCTGCTCGTTGACGCTGTCGAGGGGCCAATGCCGCAGACACGATTTGTCACGCAGAAAGCGTTCGCACAGGGATTTACGCCGCTCGTCGTCATCAACAAGATTGATCGCGACGGTGCTAGGCCTGGATGGGTCCTGGATCAGACCTTCGAGCTCTTCGATCGCCTTGGGGCCAGCGATGAGCAACTCGACTTTCCAGTCGTTTATGCCTCGGCTTTGCAGGGCTACGCGGGCCTGGGGCCGGAAGTTAGAAGTGGTGACGCATTGCCACTACTTGAGGCGATTGTCGAACACGTGCCGGCGCCCGACGTTCAGCTGGACGGTGCACTGCAATTGCAGGTATCGAGCCTGGACTACAACTCCTATGTTGGCGTTCTTGGAATCGGGCGCATAAGCCGCGGTGTCGCCAGAGCCAATTCGCGAGTCACGATTGCCCGACCTGACGGCATGACGAAAAGTGCCAGGCTGGCACATCTGTACGGCTTCAATGGCCTGGAGCGCATTCAGGTAGAGGAGGCTGGTGCAGGCGACATAGTCGTTTTCAGCGGTATCGAGGATCTGCAGATTTCCGACACGGTTTGTCCGCGCGATGAACCGGACGCACTACCGCCCTTGCAGGTGGACGAGCCGACAATCAGTATGACGTTTCAGGTCAACAAGTCGCCGTTCGCAGGTCAGGACGGCAAATACCTGACGAGCCGCCAGATTCAGGCACGACTCGATCAGGAACTGATGCATAACGTAGCCTTGCGCGTTGAGGAGACCGGTGATCCGGACAAATTCCGTGTATCCGGTCGCGGTGAGTTGCATCTCTCTGTGCTTATCGAAACGATGCGACGAGAAGGTTACGAGTTGGCTGTATCGCGTCCAACTGTTATCGAGCGGACTATTGACGGTGTTGTGCACGAACCCTGGGAGCTGGTTACGGTCGACTTTGCGGAAGAGCATCAGGGCGCGGTAATGACGCGGCTCGCCGACCGCAAAGGCGAGATCTTGAACATGTCGCCAGATGGTCGAGGCCGGATGCGTCTCGAGTATCGAATTCCGTCACGCGGTCTAATTGGCTTTCGTACTCAGTACCTGACCGTCACTGCCGGAACCGGCTTGCTGTACTCCGTGTTTGACGCTTATGCGCCTCGGGTCAATGCAGAAATAGGCCAACGCAACAATGGTGTCCTGGTCTCGAACGTTGCTGGAAAAGCACTGGGGTATTCGCTTTTCAACCTGCAGGAGCGAGGTGCCTTGTTTATCAGCCATGGTGTTCTGGTTTACGAAGGGATGATTGTCGGCATTCATAAACGCGGCAATGATCTGCCTGTGAACCCGACGAAGGGCAAGCAACTCACCAACATCCGTGCGGCCGGAACTGACGAAAATATTCAACTGACTCCGCCGCTAAATTACTCGCTCGAGCAGGCGCTCGAATTCATCGACGATGACGAGCTTGTTGAAATCACGCCGCTCAACATTCGCTTGCGCAAGAAACTGCTGAGTGAAGGCGAGCGCCGCCGGGATACGCGCTTACGCGCCAAAGAGGCCGCACTTTAGGTTATTCTTTGCTACATGTATCACGGCGAACGATTTAACAGTATCAGTCACCTTGTCGGTGCGTCATTCGCACTCGTCGGCGGCGCGGTGCTCGTCACGATGGCGGCCATGGAAGGCGAAGTCGCGAAGATTGTCAGCTTCAGTATCTATGCCGTAACTCTGTTCGTTTTGTATCTCTCATCCACTCTGTACCACAGCTTCCCCGGGCGGGCGAAGATGATCTTTCGAGTCATCGATCATCAGGCGATCTATCTGCTGATAGCCGGGACCTATACGCCAATCGCGATTGTTGCGCTCAAGAGTGCGGGCGGCTGGTGGTTGCTTGGGGCCGTCTGGACGATGGCGATTATCGGCATGGTTCTGGATGCTGTTCGTCGTACCGGACCCAGGATCGGTTCGATAATTCTCTATCTGGCCATGGGCTGGATCTGCGTTCTCGCAATGGACTCATTGGTCATTTTGTTGTCGCCCGAATCCCTGACCTGGCTCATTGTTGGCGGTGTGTTTTACACCTCAGGGATTATTTTCTTCGTGCTCGACAGCTGGTTTCCGTGGTGCCATGGCGTCTGGCATCTATTCGTACTGGCCGGGAGCGTCAGCCACTATTTTGCAATCCTGCTTTTGTAGTAGCGACGTGGGAGAAATGGTGGGCCCGGTAGGACTCGAACCTACGACCAAGGGATTATGAGTCCCCTGCTCTAACCAACTGAGCTACAGGCCCGCATTTGGGGAGCGCATTCTAGCAAAAAAAAGCCGGGCCAAGCCCGGCTTTGTTTGTTCGGGCCTAAAGGCCCTCCTACAAATCTCATTGAATCTGTAGGAGAGCCTTCAGGCCCGAATCGGGGTCTAGTCTTCATCACCACTTAGACACTGATTTGATCGCTCACTCAAGTTCTCACGTACCGCCGTGATGAGCATCACCGCTATTTACAAAACAATGACTTATAGTCTCTGCAACGGGAATTATGCAGGCTGGGATAGCCCTAACTGGGCGCGCCAGACCAAATATGATGGATCGCCGCATCGACAGGGCCAAAGGATTTGGTCTCATAGAGTTGATGATCACGCTCGTGATCCTCTCTTTGCTTATGTCAATTGCGGTGCCCGCTTACGACCAGTTCGTGGACAGGGCAAAGGTCGCCAGGGCGATCGGCGACATTGGCAGTATCAGCATTGAGATCGGCACGTTCCAGCTCAGGAACAACAATTCGTTGCCAGCGACTCTCGCGGACCTTCCGGTCGAAATACCGCTCGACCCCTGGGGCATGCCGTATACCTATCTGAATATTGCGACTGCCGGACCCGGAAATGGAGCCTTTCGAAAGGACGGGAATCTGAATCCACTGAATACCGACTTCGACCTTTACAGTTGTGGTGAGGACAAGGGTTCCGCGGGGCCACTTTCGGCTAAAGCCAGCCGCGACGATATTGTGCGGGCAAATGACGGTGCGTACATCGGGCTCGGAGGGGATTACTGATGAATCTCCCGAGCTTGCCCGTATCTCTGAAGCGCGGCGTCGGTAGGCGCATTCTCGGCTTCTTCATGCTGGCCGGGATATTGCCCGTGATCTTCACGGCCGGGCTTGCTTACCACGAAATCAGTCGTGGCATGGAACAGGATGTCAGTAAGACGCTTCGCGAAAGCGCAAAAGATTTCGGGCTCGACGTACTGACTCGCTTGCAGCAGACGTCGGAAGCTGCTGATCAAATCGCGAAGATCATCGAGCAACACGGTCCCGCCGAGATTGCAGAACACCCGTATTTGCTTCACGGTATCGAATCGATCTGGTACGTGGGAGAGTCGGCAGACCAAGATATTCTGTACGGAGTAAAAAGCGGCGGTGTCGATCTTGCCGCTTTCGGCAACGTTGATGCAGATGCGCCGTTGCCTCTATTAGTGACGAGCCTCGGAGAATCCGGTGGCGAAATCGTCCTGCTGAGAAGAATTGCCCTCGGTCAGGCGCAACCGCTTGTAATCGCGCTCAAACCGGATACAAACCGCCTATGGGGCGAGAGTGATTATCTGCCGTTCGCAACCAACTACTGCGTCTTCACGGTTGCCGGCGACACACTGCACTGTTCGCAAACAATGGACGAGGGCATTCATGCGCAACTTACGTCGGAGTCCGGTCGTGGCAGTGCCATGCCGCTCAAATGGCAGTTGGAAGGAGAAGCGCAGCTCGCGACCATGTGGCAGCTTTTCCTTGCAGGAGAATTTGGAGCCCCCGCGCTGGATATCGTTGCCAGCCAGCCCTCATCCTACGCGCTCAGGTCTCGCGCAGACTTCAGTCGCGTATTCATTCCTGCGCTTGGGCTTGTCATCATTCTCATCGGCCTGCTGAGCTTCAACATGATCGGCCAGAGCCTCGTGCCGTTACAACGACTCACGACTGCCGTGCGGCAGATCGCATCTGGCAATCTAGTCTCTCGTGTCCGTATTCGCTCAGATGACGAATTTGAATGGCTCGGTGAGGCATTCAACAACATGGCATCGAGACTGGGACAGCAAATATCGACCCTCGAAGCCATGTCGGGAATCGACCGTTTGATCCTCTCAGGCGCGGAGTTTGAGGAGGTATCCGAATCCGTAATCAAGCATTTGATCAGTCTCACGGGCTGTGAGGCAGGTGGTGTTATTGCGCGGGATGCCGACACGCCGCATTGGGCCAAGATGATCTCGTCCAACGGCCAGGAATTCTCCCATGAGCGAATATCTCTGCCTATGGAACTTGGCCACCATTGGTGCCAGCCGCGCGAGGTTGCGCTCGACGAGATTAATACTACGGTCGCGCCATACAAGGCACGTTTCCAGAGTTATGAGCTCAACTATGTCGTGCTGATTCCTGTCGTTTTGAACGACGACCTGAAGGGCATATTGCTGCTGGGTTCCTCATCCAGATTCAATATGGAGACGGAGAGCATACTGCGTTGTGTCGATCTCGCGGGTCGCTTCGCCGTGGCGCTGGCGAGCTCAGAGCGTGAAGAAGCGCTTTATCGCCAGGCACATTTCGACGAACTGACCGGACTTCCCAATCGGCAACTTCTTAAGGACAGGCTTGAGCAACACATTGTTCACGCACGACGGGATGGGTTCATTGGTGCCTTGCTATATCTCGATCTGGACCGTTTCAAGGAGATCAACGACATTTTTGGTCACTCGGTCGGCGATATCGTATTGACGCAAGCAGCCGAACGAATTGTCGGCGAGGTTCGCGACAGCGACACAGTAGCCCGATTGGGTGGCGACGAATTTGTCGTTGTGCTTCCTCATGTAAGTGGTGACAACAGAGTTCGTGCGACAGCATCGCGTTTGCTGGAGCGACTGAGAGAGTCTTTCTCAGTTCGCGGCGACGATCATTTTGTCGGAGCGAGCATCGGCATTGTCATGTTCCCTGAGGATGGCGATAGCGTTGAAACGCTGCTCAAGAACGCTGATGCTGCAATGTATCGCGCCAAAGAAGCCGGTCGTGCCAGGTTCGAGTTCTTTAGCAAGAAGCTCAATGCCGAGAGTCGCAGGAAAATTGGCCTTGAGCGCGACCTTCGAGCAGCCTATTACAACAATGAACTTGAGGTTTACTATCAGCCTCAGTTCGATATCAGTACCGGCGTTATTAGCGGTGCAGAAGCGCTGCTGCGCTGGGAGCACAGTGAAGAAGGCTTCATATCACCGGCAGAATTTGTGCCGCTCGCCGAAGACTCAAATCTCATTGTGGACATCGGGCGCTGGGTCATTGAACAGACATGCCAGGACTTGCAAAGAATCCTGAGAATGGGATTCCACCCGGGAGTTGTATCAATCAATGTATCGACCCGGCAACTTCGGGAGGGACGCTTCATTAGCGACGTACTAGTGCCGCTGAAGCGATTCAACATCCACCCCGGCTATCTGCAAATGGAGGTAACCGAGACCACAGTTGCACAGAACCGTGATACCGCGATCGGTCTTCTAAAAGAATTGCGGGCAGAGGGTGTCCGGGTAGCGATTGATGATTTCGGCACCGGATACTCTTCGTTGAGTTATCTGCAGCAAATGCCGTTCGACGTAATAAAGATCGACAAGTCATTTGTCGATCGTATTGGTGCTGGTGATCCGTCAGATAATATTTGTCGAACGATAATCAGTATGGCTCACGAACTCGGTAAAAAATCGATTGCCGAAGGCGTGGAAAATCGCGAGCAGCTCGATTTTCTCAAAAACAATGAATGCGATTTCGTGCAAGGGTTCTTCTATAGCAAACCCCTGACCAAAGAGGATTTTGTGGCGTTCATCGAGAAACAGGATTTCCATACGCAGCGCAGGAAGGCGTTGGAAATCGTCAAGATATAAAAAAGCCGGGCAAAGCCCGGCTTTTTTGTTCGCGGCTGAAGCCGCTCCTACAGATTCAAGGAAATTTGTAGGAGGGCCTTCAGGCCCGAACCGAGGTCTAGTCTTCTATGAGGAAACTACGCAGTTGATCCGAACGTGTCGGATGACGCAGCTTACGCAACGCTTTCGCCTCGATCTGACGAATACGCTCGCGCGTAACATCAAACTGTTTGCCAACCTCTTCGAGCGTGTGGTCGGTATTCATATCGATGCCAAACCGCATGCGCAGGACCTTGGCCTCGCGAGGAGTCAGGCCCGCGAGCACGTTATGCGTCGTTTCCTTAAGACCTGACGAAGTCGCCGAATCAACCGGCGAATGGACTGTCTGATCCTCGATGAAATCTCCGAGATGCGAATCCTCATCGTCGCCTATAGGCGTTTCCATCGAGATCGGCTCTTTGGCGATCTTCAAGACCTTGCGGACCTTGTCCTCCGGCATTTCCATGCGTTCCGCAAGTTCGTCCGGCAAGGGCTCACGCCCCATTTCCTGCAGCATCTGCCGCGAAATGCGGTTGAGCTTGTTGATGGTCTCGATCATGTGCACGGGGATACGAATCGTGCGTGCCTGGTCAGCGATAGAGCGCGTAATTGCCTGGCGAATCCACCACGTCGCGTACGTTGAGAACTTATAGCCACGCCGGTATTCGAATTTGTCGACAGCCTTCATCAAGCCGATGTTGCCTTCCTGAATCAAATCGAGGAATTGCAGACCACGGTTTGTGTACTTCTTCGCGATAGAGATAACCAGTCGCAGGTTAGCTTCGACCATCTCTTTCTTCGCGCGGCGGGCCTTCGCCTCACCAATCGACATCTGGCGATTGATCTCTTTGATCTCGGCGATCGTCAGGCGCGTCAATTCTTCAACGCCAATCAGCTTACGCTGAGCCCGAAGAATATCGTCCTTAAGCTTGGCAAGCGTTGATGAATGCTTGCGCTTGGCGCGAATATGCTTTTCGACCCAGGCCAGATCGGTCTCGCTTTTTGGAAAGCTCGATAGAAAGTCCTTACGCGGCATGCGAGCATCGCGGACGCAGATCTGCATGATCAGACGTTCCTGACTGCGGATGATCGTAACGATGCCGCGCAGGTTGCGTACCAGGAGATCAAACAGCTTCGGTGCAAGCTTGATTTCCATCAGTTGATCGGCATTGTCGGCCTGCACCTTGATGGTCTTCTTGTCTTTGAAGCCGTACTTCTCGATATTGACCAGCGTGCGCTTGTGCAAGCGGCGAATGACTTTGACACGAGCCTTTACCTCGAGCGGATCGGGTCCGGTATCGATAACTTCCTCATCATCGTCAGACTTCGGTGCAGGAGGCTTGATCTCCTCCGGTTCGTTGGGATCGA
>Ga0070723_10000263_pt1 | contig 13746 bp, 13 predicted proteins | sample tdAd002_FD_67277 | JGI IMG/M metagenome (GOLD analysis project Ga0070723, IMG submission 67277) | Marine sediment microbial communities from the Atlantic coast under amendment with organic carbon and nitrate - tdAd00.2 | ecosystem: Environmental > Aquatic > Marine > Coastal > Sediment | place...
AGATGCACAAACGGTGTTGCACTCATCCGGCGATCCTCACAGGAGCGAAGCTGCGCCGGTGTTGCTCGCAAGGACCGTGCTCGCGCAGGCGTTCGCGATGAATCTCGGTTCCGTAGCCCTTGTGCCGGGCAAACTCGTAGCCGGGATAAAGGCGATCCATTCGCACCATGATCTGGTCACGCGCCGTCTTGGCTATGATTGACGCGGCACTAATCGCGGGCACGAGCGCATCGCCGCCGACAATAGCCTCACCATCAATCTGCCTGGTGTCGAATCGCAGATCCGGCAGTCGGTTGCCATCGACCTGAACGCCAATTGGCGTGATCGGCAGACCCAGTATCGCCCGCCGCATCGCGAGCATTGTTGCCCATAGAATATTCAGTGCATCGATCTCCGCCGGATCGGCCCACGCGACTGACCACGCTGCTGCCCTGGCCTCGATCTCCTCGGCCAGTTGTTCACGTCGTCGCGTGCTGAGTTTTTTTGAGTCATCAAGGCCGCCAATATCGTGCCGCGGGTGCAAAATGACGGCAGCAGCCACAACGGGACCGGCAAGAGGTCCACGGCCAGCCTCGTCGACACCGGCGACGGGTCCATCAAATTGAAACAGTGACTGCATCGGTGGTTGTGGTGCTACACGTATTATTTAGTTGCGATCTCGATGACGGCATCAGCGGCGCGCTCATCTGAGCCGAGTGCCAGTTCCGTTCGAAGTGTAGCAAATTGCCTGCTGATCTCCTTGCGCCTGTCTGGGGCATCCAGCAGCGCCGCAACAGCGTCTGCCATTGGCTCAGGCATCACCTGCTCCTGAATGAACTCGGGAATCAGGGGCTCTGCCGTCAGCAGGTTCGGTATCGTGAAGTATTTGTTGTGCAGTCCGATCATGCGCGCAATGGCCGCCGAGAGCCTCCCGATTCCATATGCGGCTACGGTTGGCTTGCCGAGTAGTGCGGATTCGAGCGCTGCGGTGCCCGATGCGAGCAGCACGATGTCAGCTGCTGACATCACCTGGATAGAGTCGCCGTCGACGAGGTGAAAGCGATCGGCGACCCCGGCGGCAGCGATTTGTGCCTCAAAAACCGGCCGCAGATGTGGCGATGCGATCGGGGTCACGAACCTGAGTTCTTGTCGCTCTTTCGCGAGGATGGCTGCAGCAGCAGCGAAATGTGGGCCCAAACGAGACAGTTCGCCACCACGGCTACCCGGCAGTACAGCAATGAGCGGACCTGAGTCCAGGCCGAGCGCAGCTCTTGTTGACTCAACGTCAATGCTGGCTGGCAAACTATCTGCTTTCGGATGTCCTACAAACACAGCATCAATACCGTGTTCGTCGTAGATACGCTTTTCAAACGGCAGAATGCACAGCACTCGATCGACTGCTTTGCGCACTGTCTTTATGCGACCCGCACGCCATACCCAAACCGACGGGCTGACGTAGTGGACGGTTGCAATACCGTACTTGTGTAAGCCCTTCTCGAGCCCGAGATTGAAGTCTGGCGCGTCGATACCAACAAATACATCCGGCGGCGAGTCGCGCCAGCGACTGATCAGCGACCGTCGCAGCTTGAGCAGGCGCGGAATATGGGTCAGCGCTTCGGTCAATCCGAAAATCGCCAGCGTATCGGCATCTTCCCAACAATCGCAGCCCGCGGCGACCATCTCCGGTCCGGCGATGCCTTCAAATGTTGCATCGGGATGGCGTGTGCGAATCGCCCGGATCAATCCTGCTCCGAGCAGGTCACCGGAGGTCTCGCCAGCGACCAGTCCAATCTTCATTGTCCCGGCGCCTAGCGAATCAGTCCGCGTTCGGACGTCTGCAGTGACTCGAGAAACAACACGAGTTCGGACTGCGTCTTCGAACGCTCGGTGATTTCATCTATTGCCTCAGCAAGCTTCATTCCCTTTCGATAAACAAGCCGATACGCGTCTTTGATATTACGAATCTGATCCTGGTCGAAACCGCGACGTTTAAGACCCTCACTGTTGATTCCACGCGGGACAGCAGGTGTGCCTGCCGCTGTCGTGTATGCCGGAACGTCACGGTTAATGCCCGCGTACATGCCGACAAACGCGTGTGCGCCGATATGACAGAACTGATGTGCGCCAGAGAAACCTGCGAATATCGCCCAGTCGCCAACGTGCACGTGGCCCGCCAACGTCGCATTGTTGGCCATAATCGTCTTGTCGCCAATAACGCAGTCGTGTGCGATATGCACATAGGCCATGATCCAGTTGTCATTGCCCATGATGGTTTCGCCTTTGTCTTGTGTTGTTCCACGACTGATCGTGCAGAACTCACGAATCGTGTTGCGATCTCCCATCTTGAGTGTTGTCGGTTCGTCGGCGTATTTCTTGTCCTGCGGGTCGTCACCAATGGATGCGAACTGATAGATGTGATTGTCTTTTCCAATCACAGTGGGCCCGTTGATTACGACATGGCTATCTACGCGTGTTCCGCTGCCTATTTCGACATCATCCCCGACAATCGAATAGGGACCGATCTGCACATCGTCTGCGATTTTAGCCTTGTCTGAAATGATTGCTGTCGCATGAATCACGCTCATTCTCCACCTGGCGCACAAATAATCATCGCCGACGCGACGATCTGTTCGTCGACTCTCGCCTCGCAGCGATACCACCACATGCCGCGCTTGACCTTGTCCGCATGCACTTGAATCACGAGGCGCTCACCTGGAACGACAGGGCGTCGGAATCGAGCATCTTCGACGCGCGCTAAAACGTAAAGTGGTTTCGGTTCAAGATCACCGTTCGTGATATGCGACAAAATTCCACCCGCCTGAGCCATCGCTTCAATAATAAGGACACCGGGCATAATTGGGTTGCCGGGGAAATGTCCCTGAAATTGCGGCTCATCGGCGGCAACGTTCTTGATTGCTGTCACGCTTTCGTGCGGCGTGCATTCGATGACTTCATCGATCATCAGGAAAGGATAACGGTGCGGCAGAAGCTCCTTGATGACGTTCTCACCGAATGGATAGGAATACTCCGTCACTTGTCCTGATTCTCCAGCTTGTTGACACGACCGAGCAATTTGTCGAGACGACGAAACATCGCAACCCGCTTATTCCACACACGAACGTCTTCGACTGGAAAGTTCGATGCGTAAGCGCCAGGCCTTGAAATGTTCTTGCTGACCATGCCCTTGCCCATGATCGTCACATCGTCGCAGATTTCCAGATGCCCGGCGATTCCCGCTAATCCTGCGACCAGACAACGCTTGCCGATGCGCGTGCTACCGGCGATAGCGGCCGATGCTGCAACCGCCGTGTGTTCTCCGAGATGGACGTTGTGACCGATCTGGATTTGATTGTCCAGCCTGACACCGTCGTCAAGAATCGTGTCATCAATTGCGCCGCAGTCGATTGACGTACACGCGCCAACCTCGACATCGTTACCAATTCGGACTCCGCCGAGCTGTGGCACTTTCACCCACCCGTCGGGCGTCATCGCATTGCCGAAGCCATCGGAACCCACAACCGAGCCGGAATGGAAGATACAGCGATCGCCGATCCTTACGTCGCGCACGAATGTGACGTTTGCCAGCAGGCGGCAATCGTTGCCTACAACGCAGTTCGGCCCGACCACTGTGCCCGGACCTATGTAGGAGTTATTGCCAATTACGACGCCGTCCTCTATCACAGCTTGCGCAGCAACATGAGCCGACTCGGCAACAGTCGCAGTTGGCGCTACAGCCGCCATCGCGTGTATACCGGACTCGTACGCCGCTGGTGGGCAAATGACAGCGGCCATCCGTGCATAGCATTCGTACGGATTATCATTGATCAACGCAGCAGTTGGAGAGTCCTGCGCATTACCTGCACGCAAGATAACAGCAGCTGCCTTCGTCGAAGACAGCTGCTTTTTGAATACGGGACTTGAAAGAAAACTAAGCGCGTTCGGACCTGCGTTGGACAGAGATCCCACAGTGTCAATGATGACTTCAGGATCGCCTATCAGTTCGCAAGCGAATTGTTCTGCCAGTTCTCCGAGGCTGATCGGCACTAGTGTTGCCCCTGGCCGGACAACGCCAGGTCTATCGGGCGCCTGTTGCCTGGAAGTTTGCTTCCACGGCTCGCAAAACCTGCTCAGTGATGTTGACGGACGTACTTGCGAACAAGACTCCGTCTCCGACAACGAGGTCGTAGCCCTCTTGCGCAGCGTAGTCCTGAACTTCCTTAAGCAAGGAACGTTGCAGGAGACCCAACTCTTCGTTCTGCCGAAGATTCAGGTCTTCGCGAAACTCCGTTTGCAAGCGCGTTACTTCGCGTTGCAGGTCGCGCAGATTTTTTTCGGCATTACGGCGTTCCGTTTCACCCATGACCGCAACATCTTTTTGCACCTTCGCCGCCAGGTCCTCATATTCCTTTTGCTTCGCCATGAACTCGCGCTGTCGCGGAGCAAACTCTTCCTGCAATGCGTCCATGGCAGCCTTCGTTTGTGGCGAGCGCTCCATCAATACGGGAATATTGACCACGCCGACTTTCAGTTCCTGTGCGCTAGCTGGCACTGCAAACGCGCATACTAGCGCGATGCCCAAAACCACCTTATACATTTGTTGCCTTACAAAACTCATAAAAATTACATTCCTTAAAACGCTTGACCAATAGAGAACTGGAATCGTTCGATTTCATCCCCAAAATATCTGTCGTTACCATCGTATTCATTAAGCGGGTACGCATAGCTGAAGCGGAACAAGCCCATCGGGGCAAGCCATTGTACGCCAATACCGACCGACGCACGTAGCTCGTTAATATCCGGCTTGTACTCGACCGGCGCGCCCAGCTTATCTGTAAACGCGACCTCTCCCGTGTTGAATACGTTGCCGATGTCGTAGAACAGACTCGCGCGAGCCTGGCTGGCCCACTTCTGGGGTAGCGGCAGTATAATCTCTAGCTGACTCGCAACCAATACGTTTCCGCCATACGGATTACCGAAGCTGTCCCTGGGGCCCAGATAAGACTCTTTGAAACCCCGCACAGACGTCGGCCCACCGCCATAAAATTGCTTGTATGGTGGTGTTGCCGTCGTATCGCCCATAGCTTCAGACATGCCTAATTCGGCGTTGATCCGGCCAACCCATCTGCCGTATATCGGGATGTACTTTGTAAAGTTGTAACGCGCCTGGTAGTACTCGACGTCACTTCCCGGAACCGCCATCGACAAAACAAACTGCTGCCTTGTACCTCGGTTCGCAAAAAGTGCACGGTTGCGGCTATCGAAGGTCCAGCCGGCGATCATTTCGACCGTATCGAACTCGGTGCCAAAGAAAACTCCGCCGTTGCCAACACTTTCTACAAACGGGTTGCCGTTATTTTTTACCCAGTCCTGAGCCTGCTGCGTACTGTTTGTCGATGCGAGCATCTCGGAACGCTGATACGACAAACCGTATGACAGCTGCTGATATTCAGAAATGGGATACCCATAGTTTAGCGACAGACCACCGTTAGTCGTCGAAAAATCAGACGATGCTGAGGTAAATTGCGTGATTTCACGGTAATTGACGCTGATCGAACGCTGCACGCCGTCCAGCGTTCGGTAAGGATCAGTGTGCGAAATACTCGCAGCTTTCTGGAACTGGCCAGTGACAGCTTCGAGTGCGACACGATTACCAGTGCCGAGAAAGTTTGTGTGCACGATGCTGCCATTCAACATCAGTTTTTGCGATTCCGAGTAGCCGACACCGCCACTGAACTGGCCGGGCATGCGGTATGTAATATCGAAATTGACATCGACCTGGTCCGGAATACCCGGAACCGGCTCATTGGAGACTTCGACGCCTTCGATATACGGCAAACGCTGAAGCCGGGTCTTCGATCGGTCAACTAACTGGTTGGATAGATACGCGCTCTCCATTTGGCGCATCTCGCGACGCAGAACTTCATCATCGACCTCATCAATACCGCGGAAGCTGATGCGGCGCACATAGACGCGACTTTTCGGGTCGATGAAAAATGTTATTTCCGCTTCTTTTGTTTCGTGATTGAGTTCAGGGACCGGTTCGATTTCTGCATTCGCGTAGCCCTGCTCACCCAGCCGGAACGACATCAAATCAGCGGACTGCGTCAAATTTCTCTGGTTAAAAATAGATCCCGGCTGCGCAAGAATCATCGCCTGAAGATGCGCTTCGGGAATCACCATGTCACCGACAATTTTTACATCGGAGATAGTATATAAGTCACCTTCATGCAAACCGATCGTGACGTAGATATCTTTTTTGCTTGGTGAAATCGCTACCTGGGTCGACTCCACACGGAAGTCGGCGTAGCCCCGATCCATGTAATAGGAGCGCAGTGATTCGAGATCACCTTCCAGCGCTTCTTTCGAGTAGCGATCGTCCTGCCGAATCCACGATAACCAGTTTGCTGTATCCAGTTCGAAGCCAGAGCGAATGTCTTTTTCCTCGAAAGACTCATTGCCCACGATGTTTACCTGCCGAATCTTTGCGCGGTCACCTTCTTTCACGTCGATTCGTACCTGAACCGTGTTGTTTGGCGTATCGACCACCGAGGTCTCGACATTTACGCCATATTTGCCGCGGTCGTAATACTGTTCGCGAAGAAATCCCGACACTTCATCGAGTACGGACTGGTCAAACGTTCTGCCCGCAGCGAGGCCGACACCGCGCAGCGATTCGGTCAGATCCTCGGTCTTGATGTCCTTGTTGCCCTCGATCGTAAAGCTCTCGATTGAAGGCCGCTCCTGAACAGCGATGATCAGCGTTTCTCCGTCACGTCGCAGCTCGATGTCATCAAAGAGACCCTGACCGTAAAGCGCGCGGATCGCCTCCTGAACCCGGATTGGATCGATGCGATCGCCAATATTGATCGGCAGATAGTTGAAAACCGTACCCTCGGAGATTCGCTGCAAGCCCTCCACTCGCATGTCGCGCACGACAAAATCGTCCTGGGCCAGCGCCGACAATGGCAGCAACAGGCACAATGCCGCAATTTTCACGCGTCTGGTCATATTGTTATTGCCGCTCATCATTTTCTGTTTTCGCAAACTAGCCGAGTATTCTCGCAATATCGTTATAAAAGGCAAAGCTCATCAGCAGAATCAGCGCGAGAATGCCGAATTGCTGCCCAATGATCTGCGAACGTTCGGACAGCGGACTGCCCTTCGCGAGTTCAATGGTCTGGAAGACAATCTGTCCACCATCCAGTACCGGCACTGGCAGCAGGTTCAGTACACCGAGGCTAATGCTGACGAGCGCCAGAAATGCCAGAAATTCGTTGAGACCACGCTGTGCCGAGTCACCGGCAAACTGCGCAATATTTATCGGGCCACTGATATTCTTGATGGATACATCGCCCGTAACCATTCGGCCGAGCATACGCAGGGTAAACAGCGTCGACGTCCAGGTCCTCTGTGCCGCCTGAGATACTGCGTCTACCGGGCCGAACTTTCGCAAGTAATAGTACGCACTTATGTCGCCGGATGAACGCACGCCGAGCAGCCCCCGCGTCTCATCGTCAACGACCTGTTCACCAATCACGAGTTCCACTGAGTGGCTTTGGCCATCGCGCAAGTACTTAACAGTAACTTTCTGACTCGGACGTACCGATACGACAGCGATCAGGTCTCCGTAGTTTCTGATGTGCTCACCGTCCACCGACGCAATGCGGTCACCGATAGTGAGTCCGGCGCCAGCGGCGGCCCCGTCCTCTATAAGCTCACCGATAATCGCGGGTGGCTGCCACGGTTCGAAACCCAGGCCCTCGAACAGCATATTGGGTTCGGTCAGGCGTGATGCGTCTTCGCCGACCAATATCGTGGCACGCCGTTGTCGACCGTTTTCTGTTTCAAGCGTCAGAGGCACGCGGCCGCTGGCGACCATCTGATCGAAAATGTTGACGAGCGTTGATTCCCAGTCGGCAGTTGCGACATCGCCTACAGCGACAATCTTATCGCCGAATTCGAGACCCGCATCTGCTGCGTACGAATCCGGCGCCACATCGCCGACTGCCGGCTGCAGCGTTGGAATGCCGCTCAGAAAGAGAACCCAATAGGCGAATACAGCGAACAGGAAATTGAACATCGGACCGGCCAGCAACACGGCGATGCGGGCCGGAATCGGGCGGTGATTGAAGGCGCGGCCCTCGTCTTCGGGCTCTACCGGCCCTTCGCGCCCATCAAGAAAGCGAACGTAGCCGCCCAGTGGAATAGCAGAAATGCAGTACTCGGTCTTGTCGGCGCCCCGGACCCAAGTCCAGAGAGGTTTGCCGAAGCCGATCGAAAAGCGCAGTACTTTCATGCCGGTCCAGCGCCCGACAATGTAGTGCCCGTACTCGTGGATTGCAACGAGCACGCTGATCGCAACGATAAATGCCAACAGACTTGTCAGTGCATCACCCATGGCAAGCAATTTTCCCTGGCGAGTATTCCCTAGCATAATGTTGACTAGGACTACGGGCAGCAGTTCCCCATAGTCTGGGGCGCGCTGAATGAACGGCGACTGAACACGCCATCATTGTAGCCCCACCCAGACAAGGCCCAGGGCAAAAAGTGGCGCGGCTGCTGCGATGCTATCAATTCTGTCGAGCACACCGCCGTGGCCGGGAAACAGGGTGCCACTGTCTTTCACCTGCGCCGTGCGCTTAAACATGCTCACGGTGAGATCACCAACAATGGACAGGCATGCAACGGCGAGGCAAAACGGTATGAAGATCGAAAGATTGGTATCCACCCAGAGCGAGCGCAGCAGGACCAGCACCACGACAGCAGCGAGCCCGCCAATGACGCCCTCCCAGGTCTTTCCAGGACTGATTGCCGGTGCAAGTTTGACCCTTCCCAGCGCCTTGCCTGCGAAGTAGGCGCCGCTATCAGCAACCCACACGATCAGCAGCGCAAACAAAAGGACTATCGGCCCTGCTGTGTAGAGCGTTATTAGCGCCACATACAGGGGCACGAGCACTAATGCGCCGGAGAGCCACCGAACCACGGTCGGAACTGGCGTCGGGAAGAAAAACGACCAGATCAGCGCAGTTACCCACCAAACCATTGACACCTTTAATATAAGATCAGTGTCGAAGGACAACAACGACGCCGCGACGAGCAAGGCACCAATGGCTACGACGTAAGCAACCCGGACAGTATTGCCGGATACATCAAGAAATGCCGACCATTCCCAGGCACCCGCCAGCATCACGGCCACAATGACGATCAAGGCGACGTATTCGGGAACGACAAACAGCACGAGCATCAACGCAAGCAGTGCAATAACCGCAGTAATGACCCGCTGCCTCATGAACGTACCGCCTTTATCTGCTCGCCCGTGTGCCCGTATCGTCGCTGACGCTTGGAATAGAATGCGAGCGCCTTATCGAACTGTTTTTCGTCAAAATCCGGCCAAAGCGTGTCGCAAAAATACAGCTCGGCATAAGCCAGATTCCACAACAGAAAATTACTTATCCGTTGTTCTCCGCCTGTCCGAATCAATAAGTCCGGATCAGGCACTTTTCTCAGCTGCAATCTCGATGCGACTGCTTCATCGTCAATCTCTGCAGCGCTGATGTTTCCGGCCGCCACCTCGCCAGCCAGCAAACGCACGGCCTGAACAATGTCCCAGCGACCACCGTAGGCAACCGCTACCAGCAGGCGTAATCCTGTGTTGCTGCCAGTTTGTGCTTCAGCCGCAGCAATTTTGTCGATCAGACCTGCCTGCAACTGCTCACGAGCGCCGATAAATTCGAGTCGTACATTATTACGATGCAGGTCGTCGACTTCTCGTTGCAGGGCCTCGACGAAAAGATTCATCAGCTTGCTGACTTCTTCACGTGGTCTGGACCAGTTCTCGCTGCTGAACGCGAATAATGTCAGGTACTCGACCCCGCGCTTCGCCGCCACCTCGACTGCCTCACGAACAGCACTAACTCCGGAGCGGTGCCCCGCATGACGAGGCAACGCACGCTTTCTCGCCCAGCGACCGTTGCCGTCCATAATGACGGCAACATGTCTCGGTATCGTCTCGTTTGCCACCATAGAAATAAATGGGAACCTCCGTCGGAGCTTCACTAAATTTCCATCAACTCGCTTTCTTTCTCGGCGAGGACCTGGTCGACCTGGGCGATGTACTTGTCAGTAATCACCTGAATCTCGTCTTCCGCGCGGTGCTCATCGTCTTCGCCAATCATTTTTTCCTTCATCAGATCCTTAACATCGCTAATCGCGTCGCGGCGGATGTTCCTGATTGCAATACGGCCACCCTCGGCTTCGTGACGCACGACCCGAATCATGTCTTTTCTGCGTTCTTCAGTTAGTGCCGGCAACGGCACCCGAATGACGGTGCCCGCGGATTGTGGGTTCAGCCCCAGATCGGAATTCATTATGGCTTTTTCGATCACAGTGACCATTTCCTTTTCCCACGGCGTTACAGTCAGCGTTCGCGAGTCCTCGACATTGACATTGGATACCTGGTTTAGCGGTACCTGGGACCCGTAATATTCCACAGTAATGTGGTCAAGCAGACTCGTGTGCGCGCGGCCCGTGCGCAGTTTGGTCAACTCCTGTTTGAGCGAGGCCACACTCTTCCCCATGCGCTCGCCAGCGTCTTTTTTGATCTCTTTCAACACGATCTATGCCCTCTTCTCTATATATTTTGTTAACAGCCTGTTCGCTCAGGCTGTAACCAGTGTACCGACATCGTCACCCGCCATGGCCTGGACAAGTGCATTTGCGCGGGTCAAATCAAATACGCGCAGTGGCAGGTCGTTGTCGCGACACATCACAACAGCCGTCGCATCCATTACGGAGAGTTTATCGGCCAGAACCTTATCGAATGAAACGGTGTCATAGCGTTTCGCATCGGGATTGACTACCGGATCGGCGTCGTACACGCCATCGACTTTCGTTGCCTTCAGCAATACATCGGCACCAATCTCGATCGCTCTGAGACTTGCCGCCGTATCGGTTGTGAAAAACGGGTTGCCGGTGCCCGCCGCGAGTATGACGACGCGACCCTTTTCCAGGTGGCGGACAGCGCGTCGGCGAATATAGTCCTCGCAGACCTCGTGTATCCGCAGCGCGGACATGACGCGAGCAAAGACACCGTGCGATTCAAGCGCGTCCTGAATCGCCAGAGCGTTCATGACGGTTGCAAGCATGCCCATGTAGTCGCCGGTAACGCGATCCATGCCGGCCCGGGCGAGACCCGCGCCACGGAAGATATTCCCGCCGCCGATCACGATTGCAATCTCTACCCCGCCTTTTTGCGCAGTTGAGATTTCTGCAGCCATGCGCTGAATGACCGTTGGCTCGATGCCGTAATCCAATTCACCCATCAACGCCTCACCACTGAGTTTCAGCAAAACGCGACGGTATTGAACCGGGGAATCACTCATCTACATGCCTTTTTTTGTCTGTCACGAGCGGCGCTTGATTCTAGCGTATTCAAAACGCCTGGTCTGTATTAAATCAAAGGCTTAAACGACATTATTCAGACTTGCCGTTATCCCTTTTTTGCATTCTCGATCTGCTGCATAACTTCGTCAGCGAAATTTTCCTGCTTCTTCTCGATGCCTTCACCGACCTCGAAGCGTACAAAACTCGTGACAGTGGCATTCGCATTGCTGAGCAATTTGCCAACCGTGACCTCATCGTCCTTGACGAACGGCTGGCCGAGCAATGTGATTTCCTTGAGAAACTTGTTGACGCGCCCCATGACCATCTTCTCGATAATCTCGGGTGGTTTGCCCGAATCCTGCGCCTGTTCGGTCAGGATGCGACGCTCACGTTCCATGGTCTCTGCCGGCACGTCCGACTCGCCAATGTATTGCGGGTTGATCGCCGCGACGTGCATTGCAATATCGTGCGCCAACTCAGCGTCCCCACCATCGAGCGCGACCACAGTGCCGATTCGGGCCCCGTGAGAATAGCTCGCGAGTACTCCGTCGGCCGATATCGACTCAATGCGACGCACGCTGATGTTTTCACCGATTTTGGCGATCAGCTCGGCGCGCGCTGCTTCAACGCTGCGACCATCAGCGAGCGTCTCATTTGCGAACGCCGCGATGTCAGTAGTACCGGACGCGAGCGCTGCCGCGGCAACTGCCTCGGCGAATGCAACGAAATTCTCGTCTTTCGCAGCAAAATCGGTCTCTGAATTGACCTCAACGACGACGGCAGTTTTACCATTGGCGGCAATGACAATGCGTCCGTCCGCAGCAACCCGGCCCGACTTTTTATCGGCCTTGGCCTGGCCCGACTTGCGCAAAAACTCTGCAGCAGCGTCAAGATCCCCACCGGCTTCGACCAGCGCTTTCTTGCACTCCATCATGCCAACGCCAGTGCGCTCGCGCAGTTCCTTAACCATCGATGCAGTAATCGACATCTCTCTTACCTCTTAATCTTTGTCAGCAGCTTTCTTTGCCGTTTTCTTGGCAACTTTCTTGGCAACTTTCTTCGCTGTTTTCTTGGCCGCCTTCTTTGCCGTCTTTTTCGCAGCTTTCTTGGCAACCTTCTTGGCCGGTGCTTTCTCTTCCGCAGCAGCGGCTTCCGCCTTGGCAGCCTCTGGCTCAGAGGATTTCGCTTCGACCGGCTCTGGCTCGGCTGATTTCTCTGCGACGGCCTCAGCTTCTGCAGGCGCAGCTTCTGCCGGCTCTGCAGGTTTCTCGTCAGCTACCGGGGGTGGAGCTGGTTCAGCGTCGGCTGAATCGGCTTTGGACTCATCGGCTTTGGACTCATCGGCTTTGGGCTCATCGACTTTGGGCTCATCGACTTTGGGCTCATCGGCTTTGGGCTCATCGGCTTCTGCTTTGGGTGCAGGCTTTTTCTTCGCCGACACCTTCTTTTTCACAGCGGTTTTCTTGCCCGTCTTTTTCTTGCGGCCAGTCGATTTCTTGACCTTGCCTTCGGCGTCGAGCTCAACAAATTCATCTTCGCCGAGTGCAACTTCAGGCAGGGACGCCTTACCGTCGAGCACCGCATCGGCGACCATTCCCGCGTACAGCTCAATGGCGCGCATGGCATCGTCATTACCCGGAATGACGTAGTCAACACCGTCCGGTGAGCAGTTCGTATCAACGATTGCAACGACTGGAATACCGAGCTTGCGGGCCTCACGTACGGCGATGTCCTCGTGATCAACGTCAACGACGAACAACACGTCGGGCAAGGACTTCATTTCCTTGATGCCGCCAAGACTGCGCTCGAGCTTTTCCTGCTCGCGGCTAAGGCCCAGGACCTCTTTCTTGGTCAGGCCTTCGAAACCACCCTCTTCGGCCATTTTTTCGAGGTTCACGAGGCGTTTCACGGACTGGCGAATGGTTTTGTAATTCGTCAGCATGCCGCCGAGCCAGCGATAGCTGACAAACGGCATTCCGGCGCGGCTTGCGTGACTACGAACTGATTCCCGAGCTGCACGCTTGGTACCGACAAAGAGAACCTTGCCGCCATCGGCGACGGTCGCTTTGACAAATGCACAAGCTTCGCGAGCCAGGGGCAGGCTCTTCTCGAGATTGATGATGTGGATCTTGTTACGCTCGCCGAAGATGTAGGGTGCCATCTTCGGGTTCCAGTAGCGGGTCTGGTGACCAAAATGCACGCCAGCCTCTAGCATCTGGCGCATGGATACGTCTGCCATGTTATTTCTCCGGGTTAGGCCTCCGTACATCCCATCTCGCAACCCCTTTTCAGGTGGGGCACCCAGCGTGATGTGTCGATGTACGTGTGGATTAATTGCCTCAAGGGCGCGCGCTTTATACCATAGCCGGTCGCGGCCAACAACGC
>Ga0070723_10000266_pt1 | contig 13712 bp, 12 predicted proteins | sample tdAd002_FD_67277 | JGI IMG/M metagenome (GOLD analysis project Ga0070723, IMG submission 67277) | Marine sediment microbial communities from the Atlantic coast under amendment with organic carbon and nitrate - tdAd00.2 | ecosystem: Environmental > Aquatic > Marine > Coastal > Sediment | place...
CCGGCGCTTGCCGACGCCTCCTGATTTCTCCTTACCGTCAGGTTGGGCGGCGACCGCGACAGTAACCCTGTCGCATCTCGCCTTTGTTGATTACGACGACCATCGCACGCCAGTTCTCTAAAAAGTGATCGGCATCTTGCTGGCCCAGAAGTTCGATCATGCGCGAGAATAAGTCGCCCTGGATGAGCTCGTATTCGCGCCGTACCTCATCGCGGTACCATTCTGTCGCATCTTCTGTGACGACTTCGATAAAACCCGAGTTGATGAACTGATCCCGGAAGCCGTCCAGGGTCTCGAGTTCATACGTCAGACCCTCGATCTTGAACCAGTGACGCATATCTTCCGAATATTCACCGGCCGATTTCAGCCACTCGTAGCAGCTGAGATAGCCGCCCGGATTCAGGACACGATAGGCCTCAGCAAGAATGCCCGCCTTGTCCGCGATCTGCGTGAATGCCCCCGAGCTGACGACGATATCAAATGACTTATCGGCGAACGGCAGTGGACCGGCGGTGACGGTTTGAAACGCACATCTGCCGCTCAGGCCCAGATCGGACGCGACTTGCGTTGCTCGCGCAACGAGCGGCGCTTCAAGATCGATGCCGACTACGTTGGCACCATGAGCGCGCGCCATCTCGAATGCAGGCCCACCGATACCGCAGCCAATATCAAGGATGCGCTTCTCGTGTGCATCGATCCCGTGCAACAACTTCGCAACGTTACCTGGACCGCCAGGCGCCATGTAGCCCTTGCCCCAAATGAGCTCGAGCATCGTCACCATATTGTCGAAATATTCGTCCTCGTGAGCCATCGGTGTAGGCTAACCGCTCGACTCGGAAATCGTCAATGCGACCATTTCCGTGTTACACGTGTGGCTGCGTTTGGAATTCTGGCATTATGTGCGAGATCAGACGCTTATTGGATTCTCTTGCTAAGAAAAAGTCCTTTTTTCGACTTCCTCAACCGGCGTGATGAAACAGACTTTGACAGTTTCATGGCCAGTTCCGTTGAGGACGAGCATTACATCAACTGGAATGGATTTGCGTTGCCCGTTGATTATGGCGATGCAGAAGCTGAATACACTGCGATTCGCAACAGTTGCGCAATATTCGATGTTTCGCCCATTCGAAAGATCCGCGTTCACGGCAGCGATGCGGGAGTCTTTTTCGATCAATTGTCAACGCGTCCCGTAAGCGAACTTCCAATCATGCGGGCAACATACACGGTGTTCTGCGATGAGGGCGGCTGCCTCAAAGATGACGCCATCCTCTACAAGTTCGAAGACGATGACTACTTGTTGATGCCATCGGACATCGATCACTCACCGTATTTTGAATCCTTGTGTCAGCAAATCGAGCTCAGCGACGTCTCGTTCACAGAGTGCACAGATTCTTGGGCAGGTGTTGCAATTCAAGGCCCCAGGTCTGCAGCGGTATTGCGAGAAATGGGCTTCGATGGGATCGAAGAATTGAAGCCGTTTGAGGTTCGAGACTACGGGATTGCTGAAGGCACACTGCGCGTTTCTCGCATCGGGTTTACCGCCGATCTCGGCTACGAGTGCTGGTTCGAACCGGACCTTGCCGGAGCTGTCATGCAAGTTATTCAGTCTGCCAGATCAGCGATGAATATTGCTTTGCCGGGCTACGGTCTTAGCGCATTGCAAGCCTGTCGACTTGAAGGCGGATTTATTGTCGCAGGTTGGGATTGTGCGACAGAATTGGAACCAAGCCCTGGATTCGAACGTTCGCCGTACGAACTCGGCCTGGGGTGGCTCGTAGACTTGGGCGGAGCTCACTTCGTCGGCCGGGATGCTCTTCTGCATCAGAAGAAGAACGGCCATCGTTTTACGTTGCGAAGTTTTGTAATTGACGGAGATTGTCTGCCGGATGATGGTGCTGAAATTCTTAATGGCGATGGCGATCAACATACGTCGGTGGGCATTGTTAACTGTTCGAGCTGGTCGTGGGGGATGAACAAGACTATTGGCAACGCATCAGTCAGATCGGAACACGCTGATCTGGAGAAGGCGTGGGTTACGATCGACGGGAAACGCGTCAAAATGACGCTCAGTCGTGGTCCCTTGATCTCCCTGGATAGACGTAATCAGGTTCCCGCCCCTACGGACGCCTGACAAGTTCGATCTCTTCAGCCGAAAACAGAGATCCGAATGGAACTCCTATTCTGCCTTAGATGCGCACGATCAGCTCAAAACCGCCTCGGAACGTGACTGTCATTGTACGAAACCGATTGCTCGGGTCATTCAGCGGGGACACCATATCTTAATATCCGCGTCAGTCCGGTGAACGCACCAGCCAGGCCGGCGTTTCGTAAAGTTCCACCGTCACCTCATCGCCTGCGCTGATAGTGCCTGCCACCTCTACCACGCCCACAACTCCACGATTGAGTTTTGCGGCTTTGGAAAACGCGGTTGATGACAGCGGTTCGCCCGAACGGGTTGTAAACATTGATGCCAGTTTTTTGCCCATGTCGTGGCAGGGAGGGTTGTACTCCTCAACCATCAGCTCCGCCCCTGACGGGAACCTTAGCATTGTGCCTTTCGGCAATCGGGACAGTTCCTTCACGCCGGTCAAACAGATGTTCGCACCCAGCCGAGTAGCAGTCAGCGGTTCACTCAGGTCCATCGCTTCCTGGATTTCAGCCAGTTCTTCGACTGAGACGGCCGACCATTGGCGCTCGTTGCGCCGAATCGTGCCCTCAGCTTGTTTGTCCCCTTGCCAGGTTGACCGATCATGTGATCTATGACGGTCACCGATGACTCCATCCAGTTCAACTTGAATGCCTGGACATTCGTCCTTGCTCAAATCCTGGTTCGATCCGGCGTGTACTGAAACGACTCGAGCTACAATTTCTTTCACGAAAATCCCCACAACCATGCCGCTTTGAGCGCCTAATCTGCCGTCCGACGACCACAAATGTCAAACTGCAATGACATCTCACGCGGTCATACGATAGTATATGTGTTCGCATATCGGCAGTCGGGGGACTCTGATGCGTACGGCAAAATTCGTAGAAAGCTATATTGACGCTTGGAACCACCGTGATCCGAAAGGCGTGGCCGATCATCTTACCGTCGACGGAATTTACTGCGACATTCCGGAAAATACGCAACGTACGCACGACGAACTTGTTACCAGCCTGAACGGTTTTTTCTCCAAGCACCGACACCGTTATGAATTGATCGGTGAAATTCTGTCGAGCGGAACCACCATAGCGTTTCAATACCACATATCCGGTATAGAGACCTTCGAAGAAAGTGAGTCCCCAACTGCCTATCGCGGTGCCGAATTCATGATTTTGCACGGCAATGCGGCAATGACGATTACCGACTACTACGATATTCCCGGAATGACCAAGCCCTCGGATCCCGTCCGAATGGCGTCTCGCGAAATGCAAAGGAACAAATATGCGAAATCCGGGCTAAACAGCGAACAGCTACTCGAATACAAAGGCCGGCTCGAACAGATCATGCAATCGCAACAGGCTTACCTCCGGTCTGACCTGACCTTACCAAGACTTGCGGCGGCTGTTGATTGTTCGATCAACCACTTGTCACAAGTTATCAATTCCGGATTCGGTATGAGTTTCTTTGATTACCTGAATCAATACCGGATTGAACATGCCAAGGTGTTATTGTCCGAGCTCAATGGCCAAAGCAGCGCTATCTTGAACATTGCGTTTACTGTCGGATTTAATTCGAATTCTGCGTTCTACGCAGCGTTTAAGAAGTGCGTCGGACAAACCCCCGCACAGTACCGTCGATGCCGGTCAGATAATACCCACTAGGGTTACGACCCGGGCCATTCACGCCCTCCAACATCCAATCGATCATATGAAGTGAGTTCCGCCTATAGGCCGGGATGCATTGCCTGGGAGCATTGGTCAGAAACACGTGGACGAGGTCGACATGATATGAAATCACAAGCGCACACGGGCTCCTACTACGCCGCCACCGTCAATGAAGTTACCGACTTTGCTCCATTGCAGGGCGAACAGAATGCTGACGTCTGCGTAATTGGTGCAGGCTTTACCGGAATTTCAACAGCCCTGCACCTTGCTGAACGCGGTTATAACGTTCATGTCGTCGAGGCAAACAAGGTTGGTTGGGGCGCATCGGGTCGCAATGGTGGCCAAATTATTAGCGGCATTGCCGGTGAGAAAAATATTGCGAAACACCATAGCAAGGATATAGAAGAAATCTTCGGGGAACTGCGTTGGGCCGGGCACGAGATCATTCGTGAACGCGTAAAGACATACGGAATTCAGTGCGACCTGAAGTTCGGCTATCTCGACGTCGCGATCAAAGAAAGACACCTCCGTGACATTGAGGCCGACAATGAGCGATTGTTGAAAGCCAACTTTCCTCATGAAATCCGAATCTTATCCGGTGATGAAACACGCGAAATGATTGGCACGGATGCCTATATCGGCGCATTTTTGAACATGGGAAATGGTCACCTGCACCCGCTCAATTTGTGCATTGGCGAAGCGAAGGCCGCTGCCTCTCTAGGGGCAACAATTTACGAGCAATCGCCGGTCGTTAACATTGAGAAGGGGCGCAGACCCAGAGTTGTTACACAAGATGGTTCTGTAACGGCCGATGCTGTTGTGATCGCGGGTAACGCCTACCACGAGCTAGACCGAAAACTTCGCGGCATCATGTTCCCGGTAAACAGCTTCATTATTGCGACTGAACCACTCTCCGACGAAGTAGTTAATACGATTAATCCGCGAGACCTGGCTGTTTGTGATCCGAACTTCGTATTGAAATACTATCGACTCAGTGCCGACAAGCGACTGCTATTCGGCGGGCGGATCAACTATTATGGCGAGGATCCGGAGGTCATCAAGCAGAAACAACGTCCGAGATTGCGATCGATATATCCGCAATTGGCAGACATTGGTATCGACTACGCCTGGGGCGGCACCATAGGCGTTCCGATCACCAGGGTGCCACAGCTAGGCAGAGTGTCTCCCAATATTTTCTATTGCCAGGGTTACTCTGGCCACGGTGTGAATGTCACGCACCTCGCGGGAAAAATTATGGCCGATGCTGTTGCCGGCACCGTTGAACAATTTGATCTGTTCGCTGATGTTAAACCCCTCGTTGTCCCGGGCGCGCATTTACTCAGTAGACCGATGGTGGCGCTCGGCATGTTGTACTACCGAATCAAGGACCGACTTTAGATGAGTCAACAGTCGGCGGCTGGCGCCGCTTCCAGGATGCACAAGATTCAGCAGGCCGTTAAGTGGACGGTATATACGTTATTGATAATCAATTTTGTGTATTACATCTTTGAGGACTGGAACAGGGCTGCCCACACACTGGATGCCGGATCGACCTTTCTGGACTGGACCAGCGAGTTCGCCACGAGCATTGATGAGTCCGCCTGGTTCATGTTGCTGTTCATGTTTGAACTCGAAACCTACGTTATCGATGAAGACAGCTGGACCGGTTGGGTCGCACACACCGTGCGCGGCATCCGTCTTTTCTGTTACGCACTGATAGGACACACCATCTACGCCTTCGCCGTAGTCGTCATCAATTTGCAGCCTACTGTTCTTGTTGAGAACGTGTCGGACCTTTGTGACATGGTCAATGCTGATGTTTCCTACGTATTCAACCTCGAGTACACGGAGGTTAATGAGCAGACCTGTGCCGGGCTATCCGGCGAAAAGCAGTTCTATTGGCTGGCCGACGATCCGATAGTCAGTGACATGGCCGGGCTTGAACTCGAGCGAGATCTGGCGTGGGTAGACCTTGTCGAGGCTGTCGCCTGGTTATTGATACTGGTCGCGATCGAGACTGCTGTACGCTTGCAGGATCGCGGGGTGACCCAGGGAGCGTTACTGACCACGGCAAACTGGGCCAGCAAGTTATTGTATTTGACGCTCATTGGCCTCGGAATCTATTGGGCCAGCCTGTCACACTGGCTGTACTTATGGGATGAGCTTGTCTGGATCGGTGGCTTCGCCGCTATCGAAATGAACATCAGCGAGTGGCACGGTGAGATGCTCGAGAAACAGGAACCGACACAACAGAAGGAGAAGTAAATGATTAGCGGACGCTGCGAGTGCGGACGTGTCACGTACGAGATTGATGCGGACATTACTGAGTTCAGTCACTGCCATTGTTCACAATGCCGGCGCTTGCACGGCGCCGCCTACGCCACATTCGGTGCCGTGGTCCGGGACAAGTTTCGCTATGTATCTGGCGAGGCTGACATCAAGGTCTACGCTTCATCGGATATTAACGATCGATTGTTTTGCGCTGAATGCGGCTCGAATATCCTGGTGGAGTCGAAGCCGGAACCTGACGTTTATTACATCTGCATGGGCACAGTCGACGGCAAACCGCCCTGCCCTCCGGGTTTTCACGCTTACGTGGGCTCCAAGGCTGCGTGGCACGAAATAACGGATGATCTGCCGCAATATGAGACTGATTCGCCCGCCTGACGTTTGAGTTCCGGGCTAGCCGCGCCCGAAAAACCTGGGCAGACGGATCTTATCGACCCGGTCCGCGATCGCGAGACTACTACGAAGTATCGGGTCGATCGCCCGATGATACGGCAGGGTTTCAGGTTCGAGGCCGTCAAGAAAGTTTTTGACATACAAACCGAGCTCGGTATCACCCGACGTTTTCAACTGGCGGCGGAAAAACAAGGTGTCTGCATCTTCCTTACGTGTTGCCAACAACAGAAACGTATAGACAGTGCCTTCGATTGTCAGGTCTGCTTCCCGTACCTCAATTCCTGCACACAACTTATCGTCGTCAAGCCTGAGCGAGAATCTCAGCGCGGCATCGGAGACGAAGATGTTAACCACCCGCTCAGCAAGAAAACCAAGTTCACCTGCTTGTAACGGCGTCGCAAACACTGCATTCAAGGTACTTGTGATCGCTTTCGCCTTCACCGGCTGTGGTACCCATGACAGCGGTTTTGCGGCGATTGCCGGCAGCTCTGGCGAAGTATCTGTTGGCCCGGACATATTCATTTCAGTTTCCCATGTAGGCTTGCTCATTCAATGCCTAGCTCAGCCCACAATTCGTCCACGCGCTTGCTAACGTCGCTGGTCATGCTTATCGGTCGGCCCCATCGCCGCGTAGTTTCACCCGGCCATTTTGTTGTCGCATCGATGCCGATTTTGGAACCAAGGCCCGAAGCCGGGCTCGCGAAGTCAAGATAGTCCACCGGCGTATTGTTGACGATTGTCGTATCTCGGGCCGGGTCCATTCGCGTCGTCATCGCCCAGACCACTTGCTTCCAGGAACGTACGTCGATGTCATCGTCCGTCACGATCACCATTTTGGTGTAAGTGAACTGTCGCAAATAGGACCAAATGCCAAACATGACCCTTTGCGCGTGGCCCTTGTAGCCCTTCCTGATGCTCACTACCGCCACACGATACGAACAGCCTTCCGGGGGAAGATAGAAATCGACGATTTCCGGAAACTGCTCCTGCAGCAGCGGAATAAACATCTCATTGAGGCACGCGGATAATACCGAGGGCTCATCTTCCGGCGGTTTACCCATATAGGTCGCCTGGTAAACGGGATCGGTACGGTGAGTGATGCGCTCGACCGTAAATACCGGGAATTTTTCGACAGAATTATAGTAACCAGTATGGTCACCGAATGGCCCTTCATCGAGCATCTCGTCGGGCTCTATGAAACCTTCGAGTATGATTTCTGCCGTCGCAGGCACAATAAGATCATGAGTTAGACATCTTGCAACTTTTGTCTTCGCACCACGCAGCAACCCTGCGAACTGAAACTCCGAAAGAGTATCGGGGATCGGTGTCACGGCGGCAAGTGTGGTAGCGGGATCCGCGCCGATTGCCACGGCAACCGGAAAACGTTCGCCAGGTTGGGCACTCTTGAATTCCGCGAAATCACCCGCACCGCCGCGATGATGCAACCATCGCATGATTAGCCGATTGCGACCGACGACTTGTTGTCGGTAGATTCCAATGTTGTGCCGCTCTTTGTGCGGCCCCTTCGTCACGACCAAACCAAACGTGATCAGCTTGCCCGCGTCGTCTGGCCAGCAAGTCTGTATGGGCAGCATAGAAAGGTCGACGTCGTCTCCCTCTACGAGCACGTCCTGACACGTCGGCTTGTCCTCCTCTACCGGATTAAGATGAGTCAGCCTGCGAATGTCAGGCAGCTTGTTTATCGCATCACCGAGCGAATCGGGCACTACCGGCGCCTTCAATAGGACCAGCTGCTCGCCGAAACCGCGAAGCGCCTTCGAATCTGCGAGACCGATCGTCGCGGCGACCCGTTGCTCAGTCCCATACAAGTTGCCAACCACAGGCATGGTGCCCCCAGTCGGGTTTTCAAACACCAATGCCGGCCCGGCTTGTTTGAGCGTTCGGTGACAAATCTCCGTCATTTCAAACGCCGGACTAACCGGCACTTTAATTCGCTTCAGATCACCGCGTTGTTCCAGATACCGCAGAAACTCACGCTGGCTATGATAGACAGGACGATGTTCCTCCAGCAGCGAATTCAATGCCGAATGAATAATCTGCGAAGGTCTCGGAATCATGGGCCACCCATTGCGCCACAGGACGCCATTCCAGCTTCGTTATGCCAATAACCATTGCACAGCCCGGCGTCTGCGAGTGTTGCCAGTTCGTCTGCCGCCGCAATGGCGCCCAACTCGCCCGAGCGCACCTGGTCGAAGAGAAAAATCACTTGCTCCGTGTGCTCCGATTGTGGGCTGATTCTGAAAATGTCGACGCCCGTTGTGGGGCCGCTCAATTCGTGAACGAGATTGTGCACTCTGGCTGACTGAGTCTGAATTCCATTGATCACCAGAAAACTCTCATCTTCACGCGTCGACAACATCAGCCCATCCGGGTAGTCGATACAACAATACGCGCAAGCATCTTTCGGCAACTTGTGCGCACGAGCCGTGTAGCAGCGCGCGGAATAGGCTAGCGGCAATCGTCCCCAGGCGAATACTTCAGACTCTATGCCCGGTGGCATCTCCGCCAGGAACCCGGCGAGTACGCTTTTTGACAGCTCAACCGGCATGACCCATCTGCTTAGGCCCATGCCGACCAGTTTTCGCAGCGCCCTCGGATTGTAGATATTGAGTGATGCCCCGCCGATGAACTCCGTTTCGCCAGCCAGCATTTGTACGGCCGACATATCGTTCGCCTCGATCGCGAACTGCCCGTTCGTGCAAAGCTTGCGCACCAGGCCAAGTTCGGAATTGGCCTCAAGAAGAGCGAGAGTTGATAAGACAACTTCCTTGCCGGCAGATTGCAGTTGTTCTCCAACCTCAATCCAGTCTCTGAGCCGCATCGAGCGCCGCTTGGAGCAAACCGTTTCACCCAGATAAACGATATCGACCGGCGTGGATAGGATCGAGCGATAAAACTCCTGAATCTTTTCTCTTGCCCAGTGGTATTGAATCGGCCCAAGGGAGAGTCTTGCTCGTGCCGGCGTGATTGCAGTACTCACTGCCACTCCCTTTGGTAGGCACCCAATGTGGTCTGTGCGCCTTCTGATAATGACGTTAATTGCTCTAGCCAGGTTTGATCCGGCGAATAGTTTTCCGGATCACGTATGCAGGAATCGATCGCGGCGCGCAGCACTGCGGTCACTTTTGCAACGTAAGCAGGGCTACGCTGGCGCCCTTCGATCTTAATAGCTGCAACACCGACTCTCAGCAAATCGGGCAATATTGGTAAAGTATTCAGGCTGGTCGGTTCTTCAATCGCATAGCCCGTTTCGCCATTAACTTCGAATCTCCCCTTGCAGATCGTTGGGTATCCCGCATTCTCGTCCTTTTCTACGCGGTCAATTAGCACACCGTTCAAGCGTGTCTCGAGTTTGGAATCGGCTTCGGTCCAGCGCACGAAGCTCCCCGGCGAACACGCACCGAATGTGTTCGGCCCCTGCCCCGTTACATAAGAAGATAGATAACAGCGGCCCTCCACCATCACACAAAGGCTTCCAAAACCGAACACCTCAATCGCAATTGGGCTGTTTTTCACCAGGGACGCAACCTGCTTCACAGACAACACCCGGGGAATCACTGCGCGCTTTACCCCGAACTGCTCGGCATAAAAGCGTATAGCATCATGGCTGGTTGCCGAAGCCTGGACCGAAAGGTGCAGGCGCAGCTCTGGCCATTTTTCGGCGGCGTAGTCCATCACGCCGATGTCCGCAAGAATCAGCGCGTCCACATCATACTCCGCCGCCTGATCAACGGCTCTCTGCCACTTAGCGAAGTTGTCCGGCTGCGGGTAGGTGTTGATCGCGACGTAGATCTTGGTTCCGTGGCCACGTGCGTAGGCCAGACATTGCTCTATCTGCTTGTCAACGAAATTGAGCCCGGCGAAATGGCGCGCATTGGTTTCGTCCCTGAAACCGATATAGACCGCATCTGCGCCGTTGTCGACGGCGGCCTTCAGTGATGGGAGATTGCCGGCTGGGCACACGAGTTCCATGACGTCTGAATTTCTTGACAGGTTAACCGGTTAATTCTGCAGACAAGATCGAGTGCTTTGTATACTGACTTTCCACGATGTGCGCGCCATGTACTAAGATGCACCGCCGCGATGAGTTCCTTTTTTGATTCGCTTCGTGAGCAAATCCATATCGACCTCCGCATCGGTTACGACGGCGATTGTGTGCTCAAGTTCTTCGGCGGCCAAGGCGTCCGCATTTTCGTACTGGTACCGCAGCACACTCTCATCGGCTTCCGAGGCATCGTTCGCGTCGCGCACCCTGTGCTCCAGGCGACGATGCAATTCATCGGACTCCGCGCGCACATCGATGATAAGGAACTCCGCATCCAGTTTGATTGCCAGTGCCCGAAAGCGATCCCGGTCTCCACGATCGAGAAAGGCGGCGTCCACAATCACGTGCTGTCCGATCCGGAGTGAGGTTTCTACCGCAGCGGCTAGCGATACATAGATATCTTTGCGTGCGCACGAATCGTAGATGCCTTCGCCGATGCCAGCACCGCTGCCCGCCGTCTCTGCAATACTCAAGCTGCGCTTGCGCTCAATATCTGAACGTACACGTATGGCCGGCAATCGGGACAGTAATTGCTGTGACAACCAGGTTTTTCCGGAACCGGAGAACCCATGCATGACCAGGAGACAGGGGCGCTGCGATTCAATCCAACGCAGCGCGACGCCACAACAGTGTTCCATTTCTTCGTTGTCACGTTGCCTTGCAGCCTCATCAGAACGTTCAACACTTCGAATGGCTGCGATCTTGGCACGAATCAACGCATGGTAGACATAGTACAGTCCAAAGAGCGACATCCCCGAATAGTCGCCTGAACACTCAAGATAGCGATTGATAAAAACGTATGCGAGATCCTGACGCTCACGGGAAATCAAATCCATCATCAAGAATGAAACATCGCTGATGACATCGATGTTGCGAAGTTCTGGACTAAACTCCACGCAGTCAAACGCGGCAATGCCTGACGTCAAACGAACAAGATTTCTGAGGTGCAGATCGCCGTGGCATTCCCGAACGAAACCGCCGTCTTGCCTTTGCACGAGCATCGCATGCAAATCTCGCAGCTTATTGCTGGTCCAGGACGCGAGGCATTGCCATTCGTCCGGGTTGATGTGCTCTTTGAGGTGCTCGATGTTTTCCTGCATTGGGTGGCGAGTTAATTCGACCGCATCTTCGACGCTCAGGTGATCGAAGACCTCTGCCACGTCGTGTTGCTTGGCGATCATCTCGGCCAGTTCAGTCATATCGGCAGCAAGCAACAAACCGGCATCCAGTTGAGCGTCGAGTTGCGCGCTCTGCGGAAATTGCAGCATTTTGACGGCGTACTCGATTGGAGGCCCATCGCCACCAAGCGTTGGCTCCTCAAAGCTACCGCATACAGGCACGACTTCGAGATAGACCTCGGGAGCCCAACGCTTATTGAGCTTCAGCTCTTCTTCGCAGAAGTGTTTGCGCTGCTCGAGTGACGAGAAGTCGAGAAATTCGAGTTTGATCGGTTTCTTGATCTTGTACGCATAGCTCCCTGTCAGGATGACCCAGGAAATATGCGTTTGGACAAGGTGGACATCACTGACCGGGTGGGGATACACATCCTGGTGTAGCAGCGAATCAATGAGCTTTTCTTCGCGTCCAACTGATGTAAGGTCAACGGCTTCCGGTTTCACAATTCTACCGCCGTAGATTCACGCTCCTCGCTTGGAATTAGACAGCTGTGCTGTTTTCTCGTTCCAGCTCTTCGACATGCTCCAGTAGTTCAGTGTAGCGAGAGCGACCACGCAGACTCACGAGATCCTCATCATTGCGCATCCAGGCGACGCTAACTGCACCATGTTCGACGGCTTGCTCGAGATAATCGAGTGCCGCGTCATCGTCGCCCATCGTGGCGAGATTACAAGCGACGTTATACAGAACCACCGAATCGTTAGGGGAAATTTCGATGGCGCGATGTAGCCACTTTTTCGCTCCATCGATGTCGCCCAGGACCATCAGCGGCCCCGCACCAAGATGGTAGGCGCGCGCATCGTCAGGGTTCCATTCGAGGTGGTGGCGGACAACTTGGATCGCGTCCCGGGCTCCCTCAACGGCCTCATCAATTCGACCCTGGCCGCGCAATATTTGTACACGCAAGCATCGCGACTGGTAGTCCTCCGGATCTACCTCGGCCGCCTGTTGAAACAACTCGGCCGCAGCTTCGACTTCACCGCGGTGAAACTTGGTCCGGGCATAGAAATAGTAAGCCTCGAAAAGGCTCGGGTTCAGCTCGAGTGCTGTTTGGAACTCCGCCTCTGCCGACTCAAACTCCTCGCATACCAGATAAGCAAGTCCACGTGACGCGTGTGCTTCGGCCAAGTCGGGACTCAATTCCAATGCACGTTCGCTCGCTTTGCTGGCCTCGTCGCGATAGCTGGCCTGCGGATCTACATACATGATCAGGAAGGAGTGACAATCTGCGTAGCCGGCCCAGGCGAGTGCGAACTCGGAGTCGAGGTCGATTGCCTTGTGGAACATTTGCCGCGCGTATTCGATATCCATTTTGCGGAAGCGTTTGAGGAACTGCCGGCCGCGCAAATAGTACTCGTAGGCGCCGACATCGGCACTCGACGTTGTCCGGATCGCCGATTGTTCCTTTGGTGTCAGCGTTTCCAGCAGAGACGCGGCAATACTCGTCGCGATTTCGTCCTGAATCGCGAAAACATCTGCGACTTCCTCGTCGTAGCTCTTTGACCACAGATGATATCCGTCGGATGATTTAACGAGCTGCGCTGTAACACGCAGACGATCTCCAGCCTTTCGCACACTCCCCTCAAGAATCGACTGTACACCGAGCTCTCGACCCATTTCTCTTACATCGCCAGAACCAGCTTTGTATTGAAAGGACGAGGTGCGAGCTGCGACATTCAGTTGTCGGATCTTGGTGAGCGCGTTGAGGATTTCCTCAGCAATTCCTTCGCAGAAGTACCCCTGGTCTTGCTCGGGGCTCATGTCGACGAATGGCAAAACTGCGATTGATGGTCTTCCGTCAGCCTGTTCGCTGCGGACCATTGCCATGCTATCGCGGCGAATTCCAGTCGGCGTGATATCGAAAAGCCACGCCAGAGCGACAACGACCGGAAACCCGACCAGTACAACAACGATCAGGCCGACCATCACCCAGTTCGGCAGGCCGAGCGGAGCGAAGGTAATTTCGCCGATCTGCAGCAAC
>Ga0070723_10000267_pt1 | contig 13693 bp, 28 predicted proteins | sample tdAd002_FD_67277 | JGI IMG/M metagenome (GOLD analysis project Ga0070723, IMG submission 67277) | Marine sediment microbial communities from the Atlantic coast under amendment with organic carbon and nitrate - tdAd00.2 | ecosystem: Environmental > Aquatic > Marine > Coastal > Sediment | place...
ATTTTCAGAATATTATTGACCTGATTAGCAAAAGTAATTTGAAAAAAGATTCTTCCGGATCTTTCTTTGACCTTCTAAAAAATAAGAAGCTGAATTTTAATTTTTCGATTTCGATTGATGATATATAGGAATAAAAAAATGGGAATTAAAAAAATTACAACATGTGATAAATGCAAAGAAATTATTAAAGATGATGAATTATATTATAAAATAAGTATTTTAAATTCAGATTCACATATTGATTTGATCTGTACACCAAATAATAAAAATTGTAAGAATTTAGACATTTGTCAAAAATGCGAAGTACCTATTTTTAACTATATGACAAAAAAATAAATATAGGAAACTTGTAATATGAATGCACTCACGAAGCATGACGTCATGCTGATAGCAAACAGCAACATTGATAATGGTTGTGGAATAGCAGAAACAAATTATTTTAATAGTAGCATGGCTAAAAGTGGACATTTTTTCTTGTCGATTTATCGCGGGTTTAGATTATTGATCCCGGAGCAATTGCAAAACTTAAAAGATGAAATTAAACAAACAGAGTCAACGATTGAACATGTTGTTATTACTAAAGGCCCAGTGAAAGTATACAATAATGATTTCTATGAAATAATGTTCGAAGACAATACAGATAAACCATTATGCATTTATACAACCGATAAAGCCTCAGATTTCATTCCTGATGATACTTATTTAAACCGGGAGACATCATTGAAAGTTTATTATTCACTTGATGATATGGACGAATACAAGTGCTTTTTTAGACGCGGAAAAGTTCCATGTAAGAAAAAATATGAAAGTATATTGATTTAACAAGCTGGCAGGACGAAAAGGGAACCGGATTTAATATTGTCCAGTTCCCTTTTTTCTATTTTTAAAACTGGAGATTATATGACAATAGATGATATAGATATGATTTTATATAAACAGATTTCATTCCAATTGGCAGTGTTATATAAGTCAGGTGAAATCACAGAAGAGCAAATAAAAGAATTATTCAAAAGACATATTGAAATTATTAAAGATTTTAACAAAAAAGATAATCATGATTCTAATAAAAAAAATACTTATAATTCTAACTATAAACCAAATGATAAAAAAAAACATATTCCTTATAGAGAAATTTCAAAAATCATTAAAATACAAATAATGAACGATTACAAATCTACAAATAAAAATGGAAGTTTGAAATATCTTTACAATGAAATTTTAAGTAAATATAATTTAGGTTCACATACATTAAATAAAATTGTTGAAGAAGACGGTTGCAAAAAAAGAAGAATTCAGGAAAAAAAATCATATAAAAAAAAAACTAAACCACCTAGACAAACTTATATTTGAGATTAGTAAAAAAAAGGGAACCGGATTTAACATTGTCCAGTTCCCTTTTTTTTATTTAATTCTACTGTCACAACTTACACATTTTTTACCTGTATAAGACACTCTACAACTGGGTATAACCTTACCATCTCTGAAAATCTTAACAGCGCACTTCGAACACAGATATTTTTTTGTTTTCGTGTAATACAACTGAATTAATTTTTTATTACCTGCCATGTCAAGAAGCTCCAAATTTCAGTGTGTATTCAATTATATTTTCTTTGTCTTCCTCTTGTATGGATTCATTTAGATCATCTATTTTACTGAATAATTCTTCGGTTGTTTCAGTCAATTCTTTGAACGTGTCTTTCAAACCTTCATAATTTTCAATCATTATCAAATCCCTTAATAAATTAAACTAAAATCAGGCTTACTATCCATATATTTATAAACATAAATCCTTGGTTTCAATAGATCATGGTCAGAATTAATCTCGTCTATCTCATCTTTTAAACTTGAATGGGCGTACAGAATCCATAAGAAATTAGGATTTGATGTTGCATTGTACCATTCTACTTGAATATTATCAGCATCAGGTCCGTATATATCATATAAACTAATACGCTCATCTTTATTTAAAGAAGAATAACCAAATTTATCTGTTATAACATTAGAATTATCACTTGAAGCATTTACCCATGAATACATATGAACCGTCCATTTATCCCTAACCACATAACCATTATCATACCCATAACCCATAGGTAGCCCATTTAAAAATATGATTTCTTCTTCTTCATGATCATAATATGAAATCACTTCGCCCATTGTATAATCTTTTAACTCATCGTAATATTCCTTTACTCCAGTAAAATTATAATCATTAAAAAATTTATCTAATTTTAACCCACCAACTGAATAAATATAAGGCAAAACTTTTTCAATGATGTTGTCTTCATATATATATCTTTGTGCTTGTGGAAATGATTGGGCACTATCATAAAAAGCAAATTCACAAGAAAGAACACTATTTTCTGGAAATTCAAATTCGTTAACATTATCATTAAAACTAAGACTACCACCACCACCACCACCACTACCACCACAGCCAAAAATCATAAATAACGATACAATCAAAATAATCAATTCAATCAATCTTTTCATTATCTAACTCCTTTTATATAACTATCTAACTAATTACATAAAAAAAATGACCTTCCTGGGAAGGCCATAATAAAATTATTCTTCTATTTCAACTTCAGTTTCACATGATTTTACAACACCTAATGGAGACTTATAAATTAATTCGTACCGATCACAAGTGTCTGTAATGCTATTATGAACAAGAGTATCAGTTTTTTTTATCATATCTATATAATTATATAAACTTCCGTCCTGGCAGTCTCCTTGCCTTACAGCCTGGAAACTTTCTGTTATAAATTCATATATTATTGGATAATATTCAAAAATACCTGAATCGGCAGCATTCGTATATTCACCATTTTCACATGCTAATATTTTTTCATCCATTAAAGATTCTTCAGGAATTTCCGGGTCAGGATGATTCTCTTCATTTGGACATGTATCTGTGTATATTGTGCTTTCAGAATGAAGTGTGTCAATATTACAATCGCTCATTAAAACATAATATGAGTCAGTTACTTTTTTGCTTTCCCTGTGAATATCTGTAAAACCATTATCAAAACAAATTTTACAGTTTATGACTATTTCATGAGTCGGATCTTGATTTGTTGCAATATGCTCCATGAATATAATATCGGCTCCAAACTGAGCGTAATTCTCATCACAATTATCTATGTGAAATCTCATTTCTTCACCATAAACTGCAAGCGGGTCAAGCCCTGAAACTTCATCACTATCAGAGCTATCACCTTTTAAAGAGTCAATCAAATCAGCACAACTGGACATCATTAAAGCCATAAAAAAAATTACAATAAACTTTTTCAAAATCTTTCTCCTTGTTAAACTGCATTTATAAAGCGGTCCCACGTTAGGACCAGAAAACTAATTTTTTAATAATGGCGATTAGTATAATCAAAACGCCTGTAAAATCAATGTGATTTCTTCTCCATGGAGAAAAAATCACACGCCCGGTCAAAATGTTAGAAATTAATTCCTATTCCTATAAAGGCGTTTATCTTGTCGCAACCATCGTTTTTAGATTGATGACCGTTTGATTCATGCTCATAGCGTACTTCAGAAATAAGAGACAACCAATCAAACCTTTTCTCAACACCTACACCAGCAACTATATGAAACATGTATTCCGTGTCTGTGTTATGTCCGTACCTATTACCATTAAATATGCTTCCCATGTCCTGATGCAGCACTCCAACACCACCAAGCGCATAAGGCTCCATGATATCTGAATTAAAAAACTTGTATCTGAAAACAGGAGTGAACGAATATAAATTTCCACCTTCAGGCGTTAACCTAATCGTTTTTTGAAATTCTGCAGATATGGAAAACTTCTCCGTGAAATCTTTTTCATATCCTATTACAAAATTTGCAAAGTTACCTTCTGTAAAATTCACACCATACGAAGCACCACCCAACACATAAACAGATTGATCCGCGCTTGAATATCCAACCAAAACAAACAATACAACTGCGAAAACTAATATTTTTTTCATATCTTATTATCCTTTATTTTTTAAACTTTAATTTTTGACAGGAATATTATATTAGTCTCCTGTCATGCAACGTGACATTTAGTAAGCAACGTGTCCGGGTGAACCACCATCCGGACACAACTATTTCTTAATCCTTCAATTTAACTTCTGAGACAATCCACATCGAATTTGACCTTGTAATACCATTTTTAAGAACACGGCCAGCAAGAACACGAGCAGAAATATTTTTAATATTCATTATATCTTCTCCTGGTCCCTGCCAAAAAATACGATCTTTTGACATATCGTTTTGAATCTCAACCCTGATAATCATTTTTACTCAATCCCTTTAATAAATTTTTAACACTGTTCAATCGTGCAACCCTGATTTCAGTTTCAAGCTTAATAATCCTTGCTTCAAGATCCTTACTAATCAAAGCCTCAACCCTTACAACCCTTTTTTCCAGGTCAAAGTTGTTTTCTATTTTGCTGATGGATTTTTCTAAATTGGAAATCTGCAAATCTCGTTGAGTCTCTTTTTTAACATAGTTTAAAGTGAACTTAACCGGGAAGGCTAAAAGATTTTTTATTGAGCTTAATAATTCATTCATTGCCTTCTATCCATTATTTTATTGTATGTAGAATTAATCTTAATAGTGTTGTCATCTACCATCTTATTATTTGCTTTCCACAATTCATAAATTTCTTTAAACAGTGACATAACTGAAGGATCTGTTTTTTCTTCAGATTGCTCGACACCATTCACAACAATTATTAACGGTTTGATTTCTTCCTTCTGCCCCATGATACAAGCTCCTTTTATGGCATTATTTTAATTGATGATAGCTCAGATACCAACCACATAGTTACTAAGCAGATACCGACAATCCCTATCAACAGCGTAATTATTTCTCTTTTAAACTTTTTCATTTTGACCCCTTCTCCTTCTTAATAAAAACCCTGAAACTGTTATCACCCTTCAACCCTGCCTTATAAATATCAGTGATCTCAGTACTATAATAAAGGGTATCTGTCGCGAATTTTCCAATAGGGAAGGCTTTACCCTTGATATAATAACCTGAACTCGTTTTATAAAGCATCCTAAGTACATATACATTCGTTGAATTATTGATAAACAACAGCAAACCGTTTTTTTCGCCAATTCTGGTTTGTAAATATTTCCGGATCAAATTATATTTTCTTACCTGCAGCCAATTTAATTTTATTTTCATATCGAGCACTGTGGACGAAAACCGTTTTTAAGCTGGCCCGTTTCCCGGTCAATATTTTCAAAAATCCCGGACAGATCTTGATAAAAATTTTCACTGTCAGAATGCAGAAGTTTTTCAAGATCCAATTGACACCCGTTTGAATGACAAAACATAATATCAATATGCAATTTTTTAACGAATCTTGCCAATCTATCAGGTGAAATATTAGGAAAGTCAGAAGTAGCAACAACATCACAAACCCTAAGAATTATCTTTAATATAGAATTCATATCTTCACTTGAAAGTTTAAATTTAATATTACGCTGATTTCTATTATCTGACTTTTCTTGATCGTTGCTTGACTCACTCTTGTCATTCTCCTGCAAAAATTCGATAGCCTGTTTGTAATAATCAATACCGGTACGCCTTTTGACCTCTATATCAAAAAAGTCATCAGGATCAACTTTCTTGACTCGCTCAATATCATCCATAAAATTCTTAATAATATTTTCACAATCTGAAATCGTATAATTTTTAAGGATCTCTTTTTTATTTTCATCTGATAATGTAACCGTCATTTTGTACCCTTTCTTAATTTTTAAAAAAACAAACAACAACAACCCGCGTCAAAGTGTGATCTTCATTTTGCCAGCCCAGGGGCAATTATCAAAACCTTTCAATGTGTACAACATAACTTTCCCAGCCCTCAACACAAGTTTTACAAAGCTCTGGCAACCTGTCATCGTCAAGATAATGCCAGAAATCAGGATTTTTAAACTCCATATTACATAGGCTGCAGGTCTTAATAACTTCTTTCGTATCCAGGAGCTTACCTAATCTATAAGCCTCCAAATTAAAACCCCTGACTGTCTCAACTTCTTTTTCAATCTCAAACCCAAGCTCTTCAGCCCGGTATATAAAACCATTGATATTTGTTATAGTCCATTCAGTACACACAGATATCCGCGCGCCATTGATTTTTATGTTCTCGCCCCTTTTGTGAAAATGTCGCCACCGGGAAGAATCATTGTATATCTTCCTGGCTGCAGAAGACTTCATAAAAACACCATAGGAACCTTGCAAGATATCCGGGAAAACCTTTTTCAATTTATCATATGTAATAGCAGGAGTGTCTTTCACATAAGCCTTAACAACTGCAAGAACCAACCTATTTTTAAAATGAGTCTTACCACCAAACCTATATTTCGTTGTATCCTTCGGTTTACTCTTATTCCAGGCTTTGAACATATCAGACCCGTCAATCAATTCTCTGAGAAACTGTGAACCAGCATGAACCGGAAGACACTCTTTAAAAAACTGTGAATGCTCCCACGTCAAACTAAAATTCTTTGACACTGACTTTTTAACCTCATATTTTTTTATTGTCACAACTGACCCCTTTAATTTAAAGCCCAACCTATTATATAAGGAAGGGCCAAGTTTTATTTAATCTTTCAGACTTTCTATTGTCCAGGCTTTCGACCACGCTGTCATTATATGCAAAGAAGCTCTATGTTCCTCTTCTTCTACTGTCACGCCTTCAATTACATTCATTAATTTTCCGTTTAGGCATGGGATACCACTCTTACCTTGCAAAAATGCTTCTTTTCCGTCAATTGCTGCCTGTTTTATTTTATTATCAACCTGAATTTCAATTTCGTTTTTCATGTCAAAGCCTTTGTTTATAATGTTCTGTGTGTCTCTCCTTGGTACGGGATAATAAATATCATGTTAATTATGCAAAGGCAACAAGATTATGTTGTTTACGTGATTTATATTAGAACAGAAACAGCAAAAGCCCAACCAACAAAGGAAGGGCTTTCTAAAAACGCCGTGTCAAAATGTAAGAATCTTGCTATTTAAAGCTGGTTTTCTGTTAACTTCTAACAATATCTAATGTTAAAATGGCTTATAAATAAATATATCTACATTTTCAATCTTAGATAGCTCATTATACATAATCTCTTTCACATCTATCCAATTTAAACCGCCTAAGCCACTACCCAACGCAGGAATGGAAATCGATTTAATATTAATTTCATTTATTACATAAACAAGATCTTTTAAACCTGATTGTATACATTCAATTTTACTCTTGTCTCTCCAATGTCCTTTGGTTGGAAAATTGATAATATATTTATCCTTTGTATAAACAACTAACATTCTACCAATACAAACCTGACCTCTTTTACATGCATCGGAATAAATTTTAAAATTATCAGGATAAGCCCTTTTGAATTGTAAAGCAATCCCTTTACCCATTACACCTACACAATTAATCGCATTCACAATAGCTTGTGAATCATCTTTTAATAAATCGCCTGTTTTAAATATTATCATTTTCCTAAGCTCCTTTTAAACAACAACAACAACAACAACAACAACAAAAACCCCGGTCAAAATGTAAGAATCTTGTTAAAATGCATCCATGTCGATAATACCAAGGGCATGTTCTCTGCACTGCTGTTCATACGATCCATAAGGATTTGCAGTTGATACAATCTGCCATTCTGAGACGTTCAAACCGATTTCTTTAATAAACTGCTCTTCGGTGCCATGATAAACACCATAATAATAAACGTTGTCATTTGAACCTGCTGAATAAAACAAAACCTCGTTGCATGGGTTTATTAGCAGATCTCCGTCAATTACATTACCGTTTATAGTTGCATTCGATTTCATTATATAAAGCTCCTTACCTGATTAATTATATTTCGAATTCCCAGTGATAGCCCATAAAAACAACGCTTTTATGACAAATAAAATTAGCCTTACAGACTGAATCAATAAAACAACAGCACTCAGGGCAATCCGGACCTTTCTTCTTGTTCTTAACCAGCTTGTATTGAATTCTATCATGTTGAAAATTACTGCTCATTGATCTAAGCTCCTTTAAAAATCTGAGTATTTAAAAACTTCTTCAAACATAGCTTTCCCGGTAATGTCATGAACAAGAAGCATAAAACACCCTTCCCTTTCACCGGTAATCAACTCTATATGTTTAATCTTAAAATCCATAGAATTGAATGTTTTTGAATGTTTAATAAAATAATCCGACTTTGCCTTGTCAATAATCAACTGCTGATAAACTTTTGTCATTGGTCCCATTATCTAAGCTCCCAGTGATAAAAATCAGAGCATGAATCTTCAATACAATCTATCTCTTCAGGTTCGTTGCAACAATCACCAACATCAAAACAACAATCAATACAGCTAATTTCTTTTTTATCTCTAACCAACTTATAATCATATATATCCATTATCTAAGCTCCTTTGAAGTGCCCCTCCGGAGAAGGGCAGGTTTGTTAAATTTCGTATTCTGATTTTATTTCTGAAATTGATGTATCATAGTTATGAATGATACTATCTATTGCATATTCCAACTCTGAACCATCATTAACAAGTTCCATAACGTCATCATATCCTTGAGTTTTGGTATCTGATTTAGTTAATTTTTTTCCTTTTAATGCTTCCCATTCACCTACCAAATCATCACAAGACTCTGCAAGTTCATATCCATATTTTTGATCATCTGTTAAATTTTCAGACTTTAATGTATGGCCTGTATTTGACAAGTAAGTTGGCATGTTATTTAAATCCTTTGTTTAAAGCCCCCGGTTAAGAGGGCTGGTTGATTAATTAAGAAACGCCATTGCTGCAACTGGATATTCTTTCATAAGTCTGCTAACTGCCATTCTAAGACCTTCATCAAGAGTACAGTTAAGCTTTTTTACATTTTCTTCAGCCTTGTTCATTAATACTTTTGACATTTCGTTTTTCTTTGATTCTGATATTTGTTTCATGTTATTTAAATCCTTTGTTTAAAGTGTTATTCGTTAACTCGTTGGTACATGATATTAATAGCACCTTGTTTTTACATAAGCAACACTATAATGTTGCCTATGTAAAATAAATAAAGAAATTAAATTATTATCCGATCTCATTTGTAAGGATGCTATAAATTTCCTTTTTCTCGATACCAAGGTACCGCATAGTCGTTGCCGGTGAACTGTGCTTATATCTGTCGCATATAATTTCAAAGCCTACACCATATGCAACTCTTTGCTGATAACCCCAAGTCTTCCTTAATGTATGCGTTCCATAGTGACCTTTCAAGTTAAGCGCTTTAGTCCAGGACCGTATCATTATGCCTAAGCTCCTGGACAAGATATGATTGTTTTTACCCTTGCGTGATTTAAAGAGGTAATCATCTTTACCGGGCTTTGCTTTGCTTAAATAGCTGTGCAGGGCTTTATGGGTAGGCTTATTTATGACCAGGATATTATCCTTACCGGTTTTGGTTTCAACTAACTCATGGACACCATTGATTTTCAGGTCACATACATCAGACACCTTAATTTTTACAATGTCGCTTGCCCGGAGTCCGTTATTAATTCCCATGGTCCAAATTAATAAATCTCTTGGATTATCTGAAAGGTATTTTGAAATTGTTCTCAGGTCTTCAATTTTTCGGATAGGATCAACTGATATTTTTGAATTTTTCAAGTTCATGTCTTTTTCTCCTTAATGTTAACTAATTAGGTCATTATATAGCATTAGTTATCATTCAGAGTCAACATGAAAACATGAATAATTAAATATCCTTTGTTTATGCGTGTCTTGATCAATATTGAATGATAACTATCTGGAGAAAGTTACTATTCGATTATTTTAAAAAAACCCGTGTCAAAGTGTTAGAATCTTGAAATTGACCTATTTATTTTTTAGATCGTTCTGAATTTGAGTGATTGTATTATACATCCTTCCTATTCTCTCTTTTAATAGACTTCCTATTGATCCAAACCGATTAGACTTGTACCCTTCAGCTTGCTTCAATATGCCTTCTATTGATGATAACTGCTGCCTTAATATCTTCATCTTGTGATTAATTGATTTTGCCATGATAAAAAGCTCCTGGTCAAAGTGTTATAATTTAATCACGGAATACATCCACGCAGCCAAAACAAATATACTCATTTTTAAACGCACTTCTCTTATAAAGTTGAAGCTCATCATACACAAAATAATTACCACAGACAGCACATTTATTTCGATCCTGATTTTCAAAAAAATAATTTTCAGCCTCAAAATTTTCTTCCATTTTTGCCTCCATTTTGCCTAAAAAAATTGCTGAGAAAAATTTGCACAGTGTGAAAAATCACTATTGTGTGAAAGTATTAATTTAACACCTTTACATATGATCAATCGTTTAAATGAAAAAAGCTCAATCATTATAGCATACTCAACATACTACTACATTGTGGTATTCGATAATTGAATAATTATTTTAATTGATACTCATAATATGCAATCAATATTAATTTCCATATATTTTATTTACAGACACAAAACCCCTACCAGTTTAATAAATAATCAATTCTTAGTCATAGTTTCAGCACTTTCCATTTGAGATGCCACGTAAGCTATCATGGAATTAACAATAAAATCTTTAAAAGATAGCTCACTTCCATATTCAGCATTTTTCATTAAGCAAAGAGGCAGATATAATTCCTGCATAATCTGTTTATTTTCGGATATCAGCTTAATAAGCTCTATGCCTTTTGTCTCTGCAGCATGTTCGCTTATTATGCCTTCCCTTCTGTCATTTGCAGCGCTCACGAGTCCTTCAAGGTACGAACTGAATAATTTAAGAGATTTCTTGTCCATTGTCTTATGTCTCCTTTAAGGTTTATTAATATCTTCTGTTCATCATTAATATAATTCCGTCATCTGCTGTTATTTTATCAAGTCCTTTTTTTAAATTATCAGGAACGTTTAAATCAGAAAGCAATTTGACCTGAGCATCAATCTTTTTATTTTTAAGTTGATTATTGATAGAAAGAACAATAATTTTTCCGTATGAGAATTTTTCACCAAGAATTTTTTCCATGGCAAATTCACATAAATAAAATAATTTTTCATCAAATGAGATTAAATTTATCAATTCACTCATTTTTTCTGATCCTTTGGACTCTTCAACTTTATATTTTGAGATATCATCAATTAAATTAACTATTTCAGTTATTTTTATAATGTAATCTTTGGTAGGTTCGCTTGTCATATTATCAGTCATCCTTTTAAAATTAGAATAGAGTGAGTATAGTTGAGTATAGGGTGAGTATAGTATCAATTATTAATTATATTATATACTTATCTATCACCATACTCACTATACTCATAAAGTGGTACATTATTTACGTATACGTATATATATATTATTTCTTTTTTTCTTTTTTTCTTCCTTATGTAATAATGTAAAGAAAAATGAGTATATTGAGTATTTTGATACCTATGTAATTTATATTATTAAAGATATGATTATACTCACCCTATACCCACTATATTCACCTATAATCAACATTTAAAAAAATTCCTGTAAGAATAGCTTTATTATTAAATCTTGCTTTTGACTCCTTACCGTTCTTGATATGTCCTTGCCTATGTCCTTTGCTTCTCATGTCAGCAGAAAATTCATTTTTAGATAAGTGTATTGATTTTGTTTCAGTGCAAAATCTCAAATAGGCTTCATACATATTAATAAACAATGTCTTTGCGTTCGGGTCTGTGGTTGTGCATCTTTCTTGAATAAATTGAAATACGGTGTCTTCATCTTCTCTTAAACTCAACGTATCGGCAATGACACAATCAGGATATATTAATCCAAATTGATGATAGTCCTCATTACCATCAAGTATAAGATTTAAGACACCTGACATTTCATTTTCAATTATTCTATTTTTCAAAGTTTTGTCTCTTTTGCGTTCCCATGGCTTTTTAGGATCTGGATTATTTACGAATGAAAGCTCATATAATAATACTTTGATTCTTTCCCATAGTGCGTTATCATTTGGTATGTTCGGCCTTGCATTTGTATTGATAATCAGTGTTGCATTATGTTCGAATTGTCGTGCATCATTAAACAAATCTCTTGTTGGTATTTCGTCACCGCCTGAGATTTGTTTCATTCTGCTACCATCAAGTTTATCTTTTTTATTAACCTCGTTGATTATTGCAAATCTTGCGCCCTCTAAACTTGAAGTGATCGGAGTTGATCCTTCAGCATTAGAATTGCCTTTGTTTAATTTAATAAATGGAGAATTAAAAAATTTAACTTTTTCCGGACCTAAGCAAGCCAATATAATTTTATTAGTGATTGATTTACTGTTTCTTCCATTAGGTCCATAATTAATTGAAATAAGGTTCTCCTCACAATTTCCTCTCAATACGTAACCTTGATGTGTTTTAAAATAATCAACTTTTTCTTGTTTGCCATCGAATGAACTAAGCAGCATTTTTTCAAATACTGGACATTTTGCCTTTGGATGGTATTCAGTAGGAATGCAGAAATTAATATAATCATCTGGCTCCGGGTCAACTGGTCTATGTAAATCAAGGTCGTATAAAAGATTCTTGCATGGTAGCAGGTTTAATTTTTTATTCCATTTTTCGTTGTCTATTGTTAAGCCATCAGTACCATTAACAACTAATTTTAAAACGGATAGCTGGCGTGTCGAGGTTTGAAGATGAAATAATCTATTATTTATTGATCTTATTCTTACTACTGATGATATTAATCTATTTTTTTCAACGTTTTCAGGATCGCATTTTTCTAATATCTCTGTAATTGCGTTTAAATATGCGAGTATTACTCTATCAAAACCGTGTTGCTGATGATGGTTGTCTTTATCTTCTGCCCAGTAGTGAACATTGTTAAAATACCATTTAAGCGTTTTGTTATCTCTGAGATACTTTCCAAGATTTAATATTTTATAAAGGGATGCATCACCATTCTCGTTATTGTTAATAAAATTAATAATATCATCCAATGAAAATCCTTTTTCTATTGAAATACTGGCTTTAATTTTAGATAATTTTACCTCATGCTGCCTTCTTAGTTTTTCAAGTTCAATTGAAAATTCTAATATATCGACAGGTTTATTTGACGAAATATCTTTTATTTTGCTACTATTATCATAAGTTTCAGTTCCTTTTTTCATGCTCCACAATCCTTTTTTCGGTAAGAACTTTTTTTCTTTCCGAAAATATTCTTGGTTTCAGATAAAAAAACATGGTTGAATTAAATTTCAGTTTGTTATCATTCCGTAATAAATAAATCATAGAGTTATCGCCCTGTAAGTTAAAAAGTTTTTATGAACCACTGATATATTAAAGTATAGCTTTAACTATCACACTATAATAGTGCTATATATCAAAGGTATCTGAAGGAAGAATTAAAAAAATAGACTTGATAATATTAATTTGATGTGTAATAAAATTTTTGTGTGTTTGAATTAATTTTACTGTCATCAAATTAATTATTTCTATCTGTCTTCTGTAATTCTTCCTTGTATGACCGGACTTGGTTTCCTGAAAAAAATCATCCGGTCATTCTATTTTTGGTATCACAAAAATTCATTAATTTATATATTTTTTCAGCGTGAAAAGTTTAAATCGATAAAATATAAAAGTCTTATCGTCTTTAATAGTCACTGTTTTGCATAGTCTTTCTCCTTTATTTTG
>Ga0070723_10000268_pt1 | contig 13682 bp, 10 predicted proteins | sample tdAd002_FD_67277 | JGI IMG/M metagenome (GOLD analysis project Ga0070723, IMG submission 67277) | Marine sediment microbial communities from the Atlantic coast under amendment with organic carbon and nitrate - tdAd00.2 | ecosystem: Environmental > Aquatic > Marine > Coastal > Sediment | place...
AAAACAGATTTAACCCCGATGGAATAAACAGAAAAATAAATTCCATTGGGCAGGCTGGGCGGGCAAAAATGAACATTTTTCAAAGGTCTCTCTCTATGCCAGATGGACCTGACGGACAGAGATGATGTTCGGAAGAGATTTCATCTCTTGGATCACCTTTTCATCTGCAGGAGTATCGATGTTTACCAGGCACAGAGCCCGGTCGTCGCGTCTTCCCAACTGGAAGCGGCCAATGTTAATATTGTGGCGGCCAAGGGTTGTGCCCACATTACCTATTACCCCCGGTCTATCGAAATTTTGAATAACCATCATCCATCCTTCGGGGATTGCGTCAAGGTAGATTTCTCCAATTTTTACAAGTCTCGGATATCTTTTTTCAAAGATTGTTCCCCAGATTTCATCAAGCGCCTCTTTATGATCTTCCAGTCTTACTCTGATCAGACCGGCAAAATCATCCTTTGCCTGGCTTCTGGTCTCATTGACATGTATGCCTTTTTCCCTTGCAAGGTCAGGTGCGTTTACGTAGTTTACCGGTTTGTCGGTATAAGATCCGAGGAGTCCTTTAAGCACCGCGTGCGTCAGCGGCCTGGTGTCAAACAGTGATACATCGCCGCTGTAGCTTATTGTGATGTCGTGGACTTGCCTGACCAGCTGACCCATCAATGATCCCATTTTTTCAGCAAGATCTAAGTGGGGACGAATCTGATCCATAACTTCCATAGATAGCGATGGAAAGTTGACGGCATTTGTAATTATGCCGTCTATCAGATAAGCGGCGATCTGTTTTGCTATCATATCCGCCACTTTGAGCTGTGCTTCTCCGGTACTGGCTCCTAAATGGGGTGTAAAGATTACATTTGGATGCTGTAGTATGGGCAGGGTTGTGTCCGGCGGTTCCTGGGGGAAAACATCAAGGGCTGCGCCGGCAACATGTCCGCTTAAAATTGCCTGGTAAAGATCATCAAGCTTGACGATTTCACCCCTGGAGCAATTAATAATCCTAACGCCCGGTTTCATCTTATCAATTGTCGTCGCATTAATCATGTTAGCAGTTTCCTTGAGGTGCGGCACATGAAGTGTAATAAAATCCGAACGTTCAAGAAGATTCTCAAAAGGCACAAGTTCAACCTCAAGGGCCCTGGCAGCTTCCTTGCTGACATAAGGATCGGTAGCGATAACGTTCATTTTAAGACCCTTTGCACGGTCTGCCACTACCCGTCCGATATAGCCAAGGCCGATGATACCCAGTGTTTTTCCGGTTATCTCGACGCCTGACAATTTTTTCTTTTCCCATTTTCCCTCTCGAAGGGATGCCGTCCCCTGTGGAATATTCCTGGCAAGGGCCAGCATGAGTGAGACTGTATGCTCTGCCGTTGTAATTGTATTACCACCCGGAGCATTCATGACCACAACACCCTGTTTTGTAGCGGCCTGTACGTCGATATTGTCGACCCCTATGCCTGCACGTCCGATAACCTTGAGCTGTCCGGCGGTTTTTAATACCTGTTCTGTAACCCTGGTTCCACTCCTGATTACAAGGCCATGAAATTCACTGATAATTTGAGATAATGCTTTAGGATCGCAGGTAGCCTTATCATTATCGACGACAACTTCTATTTCTCCTGTTGCTTCCAGTATATCCTTTGCAAGTGAGGACATGTTGTCTCTTAACATAACTTTATACATGACTGACTCCTATTTGATCTTTCCCAGAACGGTGACAATTCTCGTAGCTTTTTCTCAACATAATGCTTGAGTGTAATCTGGGATTTGGTGCAGTTGGCACATATTTTGTTTATTGTAAAAGAAAAGACCATCATTAAGATAACGATAAATCAAATAAAAATTCAAAGAAGCCGGAACTTGCTGTTACTCTTTCCGGTTTTTTCCGGAGGCATTCTGGAGGAGATTTAAGCCAAAGTAAATATAATGAAGTCCGGAAGTTATAGTTAGGCCGGCCGTAATCCAGAACAGCGACCATTTAATTATGTGAGCACCTGGAATTTTCGGGTCAAGAAGTGACAAAAAGATGGTTAACAACTGGGCAACCGTTGTACATTTACTGACAAGGCTTGGTTTTATTTCAATATGTATATTCGTAATTGCAAAAACGGCGATTCCGGTTACAATCAGGATGTCACGGCTGAGTACAATAACCGCCAACCAGGGGGGAATGATTCTAAGGACGGCCAGACTCACAAAAGCAGAAGTCAACAAAAGTTTGTCAGCGATGGGATCAAGGTAGGCGCCAAGCACGCTATACTGCTCAAAATATCTAGCTATCAGGCCATCCAGTCCGTCACTGATCGCTGCAATACTAAAAACAAGAAGTGCAAATGAAAACATATCTCTTAAAAGGAAAATTACGAAAAGGGGGGTAAGTAATATCCTGATAACTGTTAAAATATTGGGAATGTTTATGCTCAATTATTTATTCTTCTAAATATTTTTAAGGGGTAGATAGTTTTTAGGGCTATCCGGGGATAAGCTCAATCCTCAAGTGATCCTGTGATACCTCGTAAATGTTTATACCGATTGATTCAAATGTTTTGAGCATCAATGTATCTGCAAGCTCTTTGGCAGTTCCCTGGAAATCGACGGTGATGACGGCCTCATTAGGCTCCAATTCATTTATCTGAAGATTATCCACGCCTGACATAGCATTGATAATACGGCGGAATTTTTCAAAGCTTACAAGATCGCCGGTACCTTCAACTATGATTTCAATGTTGTTGGCTTGTTCTTCTTGTTTCTGCCAGGCAGCAACTATTTGAGAAGCAAGATCTTTGCCTGCAAGGGATCCGGCTCTTGAAAGCGCATCCCGGGCTCCGGCAATTTCATCGGTGTTTGCTGTTACCGAGGTTTGCATTGTGATAGCGATTTCTTCGCCCGTATCTGCCCGAATCGCACGGGCTGATACAGTCCCCTTGAATGACTTTATGTTTTTTCCCATGATATTAGGTGCTCTACTTGCAACCGACTTTCCGACGATTACTACTTCTGCTTGTAAACTGAGACCGAGGTTGGCTGCCTCAAAATTGTTAAGGTCAGGTTTGTCGTATAGGGGGTCAACCTTGGTCTTTTTAACTATGATGTTGTTATCAATAACTGGGAATTTCTTTGTTTTAATGATTTCAACCAAATTGCTTACTGAGAAAGATTCGGCAAAGTACGTCTTTTGTCCCCACCAGTATTTTGGCAATTGGTCTTTAAAAATCTGCTCTGAAATTAAAAATAGAACTTTTGGCAGGGGCTTTTCTTCAAGTACAATTCCGGCGTTTGACATAAGCTCTTTCAAAGTTCTGATTGAAACGGTTGCTTCCACAATTACCCTGTAATCGTTTTTGGATGGGAACTCTGCCAGTACTTTGTAATCCTGGATGAATTTGCCGGTCTGGCCATAAAGAATTTCATTGAACACCTGAAAATTTCTGACCAGAGATTCTAAAGGCAAAAGTTCCACCACAACCCTGTCTACTGCGGAAACAAGGCTGTTTGCGATTGCCTCTTTCCTTGCCCTGGCAGAGTTCTTATTATATATTTTACCTGTTCCCATCACCACAACAGTTTTTATAGGAATCTGATTTTCTGCCCGAACATCCGAAGACAGGGTAAGCACAACTGAAAAGAAAAATACTACAAAAATGAATCTGATGATGATTTTGGAAGGTACGGACATAACTTTTTCACCCTTTGGAATGGTAATTTGACTTCATATAAACATATTTAGGCATTGCGGGCCAAAGTATAATCAGCAATCATCAAAAGGATGTCTTTGGTTTTTGAATTGTTAAAGACTGCAAGAGCATCCTTTGCATTTCTAACATATTCTGCTGCCAGATTTTCAGTATATTTTTGTCCACCGCACTTTTTTATCAGTGATATCAATTTTTTAAAAACATGAACAGAAAAATCTTTATTTTTTATTATTGTTTCCATCTGGGCTCGATCTTTGGCATCAGCTGCTTTAAGGGAATATATGACCGGTAAGGTCAGTTTCCCTTCTTTGAGATCTGCTCCCACCTCTTTCCCAAGAACGCCGGTATCGAGTGTGTAGTCGAGAAGGTCGTCGACCATCTGAAAAGCGATTCCAAGGTTGAAACCGTAATCCGACAAAGCGATTTCCTTTTCGTTGGGGGCACCTGCAATCAGAGCACTTACACGGCATGCTCCTTGAAAGAGAACAGCGGTCTTGCGCCTTATGATCTCCATATACTCTTTTTCGGTGAGGTCTAAGCTCCCTTTTCTCATAAGTTGGTGAATTTCGCCCTGGGACATGTTCTCTGTAATTTCTGCTACTATCCTGATAACATTGGGCAATTCTGTTTCAGAGGCAATCGAAAGGGCGCGGGCTAGCAGGAAATCACCCACAAGAACCGTGGTTGCATTATCCCATATTGAATGAGCCACCGGCTTGCCTCTCCGTAATGTTGCTTGGTCCACAAGATCATCGTGCAAGAGCGTAGCTGCATGCAAGTATTCGAAAATGGTTGAGAATGTCTTGTCATAGTCTCCATCGTAACCGCAGATCCTGGCGGAAAGCACCATAAGCAAGGGTCTTAAGCGCTTGCCGCCGCTGAACAATATATGGCCGGCTATTTTAGACACAAGATCTAAATGCGGATTTAAATTTTCCTTGAGGGCGGTTTCAATTTCCTTGAGGTCATCTTTTACCAGGGCGAGGATCCTATGCTTTATGTTGCTCATGCAACATCTCCTGTGAGATCATATTCAAAAGCGTCTGCAATCCTTACACCGACAAATGAGCCGATTTCCAGTTGTTTAGAATGAATATAGGTAATGCCGTCAACCTCAGGAGCCTGAAAAAATGTGCGACCGTTGAAAAGATTCTTCTCTGTTGCCTCTTCCACAAGAACGTCATAAACATTACCGATATGCTTTTGGTTATTCTCCAAGGATATCTTCAACTGGCAGGACATGAGCCGGTCATACCGATCCTTGGCCACACTTTCCGGAATGTGATCGGAGAGCCTGTGAGATCTGAGGTCTTTGGAATCAGAATAGATGAAAACCCCTAGGTGATCGAAACAGACGTCCTTTACAAAGGTTAAAAGCTTTTCAAAATCTTTATCCGTTTCTCCAGGGAAACCGACGATCACGGTTGTCCTTAAGGCAGCATCAGAAACCGATGATCTGATTTTATCAAAAAGTTTGCGAAGGTTATCAGATGTATAATTGCGACCCATCTTTTTTAAAACACTGTCACTTGAATGCTGAATCGGAATGTCAAAATAAGAGCATATGTTCCGGTGCCTGGAAATAGTTCTGATAACAGAATCCTCTATACTTTCCGGATGTCCATATAAAAATCTGATCCACATTCTTTCGGATATTTCTGAAATGCTTTTAAGTACCCGGCTGAGAGAAACGGGCGGGTACAGATCCATACCATAACAGGTTGTATCCTGGGCAACCAGAACGAGTTCCTTTACACCCGATGAGATCAAGTAACGCGCTTCATCAACAATATCTTCAGGGCAACGGCTTTTTTGTTTTCCCCGAAGCTTCGGGATAATACAATAGGTACAACGGCGACTGCATCCTTCCGCAATTTTCAGATAAGCCATGTGAGAATCACTCCTTATCCTTGGAGCTTCCTGTCGCCTAAAGGGTATCGAATCCGGGTCCGGCAGAAAGCAATTTGTAGCATTCAGGGACCCATCTACAGCCTGTACAATTTTTTCAAAGGCTCCGGTTCCCAGGAAGAGGTCAACCTCGGGTAGGGAATTGACGATTTTTTCCCTGAAACGTTCAGGGAGGCATCCGACAACTATGAGGCGCCGGCAGACTCCATCGTGCTTAAACCTTGCCAGTGAAAGGATAGTATCGATTGATTCGTTTACCGCAGATTCTATAAAACTACAAGTATTTACGATTATAATGTCGGCTTTTCCAGGGTTTTGGGTGTTGGTCCATCCCGCCTTCATGAGCCGGCCCAGCATCAGTTCGCTGTCAACGAGATTTTTGGCACAGCCCAAACTTACCAAATGCAGTTTCATTATTATCGTTTATTGTAGGTTAAAATGTAAAAGGCTCCCGGATTTGCTCGGTAGCCTTTAGTTCCTAAAAATTTAATTTTCAATGCTTTTTGGGTTCCAGTGAACCGGAGACATATTTTGTTGTCAACCTTTTAGTTTCCTTACTTCTTCTGAAATTAAAGGCACCATTTCAAAGAGATCGCCTTCAATGCCGTAATCAGCCTTTGAGAATATGGGTGCTTCCGTGTCCTTGTTAATGGCCACAATAACTTTGGATGAAGATATTCCGGCAAGGTGCTGTATGGCTCCGGATATCCCACATGCAATATAGAGATTGGGGGAAACAACTTTCCCTGTCTGCCCCACTTGGTCTGAAGCCTGCCGCCAGCCCTCATCAACTGCAGATCTCGATGCACCCACAGCGCCATCCAGAAGTTGAGCCAACTCCTCTATAACAGTAAAATCGGGTCCTCTCATTCCCCTGCCGCCGGACACAACCGTGTCAGCTTCAGTAAGTTCGACCTTGCCTGTATCGAGACTCTTTTCAATAAATTGCAGCGCGGTGTTACCGATATCTGTATCAAGCTTTTCAATCGATCCGGCTCCGGAAGCGTTCGCGATGGCCATGGCATTCGGTCGAATCGCTAAAATCTGCGGATTCCCGTCAAGCGCCACATCTGCCAGAACTTTGCCTCCATACATAGGGCGTGTTGCGATAAGGTTCTTATCCTCGAAACGAATAGAAACACAATCCATGGCAAGGGGCGCATTCAGGCGAGCGCTAAGACGCGCCGACAAGTCCTTGCCCTGGGTGGATGCACCCAGAATAACTACAGCCGGATTTTCTTTACTGATGAAATCGGCAATTACATTGGTATAAGCGTCGGTCAAATATTCATATAGGGCCGGGTTGTCGGCGACGATTATTCTGTCGGCTCCGTATTGTTCAAGCTCTTTTGAAATATTTTCAACGTCTGCTCCTAAAACCATGGCTGTAAGGTTACCGTCGAGTCTGTCAGCGATGCGCCTTCCTTCACTTAATGCTTCGTAAGTAACTTTTCTGAAAACCCCATTTAACTGTTCTGCTATTGCCAGTACACCTTGTGACATATTTATCTCCTTAGTCAAATTATAACCACCGGAAGTGATCTTAAGCTGATCATTTAAAGGGCTTTATCTTCTTCATGCAGGATCCTGACGAGTTCGGCAGCCTTTGCCTGTGCAGAGTCGCCTGTTATCATTCTTCCGCCTTTTCGTTCCGGGGGAGGTTTCATTGTAACGATCCTTATCAGCGGCTTTCCTATCTGGGCAGTGTCGAGTCCGATATCTGATAAGGTTTTAATATCAATAGGTTTCTTTTTTGCTTTCATGATTCCCGGAAGAGAAGTATAGCGAGGCTCGTTTAATCCGCGCTGAGTTGTAAAAAGGATGGGCAGCGGCGCTTCCAGGATGGCGGTTCCACCATCAATTGTCCTGTGGCATCTGATCTTGGAGTCGGTGATCTCTTGCTTTATAACCATGGAAATATGTGGAATGTCTAAAAATTCTGCTGTGGCCGGTCCCACCTGAAAGTTATCATCGTCAACAGCTCGCTGACCTGCGATAATCAAGTCAAAAGGCGTTTCCTTCAGCATTGCTGCCAGAATTCGTGCTATGTTTAAACCATCGTATCCTGAAGCAGCCGGATTATTGACCAGCACCCCCTTATCAGCGCCCATTGCCAGGGCGGTTCTTATGGCTTCAGCCGTTTTTTCAGGTCCAACAGAAATGATGGTAACAGAACCGCCATGAGCTTCTTTTATTTGCAGGGCTTCTTCAACTGCGAATTCGTCATAGGGGTTAATGACCCACTTGATGTCATCGGTCTTTATGGATACCCCGTCGTCGGCGATCCCGATTGACGATTCTGTTGCCGGAACCTGTTTTAACAATACTATGATTTCCACTCTTTTTACCTTTCCTTTCTTATGTGGTTCACCCTGTATAAAGTCAAAAAAAGCATTGTAACCCCTTTAATAAATTGGATTACGTTTTTATAGCAAGGAAAAGTACAGTACCAGTCTTTTTATGTCAATAAAATTGTAACGATATTTAGGAGCATAAAACCAGGCATTAATTCAGATTATATGAAAAACCAGCCTGACGGGCATTCAGGCATTCAGGTTTTAAATCGTATCACTGTGAGCATTAAGAAAGAACATCAAGGTTGCAAATTTTTTCTATTAGTTAGATAATAGTCTAATTGTGCCAAAGCACAATTAGGGAGAGGCCAGAGATCAGTATAAGGGGTCAGAAAGGAAGTTGCGCTTTATGAGTTATATCTCATTCATACGGGTATTATAAAATTAAGATGGAATTAGTTTTCGGACACCCGACAACTTTCAAATGAGCGTTTTTGCTCAATTGGAGTAATAGATAAATTTAATAGGTTTTTTGCGGCACATATGTGTTTTGTAAACTGTTAGACTAAAGTCAGCATTATAAGCAACACATGAAAGTCAAGAAGATAGGCGCATATCTGGTTGAAAATCAAACCTGCAACGAGCAGATGATTGACCAAGCCCTTAAACGGCAACTCGCTCTTGAACTCGAAGGGATATATAAACCTATTGGTCAAATCATTATAGAGAATGGCGATTTGAACTATGAGGCTCTTGACTTGATCCTGCGACGTCAAGGAGAGGACATACTTCGTTCGGTAGAGCTTTTTAAATCTCTGTCTCCGGAGTTGGTGACAAAGATAGCCGGTGTGGCCGAATGCCGGGCTTTTCCTAAAGGCAAGATTATCATACATGAGGGTGATCAGGGAGATTCCTTCTATCAGGTCATCTCAGGGTTGGCACGTGTTTTTCGGGTCTCTGAAGACGGAGTTGAAGTAACACTGAACACTTTGGGGCCAGGCGAAAGTTTCGGTGAAATGGCATTGCTAACCGGCGAGCCCCGCTCCGCGTCTGTAAAAACTCTGGAGGCGAGTGGCTTTTTGCTGATTTCGAAGCAGGCTTTTGATCAACTTGTTGATGAAAACCCTGAATTTTCTCTGGCCCTTTCCAAGATCATCTCCAGCCGGCTGGTCCGGGGAGGTATTAACCTTGTTACTGCAACCTCTACCGAGAAGGCCTACCAGCGGTTTGTTTCGGAACAGAGCGCCGGACCAAAGTCGAGATTGATCGGAAGAAGCAAGGCGGTTAAGAAACTCCAGTCCACAATTAAGGAGGTGGCTCGCCATGACCAGCCGGTCCTGATTATAGGTGAAACCGGAACGGAAAAAGGCGATGTGGCTGGGCTAATTCACCAGGGAAGCAAAAGGAGCGACGGTCCTTTTTTAGCTGTAAACGTTAAGAATGTCAACATGGGGAGAGTAATTGTCCGGTCTAAAGAGCAGGATCCGATTCGGTTAGAACTTGCTCAAAACAGTACTCTTTTTGGACATGCCAAGGGCGCTCTCTCTTTTGCACAGGAAAGACGGCTTGGACTGCTTCAGGTGGGAGACGGTGGTACGGTTGTCATAGAAAATATAGAACAATTGGCCGAAAGCATTCAAGCTAAATTGGCCGACTTTATTAAACACGGCCATTTCCAACCTCTGGGCAGCCAGGACCCTTCGTATTCTTCGATCCGTGTTTTGGCGACAAGTTCCGCCGACATTGGCAAACTGGTTCGGGACGGTGAATTTAATGAACAATTGTTCGACCTTCTGGGGGGAAGTCAAATCCTTGCTGTTCCACCTCTTAGAAGGCGAAGAAAGGACCTTCGCCAGCTTGTCGATCACTTATTGGAACATTACAGCGAACAGGCAGATAAATCGGTAGCCGGTATCGATCATGATGTCTACAAGAGCATCATGGCATACGACTGGCCGGGCAATACCGACGAGCTCAGAGTAGTTATTCGGCGGGCCGTTAATTTAGTTCAAAACAGCCGGCTCACTCCTGAAGATATTCTAATCGGCATGGCTCCACAGGTTACCGGGAAGTTAAGCTTTAATGTTCTGAAATTGGATCGGATCCGGAATCTGTTTAAGAGCAACGCTTTCCCCGTTTCGGCCCAACTATTCACTGCCCTCTTTTTTGGCCTGATTATATTCCTTGGTTTTTTTGGCCAGAGAGCAGCCGTTTACAATGTATCTCTTGTATTAACTTGGGGGTTGTGGGAGCCTCTAATCGTCTTGAGTTGTATCCCGGTTGCAAGAATATGGTGTGCGATTTGCCCTGTGGGCGCTTCAAGTTCCTTTATAAGCCGAAAATACGGTCTTAACCGAAACGTTCCGTCTTTTATCCGCTCTTATGGCGTTCATCTGAGTGCCATCGGCTTGGGACTAATTATTCTCTTTGAGGTGGTTTTTAATATGCCGTTTTCTCCACGGGCAACGGCTTTGTTGATTTTGTCAATTACCCTGCCGGCATTGATATTGGCTCTGATTTACCGGCGCCGGGTATGGTGCCGATTTCTCTGTCCACTTGGCAAATTGATCGGCTTTCTGTCCAGCTGCTCTTTCTTGGAGTTGCGTGCCAACCAAAACATCTGCAACAGCGACTGTAAGGATCACACTTGTTATGTCGGACATGAAAGCCAAGCAGGCTGCCCGGTTTTCGAGGCGCCATTTTCAATCCATAACAACCAGAACTGCATCATCTGCGGGAACTGTATAAAAAATTGCCCTAACCAGTCGCCGGTCCTTAATCTCAGGGTGCCGGGCCACGAGCTTTGGACTTTTCGCAAACCGGACCTGGTAATGACCCTGCTTGGACCACTTATTATAGGTACCCAGCTTTTTCGAGGTCTGGAAAAAACCGGTTATTTTCATCATTATACTGCTGCAATGAATCAGCCGTGGATTTTTTATTCGGTCCTTATTATAATAACCACATCCCTGGCATTTCTCTTTGTTAGAACCGTGGGCAAAGTGGTCTTTGATTCGGCAAGGTTCACATCACAAGAGAAGTCGTATCTTTATGCATATACTCTCGTACCACTGGCTGTTGCTTTTGAATTGAGTTTCCATTTTGAGCGATTAATAGACCTGGGTGGGCAGCTGCTCCCTACCGTGGGTCGGCAGCTTGGATTTGCCTGGGATTTTCTCGGGGTGAACATCGCCCCCTGGTTAGTTTTAGCTTGCCAGATCTTGTTTGTTTTGATCGGAGCCTTTGCTTCGAAAGCCGTTTTAAAAAGGCTGTTTAATTCACGCCAGGAGACTTCATCACAGCGCCTTTCTTTTCGGCAGCGCTGGCCCATACTGTTGCTTGCCGCTGTGTATATCTTGCTTTTTTGGGCGGGTTGATTATTTAGTGCCTAACCTGAATTTGGGCTAAAATCTTTTGAGAAGTGATCGATCAAGGTGCCGTCATCTTTTTGGACAACGATCAGACATTCAGTGTGGTCTAGGCTGTTTACAAGCTTAAGCCCTTTTTCAACGCCCAGAATCATGACCGCAGTCGCCAGTCCATCTGCCAATGTGCAGGTATCAGCCACGATTGAAACACTCACAACCCCATTGTCTATCGGATGTCCATTTCTTGGATCGATTATATGGGAAAAGCGTTTTCCTTTAAATTCGAAAAAAATTCTGTAATCACCACTCGTTGCAAAGCCTTTGTCATATAAAGATATAACTTTGTATATCTTATCAAAAGGCGCATCTTTCTTGGGGCTGTTGATTCCGACTCTCCATTTTTTGCCGTCATTCCTGAGTCCTGCAGCAAATACCTCGCCTCCGATCTCAACCAAAAAGTTTTTTATCCCATTTGTTCTGATAAGCGCTGCAATCTGATCAACGGCATAACCTTTTGCAATGGAAGCAAGATCAAGAGATATGGCAGCTTTTCTTTTGACAAGATACCGGTTGGATGAAATTTCAATATAATTAAATCCTATTTCAGGTAAAAGCGCTTTTATTTCTGATTTTTCAGGGATTCTTTTTTTGTTTTTGGAATTGCCGAAACCCCAAAGATTTACAATCGGCTTGATGGTACCATCCCATGCCCCGCCTGTTAATTTGTAAATATCTTTAGCAACTTTCATGACATTAAAAAAATCGTCGGATATGTAAAACTTTTCTCCAATGCGGTTAAATGCATTAAACAGGCTTATTTCGCTGTCTTTTCTATAAGTGGACATACTTTTATTAATCTGTTCAAGGCGCATTTCAACCTTATTTTTCAGGCCTTTTGTATTTTCAAAAAACCCGGTCACAACTTTAATATGATAGGTTGTGCCCATGGTTTTACCTGAAAAGGAGACCTCTTTTTTAAAACCGCATCCTGCTAATAATAGGGAAAAGACTAAGAGGGTCGTTTGAAGATATTTTCCCATCAGCAAATCCTCGGGAGTTGATCTCCCGTCAGCATATCGACAATTCTGGTTCCTCCGATACGGGTTTGCATAATTACTTTACCGTGATAATCGGAAACCGTTTCGCCGATAATACAGGCTTCCTGGCCGAATTCGTCTTTTTGAACAGCCGCAAGAACTTCGGCGGCATGAACCGGGTCGACAAAAGCAAGCAGTTTGCCTTCATTGGCAACATAAAGGGGATCAAATCCCAGGAGTTCACAGATTCCGGCGGTCTCATCTTTTAGCGGAATCTTTTCTTCATAGATCTTAATTCCGACGCCGGATTTGCTTGCGATTTCATTCAAAGCTGTGCCGACACCACCGCGGGTTGGGTCCCGAAGCACATGGATATCCTTGCAGACCTCAAGCATTCTTGCCACCATATGATTCAGCGGTGCAGTATCACTTTTAATGGGTGAATCAAACTTCAACCCTTCTCGCTGTGTCAATATAGTCATTCCGTGATCGGCGATGCTTCCGCTGATGATGATTTTATCTCCGGGGAGAGCCCTGTGGCTGGAAATCTCTACGTCTTTTGGTATCCGCCCAACCCCGGATGTATTAATAAAAATCTTGTCAACCGCACCTTTGGGAACCACTTTGGTGTCTCCGGTAGCGATGATAACACCCGCCTTTTCTGCTGCAATACTGATATCTTTTAATATCCTCTGCAGATCCCTCATAGGGAAACCTTCCTCAAGTATCAATCCTGCACTGAGGTATTGGGGAGTCGCACCGCACATGGCAAGATCGTTGACGGTTCCGTTGACGGCCAGATCTCCGATACTACCGCCGGGAAAAAAGATAGGATCCACCACAAAGGTGTCTGTGGAAAAAGCCAGCCGCTGCCCGTTTATATCCAAAACTGCACCGTCATGGAGCTGAGCAAGGACGGGATTATCAAAAGCCGGGAGTAAAAGATCTGTGATCAGGCGGTGGGACATACTCCCGCCGCTGCCGTGATCCAATAAAATAGTATCTGTTTTCATTATTATACCTTATTTCCGCCTTTTAACTGATCTCAAGTCTCAATTTTTGCACAGGTTGTTTTTGCCTTAAAACAAAAGTTGATAACGGCTTGCCGCTCCCCGTCCAAGCAGCTGGAGAAAATCTTGTTTGGTTAGCGTATTCAGCGCATATTGCACTGTCCGGCGCGGGAGCCCTGTCTCCGTTACGATATCAGCTACTTTCAAACGCTTCTCCGGACTGGCTTTAAAGCAGCTTAAAACAGTCAGCGACGATTCAGAAAGTTTCTGTAAGCTTGTATATTTTTGGCGGTAAATTTCAATATCGGCCAGGGAAGATTTAATAACTTTGATAAAAAACCAGGCCAACGGCTCCAAATTATAATGT
>Ga0070723_10000271_pt1 | contig 13582 bp, 9 predicted proteins | sample tdAd002_FD_67277 | JGI IMG/M metagenome (GOLD analysis project Ga0070723, IMG submission 67277) | Marine sediment microbial communities from the Atlantic coast under amendment with organic carbon and nitrate - tdAd00.2 | ecosystem: Environmental > Aquatic > Marine > Coastal > Sediment | place...
AGATCATGCAACCCTCAGGTGTCATTACGATCACGACTGATTTCGGCCACAAAGGGCCGTTCGCAGCCGTAATGAAAGGCGTCATCCTCAGCAGATTTCCTGACGCGAAAGTTATCGACCTTGCACATGACATCCCGGCGCAGTGGCCGCCGGAGGCCGGCTTTTGGGTTAGCCGAAGCTATCAGTATTTCCCCAAAGGCACGGTACATCTTGCGATCGTCGACCCCGGCGTTGGCACCGGGCGCGATATCCTGATCGTTGAATTCGATCACCATTACTTCATGGCCCCTGACAATGGTCTGCTCGGACCCATGCTGGACTCCACTGACGCCGCAGCCGTGTACAAACTCGACATGGACGCGCTCGAGCGACTCGACATCTCGACGCCGAGCAAGACCTTTCACGGACGCGATATATTTGCGCCAGTCGCCGCCGAACTTGCTGCGGGGAGGACGACGCCTGTCTCAATCGGTAAGGCCAGCAGCGAATGGGTTCCGGGGTGGCTCGACGAGCCGGATGTCGCAGCCGATAAGATCTCCGGCGTAATCGTCACAGTAGATGCGTTCGGCAACCTGATCAGCAATATCGATGCGAGGTTAATCGAGGCGTTCAAGCACCCGCTTGCAAACATTGCGGGCAAGGACATTGAGATGCAAACGACCTACGGTCGCGTAAAGCCCGGTGAGTATCTTGCACTTATCAACTCGTTCGGTGTGCTTGAAATCGCGAGAGCTGAAAGCAGTGCCGCTGAGGGTCTGGGCAGCGACCGCGGCGCACCGATCATCGTGAAAGAATTAGAGGGACAGGCACCATAATTCCCGAGGTTATGGTGCCTGTCCCTCTAACTAGTGCATGACATCTTCAATCGACGCCGATCCCACCGCAAAAGATGCATTGACTTTGGCTTGAGTTCTCCTCGCGTGCAACTCGTCGAGCAGTTCGGAATTGCCGTCCGCAATCAGTCCAATGTCTTTGGTTCTCAGGAACTCGAGATACCCATCAATATATTTGGGTCGGGCACGGTCGAAGTCTGCACGAGCACCCTTCAGGTCTCCCGATTGTACGCGCAGGACGCCGCGGTTGTTGTACGCCAGCTTGCTTGGCGCCACTGCAATCGCTTCATCACAGGCGTCGGCGGCCTTGCGAAGTGAAGCGCTAATAATATAAACACCGCAAAGTGTTGCGAGGACGCTCCCCTGCATTGGCACACGCTGGTCATTCGTCTGGGCTTCGAGGATATCGATCGCAGATATCAGGTCGCCGGATTCGATCTCGTCGATGCCGGGCACTTCATCGAACGCGACCCTGAAAGCAAAATCGTCCGCATAACTGATGCCGGAGATCGTTAGCAAAAAAATGAGAACGGAAACACCTGATGCGCGCGGCAATCTGAGTTGATTCATGGTCGCTCCTCCTGTCGGCGCCCCGGCTCGGGACATTTGAGCTGCAATCAACTGTTAGATGCATGAACTAACGATCGGAGATATATTTTTTCTCTATAAGTGACCGGCTTATGCAGTGTTGCGAAGATTCGAAGGCATCAAACGGGCATCGTTATTTAGACGACTGCATGGCAGTACGCTCTATTTTTGCCCAGGAGTCTCTTAGCGTGACGACACGATTGATTACAGGTGCATCGGCTGAGTGTTCGTTCTCGTCAGTACAAAAGTACCCCAGGCGCTCGAATTGCACTACCTGGCTTTCCGCCAGTTCCTGCAGTGCCGGCTCGAGAATTGCGTCTACTGTAGCCAACGAGTCGGGGTTGAGTACCGACATGACGTCATCAACGGAGCCTGGATCTGGCACTGTGAAAAGCCGGTCGTAAAGGCGCACTTTGGCTGGAATACCATGACTGGCAGACACCCAGTGAATTGTTCCTTTTACTTTTTTGTCGCTCGTGCCCGTTCCGCTGCGTGTATCCGGGTCGTATGTACAGCGTAGTTCGATAACGTCGCCCGCATCATTCTTGATGATTTCTTCGCACTTGATGATATAGCCGAAACGCAGACGAACCTCTCCACCCGGCTTCAGACGGAAGAATTTCCGCGGTGCATCTTCGAGGAAATCGTCTTGTTCGATCCACAAGTCCCGCGAAAATGGCATGTCTCGTGTGCCGAAATCAGGATTATTCGGATGATTCATGGCCTGCATCATCTCGACCTGGTCGTCAGGATAGTTCGTCAGAACAACCTTTAATGGACGCAGCACGGCCATGCGACGATGCGCGGCTTCGCCGAGCTCTTCACGAATACAGTTTTCAAGCACACCCATTTCGATGAGTTTGTCTTTCTTGGTTACGCCACCGCGTTTCACAAACTCACGCATGGCAGCCGGTGGATAACCACGCCGACGCATACCTGCAATCGTCGGCATCCGTGGGTCATTCCATCCAGAAACGACATCGTCATCAATCAACTGCTTTAGTTTGCGCTTGCTTGTGATCGTGTACGCAAGATTCAGTCGCGAGAATTCAATTTGCCGTGGCCGATGCTCGGGTTGGAGTCGATCAAGAAACCAGTCGTAAAGCGGCCGGTGATCCTCAAATTCCAGCGTACACAGTGAATGCGTAATACCTTCGAACGCATCGGACATTGTGTGCGCGAAATCGTACATGGGATAGATGCACCATTTGTCGCCCGTGCGCTGGTGAGCAACATGACGTATCCGGTACAAGGCGGGATCGCGCAGGTTCATGTTTGGCGACGCCATGTCGATTTTCGCCCGCAGCACATGCTCGCCATCCGCGAACTCGCCAGCACGCATGCGCCGAAACAGATCGAGGTTTTCCTCGACACTGCGGTCACGGTGCGGGCTGTTTTTGCCAGCCTCGGTCAATGTACCGCGATGCTCGCGAATCTCCTCGGCACTCAGGCTGTCCACGTAGGCGACACCCAGATCGATAAGTTTTTCGGCAGCGGCGTAAATCTGATCGAAATAATCGGACGCATGCGTCAGGCGATCTGCCCAGTCGAATCCGAGCCAGTGCACGTCACGCTCGATCGCACGCACATACTCTTCGCGTTCCTTGCCGGGGTTTGTGTCGTCGAAACGCAGGAACGTACGACCGTCGTTTTCCTCGCCCACGCCGAAATTCAGGCAGATCGACATGACGTGACCAACATGCAGGTAGCCGTTTGGCTCCGGCGGGAATCGGGTCACGATCTCGTCGTGCTTCCCGGATTCGAGATCCTCGAAAATGATCTGGCGGATAAAGTCCCCGGTGCAGTGTCGCTCATAGGTGATTCGTTGCTCAATCAGAAGGGGCGCTATTCTACGCGTTTTTGCCCGGGTTTAGACGCGCCAATTTCTGTACAATAGCGCGCCGTGCCTTCGGGCACTCATTTAACAGCAACAGATTGAGCGATGCCAAACATATCCTTACCCGACGGCTCCGTCCGGCAGTACGACGCTGCCACCTCAGGAGCAGAGATCGCTGCCAGTATCGGCAAGAGCCTGGCCCGTGACGCCGTTGCCATTCGTGTGGACGGTGAACTCTACGACCTGACCCGTGATATCGACGCCGATGCAACGGTCGAGATCGTCACCAGGGATTCGGACGATGGCCTCGAATTGCTCCGCCATGATGCGGCGCATGTGCTCGCCGAGGCGGTCAAAGAACTGTGGCCAGACACGCAGGTAACAATCGGCCCGGCCATCGAAAACGGTTTCTACTACGATTTTGCCCGCGAAGAGGCGTTTACTGAGGATGACCTCGAGTCGATCGAGGCACGCATGCAGGAGATCGTTGATCGTGACGAGCGAATCGAACGCGAAGTCTGGGACCGCGATAAGGCCATAGAGTTTTTTCGCGGTATTGGCGAGGAGTACAAAGCACAGATCATCGAGAGCATTCCCGCCGGTGAGTCGATAACGATATATACGCAGGGCAAATTCATCGACCTTTGCCGCGGACCCCATTTGCCGTCGACCGGAAAGCTCGGCAAGGCGTTCAAGCTGACACACGTATCGGGTGCCTATTGGCGTGGCGATTCCAACAACGAGATGCTGCAACGCGTTTATGGCACCGCCTGGTCACACGAGAAGCAGTTACGCAAATACCTGCAAATGCTCGAGGAAGCCGAGAAGCGTGACCACCGGCGCCTTGGCAAGGTCATGGACCTGTTCCATTTTCAGGAAGAAGCACCAGGCGCAGTGTTCTGGCACCCGAATGGCTGGGCCGTGTTCCAGTCGCTCATCGGGTACATGCGGCAGAAACAGAATGAAGCCGGTTACCGGGAGATCAACACCCCTGAGATTATGGCGAAAGCGTTGTGGGAAAAGTCGGGCCACAACGCGGCCTTTGGCGATAACATGTTTACGTCAGAGACTGTCGACGGCCGCGTTTACGCCGTTAAGCCGATGAATTGCCCGGGTCATGTGCAAGTCTTCAAGCAGGGCATCACGAGTTACCGCGACCTGCCAGTACGTCTTGCCGAGTTCGGCAAGTGCCATCGCTACGAACCATCGGGCGCCCTGCACGGCATGATGCGCGTGCGTGCATTCACGCAGGATGATGCACATATCTTTTGTACACCCGACCAGATCACTGATGAGTCGATTGCGGTCTGCAAACTCATTCTTGAAATCTACCGCGGTTTTGGATTTGAGGACGTACGCATCAAGTTCGCCGACCGACCCGAAGCACGCGTCGGTGAGGACGAAGTGTGGGATCAGGCCGAGGCAGCGCTGCTCGAGGCACTCGACGCCAGTGGTCTCGAGTACACACACAATCCGGGCGAAGGTGCCTTCTACGGTCCCAAGCTCGAGTTCGTGCTTCGCGACGCGATCGGCCGTGACTGGCAGTGCGGCACGTTGCAGGTGGATCTCAACATGCCAGGCCGCCTCGGGGCGACCTATATCGGAGAGGACGGCAACAAGCACGTACCCGTCATGTTGCACCGCGCGATTTTCGGCTCGCTCGAGCGCTTCATGGGAATCCTGATTGAACACCATGCCGGCAACCTGCCATTATGGCTCGCGCCAATCCAGGTCAAGGTGCTGACAATCACATCGGATGCGGACGATTACGCAGAAGAGGTCGTGCGGGTACTCGAGAAGGCCGGATTGCGCGCCGAAGCCGACACACGCAACGAGAAAATTTCCTACAAGGTTCGCGAGCATAGCGTGGGAAAAGTGCCTGTTCTGCTGGTCGTTGGGCAACGCGAAGTCGACGATCGCCAGGTCGCGATTCGCCGTCTCGGCTCGAAAAAACAGACTGTAATGTCACTCGAAGACACGATCGCCGAGCTCGCGCAAGAGGCGCAATCTCGCACCTGATCTGATCTCGACCAGAGTGCCTGAAGCCCAAATGTGATGCGGGCTACAGTTTGACTGTGCGCCGTGTCACAGATTCGAAAACCGAAAGGCTGCCCTTGCCTATTCAGCGGTTTCTCAGAGATATACTCCTCCGACGCAAGGACCGCGCTTGCCATTAAACATAAAGCCATGGAGGTCACCGAGTGTCACTGGAGCATTTTAGAAAACAGGTGTTGTTGCTGCATAGCGAACAAAGCACCCTGGACAGTCTGAGTTCCGGGTTCAATGATCGCTACACAGTGCACTGCGCGACCAGTGGCACCGAGGCACTTAACACTCTTGGGGAAACCCAGATTGACGTGATCGTTAGTGCCCAGGAACTGCCAGGAATGAGTGGTCTTGACGCCCTTCGCGAAGCCAAGAAGCGCTCTCCCGACACGATCGGAATTCTGCTTGCCGGTAATGATGACGACGGCCTCGAAGCTCTGGTCGGCGATCAGGAAGTTTTCCAGATCGTCCGTGGAAACGTAACTGCGGACTCACTTAAAGGCTTGATAGACAACGCAACCCGCCAGGCACGTCTGATCGCGCTCGCCGAATCTGCAAATGACACAACCGCGAGTCCCGACGAGCCGGCCGGTGAACACATCGTTATGGAGACGTCCGAGAACGGCTCGGCAATCATCAGCGATGGTACGGGTCGTCTGCCAATACTCGACGCGAAAAAGGTATCTGCCGCTGCCGATGTCGGCGCGCGTTCTGTCGACGTCCTCGTTCTGACCCAGGATGAGGAATTCCTCGCGACGGTCCGGGAGTCCGCACGCGGCATGCACAATATCATTTATGCGAACACGCTTGCGCAAGCAGACGACGCCGTTCACAAGAATAAAGTCGGTGTTGCCGTTGTTGACGCTGCGATGGTTGGTACAAACGTCGAGAAGCTGGCAATGCATCTGCGCGCGCAATCTCCACGTCTGGTTGCCATCGTTGCAGGCCGCCGCGACGACGGCGAAATGCTCATGGACCTGATCAATCGCGGCAAGGTGTATCGCTTCCTGTTGAAGCCGGTTTCTCCTGGCCGTTCACGGCTCGCCATCGAGGCATCGGTAAAACATCACCTCGAGGCTCCGGATTCCGCGTTCAAGGTTGCCGGCGGGGCTGCGCCACTACCGAAGGTTGAAGTAAAGCCCAAAGCACAGCCGGCACCCAAACCGAAACACGTGCCACAACAGAAATCGGCGGAGCCCATCAAGCCTGCTCCAGCCGTGAAACCTGCGCCCGTGCCAGCACCGGTGCCGAAAGCAGCGCCAAAACCAACTCCCAAGCCGACTCCCAAACCGACTTCCAAACCGACTTCCAAACCAGCGCCTAAGGCGAGGATCGAGGCCACTTCAACAATCGTGCCGAATCGTGACGATGCGCTCTCCCCGGTTGACGAAGGACTGACGGAAGCATTCGGTGGACATGACACGAGCTTCACCGAAACGGTGACTGGACTCGTCAGCACGGTTGCCAAGTCTTTTTCATCGAAGAAGAAATCACCTGACGTAGCCAAGACCACGACGACTGAAACAGCGATGGCGATGGATCCTGCTCCGACCCCGGCCGCCGCCGGCTCGGGCGGCTCATTGCTGGGCAATCCCAAAATTCTGGGAATGGGTGCAGCGGCACTGGTAGTCGTCGCAGGCCTGTTATTCTGGTTATTCAGTGGATCTGACGAGCCGGTTGTCGTGGAAGAACCGCTTGCTGGCGCCCCTTCGATCACCGAAGCAGAACCGGTCATCGAATCCGATGCCGGTACGCCACGAGAGTTCGGTATTGACGACATTATTGATGAGGCTCAGCTCGCCGCCGCAGCCGGCCAAATTTTTAATCCGCCGGGCAGTAATGCGATCGAGCTATACATGTCCGCTCTGGACCTGGTACCCGGTGATCCGGTTGCCGAAACAGGATTGCAGCAAGTCGTTGAACTGGCGCTCGGCCTGGCAGAATCGGCATTGCTTGAACGCCGCTCTGACGATGCGGCAGCCGCTCTGCAACGAGTTGAACTCGCCGATCCGGATAATCAACGTCTGCCGTTTCTGCGTGCTCAGTTTGCACAGATACAACTCAGAAATCACCTTGACGGTGCACGCCTTGCGATCCGCGATTCGCGTTTCGAGGACGCGCAACTGGCTCTCAACGGAGCTCGCTCACTTGCAGTCAGTGATGAAAGTGAAATTGACGCCGTAAGCGCCGAGCTGAGTGAAGCACTCAGTGCACAACGTGTTGACGACGTCCTCGCACAGGCAAACGCACGTCTGGAAGAAGGCAAGTTGATTGCCCCTTCGAATGACAATGCCCGTTTCTACTATGAACTTGCACTTAGCAACGACCCGAGCAATACAGCAGCCCGCCAGGGACTTTCGGTAGTTGCCAGTAAACTCGTGTTGCAGGCGCGGGCGCAAATTGACGCAGGTGATTTTGATGCAGCCGATGCGTTACTGGTTGACTCGCGTCGCCTCGATCCGTCGAGTAGTGAACTTGCAGCATCAACGGCTGCGCTCGCTGCGGCCCGTGATCTTCAGTTGCAGGAAGCGCGGCGCGCGGCAGAGCGACAGGCAGCAGCGGAACAAGCCGCTGCGGAACGAGTAGCTGCTGAGAAGGCCGCTGCAGAACAAGCGCTGGCCGATCAGGTCGCCGCGGAACAGGCTGCGGCAGATCAAGCCGCTGCGGAACAGGCTGCAGCAGACCAAGCCGCTGCGGAGCAAGCCCTGGTCAACGAGAGTGCCGCTGATGGTGTGCCGGAAGAAAACGCTGGAGTTGCGGTTGCGCAGGTTGCTGCAGCAGGTGTAGCTGCCGGCGTGACGACAAATTCCGACGCGGGTGCTAGTGCAATTAATGCGCAAGCGCAGGCGGCGGAAGACAATGTGGAAACTGCCTCTCAAGAACCGCTGCAAATGGCAGCCGTTGCGCAGGCGCCTGCCGCAACACCTGTCCGTCGGGCTGGCCCGGTGTCCGTCAGCTCTTTGACCCGGACCAAGTATGTTGCACCCAAGTATCCGAGATCCGCGCAACGTCGGGGCCTCTCAGGCTGGGTTGACATGGTCTTTACCGTCGATATCGACGGCAGCGTAACCGACATAACCATCCGCGAATCAGACCCGGGTGAGACGTTTGTGAACTCTGCCACCAGCGCTGTAGAGGATTGGGAGTTCGAACCGGTCATTGAGGATGGTGTTGCAATTCAAAAGCGTGCCGCCGTGCGACTGATGTTCGCGATCGAGTAATCGCAACAACTGACCGGTCGGAAAATTATTCCAATCTGGACTAATTTTACCGATCAGGCTATTCTAGGGCTCTCCGAATGCTCGGAAGGGGGAGCGATTCTTGGACGCGCAAGTAGCCGAAAACGTTGGCAAACAGCCACGTAAGCAACAACAACGCAGTGTCGTAACGCAGCAGAAATTGCTCGATGCGGCGATCGAGGCATTTTCTGAAAACGGTTTCAAAGGCACTTCAACCCGCGATATCGCGGATCGGGCTGGTGTCCACCACCCCCTGATCACTTATCACTTCAAGAATAAGGATCAGCTATGGCGTGCGGCGACGGACAGAATCTTCCGTGAATTCAACATATCGCTGGTAAAAGCGATGGCCGAAATTCCCGAAATCGACCCGAAAGCCAAGGCCGAGGCTTTCATTCGAACCTATTTGCATTACTCGCGCAGTCAGCCGGCACTGCACAAGATCATTCTGCAGGAGTCCAGTCACCACAGCGATCGGCTCGACTGGCTCATCGACCACCACCTGAAGCCTTTGTTCGATGAAGTGCACAAAGCGCTGACAGGCTTGCAACAGATCGGAGTTGCACCGGCTGGAAGCGCATCGATGTTATTCAACATGATTCGTGTATGCGCAGGCGGTCTGATTGCGCTGAAGCTCGAACTCAAGGGCACGAGCGACATCGACCTCGATTGCGACGAGCAGATCACCGAACTCGGCGATATGATCATTCGCGTTTTCTTCCCGGGCGACCAGCCAAAACCAAATTAGTCTGAAATCAGCTCCTGTTGCATCTGAGCGACGATCGAGAGCGCGATTGGCTCTGGTCCTCTGCCACCCAGATCCAACCCAGCCGGGCCATGAAGCCGCGGCTCGAGACTCGCTGCCGACGCACCAATTTCCGCCAGCAGCCGGTCGCGACGACTTTTGGGGCCCAGCAGGCCGATGTAGGTCATCTGCGTCTCGGCCAGTTGTCGCAAGTAGCTGCGATCACTGGCAAGGTGGTGGCTCATGACAATTGCCATGTTGTAGTGCGACAGGTCCAACTCGTTGTGCAATGAATCGGCGGGTGCACACAAGACGGATTCGGCAGCCGAAAATTCACCATTGTCGACGTAGGCCTGACGATGATCCACGACTGTGCATCGCCACCCCAATTCGGCGGCAAATCGCACAACAGGCTCGGCATCCAGGCCAGCGCCCAGCACGAGCACCTGCGGTGGCGGTTCAACCAGAACGAGTAGCTCGCCAGGCGGCTCGCCTACCATCGGAATCATGACTTCCACTGACTTACGGCCACGCAATATTTTGGCAATCCCGGCAAACGGTGCGTAGTCATTTTTCGGCAGTAAGGGTTGCAGAAACATACGCATCAATCCGTCACAGCCCACACCCATTCCCCAAAGCTCGTCATCCTGACCAAGGTCGTAAGTGACGTTCTGCGGCTTGCCACTTTCAAGGACCTGTTGCGCGCGAATCGCGAGGTCTCCCTCCAGACAACCGCCAGAGAGCATGCCGCGAAATACGCCATTTTGATCGACAAGCATCTGCGCACCGGCTTTGCTGTAGGTTGAGCCCTGCGTCTCGTAAACCGTCACGAGCACGAGCGGCTCCGCTCGATCTTTACGTATGTCAAAGAACTTCAGTAGATTGGTAGGATTCAAGTGATCGATGTCCCGGAATAACGGTATTTCATTTTGGTCTGAGCCAGATTGCGACGGTGCCTATTTGAGCCTTGAAACCGGACGCGTTAGTCCCAAATCGTGTGTCTGAAACAAGGAGACAGATTATGAACCAATCCACCACACATCCGTTAGCTGTAACGGACAACGATTTCGCTCAGGAGGTCCTCAATTCCGATACGCCTGTTCTGGTCGATTTTTGGGCAGAATGGTGTGCGCCTTGCCGTGCACTCACACCCGTTCTTGAGTCACTTTCGGCAGAATATAGCGGCCGCGCGAAAATCGCCAAGCTGGACGTCGATGCCAATCAGCAAATTGCAATGCAATACGGCATCCGTTCGATTCCAACCGTCATGTTGTTCGACAAAGGCGAAGTCGTCGACTCGTTCATCGGGGTGCGGCCAAAACCGGACTACGAAGCGAGCCTGATCAAAGCCCTTTCGTAGCCAGGCATAACTACCGCAACACAGGCTCGCAGCTGTCACACAGGCATCGCTACCGATGCACGGGCTCGAAGCTGGCATCATTTTTTTCCGGAATGGCTCGGTTGACCGGCTACATCCTGTAGCCGGCCCTTCGGGCGCACTGCGTGCGTCCAAGTTCGCTCCAGGCGAACTTGTCGCTGCGCTTTACTTCGCTTGACAAAACATCCCGCCCGCAGGCCCTACGGACTCCGCTGAGGCTCGCTGTCGGTGTGTGCGCTCGAGCGTCGTGCGTAGCGCCGCGACGCAGGACGCCAAAGCAAGCGAAGAACGATCGGAGCGAGCCATGGACGGCGAGCGAGGTTAAGCGAGAGCGCATACCCGGGAGCGATGCCTGTGTGGTGAACGATGCCAGCTGCAATGCTGTGCAATCGATTCGCCCGCTGGGGCGGGCTCCTACAGGCGGGCTCCTACGGGAGGCGGGCTCCTACAGGCGGGTGGTTACAGGAGTTCTTTAAGTCGGTAGTACATCATGCCGAGCGCGTGTGTTCGCGCGTATCTTGCATTGGCCGCCTCGAGATCTAGGCGGGGCGATTCGCGTACAGGTAGAGCATTTCCATCGCCAAAGCAGCTGCCGCTAACGCCGTAATCTCACCAACGTCGTACGCCGGTGCAACTTCAACCATATCCATACCGACAAGATTTATGCCAGCAAGACCGCGTAAAATCTCGATCGCCTGATGACTTGTCAGACCACCACAAACGGGTGTGCCGGTGCCCGGCGCATAGCTCGGATCGAGACAGTCGATATCGAAAGTCAGGTAGGCAGGCCTGTCGCCGACGACCGACTTGATCTTGTCGATGACCGCTGCGATGCCATTCTCATGCACCCACGGCGCATCGGCGACGTTGAATCCCAATGTATCGGGGTTCGTGGTGCGAAGACCGATCTGCACTGAACTGGAAGGGTCAACCAGACCTTCCCTGGCCGCATGATAGAACATCGTGCCATGATCAATGCGTCCGTCTTCGTCGGCCCAGGTATCGCTATGTGCGTCAAAGTGAATCAGCGATAGGGGCGCACCATGTTTTTTTGCATGAGCTTTCAGGAGCGGGTAAGCAATGAAATGGTCACCGCCCAGCGACATCAGTGCCGGGCCCTGGCTGATTATTTCTGTCGCGTGCGCTTCGATCGCGTCCGGGACTTGCTGCGGACGCCCGAAGTCGAAGAAACAGTCGCCATAGTCGACGACCGCGAGCTTGTCGAAAGGGTCGAATTCCATGCCATAAGGTTTTTCCCACGCCATGATCGTCGATGCGGCGCGTATGGCCCGCGGGCCGAATCGTGTGCCAGGTCTGTTCGTCGTCGCCGTGTCCAGCGGAACTCCGGTAACAACGACGTCGACACCATCGAGATCGCGGCTATACTTGCGGCGCATGAATGAAGTCGCACCCGCATAGGTCGGCTCAGGGGTAGTGCCGTACAGGTCCTCGCGAAGTATGGCGTGATCGCCGGTGTCTTTATCCATTTAAGGCCTTATGCGTCAGGTCCAGACACTTCCACGTTATCTCGATCATTTCGTCCGCCTCTTCGTACGACAGAATAAATGGTGGTGCCGCAACTATCGTATCGCCGACTGCGCGCATGACGAGCCCGTTGCTGACAAGAAAATCCCGGCAGATCGTTCCGACACCCTGCTTCTCCTCGAAACGTTGCATCGGCTCTTTGTTTTTCACGAGTTCGAGCGCGCCCAGCAATCCAACCATACGTGCGTCACCGACGAGCGGGTGGTCTTCGAGCTTCTTCCAGCGCTCAAGCAAATACGGTCCGATATCGTTTTTGACACGATCGACCAGGTTCTCTTTTTGCAGTATCTGCAAGTTGGCCATCGCTACAGCACAGGCCGCCGGGTGCCCCGAGTACGTGTAACCGTGGAAAAACTCACCGCCTCTGTCGATCAAAACGTCAGCAACGCGATCACTGATCATTACACCGCCCAATGGCAGGTAACCTGAAGTGACACCTTTCGCAAAAGGCATGAAGTCTGGTCGTGTACCGAAATAGTCCGCACCGAACCACTCGCCCATGCGACCGAATCCGGTAATGACCTCATCGGAAATCAGCAACACGCCGTATTCATCGCAGATCCGCTGGACTTCCGGCCAATAGGAATCGGGAGGAATAATCACCCCACCCGCTCCCTGGACAGGCTCACCGATAAACGCGGCAATCTTCTCCGCGCCCAGTTCGTTGATTTTGTCTTCGATCGATTTTGCAGTCGCGATACCAAATTCATCCGGTGACATACTTCGGTCGCTGCCGAACCAATAAGGTTGATCGACGTGAACAATGCCGGGTATAGGCAAGTCGCCCTGTTCATGCATCGGCTTCATGCCACTAAGGCTGGCCGCAGCGACAGTTGAACCGTGGTAGGCGTTCTTGCGGCTGATGATCGTGTGCCGCTGCGGTTGCTCCATCAGGTCCCAGTAGCGCCTCACCATGCGCACGATTGTGTCATTGGATTCCGAACCTGAACCTGCGAAAAACACGCGATTGAATTGTGGCTGGCTGACTTCTTGCAACATATTTGCCAGCTCGATCGACGGCGGATTCGCGCATTGAAAAAAACTGTTGTAGTACGGCAGCTCGCGCATTTGTGCTGCAGCGACGTCGACTATTTCGTCACGTCCGTAGCCAGCATTGACACACCACAATCCCGACATGCCATCGAGGATCTTGTGGCCCTCCGAATCATAGATGTACACGCCATCCGCACGAGTAATAATGCGCGATTTTTTCGCGTGCAGTTCTTTGTGATCGGTAAACGGATGCAGGTAGTGCTCTTTGTCCAGCTCCTGCAAGTCCGGCCCGCCGCTATTTTCAAGTGCCGCCATTTGTTTCACCTATACGTTAAACATCAGAATCTCACGCTCCCAGGGCGTGATGATCTCCTGAAA
>Ga0070723_10000272_pt1 | contig 13573 bp, 9 predicted proteins | sample tdAd002_FD_67277 | JGI IMG/M metagenome (GOLD analysis project Ga0070723, IMG submission 67277) | Marine sediment microbial communities from the Atlantic coast under amendment with organic carbon and nitrate - tdAd00.2 | ecosystem: Environmental > Aquatic > Marine > Coastal > Sediment | place...
TAATGGCTTTGCCGCCGTAATCAATGTTTTGCAGTGTCGACTGATCACGTTCATATTTTAAGATCACGCTCGATATACTTTTCAACTAATGGTTATGGGCACGATTTATGCGCAAAGTGAAATCATGTCCTTCTTTTGGCTTACACAATAAGAACCAGCCCGTATCTGAGTATAGGATATAAATCGAAACGAGCCCTGACGAACCCAGATAGAGAAGTTTTGTTTTTGACGTATTGATTCTTAATGATAAGCCGCTAAAAGAGGCGTTATCGAAAATTTCTTTGATAAGGTGAGAGTCCGAAACGGGGTATCAGCTCAACCGATCAATGCTGGCTCTTCGGGTTTGAGCATCGGTTTTCTCCAAAGGAGACCCCCTATAAACTGGGCTAGGAGGCAATCTTCGGTCATAAGCCGACATTAGGAACTAAGAGCTCAGAGTCGGTAACAGACCTATATAATGACGTTTATATTGTTTGTTGTAATAGTTCAGATTCAGGGTTGCTTGTTTGCTATCATCCTCGAAAATTCAACAGAGAATATTCATGACTAAAAAGAACCTTGAACTAGCCGTCTATATATCTGCGGCAATGCTCGCTATTGGTGTGTTTTTACCGCTTACAGAATTACCGGTATATGGTGAGGTTAGCTACAACAAGATTTCGTCGATTGAGTCGTATTTGGTGGTTTTGTTCGCATTATCAGGTCCCACTTTTATTTTTCTAAATAAAATAAAATTTCTGAAATTTTCTCCGATAGGCGCATGGCTAGTCCTATTGTTTCCTGCAATTAAGAGTCTTTTTAAATCTGGTGATAGTAGTCTTTTGGGTGAGGCCGTCAGTGAAGCATCATCGGTAATGCAGGATTTTGCTGGGAATCTATTCCTAAACATTTTTGAATTTGGTTGGGGTGGTTTTGTTTTCTTAATTGGGTTGATTGTGTTTTCAATTTCCAGTGTGATTCGCTCAGTAAAATGAAGCTGTAAAACTAGCCGCATAATGTCAACAGTTAGAATGCTTCAACCCCGTCTCCTAATAAGCTAACCTTTTAAAGCCTTCTTATAGTTGTCACCTCAAAAGGTAGCAATTTCTCGAAAGCCGACGCTGAAGTACTCTACCTGGGCTTCTGAGTTCGACCAGGAAGAGACACTCACGTCTAAACCCTTAGAGAAAAAACCAAGCCTCGATTTGTGATAGTATTTGCAGACTTTGATTCCAATTGGGCGACCAATGGCAAAGGATCGTATATCGGGCACACTTGCGGTCATCCTGCACGCGGATGTCGCAGGTTCAACCAGGTTGGTACAACAAGATGAGCACCTAGCTCACGAGCGTATCCAAGGTGCCTTTCGTCGCTTCAGCAACGCCATTACTCAATATCATGGCCATGTGCGGGAGCTGCGCGGTGATGCCCTGCTGGCCGAGTTCGAGCGTGCCTCCGATGCAGTAGCTGCTGTTCTCGCGTTTCAAGCTGACCACAGCAATCACAACGCGCAACTCAATGACAATATTCGAGCCACAGTAAGAGTGGGCATTGCCATGGGTGAGGTCATCATTGCTGACAATACGGTGACCGGTGAGGGTGTCGTGTTGGCGCAAAGAGTTGAGCAGCTGGCGGAGCCTGGAGGTTTGTGTATTACCGGGGCGATCTACGAGGCACTTCCACAACGGTTACCATTTGACCTGGAAAATCTCGGTGAACAATTGGTTAAGGGGTTTGATGATCCGATCCGTGTTTATCGAGTTGAGTTGAGTTCGGGTGAATCGATCCCACCACCACAGGATAGAAGCCGACACGAACTGTCGCCAAGGAAACGGAGGCTGATTGCGGCTATTACCCTTACGGCCCTCGTTGTCGGAGGAGCGGCGTCGTACTGGTTTAAGCCCTGGACACCACGAGAGGAACCGGCATCGGTGGACCGAATGGCGTTTCCACTACCTGAGGAACCCTCCATCGCGGTGCTACCATTTGATAACATGTCGGCTGATCCTGAACAGGAGTTTTTTGCCGATGGCATGACTGAAGATCTGATTACAGATCTCTCGAATATTGTTGGCCTTTTCGTTATATCCCGCAACGCAACCTTCACTTACAAGGATAAGCCTATAAAGCCCCGCCAGGTAGCCGAAGATCTGGGCGTGCGTTATGTGCTGGAGGGTAGCGTACGCCGAGTCGGCGATCAGGTGCGTATCAACGTGCAGCTGATTGATGCGGTGACCGGGTTTCATCTCTGGGCAAAGAGATACGATGGCTTGCAGACAGATGTTTTCGGTTTACAGGACAAGGTCGTGGGACAAATAGCTGCCGCTTTGGAGATCAATCTAACAACTGCGGGTACGGGCCGTCATGGGAGAAACGAAACCGATGTTGCCGAGGCTTATGATGCATTCCTGGAAGGGTGGGAACTCTATCGCCGTGATACGCGTGACGATACGATCAAATCCATTCCCCTCTTTGAAAGGGCGCTAGAACTTGATCCCGACTACGGTCGTGCTTACGCGGCGTTGGCAGGCGTTTACTGGCGAATTACAGATCGCGGCTGGAGAAAGGATGTGGGTTTATTATATATGGAGGCCTACAACCTGACGAAGGACTACATCGCCAAAGCACAGGCACAAGCGACCTCGCTTGCCTATTCGATCTCCTCCAAATTACTGGCCTTCGATGGACGTTCCAACGACGCCCTGGTCGAGATTGAACGTGCCATTGCATTGGAGCGCAGCAACCCCGACTATTACATCATCAAGTCCTGGAATCTGATCTATGCCGGGCGAGCCGAAGAAGCGGAAGAGAATGCGAGACTGGCCATTCGAATCAATCCCAACTATCCGCCGTCATACCTTCACGCTCTTGGACGCGCGCTGTTCTACGAGGGACAGTATGTAGAGGCCGCAAAGGTCTTCAAACGTATCGCAAGCCAGCAGCCGGATAGGGAGGTGACCTATATGCGTCTAGCGGCCACTTACGGGCAACTTGGTCGGCTGGAAGAGGCCGCGGCCGCGGTTTCGAAATACAATGAATTAGTCGCTAAAAGAAACTACACATCATTGACCGTCCAGGAGGCCGCCATCTGGTTCGAAGACACCTATCTCTTTGAAGATGAATCCTACCCTGAACCCATGTTCGAGGGCTTACGTAAAGCGGGTGTTTCCGAAGGCGCGGCGCCAAGTGCAGAAGGATTTTATTACAGGGCCCTGGTCAGTCGTCATATCGGCCAAACCGGCAGGTATTTTGACGTCGAGGGCGTGCCCAAGATCGACGCAACAGCGGTCAAAGTTCTGTCAGACCGCGGTGTGATAATCATCGACGTCCGCGACGCCGGCACCTATGCTCGAGGCCACATCCCCGGAGCGGTTAACCTGGACTTGAACTTGGTTTTGACCAAGGAAAATCTGGCAAAAACGGTCAATAAAAATGACGAGGTGATTTTTCATTGTTGGGGTAAAGCCTGCAAATACTCCGCTATGGCTTGTGCCAAGGCTGCCTTATGGGGATATACCAGGGTCCAATATTTTGACGGCGGTTTTCCGGCCTGGAAGGCCGCGGGATATGATATTGCCACCCATTAGTTGGTTCTTCTGAGCCCTCTATTTATGACTGAAATTTGCTCAGTATGGTATAGCACTCAGGTTTACCAGTTACTCGGCAGATGTCTAATTCCCAATTGTCTCCTTAGGGTCGCAAGTCGTCTCTGGCAAACGGGTTCTGAGAGTCTGATTCTGCGAAACTACTGCCTGTGACTGCTGCCAAATCCGAAATTTCAGAAATTATCTCGCTATAACTAGAAAATTTCTCTACAGCAGACGCCCAGTTGATCTTGCCAAGCTTCTCGATTCGGCCAGTTTCAGACACTCAGTAGTGATAAAAAACCACGCTCAGTGGCGGAGCTTCATATGCTACTCTAGTTAAAATTTGAAGTATCGGTGTTCTCCCAAGGCGCGGAATTTAAAATACCCTCGAGCGTTGTGCGATACACGTCAAGTCCTTCGAGATGAATCTGCCACCACACTCAGCCCTACATCTTGATATCGTCCGAAAGCCTGATTTGCTGCCTTCTCACACGGCAATGCAGCGCCTGTTACAGGGTCGGTAAAAATCTGTACCGAAATTGATTCTCTAAACCCCGCTGCCCCTGCCGCCCCGCCGCCCACAAACCCAGAACTTCGCTTATTAGCTACTTAGCTTCCGATTCATCTTGGGTTCGTACTACAGCCCGTAGTATTTAAATAATTCAAATTTTCAGAAATCCATTGATTATTTACGGGAATTCACTATTATATAAATGGGAATTAAATCCCATATTAATTATATTCACACAATATATCGGTGAAAAATATGACGAACAAATTCAAATCATTAGAAGTTGATAAGGAAGAGATCGATATCGATCGTCGAGTAGCCTTGTCACGACTTGGTTTAGTAGCCTCTGCTGCGTATGTGGCGCCGGCACTCATGACTCTGAGCAGCACCGCCCATGCATCTGGTGGCGGATCCGGTGGTGGTTCCGGTGGTGGTTCCGGTGGTGGTTCCGGCGGTGGTTCCGGTGGTGGTTCCGGCGGTGGCGCTGGAGATGGTTCTGGTAGTGGTGCCGGGGATGGTTCCGGCGGTGGTTCCGGCGGTGGTTCCGGTGGTGCTAGTGGAGGTTCATCTGGAGGTTCCAATAGCGGCGATGATTCCGGCGACGATGGTAGTACTGGTGGCAGCAGTGCGGGTTCGTCCGGCTCCTCGTCAAGTGACGATGATACCGCGCCGGATCCGGCATTGCCCAGCACGTCATAAACAGATGGGTAGTAGTTCAACCGGTTGTAAATTGCGACCGGTGGGATTACTCATCCATGGTCTGCTCGACTGTGAGTCCTTCTGGCCGCGTTGGTCCGGGTTTTGTTGATGACAGACAAGGTTTTGTACTTAAAGTTTGATCGAATGTCGCAACCGATTGAGTTAATCGGTTGCGCTTCCCTGCTCGAACACTTCCCGTCAATCTTTCCCGGCTGGATCATCGAGCAGGTGGAAGCTGTGAACCAGTCACCAGTGCTTAGTGTGACTCGTGATAAAGATATCTTCACCATGGAAGCAAGCTGGCTAGAAAAACCAATCCGGCGCAAAGACAAGGTAAATGCGATTTGCGCACTGGTAGCAGAATTGATCCGCGCTTATGTCAACGACCATGGAGATCTCCTTTGTTTGCATGGAGCCGCGGCAGAATTTTGCGGTAGGCTGGTAGTTTTTCCCAGTCTCTACAGGGCCGGGAAAAGCGTACTTTCCACCTGTTTGGCATCCTCCGGCATTCCGCTGTTTTGTGATGATGTTATTCCCATGAGCCTGTCAGAAAGACGGGGTATAGCGCCTGGCCTGGCGCCAAGACTGCGTTTACCACTGCCCGAAAATCTGACTCCGGAAACCCGCAATTTTATCGACGCCCATAGCGGACTCAGGGGTAAACATTATCTTTATCTCGACATTGACGGTGCCGGACTGGTTGCGCGAGGTCAGCAGTTACCAATCGGGGCATTCGTATTACTCAAACGCGAAGCGGGAACCGAGGCCAGGTTTGAAAACGTTTCGGAAGCCGAAGTGTTACACCAGGTCGTCTGGCAAAATTTTTCGCGTGAAGTCGATGCGCCTCGTATTCTCGAAGTGCTGAGTCAGCTTGTGGCCGATGCGAAGCTCTACCGTCTGTGCTATGACCGGGCCGAAGATGCGGCCGAGCTTCTATGTCGTGAATTTGATAGTTGGCCTACACAGCAGCAAAAAAAGGGTAGCAAGTCGAAGTCTGGCAATCAACTGAAGGAATTGAACGCTCATCTGCGGCCAGGATACTACCTGCGTAACCCGGATATCTGCATTCTGCAGGTGGATAATCAAAGTTTTCTGGCTGACCGGGAAGGCGCCAGGATACACCAGCTCAATTCAATAGGAACTGCGGTATGGTCGCTACTTGCCGAACCGGTTACCCGTATTGAAATGGTCGATCTTTTGTGTAGTGCATACCCCGAACCGGGGCGTAGTCAGATTGATGGTGACGTAGTTTGTTTGCTTAAGGATTTGGACGCCAAAAACCTGCTGCTGTCTGGAGACGGCCCGTCAAGTTCAGTACCGAACAAACCCCCGGTTAAAATTGGACCGGTGGTTTGAGGACGGACGTAGTCTTTCGACTGTGATCTAGTTGAGTCTGCTAGCCGGCAAATCTCTGCGTAGAGCTTCCTGTTCTGCGTCAGCGTAGTTGACACCGATATCTTTCAGCATTTCTTCGGACATCGATAGCACATGTAAATCAGCTAATTAGTGTAAAGGGGAATACAAACGCTAGTAAACAGAAGCTTGAGAGTAACTCTTCAAGTAATTTCTATTTTAAAATGTAAATGTTTTTTACAACTTTGGGTTAGAGTGTAAAGAGTTTTTACAGGGGTGCGGCCAGTGATATCGGCTGACCCAGATGTGACAAGCGTCACGATAACCCTATGTGGTTAAGAGGATTATTTACCTAATCGGAATGATTGGTTTAGGTTTTGCTCGTAGGAAACAGCAACCAGGTATCCCCGAGAACAATTAGCTGGTTGCCAATCCTACTATTTAGCAGCCCCGACATGAGCGGGGCTTTTTTTATTGGTTGTAAGTAAGTCGGTTCATATTCATAACCCGAAGAACTATTTGTTCCCTCTTACCTAATATGCTGAACGCTTGTCCCGTTGCGCTTGCTCTGCAATGGTTGGCCCAACGGACTTGGCCCAACCATCCAATTTCAGAATTGACCAAAAATACGCGCCGAAGATGAGCGCACCTAAAGCCCATGCCACCACCTCAGGGATACTAACATTACCTATTAGTTGGAAAACCCACCACAGAGCTACAGCGATTATTGGGAACCCTCCAATGAGCCATGCGATGACAACGGCACGGGCCACTTTTTGTTTGAGTATCTTCTTCTCATAAGCATCTCTCATTTCAGTCTCCAGTTACATCGGCGAGAGTACCGGCGAATCCAGTGGACCACGACCTATATGTCTCCGTCAATCCGAAAGCGCCAAACGGTTATCCCTAACCTGTAGGACTGTGGGTTTTGTGAGCTGATCGTCAGTTAGGGTAGCGCATCACCCCGGGCAGTGATATCGGTGCTGCAGTGGTTGCTATTTAACTTGCTATATTTTCGAGCAATATCCTTTGGTCACTACGGTCTCTAAATTTTGTCACCGGCTGTCATTGTATCAATCGTAAAGAGCCCACCTTCGGCGTGCCTTATAAAAATTCCAGCAGCATATTTCTCGTGCTCACAATAATGTTCTGATACGCAGTTATCAAAATATATGTGATCCAAAAAAAATGGTGTCCCCGGCCCGGTTCGAACGGGCAACCTACGCCTTAGGAGGGCGTCGCGCTATCCAATTGTGCCACGGGGACATCGTGTATAAATCAATAACTCAGGATGATCCTGTATGCCTCCTACAGAAATTTATACGTAATATCTAACAAAAATCACCTGGATCACGAAGTTTATAGCTTAGACTTTCCTAACGCTATACCTTGCGAACACTCAATAAAAGCCATCTCAAATGAGATGGTTTAGTTAGTACTCATTTTGTTAACAATTATCTACGTATTCTGTGGCTTGAAAAACATGCCCAAATAGACCCAATGCAAACAGAGCGATGATGGAAGGTTCTGGGATCGCGGTGTGTTTAACATTTAGAAGGCCTCGACGGCACTCCCTTCACTTTCAGCAAACTCCTCATCAGAATCTCCAGCAGGAAAACCCGAGTTTCGCTCAGTAACGTTATCGATAAGCAATCTGCGCCGGTTTCGAGGTATAGACAATCTCTTTTGGATTTTATACCTGTTGTAAAATATATACACAATGTATACAAAAGTTATACTTGGAAGCAACAGAATGTTACAGGAAGCTAAGGTGTAATTAAAACCTTATTAGATAAGTTAAATCGGTTCCAGAGAGATTCCTACAAAACCACTGGCTTTGCCTTAGGAGGGCGTAGCGCTATCCAGTTGTGCCACGGGGACCCGTGCAGGATTGTGGCAGTTGCGATCGACCAGCAAAACTATTCCTGGTAATAATAGTCATACTTGACCAGTAGTTTGCGCATGAAATCCCATGCTTCGTTGTAGGCCAGTCCACTATCCTCTGGGATGATGATTTTTACGTAGAGCTCTTTACCATACTTAATTTTCAATTTCGCCAGGCGCTTTTCGACCTCGGTCAGACTGAGCCTGCTGAATTCTTCATCCCCGGGTTGGCGATAGCGAATCACGTTACCAGCCTGACCCTTGATATAATAGACCTCGGCAATGTACTTGCCTTTAGCGCTGCGAGCCGGTTTGATGAGTTCCTGGTATTTGGATTTGACTGTCTCATAGTCACCTTTGAGTGCGAGCAATTGCTGGTTGTAGGACTCGATTTCCTTGTTCAACAGGGATTTCTCCTGCTTCAGCTGGCTTATACTTTGTTGCTGTCTGGTGCTCGATCGCTCGAGGCCTTCGATTTGCTCACGCGCAGTATCCAGCTGTGCTCTGGTTTGTTCGCTCTCGAAGCTTTGTTGCACCAGTTGTTGATTAAGGTCTGCAATCTGACTGGATAATTCCTGGAACCGGGCGGTCGTAGCGTCGATTTCAAGATTTGCGACCTCCAGTTTTGACTGGGTTTGTTGCAGCGAGAGCTGCAAATCGCTAGTTTGCAGTTCCAGCAAGGCGATACTCGACTCCTGTTCGCGTATCGCTGCTTGCGCCAGGCTGGATTCTTCTTCCTTTTTCAACAGGCGTAAACGTAAAATCGAGTTACTTTGCTCTGCGTTGGCCAGACGTTCTTCCAGGGTATCGTTTTCCTGCGAGGTGTATTCGATCATTCGGCTAGCGAGGCGCTCCGCGGCGATGCTTTCCTGTAGTTCCGCGACCAGTTGCCAGTTACGCACCACCAGTATGCTGGTCGCCATCAGGAATATCATCGTGATCACCATCATGATATCGGTAAATGACGGCCAGAAACTGTTTTCGCCGCCGATTCCTGCATGACTGCCTCCGATCGATGGGAAACTGGTGTCCATGGCTGCCTATTTCTCTTTATCGGCGAGAGGTAAACGAAAACCATCACGCAATATCCGCTTGATGCCGTGAATCTCGTCAACTAATTGATCTATCCGGCCCTCATTTGTGCTAATCGTATGGTGTAGCGTTATTGCCGCGTCGTGATAGATATCCTGGGTCCGCTTTAACTTGTCCGTGGCGTGGATCACCGCTTTAATCAGATCGCTCATCTTGTGCACAATATCATCATTCGATTTCACATACCGTGGTAGAAGGTAAACCGTGGTCAGCTGCTCGATACCGCTCAGGCAGTGCGTCTGCACGTCATTTAGGCGGGTGTAAAAATAACCGAAGATGACATATGAAACGATGGCGGTGATGGTCGTCGAAAGCGCAGTGGACATGCCATGAATAACCAGTCCCATGCCACCCAGGCTGGCATTTGCCGAATCGATCAGGTCCGAGGCCCCGAGCAATGCAATTGACAATGAAACGATGGTTCCAAAAACACCGGTCAGGATCAGAATATTGTTGATAAAGCGAATCAGGCCGAAGTGGGTGGCTTCGTCGGCATTGAGCATCGCCGCGAGCGCGCCATGATTGATTTCACCGTTGGATTTCTGTATCGATTGCATGGTGAGCTGTCGCTTGACGACCATCGAATCGGCCGGTAAGCCTTCCATTAAATCGGTTTTGATCGACTCGACATTATTCACAAAACTGGCGATAGCAGCTTCTTCCCGGCGGTAGCGTAACAGGTGATAAAGAATATTGCCCAGGCCGATAGTAAGCAGGCCCAGAATGGCACTGTTGATAACAATGCCGGTATTGGTGAGCTGGTTTTCAAAATAAAATGGATAGATGAGATCAAAATAAAACGTGGCCAGTACAATCCCGGCACCAATCACAACGCCAAACTGAATGATTATCTTGAAGCTTAAACCTGTGAGCAGTCGTTGCATATCCATCGTGGGGATCTCTGGGTAAATTCGGGAATCTCAATAACCGAGCGGGGTAGCCAGCGCATTTAATAATGTTTTGCCGGGGAAGTCAAAATAGCCGTATCGATGGACATTTTGTATCCTTAACAAAGTAACCTGGAGACCCTGGATGATACGAACCGATAGACTCCAGGCAGCGCTGTCAGAGCATGCTTTTGCGCAAGTGGTTTATCAGGTCGATCTGGGTGATCAAACCATAAAAGTGCTCGTCGTCCGCAATAATGGCAACCTTGTCCTGTTTGAACAAGGCAACTATTGTATCGATGCTGGCATCTGGCGGCATCTTCACCAGGTCGGTTACCATTACCGAGGCAACTTTCATCTGGAAGTTGTCTTCGTCTTCGTAGATGCCGAGCAAAATATCGGATTCATCGATCAGGCCGATGATATTGCCATCGTCGACAACCGGTAATTGCGATACGTCAAACATGCGCATGCGCTTATAGGTCGTGATCAGGTTGTCCTCGGAGGTCACCGTAACCAGGTCGCCACTGGCTACTGGCCGCGCAATTAAATCACGTAAATCACCGTGGCTTTCGCGTTCCAGCAGGCCCTGATCGGCGAGCCAGGAATCATTAAATGACTTATTCAGATACTTATTTCCGGTGTCGGCGGCTAAGGTCAGCACACGTTTCGGGGTGGTTTGTTCGCGACAGTAACGCAGCGCGGCTGAAAGCAGCGTGCCAGTGGATGACCCGGCTATAATGCCTTCCTTTTCCAGCAATTCGCGCTGGGTTTGAAAAGCTTCCCGATCACTGATGGCATAAGCCTTTGTGACCAGACTGATATCACAAATCGGTGGCAGAAAATCCTCGCCTATGCCCTCTACCAGCCACGACCCCGCCTGTGGGGTAACGCCATTGTTGATCGTTTCTGCGAGAATCGAGCCCTCCGGGTCGGCAACAATCATTTCGCAACCCGGGGCGTTCTCGTGGAAGTATTGCCCGAGACCGGTCACGGTTCCACTGGAACCTACTCCGACTACCATGGCGTCGAGTTTGCCATCCATCTGACGCAGAATTTCGGGTCCGGTATCAACCTGGTGGGTCATGGGATTATTCGGATTTGAAAACTGATCGATGAAAAATGAATTCGGTATTTCCGTAGCAAGCCGCTTGGCGTAATCCTGGTAGTACTCGGGATGTCCCTTTTGTACATCGGAACGAGTCAGGCGCACATCCACTCCCATGGCCCGGATATGACGAATCTTGTCCGGGCTCATTTTGTCCGGAATAACCAGGATTAGCTGGTAACCCTTTTGCGCGGCTACCAGGCCGAGACCCAGCCCGGTATTCCCTGCGGTAGCCTCGATGATGGTGCCGCCGGGTTGTATATTGCCATCTCTTTCAGCGGCTTCGATCATACTTACAGCGATCCTGTCTTTTATCGAACCCCCGGGATTTTCGCATTCCAGCTTGATAAACAGATCACAGGGGCCGGTATCGAATTGTTTGAGTTTCAGAATTGGCGTATTGCCGATCAATTCGAGTACAGAGTTAAAAATTGCCATAATCAGTCACCTTGACCAGGGTTAAAATCGAGAGCCATTATAGCTGATGCGATAATCGCTGAGCGCAATCCATTCAGGGTTTATTTCAATCCCCCAGCCGGGCTTGTCCGATATCAGAACGTTACCATTTTTGATTTCGAAGCCCGGCTTAAAAATATTTTCCTGCCAGGGGTAATAATCGCTGCCCTCGATCGAGAATTCGACATACTTGCCGGCATTCTCCAGCGCCGCCATGAAGTGTATCGAAAACAATGTCACCAGGCTCAGGTTTGCGCAATGCAAAGTACAGGTTATACCGGCCTTCCTCGCGTAATCCGCAACCTGCAAGGTGCGTGTAATGCCGCCCATGTAACAGATGTCGGGCTGGACGATGTCGACCACATGATTGTCAATCATCTGTTTCCAGACAGTCATGTTGTTATCCTGCTCGCCGCCGCTTACGTCGATATCGAGGGCGGTGGACACCTGACGCGTCCACTCTAACTCCCAGTAGGGGCAGGGTTCCTCGTAATGGCTGACACCGTAATCAGCCAGCATATGTCCGACTTCGATTGCTTTTTTCGGGGTATAACCGCTGTTCGCATCTACCATTAGCGTGACCTCGTCACCGAGGGTTGTGCGCATGGTTTTGACGATCTCTTCAGTTCTGCCGGGCCATTCGTCGATATCGTGTCCGCATTCGCGGGCGATGCGAAATTTAAAAGAGTGATAGCCGTATTGTTCGCGTAAAGCGAGCATGCGTTCGGCTTCCTGTTGCGGCCTAATGTCACGTTTCATACTTGAAGCATAAACCGGAAATTCGCAACGGTCGCCGCCCAGCATTCGATGCACGCTCTGGCCGGCGCGCCTGGCGCGTATATCCCACAGGGCGGTGTCGACACCACACAGCGCCCGGTACAGATAAGTACCCTGGAACTTGTGCTCCCGGTCGAGCACGATTGCGGTTACCGCGTCGATATTTTCGGCATCCATGCCGAGGATGTGACAGGCAACCTGGCGGTGGACTACCTCGGCGGTAAGGTCGGCATTATAAGGCGAGACCTGCCCCCAGCCTACGTCACCATCGTCGGTACGCAGACGCACCAGCGTCACGTATTCCGTGGCAAAGGTTTCTAAGCTGGTGATGAGCATATGAATTCTCGCTTACAGTTCGTCCAGTGCCTGCTTAAGGTCGGCAATCAAATCTTCAGCGGCTTCCAGGCCAGCGGATAGTCGTACCAGTCCGTCGGTGATTCCGGCTGCCAGGCGCTCCTCGCGAGGCATATCGGCATGCGTCATGGTGACCGAATGCGTGACCAGCGATTCTACCGATCCCAGATTTTCGGCCAGGCTCCACAGCTGTAAGCTATCCATCAGTTTTTTACCGGATTCGACGCCGCCATGAACTTCAAACCAGAGCATCGAACCATGACCGCTGGCCTGACGGTCGGCGAGTTCCTTTTGCGGAAATGATTCCAGCCCCGGGTAGCAGACGCGATCGACATTGGGGTGGGTTTCGAGGAACTGGGCGATCTTGAGAGCATTGGCAGACTGCGCCTCGAGCCGGGTGCTCATTGTCTTGATGCCTTGCAATGTATAAAACGCAACCATCGGCGTCATATTGCTGCCGAGGCAGTTTCTGACAAACATAATCTGTTCGAGATGCTCTTTTTTCGCGGCGGTAATGGATCCGCCCACACTGATGTTATGTCCTTCCATGAACTTGGTGGTGCTGTGCAGGGTAATATCAGCGCCGAGTTCCAGCGGTCGCTGGAAATAGGGTGTGAGGAAAGTATTGTCGACCACGTGTGGGATCCCGTTTGCCTGCGCAACTTCAGAGATGGCGGCGATGTCGGTCAACTTGAGCGTCGGGTTGGCGGGTGATTCTGTGAAAATCAATGTAGTGTTTTCACGTATGGCACTCTTGACATTCTCGGGATCGGAGGTATCGACAAAACTGCATTCCAGTCCCCAACGATTCAATACTTTGGTCGATATACGGTGGGTGCCACCATAAACGACATCCGAAAGAATCGCGTGTTTACCGGTACCGGTC
>Ga0070723_10000273_pt1 | contig 13558 bp, 13 predicted proteins | sample tdAd002_FD_67277 | JGI IMG/M metagenome (GOLD analysis project Ga0070723, IMG submission 67277) | Marine sediment microbial communities from the Atlantic coast under amendment with organic carbon and nitrate - tdAd00.2 | ecosystem: Environmental > Aquatic > Marine > Coastal > Sediment | place...
AACTGATTCACGCTTTCTCACTTGTACACGATGACCTTCCGGCCATGGACGACGATGATCTAAGGCGCGGCAAGCCCACCTTGCATCGCCAATTCGACGAAGCCACCGCGATTCTTGCGGCAGATGCCTTGCAACCGCTTGCTTTTAGTGTGCTTGCCGATATCAGGGACGCCACACCTGCAGCCCGCATGAAACTCGTCAAACTCGTCGCGGATGCTTGCGGGTCAGTTGGCATGACGGGCGGACAGTCCATGGATCTCGCGGCTGAGGGGCGCACGCTGACCGCTGCGGAGATCGAGCATATGTACTCGCTCAAGACCGGCGCGTTGATCAATGCCTCGGTCGTAGCGGCAGCATTTCTCAGCGAACACCTGACCGAGGACCAGGCATCCGCGATCGACGCATTCGGCCGCACAATTGGTGTCGCATTTCAGATCAAGGACGATATTCTTGATGTCGAAGGTGAAACCGACGTCATAGGCAAGAGCGCCGGCTCGGATCAACGTCTCGGTAAGGCGACCTACCCGGGACTGGTTGGAATCGATGCCGCACGGTCTCGCTGCGACAGCCTGCTTCGCGCTGCGCTGCAACAGCTGGACGACTTCGGCGAGGACGCAGATTCCCTGCGCTGGCTTGCCCGGTATATCGTCGAACGCGGTCACTGAGATGTCGGTTTCTGTACGGACGATTTTGCATGTCGACATGGATGCTTTTTATGCTTCCGTTGAGCAACGCGACAACCCGGAGCTACGCGGTAAGCCTGTCGTCGTCGGCGGGGGCAGCAATCGAGGCGTCGTCGCGGCTGCGAGTTATGAGGTGCGTAAGTTCGGCGTTCGTTCGGCAATGCCGATGGCCGACGCCATGCGCCGCTGCCCCGGCCTGATTCGGATCGCGCCGCGAATGTCCCATTACAAGGCAGTGTCGAAGCAAATTTTCGAGGTTTTTCGCGAGTTCACTCCAATTGTTGAAGGACTGTCGCTCGACGAAGCCTTTCTGGATGTGACGGCGAGCCGCAATCTGCATGGATCTGGAGTCGAGATTGCTACTCGCATCAAAGCATTGGTGCGCGAGCGAACAGGTCTGACCGCATCCGTTGGCGTCGCCGAGAACAAACTCGTCGCGAAAATTGCGTCGGATCTCGACAAACCTGACGGACTCGCAGTCATAAGCGCAAGCAATGTTCACGAGAAGCTCGATCCGTTACCTGTGTCTGTGATTCCGGGGATTGGTCGCCAAACCCTCGTGAAACTGCAACAAATCAACATACGCAGCATAGCCGACCTGCGGCTTGCTCCTGACCGCGATCTCGAGTCGGTGTTCGGCCGATTCGCACAACGTACGCGTGAGCGCGCGGCAGGCATCGACAATCGTCCGGTGGTCGCGTCCCGCGAGGAAAAGTCGATCAGCGCAGAGGAAACCTATGACGTCGACCTCTGCGATCGCCATGACATGGAGAGGGAATTGCTGCGACTGACCGAGACCACGGCGCGACGACTGCGCAAAGCCGAACTTCAGGCCGGTACTGTCCAGGTCAAGATTCGACAGTCCGATTTTCAGACCTGTACAAGACAGAAAAGCCTGCAACCACCGATCAATAACACTGACCAGATCTATCACGTCGCATGCGAATTGCTTGGGATCTGGCTCGAGGAGAATCCCGGCACCCGCATCCGCTTGCTCGGTGTTGGCGGCAGCAAGCTTTCTCCTGCCGAACAGCAGGACCTTTTCGCGACAGATGATAGCCCCACCACGAATGCTGTCGACCGGACCGTCGACGATATTCGTGACCGATTCGGCAAGTTGTCAGTTGGCCGTGCGAGGACACTGGATCGGCCCTGAGTCATGTAGAATCGGGGGCCTGATATTGAGATCGCGGATTTCGGCAAAAAATAATGTACACCAACTTTTTCGGTCTGAACGAAAAGCCGTTTTCGATAACGCCTGATCCGCGTTATTTGTTTATGAGCGAGCGCCATGGCGAGGCGCTCGCTCACCTGGTATACGGCGTCACCGAAAGCGGCGGCTTCATACAGCTCACAGGCGAGGTGGGCACGGGCAAAACAATGCTCGTTCGCACATTGCTCCTTAATCGCATGCCGGCAAATGCCAATGTCGCGGTTGTCCTGAACCCGCAATTATCTGCTCGCGAGTTTCTGATCTCCATCTGCGAAGAACTCGGCGTTGCTGTTCCTAAAGACAGGAGCAGCATCAAAGCATTGATCGACGCGCTGAACAAACACCTGCTCGAAGCCCATGCGGATGGTCGCCGCACAATTCTGGTCGTGGACGAGGCACAGAATCTTTCGCCCGACGTCCTGGAAGAAGTGAGATTGTTAACCAATCTCGAGACCGCCAAGCAAAAACTGCTACAGATCATTCTAATCGGGCAAGAGGAATTGCGTGACCTGCTGGCCAGGAACGACCTGCGGCAACTCGCTCAGAGAATCACGGGCCGCTATCACCTCGAACCCCTGTCGCGAGACGAAACAGGTGACTACATAGAACATCGTTTGAAGGTTGCCGGCGCGCTTGGTGAGGTTTTCGATGCAGGGGCAAAACGGGAAGTGTTTCGCCAATCGCAAGGCGTACCCAGGCTCATCAATGTCATTTGCGACCGCGCCCTGCTTGGAGCCTACAGTGGTGGAAACCGCCGCGTTAATCGCCGCATGATCAAGCGGGCGGCCGCTGAAATCACCGGCAAATCAGGTACCGTGAGTTGGTTACGTTGGGCAGTACCAGTATTCGGTGTTGCGGCCGCAGTCGTTATCGTCGCGGGCTTTGTCAAAACACTCGACGAGCGTCGCGACCTGATTGACGACAGTGTCGACCCGCCTGTCGCTGCTGTTGTGCCGCAGCTCGAATCTGAGACACAGACGGAACCGAAGACAGTAGCCGACGCAATCGTGACAGAGCCGGAGCCGGAGGCCTCACTTGACGAGCAATTGCAACTGGCCAGCGAACTGACGAGCACGAACTCCGCGCTGGCGACCCTGCTCGAGTTATGGGGCCTTGATTACCGACGCGGCGAGCGTGGTTGTACGCAGGCCGCTGAGGCCGGATACGAATGCGTTTTTCAGCGTGGCTCCTGGAGTGGTCTCAGGCAATACGATCGGCCGGCCGTGCTGAACCTGATTGATGGCAAAGGCGCACTGCATAATGTCGTTTTGACAGCGATTGAAGGTGAGACCGTCCAGTTATCGATTGGTGGCGTGGACGTTGCACACCCGATCGATGCGGTGTCCGATATGTGGTTTGGCCAGTACATGCTGTTGTGGCGGCCACCGAATGGCGTCTCGGAGTCGCTCGGACCCGGGTCGAGAGGCCCAGGTGTTGTCTGGTTGCGGCAGAGCCTGGCCGCTATCGACGAGCGCTATCAGACCTTGGCCGCGGATTCCGACGTGTTTGACGATGACCTTCAGGAACAGGTCCGGGCATTTCAACGCGACCACCGACTGGACGTCGATGGACTCGCCGGGCACCAGACACAGATCATCATCAACACACTTCTCGCGCCCGAGAACACACCGCGACTGACGATCCCGCGCCTGGCTCAGGAGTAGCGTATGTCTTTTATTCTGGACGCCCTGAAAAAATCCGAATCCGAGCGCCAGGAGCAGACTGGTGCCGAGTTCTCCAATGTGCCGTCAAGCTCGGGCGAACCGCAGTCATTCAGGTGGCTCTGGTTTCTGGCCTTGCTACTGCTGGTCAACATTGCTGTCCTGATCGGTATTCTTATGCGTCCCGACCCATCGCCTGATACCACTGATACCGCTGCCCTGGTCGAGGAAGCACGACTTGAACAAGCGCCAGAAGCAGCGCCGGTAGCAACTACGACCTTCGAAGATCAAATCGCCGAGGCGAAACAGAACCAGCCACGAGCAGAAACCGCGACAACGCCTGACGCCGAACCGCAGGTTCTGGAAGCGGCGGCGAGGCCGGAGGCCGCACCCCGCGGGGGACGTGTTCTGACAATCGATGAAGTGCGGCTCAACGGTTCATTGCAGGTCGCTGAATTACATCTCGATATTCATGTGTACAGCGACGATCCCGCGGAGCGCTTTGTTTTTATCAATATGACCAAGCATCGAGAGCAATCCAGACTTGATGAAGGTCCGAGAGTGGTCGAGATCACACCAGGCGGTGTCATCCTCGAACATCAAGGCACGACCTTTTTGTTGCCGCGCGAGTAGCGGCGCGTTTGCCTGATCCTGTCACCAGGCACTTGGATGGCGATGCCCTCGCCGACTCGCTTGTATCCGGCATCCATCGGGTCATCGGTGCACAGGACTTCCTCAACCACATCAACGTGTTTCCGGTCGCCGACGGGGATACGGGCACAAACCTGAGCCTGTCGCTCGGCTCTGCACTCGCCATATTGCAGCGGCCGGGCGAAAAACACCTGGGTACTTTGCTGGCGTCGATCGCCGACGTGTTGCTTGATGGTGCCCGCGGTAACTCCGGTGCGATCGTTGCGCAGTTTTTCCAGGGCATCAGCGACTCGGCCGGTGAGTTGTCGCGCTTTACGACACACACGTTCAGCAAGGCAGTTTCTCAGGGCAGTGAATACGCCCACGACGCTTTGTCCAAACCATGCGACGGCACTATCCTGACCGTTATTGCAGCTGCCTCGGAAACCATGACGTCGCACGCCGCCGCCGATCCCGATGCCGAATTCCCCGCACTGATGACCGCGGCACTGGAACGTGCCAACCAGGCTCTCGCGGCGACAACCGGTCAACTTGACGTGCTGCGCAAAGCAGGTGTTGTCGATGCGGGCGCCAAGGGATTTGTTGAACTCATCGAGGGTATGCACGAGTTCATCCTGCACGGCCGAATCGCACCAGAGCCGGATTTGTCGGTATTGCAAGGCGATGTTGCAAGTGTAGCGATGGCCGGCTCCGCCGAGGACTCTGAATTTCGCTATTGCACCGAGTGCATCGTCACCGGTACTGACATCAATCGACGCAAGTTGCGTGAAGCACTGTCCGGGCTTGGCAATTCACTGGTGCTGGCCGGCACCAAGCGTAAAGCCAAGATCCATGTTCACGTGAACGACCCTGAAAAGGTTTTCGAAATTGGCCGTAATTATGGAGAAGTCAGCGCTGAAAAAGCCGACGATATGCATCGCCAGGCGCACAGCAGTCACGACGCCGCGAAACAGTTCGCGGTCATCACAGATTCGGCGGCTGACATCGCCGACGAGGACATGGAACGATTCGATATTCACATGGTTCCGTGCCGGGTCCAGTTCGGTGATCGCGGCTATCTCGATAAAGTCAGTATCACGGCGGAGGAGTTCTTCTCGGAACTCGCGACGAACCCGCATCACCCGACAACCTCTCAGCCCGCGCCGGGCGACTTCCGTCGGCAGTTTCAGTTTCTTGCGAGCCATTTCGCGGACGTGATTTCGGTTAATCTGACAGCCGCTGCAAGTGGCACGTATGAAGCGGCCCGGTCAGCTGCCGAGCGGATCAACGCGCCGGGTCGTGTCCACGTGATCAACTCACGTAACGCTTCCCTGGGTCAGGGACTGCTCGCCGTATTTGCCGCCGAGTGCGCGCGCGCCGGACTGTCAGCGGACAGGACAATCGCGGCAATCGAAGCATTGATTCCGCAGACCAGTACTTATGGCCTGCTTAGCGACATGACTTACGCTGTGCGCGGCGGCCGGCTTCCGCGATGGGTGAAGACTGTAGCCTGGCTATTGCACGTTACGCCCTTCATTCGGACGACCAGCGATGGTCACGTCGCCGCCAGCGGGTTTGCGTTCGGCAAGAGAAATCGGGTGAAAAAGTTCGCGAGGCATGTCGCGCGCCGCGTGCGCTCCCTGGACGCGCTGAGCATCGCAATTGGACACGCGACTTGCCATGATGATGCACGAGAGCTGGAGCGCCGCTTGCGTCAAGAACTGCCACAAATCAAACGACTGACGATCGCCGAACTTGGCGCGGGCCTGGGTGCACATACAGGACCGGGAACGTTGATCATCTCGACGCAACCCTGTGTCGCACCTGCCGATTTTGCAGATATGTAGGAGGCCCTTCAGGGCCGAATTGTTCGGGCCTGAAGGCCCTCCTACACTGCCTCAATCAGATCAGCGCCCTCGTTGCGTGCATTGTTTACGCGCCGATCGACTGGCCAGGCTTTGAGTTCTGGTCCATGCGTTGCAACGTATTCGATCAGCTCATCGTCACCGGCAAGCCACCGATCCGCAGTTTCGGGCTCGAGAATAACGGGCATGCGATGGTGCAGTGACGACAGGTAATCGTTTGCGGCCGTCGTAATTAGTGTCGCGCTCTGAATCGTCTCGTCGCTATCCTTGCTTTGCCAGTTTTCCCACAGTCCGGCGAAGGCGAACGGCGTGTCATTCGCGGCCGTAATGTAATACGGCGTCTTGCCACTGCCTTCTTTGTGCCATTCGTAGAAACCGTCAGCCATTACCAGGCAGCGGCGCCTGCGATAGGCCGCACGATAGGCAGGCTTTTCGGCGACGGTCTCGGCACGGGCATTAATCATACGATTACCGATCGACGGATCTTTTGCCCAAAACGGCACCAGGCCCCATCGCAGCATCGCGAGTTCGCGTCCATCTTCCTCACTGTTGCGAATCGCAGCAATGTACTGGGTGGGTGCGATGTTGTAGCGCGGCTCTACTGCAATCGAACCATTCACGCCGAACAATGCTGCCGTCGCTTCACTGGGTGAATAAAATGCAAAGCGGCCGCACATGATTATTCGCGAATCCCGACGCCACGTTTCATTAGTTGCTGACAGCCGACGAACAGCAGCACGACGAAGGTCACGAGAATTGCGTAGGCCCTGCCGATACCGATGTCCGACACCCCGAGAATGCCGTATCGAAAGGCGTTAACCATGTAGAGAATAGGGTTTGCGAGAGATACCTTTTGCCAAAACTCAGGCAACAGAGATATCGAATAGAACACACCGCCCAGATAGGTTAACGGCGTCAGCACGAAAGTCGGAATGATCGCAATATCATCGAATTTCCTGGCGAACACCGCATTGATGAAACCGGCGAGCGCAAATACCGTAGATGACAGCAATACGATTGAAATCGTTATGAACGGGTGCTGTACTTCAAGCTTGGTGAAGAACAAGGCGATAATCGTTACCAGCAGTCCAACCAGTACTCCACGCAGCACGCCACCGGCGACGTGCCCGATAATGATCGTGCCGTTCGACATCGGCGAAATGAGCATTTCCTCGAGGTGGCGGCCGAATTTAGCGCCGAAGAACGACGACACAACATTACCGTAGGAATTCGTGATCACCGACATCATTATCAGGCCGGGGGCTATGTACTGCATGTAGTCAAAGCCGTCCATCGTGCCTATGCGCCGACCTATCAGATTGCCGAAAATAATAAAATACAAGGTCATCGTGATTGCGGGCGGCACGACAGTCTGAATCCAGATGCGCAGTACGCGCGTAAATTCCTTGCGCACGATAGTCTGCAGCGCGACGATGTTCAGCGATATATTCACTGCTGCGCGGCCTCTTTGCTTCCATCCTGCTTGTTCTCGACGAGCCGCATGAACAGCTCTTCCAGGCGGTTAGCCTTGTTGCGAAAACTCACGACCTGAATATTTCGTTTGTCGAGTTGTGCAAACAGTTCATTCAAATTCAGGGACGGACCTTTGTCGACTTCCAGGTCACCATCCTCTCGCAATGCTGTCTCGCAGCCAGCGAGAGTCGGTGCTTCGCGTAACGGTTCCGCAAGGCTCAGCACGAACACCTCGCGTTGCAGTTTTCTGAGCACCGTACTCATGCGTGCGTCTTCGATAATCATCCCCTCATCAATTATCGCGACGTGCCGACACAGGGATTCCGCTTCTTCTAGATAATGCGTTGTCAGGATGATTGTTGTTCCTGCCGCGTTGATGTCGCGCAAAAAATCCCACATCGAACGCCGGATCTCGATATCGACTCCGGCCGTCGGTTCGTCGAGAATCAGCAGCTTGGGCTCGTGTACCAGCGCCCGGGCAATCATCAATCGGCGTTTCATGCCGCCCGACAGGCTCCGCGCCGAGTCATCGCGGCGATCCCAGAGACGCAATTCGCGCAGATATTTTTCAGCACGTTCACTCGCGAGCCGGCGACCAAGTCCGTAATACCCGGCCTGATTCAACACGATGTTATGGACGCCTTCCCATAAATTCAGATTGATTTCCTGAGGCACGAGTCCAATACAAGTCTTCGCTGCCTCAATGTTGGTATCGATATTGTGGCCGAAAATCTCGACCTCTCCGCCCGACTTGTTGACGAGCGAGCTGATGATGCCTATTGCCGTCGTTTTGCCCGCGCCGTTCGGTCCGAGGAGCGCATAGAAATCTCCGCTCTCAACCGAAAAGTTGATGCCTTTGAGTGCCTGATTGCCGTTGGCATAGGTCTTTGTGAGGTTCTTGATGGCTAGCGCTTTCATGAGGCGCGCTATTGTAACCATGCAATCCGGGTAGCGTCACACTAGCTGCGTTAATCACGACCGGCGTTTTCGCTCGGCGACGCGAAGTGCCGGCGCCCATGTGCTGCAGGCTGCGGCCCGTAACGGGCGGTAGTGTGCCGCCGGGTCCTCCGTGAGCATTGATTGCAGCGCAGTCAGGTGCGCGGCCTTGCGCACTTCACGCTCTGAACTGAGTCCCGGCCCGAGCAGCTTGTTCCAGATTCCCTCGTCGCCAGCGAGACGAGGCTGCAGCAAATCACCGCGACTTGCTGTGAGTTGTAACAGGCGCAACAAGGTGCAATCTGACATTTGTTCACACCAACTCAGAGTTGCGCCGGATACGAGTCTTGCTGCGTATGGATTACGTCCTGCCAATGCCCACAGGAAGGCAAGTCCGGCGATAGTCAGTTGGTCGTGGTCTGCATCCTTGTCAATTGCACCAAACAGGTCGAGGTTCGAATCGTCAGTGCTAAGGACGCGCCAATAGTCTGCATCGCGTTCACGTAAGGAGAACAGCAGGAACGGTGCTGCGGCCAGTCGCCCAATCTGCAGATCGGTCAGTCCCTTGATCATCAGTTGCACCGCGGCTGAGAGTTGCTGCCGCCATGGCCGCCCGCAAGAAGGCGCTCGCAGCTGGACGAGGAAAGCGTGATTCAAAGAATTGACGTTGGCCAGATCCGCTGGTTCCGGTCCTGTGAAGTCCATACAAACCCCCTTGCGCGCATTTCTCGCGCGTATTTCGATTTACTATAATTTTGATTGATTGACCATGTATGGATCATATATGCTGTTCTAACACTATATATGGTCTATTTCTAGCATAAAGGGATGCAAATGCGACTGACCGATGACCGCTATGCCACCGAGCGAAGCCAATTCGAACTGGCTCTCAGGATGATCCGTCACGAGGCTCGTACGCGCACAATACGTGAATGCACTGGTCTTTCCGACGACCGTATCCGCAAGGCGTACACAACATATTTCCGCAATACCGGCGCCACCGATGTGCGCCGCCGGCGTGGTAAATCGCCGCGACAAGTCTCGCGCTTCGTCAAAAACCCACGCAATCAGCTACAGGCGACGACCCTGGTCGCGCTTTTTTGCAGCGGCTTGTTGTTGCGTATCGACACGAATGACAAAGTATCGCCGTGCTGGCCGCGACCGGACGTTGAGTTCGGACATCGGGTCTGCCGCGCGTATGAGACCTACCTGCTCTTGCACGAGACTGCGCATCTGAGCTTCGAGTGGGCCTGGAACCTGCTACAAAGCATGTCGTACAACGACGAGTTGTACCTCGCGATTTGCAGGGCTTGTCAGACGCGTTATGTCCAGGATGCGTATGCGCTCGACCACAAAACCTGTCCATGTTGTGAGATAGAGGCACACAGGCGCAGGCGTCCTGGCGTACACAGTTTTGCGAGTAGCTAGTCTGCACAGGTAACCTATCGCCCGGATGGAGAATCAGAATGTATTCGCCGGGGCGTTTGTCGACAGAAGTGGCGAGCGACGCAAAGATCCCGACTGGCTTGCCGAAGCTGTCAGGAGTGACGACAGTTGTTTCGTACCTGTCTGGGGCGATCAATGTCTGGTCGGCGGCGATCCGCTCACCGCGATACTGCTCAAGCGCGACCAGGTCGAAGATCACGTCGATGATCAGGATCTGATCTTTCTCGGCGTCTTCAAAGACCAGCCGGCCTTTGCCATTGCCTTCGACGGCGCCAGCGAGGCGCCGTTTGCCGATCTCGGCCAGTTTCAGGAATTGCGCTATCTCGGCACGGTGTTGCCGCCCGATGAAGCCAATCTTGTCGCCCACGCCCGGGCCCTTGTCCTGTGGCATGCATCGCAGGTTTTCTGTGGCATTTGTGGGTCGCCCGCTCGACCTGCGGCGGCCGGTAACTCTCGCGTATGCGTAAATGACGACTGCCACCGCGAGATTTTCCCGCGTGTGGATCCGGCCATTATCGTTCTTGTCGAGAATGGTGATCGCTGTCTATTGGGCAGACAAAGAAATTGGCCTGAGGGCCGTTATTCGACGATCGCCGGTTTTGTCGAACCCGGCGAGAGCCTTGAGGACTCGGTGCGTCGCGAGGTGTACGAAGAGACTAATATTCGTGTGGGTCAGGTGACCTATCACAGTTCACAGCCCTGGCCGTTTCCATCGGCTCTGATGCTCGGGTTTACGGCGGAGGCAACGTCGTCCGACATTGCGCTCAATGACGGCGAACTGGAGGACGCGCGTTGGTTCACGCGTGAGCAACTGCGCTCCGAATTTCCGAAGTTGCCGTTTCGCATTTCCATCGCGCGACGACTTGTCGACAACTGGCTCAATCAGGTCGACGGCAACTGATATGTGCCTCGTTGTAGTGGCGTTCAACGCCAACGCCGAAAATCCGCTGCTTGTTGCCGCAAACAGGGACGAGTTTCATGCGCGCCCTACACTGGCTGCTGACTGGTGGTCCGATCATCCCGATATTATTGCCGGCCGCGACTTACAGGCCGGAGGCACCTGGTTAGGTGTGAATCGCAATGGTCGTTTTGCAACGATTACGAATTTCAGGGAGGCGATGTCACGAAGCAGCAAGCTGCGCTCACGTGGCCACCTGGTTACCGAGTTCCTGCACAGCGATCTAAGCCCCACTCAGTATCTGGCCACAATAAACGGCGAAAATTATGCCGGCTTCAACCTACTCGTCACCGATGGCACGAGCCTCGCTTACTTGTCCAATCGAGGTGGGAAACTGCAGGAGTTACAGGCTGGCATCTATGGGATAAGCAATGCGACGCTCGATACGCCCTGGGAAAAAGTCGAGCGCAGCAAAACGCGGCTCGCATCGCTACTCGAGAAAGGACAGGTCAATGAAACTCATTTGCTGCGACTGCTCGGCGATCGCCAAAAAGGTCCGGTAGATGAAGTCGACGGCAATCGTCTGCCATTTGCTATCGCCCACGCCATCACTGCGCCGTTTATCGTGACGCCCGAATATGGCACGCGTTGCTCAACTGTCATCCGAGCGCAACGCTCAGGGAAATGGCATTTTCAGGAGCGTCGCTTTGATCCGGCCGGTAAGAACACGGGCGATTCGAAGTTCTCATTTCGAGTCTCCGCAAACGGCCAATAGCCACTCGCGGATATCCTCGATTTCCTCGGCACAAACCGCGTGCGCCATCGGGTAGTCATGCCATGTAACGCTGAATCCTTCTGCAAGCAACAGATCCGCCGAACTCCTTCCGAGTTGCATCGGCAGCATCGGATCAAAGCTGCCGTGCGCCATGAAAATCGGCATATCCTGGTTGACTGCTGCAGCATTGTCGACGACCTCTGCCTTGAAACTGCCGGGCAGCGGCAAATAAGTGGATAGCGCCATCAGACCGGCTAGTCGTTCGGGATAACGTAACGCAGCATGCAGCGCGATCGCGCCACCTTGCGAGAATCCCGCAACAATAATGTTATGTGCGTCGACGCCGCGCTCCTCCTCGCGGGCGATCAGCGCATCGAGTATTTCGCCACTTGCGCGGATGCCTTCCTCATCGACGGGTCCGTCGCGCTCGAGAGTCAAAATATCGTACCAGGCGCGCATGGATACGCCGCCATTGATCGTTACCGGTTGCACCGGGGCATGAGGAAACACGAAACGCAGCGGCAGATCATCAGGCAGACGCAGCTCGGGTACGATCGGCTCGAAATCATGGCCATCCGCGCCCAGGCCGTGCAGCCAGATCACGCTGCCAGTCGGGTTTGCTCCCGTCTCGATTTCTACCGTCTCTAACTCTGCCATGTGCTTTTCCATGCTTTGTAAGGCCGCGCAGTGTAACCGCAAAATCGCAAATTGTGCGAAACACGGGCTTGACCAATTATGTGCATTTTGATATTTTTATGCGCATAATTATGCGAGATCGTTCATGCCCAACTCAAGCGAAGACCAGGTACTGCGCCGGGACACGATCCGGCGACTCCTGCTGCAGGCCCCGGCCGACACGCAGCAGGCGCTTGTGGATGAGCTCACCGAACGAGGGCTCGTGGCGACACAATCCAGCGTCAGCCGCGATCTCAAGGAACTGGGCGCTATAAAGACCACGCGCGGCTACGAACTGCCCGGCCCGACAGGGTTAGCGCAGGACGAGCTTGCAGGCGCATCGGAGTTCCTGCGTAGCGTTACTCCAGCGGGTCCGAACCTGACCGTCATCAGAACTGCCATCGGTGCTGCGCAACGCGTGGCGCTCGCACTTGATCGCAGCGGCTGGCCCGAGATGATCGGCAACATCGGCGGCGACGACACCGTCTTCGTCGCATCCGACTCAGCTGCCAGCCAAAGAATTCTAATCGCGAAGATCGAGCGCGCGCGCTCGTAATCTGCAAACCTCAGGACAAAATTGTGAGCAAAGACCTTTCACCCATTATCCTCGCGTTCTCCGGCGGCCTCGACACCTCTTTTTGCGTGCCGTGGCTCAGGGAGACCTATGGCCGTGACGTTATAACCGCAACTGTTGATACGGGCGGTATCGATGCTCAGGCGGCCACCGCACTCGAACAGCGGGCGATGGCGCTGGGGGCCACTGAACACGTGTTGATCGACTGCAAACAGGACTTTTTCGACACGGTGATTACGCACCTGATCGCGGGCAACGTCCTGCGCGGCCAGGCGTACCCGCTTTGTGTTGGTGCCGAACGAGGATTACAGGCTGCGCGACTCGCACAGCTCGCCAGAGACCGCAACGCGACAACTGTTGCACACGGTTGTACGGCGGCAGGCAACGACCAGGTACGTTTCGAGGTGGCGTTGCGCACACTGAATCCCGGCCTCGATATTCTTGCGCCCGTGCGCGACAACAGCTGGGTACGAGAAGAGCAGCTCAAGTATCTCGAAGAGCACAGCATGCCGTTGCCAGCGCAAGGATCGGCATACTCGATCAATCGTGGCCTGTGGGGTATTACGATCGGTGGCCAGGAAACCCTGACGTCTGAAGGCACTATTCCGGAGGATGCCTGGGTACTTTCGGCGAGTGCATTCAGTCATCCACAGGGTCCGTCGTCCCATACTCTCGATTTCGCTGAGGGTGTGCCGGTCGCGCTGGACGGAAAGGCGCTGTCGCCGGTCG
>Ga0070723_10000275_pt1 | contig 13529 bp, 12 predicted proteins | sample tdAd002_FD_67277 | JGI IMG/M metagenome (GOLD analysis project Ga0070723, IMG submission 67277) | Marine sediment microbial communities from the Atlantic coast under amendment with organic carbon and nitrate - tdAd00.2 | ecosystem: Environmental > Aquatic > Marine > Coastal > Sediment | place...
CTATATCTGTTCCATTGGCGCTGACGGCGTACATGATGTTACGGGAGTCCAAACGCTAGGTATGCTTCTTGAAGATTCCAACCAATCTCTTCTCTATGGCGCCCAGAATCGCTTAGAATCCAAGTACTCTCACTCTTATGCTCACTGAGCTTCAGATGAGAGCTAACTCCCTGAAAAGCGGGTGTAGTTCAACGGTAGAACATCAGCTTCCCAAGCTGAGAATGAGGGTTCGATTCCCTTCACCCGCTCCATACCCACCTCGAAACCAAGGCACTGACTGTGAACTGCGACAGTGTTGGAGGTCGAAGTATCGGCGTATCATTTCAGCATCGTTTGGCAAAACACGCTTCGAGGATCAGTCGTGAAAATCTCCGAAACCCGTTTCCGCGCACTCCGCGCAGACTTTATTCGCGTATTGGTACTGTTTCCAACGCTCGCTGTTCTCACGGCCTGCAGCGGTGACAGCCAATACTGGTTCGAAGCCGGGCCGGTCGGCGGTGGCTCCGGCTGGCAACAGGGCGTATTCCTGGATGCCAATTCGTTTTTTGCGCGTTGCGAGGCACCTCGAAACGGTATCAACCCAGCGACCAATCAACCCTATCCTGATGTGGGTGGCTCAACGCTCGACGAGAATAATTTTCTGCGGTCATTTAGCAATGACACCTATCTCTGGTATGCCGAGATCGTTGATCGGGACCCCAGTCTTTATAACGATCCGCTCAACTATTTTGAGCTGCTGAAAACCACAGCGACGACACCCTCAGGGCAGCCGAAGGACAAGTTCCATTTCACGTACGACTCCGATGACTGGTATCAACTATCACAATCCGGCGTGAGCGCCGGGTTTGGAATCCAGTGGGCTTTCATTTCGAACACGCCGCCAAGACTTCTTATGGTTGCGTATACCGAGCCGAATTCACCGGCGACGAACCTGGCATTGCCCATCGAACGTGGCGCGCAGATTCTTGCGATCGATGGTGTCGATATTGATGATGTTACGCAGGCTGGTATTGATACGCTCAATGCGGGTTTATATCCGGACGGTGCCGGCGAAAGTCACACATTCACTCTGCAAGACGCGGGCTCGGCGGGAACCCGCAACGAGACGCTGATTTCGGAAAACATCACATCGACTCCGGTACAGCACGCCCAGGTTTTTGCCACGCCGACCGGCAATGTCGCTTACATGGCTTTCAACGATCACATCGCGACGGCCGAGCAAGCACTGATTGATGCTGTGGATCTATTCAACGAATTCAATGGCGGGCAGGGCGTCGACGACCTCGTGCTCGACCTGCGCTACAACGGTGGTGGCTACCTGGCTATCGCAAGTGAACTGGCATACATGATCGCTGGTCCGGCAGCTACAGCAGGCCAGACTTTCGAAGAGTTACAGTTCAATGACAAGCACCCGGTTACCAACCCGGTCACCGGCCAGCCCATCTCACCGACGCCATTTTACGATGAGGCTCTTGGCGCACCGTTCAATGGGACTCCTGGTCAGGTGCTGCCGACGCTGAACCTGGCTCGTGTCTATGTCATCACCGGATCTGGCACCTGCTCGGCGAGCGAAGCCGTAATGAACGGGCTTCGAGGTGTTGGAGTTGAGGTTATCCAGATTGGTTCTACGACCTGCGGCAAGCCCTATGGTTTTTATGCGATAGACAACTGCGGCACAACGTATTTCACGATCCAGTTCAAAGGCGTTAATGCGATGGGCTTTGGCGACTACACTGACGGCTTTTCGCCGACCAACACTCCGGTAGCACAAGCAGGGACCGTCATTCCAGGTTGTTCTGTCGCGGACGATTTCACGAAGCAACTCGGCGATCAGACGGAGACCCGGCTGTCCGTAGCGCTTGCGCACCGCAATGGCATGGCTTGCCCCGCTGCAACCGGGAGAGCGCCCGATGGCGCTAGCAAACCTGACCTGTCACTTAATGCGATAGATGCCGAAATTCCGAAGTCGCCGTGGCACACGAATCGCATAATGCGTCCGTAGTCGATATGACTTTGAAGAAGGCTCTTTGCATTGCCGCCGCCGCGTGCGGAATTATTGGTTGTCAGACTCTCGCATCAGACTACGATCAGCCAGCGACAATCATCGATCCAACGGACGCCAGTCGCGCTGCGTTGCAGGAAACGATCAATAGCATATTGAACACAGAAGTAACGATTGCCGACGATGCATTGACTGACAGCAGTGTGCTGATTATTGAGCACACTCCGCCCCGAACAATGCAAAACCCGACGCCTGACGGCCGCATTTTGGATATGCCGTTTCAGTTTCAGCTGGTTATCAACGGATCAGATTGCATCCTCGTCGATCAGCGTGACCGGTCTCGGCACACTCTAAAAGACACGAGCTGTGCGGCCGAGTAATTCGGTACGTTATAACTGATTGAACAGTGCGGCCAGTAGCAGAATTTGCGGGACCGTAACGGCCGGCAGCCAAAGTGCGGTGCGTTTGCCAATGTTTGACCAGAGCAGTCCGATTTCGGTGTAGTCGGTCGCGACGCCAGCCATCAGGAAAATAAACGGATTTCCGAGCGCACCGGTTTTCGCGAAAATCTCGAATGCGATCGGCGAGGTTCCCTCGCTGCATACCTCGATGACCGTGGCGAACAGCAGCGTCACGAGCATGCCGGTCATATCCGGACCGAGGTATTGCATGAACCAGTGCTCGGGAACGTATGCGCCGATGATAGCTGCGGCAAGAATGCCGATCAGAATCCACCAGAGCACCATGTTCGCGAGCGATACGGCACCAGCTGCTACGCCTTTAGCGGACTTGCTTGCGTCGAAGTTCTTCAGGCGGTTCCACGAAATGTCGCTTGGCTCAGCCGCATCAGACGAACCCTCAATCCAGCCGAGGCGGTCGAGCAACATGAAGACAAAACCCGTGACCAGGGCGATCGCCATCGCACCGAAAACGATGTAGGCGGCCTTCCAGCCGAAGAAACCGAACATCAGTATCGTCATCGGCAGGTTCGCCCAGGGCGAGGCGAGCAGAAAAGTGATGACCGCAGGGACACTTGCACCCTTTTTGTAGAGCTGTATGGCGATCGCGAGAATGCCGTGCGAGCAGGCTGTCATCATGAACCCGGCAATGACCGCATATATAAGAGTCAGTTTGCGGCGCTGGCCGAGAAAGCGAATGATGAATCCGTCCGGCACGAAGTAATCGATGACACCACCGAGGCTTATGCCGAGAAGTACGGCCCACCAGACGATTTTGAGGTAGCCGATCAGGCTCTCGTTGAGTGGCTGCAGTAGCGGAATGAATGACAGCAGAAACACTGCGAGGAATACACTGCCAACAATCTTGAGCTTGCGGCCGAGCGCGGGGATACTGTCGCTCTCCGCAGCATGACTGTGACAACAATGTGATTCGCCGGCCATTTCCAATTTGTACCTGTGCTTTTCCCGTCGCAGAGCACATCATGAAGGAAGCGCTGTAGTGTTGCAGTGTGAAATGTACCTATCAATAGTGGCATGAGTAGCGTCTTCTACAGAAACCCGAATCTCCAGTATCCCCGTGGCATGCGCGGGGAGGGCGTGTACCTGTACGACAGCGAAGGCAAACAATATCTCGATGGAAGTGGCGGTGCGGCAGTCAGCTGCCTCGGTCATGGGCATCCGGCAGTTGTCGAAGCGATCAAGTCGCAACTCGATGAACTGGCCTATGCGCACACGGCCTTCTTTACGAACGAACCCCAGGAAAAACTTGCTGCGAGACTTGCGGATCGTTTCGGTGAGGTCGGGACTCGCGTCTATTTTCTTACCGGTGGGTCCGAGGCAAATGAAACGGCCATCAAATTGGCACGCCAATACTGGCTTGCCAGAGGGAAGGGCCAAAAACACGTTGTTGTCAGCCGCCAGCAGAGTTATCACGGCAACACGCTGGGCGCGTTGTCGTTGTCGGGCAATCCCGGGCGTCGCGAAATTTTCGCGCCCTTACTCCACGATTGGCCACGCGTCGAACCCTGTTACGCCTACCGTCATCAGGCGGGACAGGAGTCCGAAGAAGAGTACGGCGTCCGTGCCGCACAGACGCTTGAAGATGCCATCAGCGAGCACGGCGCCGAGCACATCGCCGCATTCATTGCAGAAACAGTTGCCGGCGCGACTTTAGGTGCCGTGCCAGCCGTCGCCAATTACTTCAAAGAGATTCGTAAGATTTGCGATCGCCACGACATCTTGCTGATCCTCGATGAAGTCATGGCAGGCAGCGGACGATCAGGTACATATTTCGCTTTCGAGCAAGAAAATGTGATGCCGGATATAGCCACAATCGCCAAAGGGCTCGGCGGCGGCTACCAGGCCATCGGCGCAACGATCGCACGTAGTTTTGTGCACGACGCCGTAGTCAGGGAGTTTGGCTCATTCGAACACGGCCACACCTACATTGGTCACGCAACGGCCTGCGCGGCGGCGCTGGCAGTCAGTGGTGTCATCGATCAGGAGGATCTCCTCGCAAACGTTTCGGCGATGGGTGAACAGCTCATCTCCGATATGAATTCTGCTTTTGCCGATCACCCGCATGTTGGCGATGTACGCGGTCGGGGATTGCTGCTTGGAATCGAACTGGTTGCTGATCGCGAATTGAAAACTCCCGCGGACCGATCTCTCGCCGGCCAAATTAAACAACGGGCAATGGATAACGGCCTTATCATCTATCCCGGCAGTGGTTGTGCCGATGGAAAAGCCGGCGCACACATATTATTGGCGCCGCCGTTCATCTACGATCGTGACAACGTGGATGAGTTGGTTGGTAAGCTGCAGGTGATACTCAAGGAAGTGGGGCTCGGATGACTAAGGTAACAAAGACCGTCGGTGTGCTGGGCGGCATGGGTCCCGATGCGACTGTCGATTTCATGGCTAAGGTCATTGCTCTGACGCCGGCGGAGAAGGATCAGGACCATATTCACATGCTGGTCGACCACAACCCGAAAGTACCAAATCGGCAGGCTGCGATTCTTGCCGGTGGTGAAGACCCCAGCCCTGAAATTACGGCCATGGCAATGCGACTTGAAGCTGCCGGCGCCGATTTCCTGGTGATTCCATGCAATACATCCCACGTTTTTGAGGCGGGCATTCTCGAGTCCGTGAGCATTCCGCTGGTGTCGATTATCGATGAGACAATTGCTGCGGTCAGCGAGCGGAGTCCGGCGGCCAGGTCGGTTGGCCTGCTTGCGACGGATGGATGTCTCGAGGCCAATGTGTACCAGGAAGCGCTGTTGGCAAATAAGCTGATTCCGGTGCTGCCGAGTGACAAGCAACTCAATGAGTTGATGAAGCTGATTAACGGGATCAAGGGCGGCTATCAGGGAGAAGTCGTATCCAGCGCCATGCGCGAGCTGGCAACTGCCCTGGAGTGGCAAGGTGCGCAGGTGATTATTGCGGGCTGTACCGAAATCCCGCTGGTCCTCAAAGCTGCAATGCTCGACGTGCCGCTTATTTCATCCACGGATGTGCTCGCACAAAAAACCGTGCAGTTTGCGTGTGGCGATTTGCCTTTACCAAAGCAGGAGTAGAACGTGTTGTTATCCGATTTTCCGAGAGTGCCGCTGGCGCACCTGCCAACTCCCCTGGAGTATTTACCTCGTCTGAGCAAACACCTCGGCGGTCCTGATATTTACGTCAAACGCGACGACTGCACCGGGCTCGCGTCCGGCGGCAACAAGACACGCAAGCTCGAGTTCTCAATGGCGGCAGCACTCGAAGAGGGTGCCGACACAATCGTGACGGTTGGCGCTGTTCAGTCGAACCATGTTCGTCAGACTGCAGCGGCAGCATGCAAGCTGGGCCTCAAGTGCGAGGTGTTGCTCGAGCATCGCGTTGTTGACCCCAGCGAACCGTATGCGACCTCGGGCAATGTGTTGCTCGACAGAATTTTCGGCGCGAACCTGCGTGAGTATCCAGGCGGCACCGATTTCGATCAGGCGATGGATGAAGTTGCCGCTGAAGTCACGGCGAATGGTGGTAAGCCATACATCATCCCGGGCGGTGCCTCGAACACCGTTGGGGCACTTGGCTATGTCAACTGTGCAATCGAACTCCTGGACCAGATCAATGACCAGGGCCTCGATATTGGCCACATCGTAACGGCGACCGGAAGTGCCGGCACACAGGGCGGGCTAATCGTTGGGCTCAAGGCGGTGGGGAGCAAGATTCCGTTGCTTGGTATAGGCGTCAACGCGGCACGCGAGGCACAAGAGGAAAAAGTGTATCAACTGGCCTGCGAAACGGCCGAATTCATTGGCAAGCCCGGATGCGTGGCTCGCGAGGATGTTGTCGCCAATTGCGACTACGTGGGCGATGGCTATGGCGTGCCGACCGATTCGATGAATGAAGCTGTGCTGATGCTCGCGCGCTACGAGGGCTTGCTGTTCGATCCTGTGTATAGCGGCAAGGGCCTGGCTGGCATGATCGACCTGATCCGCAACGGCTCACTCAACTCAGGTGCCATTGTGTTCCTGCACACCGGGGGTTCTGCGGCACTGTTTGCCTACGTGGATCAGCTACGCACGTAATTAAGCGGTCGCCTGGTTGTGCTCTTCATTCGCTGCTTCCGGGCGAGCGATCTTGGCCAGCATGACCAAAAAGTCAGCAGGCGACAGTGCCTGGCTGCAAACGTAACCCTGAATGTGATTACAGCCGTGGCGCCGCAGGAACTCCAGTTGTTCCAAGGTCTCGACGCCTTCTGCCACAACGTTTAATCCCAGCTGTTGCGACATCGCGAGTATGGCCGCACATATTGCGGCGTCGTCTGCATCGCGATGGAGATCTTTCACAAAGGATCGATCGATCTTGATCGTGTCGATAGGAAAGCGCTTCAGGTAACTTAGTGATGAGTACCCGGTGCCAAAGTCATCAATCGACAAAGAGACCCCTGCTTTTTTTAACGCCTGTAATGCGATAAGCGTTTTATCGACGTCTTGCAGCAATACGCTCTCTGTAATCTCCAGCTCGAGCAACGTCGCGTCGATGCCCGCGCCTGATATGGCTTCAAAAACATCTTTGACGAGACTCCCATCACTAAACTGGTGACTGGAGATATTGACAGATACTGGCACGGTACCAACTGGCGAGGCAGACCACACTTTCACCTGCCGGCAGGCCTCGTGCAGAACCCACTGTCCGATTGGCAGGATTAATCCGGTTTCCTCGGCGATCGGGATGAAATCAGCAGGTGCGATGGATCCCCGTTCCGGGTGTTGCCAACGCAGCAGCGCCTCCGCACCTACGAGACGACAAGACTCTGCTTCCACCTTCGGCTGAAAATGGAGCTCGAATTGCTCTTCGTCAATGGCAGTCCGAATCAGGTTCTCGAGTTCGAGTCTGTGCAGAGACTTGGTGCGCATTGTTTCGGAATAGAATTTGAAATTGTTTCGTCCGACACTTTTTGCGCGATACATCGCAGAGTCTGCATTCATAAGGAGTTCTTCGCCCGTGCTGCCGTCCTGCGGGTACATTGCGATGCCAATACTCGGAGTTACTACGAACTGATGTCCTGCGCAGGTAAAAGCCGGAGTCAATGCAGATATGATTCGCGACGCGACTGTAGAGACGGATTCCTCCGAATCTATGCCATACAGTTTTATAACGAATTCGTCGCCACCAAGACGAGCCAGTCTGATAGCTCCACTTGCAACCGGGTCCAGGTGGGCAACCGAATCAGTGGAGCGCACGCACTTGGCAAGCCGGCCGGCCACGTCTTTGAGGAGTTCGTCGCCGATGCTGTGACCAAGCGTGTCGTTGATGCGTTTGAATCTATCCAGGTCTACGAACAAGACCGCGAATTTCTGGCCATCACGTTTCGCAGTTCTAATTGTTTGTTCGAGACTCTGGCTGAAGAGTTCCCGGTTTGGTAATTCGGTTAGCTCGTCGTAGTACGCGAGGTTGTAAATCTCTGCCTCGGCACTCTTGCGCTCCGTAATATCGCGCACGATGGCGAGAACAGTGTTCTTGTCGCGGGTGACAAATCGGGTTTCCAGGTGAATATCGAGTCCTTCCAAAACGTGCTCGTAAACCTGCGGCTTACCTGTCTCAAGCGCGCGTTTGATACAGGCCCTGGCTCTGTCATCGTTTTCACACGGGTAAAAGTTGATCTGTGACGCTGTCATCAGTGCTTTTATTTGCAAGGTATGAGTGGCATCCGGGCCGCTCAAGCCGTCCTGAACTTCACCATCTTCGTTGACGATAAATATGAGATCGGGGATGGCGCGAATCAGACCTGTGAGATCGCGCAGAGACCGGGCTGTTCTAAGAGCATGTCGAACGCGAATCGGAAGGACGGGCAAAGCGATCGGCTTCTCAATAATGTCGATTGCATCCAGACCATAGGCACGCTCAACGGACTCCTTATCCTCGCGTTCGGTGACAATAATGATCGGTGTCTCCCGACCCGCATCTTGTCCTCGTATCGCTTTGCAGACGGCGTACCAATCGAGCCCGGGTACCTGGACATCAAGCAGGACAGCATCGGGCTGCATTTTGGAGAAGAGGTCCAGAGCGGCTTCGCCGTTCTCTGCCGTTAGTACGCGAAAGCCGAAGGCCTCCAGGACTTCCCAGATTGCCTTGCGCTGTGCCTCATCGTCGTCAGCAATAAGGACAAGCGGTTTTTCTGTTTTTCGCGTATTCGTCAGCATTCCGCCGTGTTCGCCTTTTTCGCTGCGATGACCAGGTCATTGCTGCGCATTAAGTCTCTGTAATTAATAAGAATATCGATTCGATTTGTCGGCATCCGCGACCGGTGTCACAGATAGGGCAAGCATTTCATCATAAGGGGCGGTGCTTACCGATCGGTAAGGAAAACCACTATCTACCTGAACACCCGAAATCTGTACTCTCGACAAATTCGGAACACTGTTTGGGGCTCAGCATCTTGCGTACCGCCATTACACGCGAATTAAGCACCGCAATTGGGAATTGTGAATTGACCCACTTGCCCAGAGTCGAAATATACACTGGTCTCGCAGCGCAACAGCATCAACAATATCAGTCGGTATTGTCTTCCCTCGATTGCAATCTGGTTGTGCTTCCGGCTGAACCTGCGTTGGCGGATTCCGTGTTCGTCGAAGATACAGCGATCGTTCTGGATGAAGTTGCGGTGTTGTGTCGTCCGGGAATCGATTCAAGACAACCGGAAGTTACGAGTATCGGCGACATTCTCGGAGACTATCGAAGGCTCACCTCAATCGAGTCGCCCGGTACCCTGGATGGCGGCGATCTGCTCCGTGTCGGTAAAGTCATCTATGCCGGGCTTTCCAATCGATCGAATCAAAACGGCATCGAACAGCTGCGTAACATCGTTGTGGATTACGGATATTCCGTGAAGTCGATAGAAGTAACAAAGTGCCTGCATTTGAAGTCGGCTGTTTCTGAAGTTGCGCCAGGCACACTCTTGATCGACTCCGACCTGATAAGCAGTAGCGCATTCGATGATTGCGAGTTGATCGACGTTGACAGAGATGATGTGCACGCGGCCAATGCACTTCTTGAAGCACAACGCGTGATCTATCCGTCCTCGTTTCCACGAACCATAGAGAAACTGGTCGGTTACGGGATCGACGTGATTCCGGTCGATTTGACTGAGCTGCAAAAGGCCGAAGGTGGGGTTACTTGCTGCAGTTTGATCTTTACGACTCCGTAAGCAAGCGTTGCGCCCGGGGGGCGATTTAGCAAACGCTGCCTAGCGCAACCCTGATGGCCTCACCATTAACACCGCTGGCTTCCTCGGACACGAGGAACGCAATCATCTCAGCAACTTCCTGAGGCGTGGCAACGCGGCCCTGTGGATACATCGCTGCGCGCTCTTCCCATACCTGATCAGTCGTGATATCTCGATCTTTTGCCTCCGCGAGTGCTGAACGTTCTGCCATCTCTGTTCTTACCCAGCCAGGCAAAACGGAATTCGATGTTATTTCAAAAGCACCAGCGTCCTGTGCGATCGAGCGCATCAAGCCGAGCAGCCCATGTTTGGAACTTGTATACGCACTTCCCGCGTATTCAGCGACCAAACCGGCTGTGGAGCTCGTAAAAACGATGCGGCCGTATCGGCGTTCGACCATTCCCGGCAAAATCAGCCTCGAAAGATGGAATGGAGCATCCAGATTGACACGCATAGTCTCGTCCCAAACCTCTGGCTCCTGTTCCCAAACGACTTTTTCATGGGCTGAACCGATACCGTGGTTACACACGAAAATCTCGATCGGCCCCAGTCGCCGTACGGTATCTTCGACCACGTGTGCGCAACCCTCCGGCGTTCCGAGGTCCGCGACCGTATACTCAAGACCCACTGCTTCCAGTTCCTGCTGTGTTCGGGCTACGCACATTACTCTTGCGCCACGCGACGCCAGTGTTTCGGCACAGGCCCGACCAATTCCCCTTCCGCCGCCTGTAATCAGTGCGACGCGCCCTTCGACTCCAGCCATTAGCAGACGCTCCTTTCGATCATTCCCGGACAGTATAGCGTCGGCGTTCATCCCGGATCGGAAATTCGCGCTTATACTGTGCGACCTGGGAATGGCAGCCTGAATGTTCTGGCGATTGCCTGGAGACCTCATGAAATTTTATGAAGAACGCGTCCTTCCACACCTGATTGATTTCGCGTGCTCGACAAGACCCAATCGAAAACAACGCGAAAAAATAGTCCCCCGTGCCAGCGGCGATGTCCTCGAAATCGGATTCGGGAGTGGGCTGAACTTGCCTTTCTACGACACGCAAAAAGTTAGGAAGATCTGGGGTCTCGAACCCTCGGAAGGAATGCGTCGCAAGGCACAAGATTTCGTCGATGCGTCGGAGCTTGACGTCGAATTTATTGATTTGCCGGGCGAGAAAATTCCGCTGGAAGCGAACAGCGTGGATACGGTGTTGGTGACGTACACTCTGTGCACGATTCCGGATGCAATGTCCGCGCTGGAAGGTATGCGCCGAGTTTTGAAACCGGATGGAAGTTTGCTTTTTTGTGAGCACGGAATTGCGCCAGACGAAAGTGTGCGTCGGTGGCAGAGCCGCTTGAATCCCGTCTGGCGCCGCTTTGCCGGCGGTTGCAATATGAATCGCGACATACCCGACTTGATCAGGAAAAGCGGTTTCGAAATAACAAGCGACGAGAGAATGTACATTCCGGGCGTCAGGATGCTTTGCTACAATTTTTGGGGTAGTGCCAGAGCCGTCCGATAGCAAGCATCTGTTGTAAAATGGGCTATACTTAAAAAAAACAAGTTTGGCCGAAAGGCAAGGGGGCACCATGAGACTCAACACACACTGCATACTGAACGTTGGACTGATCACATTGGCGGCAGCTTTCTTGATTGCGCCCGTTACGGGGTCCGCTGGAGAAGAGCCTGATTCTGTAGCGGATGCGTTAAGCGCGGGCTGGCCAGGCATGGCGAAAGATGCAACCGTCGTGGATTGGGAGGGCAATGTACTGAAAGAAGGCACGAACGGTTACACATGCCTTCCGACGCCACCCATGCTCTCCGGCACGGCGCCTATGTGCATGGACGGTGAGTGGATGAAATGGGCTGGCGCATGGCAGAACAAGGAAGATTACGCAGCTGAAACACTTGGTATCTCTTACATGCTGAGCGGCGACGAGGGTGCCAGCAATATCGATCCATATGCGGAAGGTCCGACTGAGGACAACGAATGGATCGTTGAGGGGCCACACCTAATGATTCTTGCGCCAGCCGAAATGCTCGAGGGGTTTCCGACCGATCCGCAAAACGGCGGTCCGTACGTCATGTGGAAAGGGACACCGTATGCTCATTTGATGGTACCGATCGGTTCGCGCGACGATTGAGATTCATTCCCGAACTGCATCCAATAACACAGCGCGACGCTCAAGGCTCTCTTTAGGCCAAACCTCTTTGGTTACGTAGAATTCCTCGACGACCAGAGCATCGGGCGCCAAAGTTACCCAAGGCTGTTTCGATGATGTGTAGATGTGTACGTTGGGAGGTAATCTGCCAGGATCATCGAGTGTTCCAACGCGGATAAATCGGACGGCATCACCGAGGCCGCCGTACAGGACGAGATAGTTGCTCCAGACAGCTACCTGGCAGTGCGGGCAACGGGCGATTCGCTGATTCTTGCCGCTGGGAGAGGGCACTGTGATTTCCGCGACATCACCCTGGAGAAGATCCACTCGGTCTGTTTCGATCAGCGCATTCACCGCATAGGACGATCCAGTCTGGCGTTGACACCAGCTGCAATGGCAGCAGTGAACAAAGAGTGGCTGCGACTTCATTCTGTAGCGCACGTGTCCGCAGGAGCAGCCGCCGTCATGAAACGCTGTGTTGTTTGACATCGTTGCTCCCGTTTCTCCTGGGCCAATGGCACTCGACGGACTTGGGTGTGGTCCGGCTACGAGCACACAGCATATAGGAATAGATCGCGCCCAAGTCATTCCGATCATCTATCAGTAGATGTTGAGTAGGCCGGCCCGGAGCATCGGGCGTCATTGTGTGATGGGGTTCTCAGTTCAATCCGTGACCATGAGCAAGAAAAACCTTTTGTGAATGAATCCACATAATTGACACAGCTTTGGACGCATATTCTGGGCTTGATAAACCATATTTGACTGTTGAGGCAAGTGATGCGGATATTTACCACTGACACCGAAAGACTTCCGATGGTGTGGTTCTTGTTAGGCCTGTTGTTCAATGCCGCCGGATTGTTTCTGGGCTTCGACTTTTCAATAGCCTTTGGTTACATGATCGTTGGATGGCTCTGCTGTGCATTCGGTATATTGATCTTCGTAATGCAGCGCATGGAGCGCCCGAAAAAGTCAGCGGCAACACGCTTGTCTTCAAAGTTCATTTCGGCGGGATCTACGACCATAATGCCGGCAATGTCGAATGTTGAAAAAGAGCAAGCGACGGAGTAATGAACCGCTGAACGGCTGCTACTGACCTACAGCGGACACTCGGTGAGTTTCTACAGGTAATCGGTCGCTTGCGACTGACGCAGCGCATCCCTGACGTCGGAATACGACTCGCACGCGCAAGTCCGCTTTCCCAATCTCCCCGATGTCTTACAAGCGCCGACCTGCTGACTGTTCGCTTCACGCTCGAATGCGGCCATTAGGATAATATCGGGGTGAAGGGCCACTACTGACTCTCCCCAGAAAGGCCAGATATACATTCGCGTCTGAACTCTGATCAAATAAATTGTTTGCTAGACTGGAGGAGTCCATATACAAAGCAGACATACTTCGCGTTGACCGTGTCGTAAATGAGTGCGAGTCATTAAACTTTGACTCTCCAAACATGGAAGGAGATTCTTATGCGAGGACTCTATTTATTCGTTACAGGGATCCTATTTGGACTGGTTATCCAAACGGTTGTCGCACAGACGCAAAATAGCGGCGTGGTTGGCCTGAATCACGTGGCGATTAGCGTACCCGACCTTGATGAGGCAGTCGCGTACTATACCGAGACAATGGGATTTCCGGAGGCGTTTCGGATCGTCGGCGAAACGGGACAGGCAGCCCTCGTCTATGTCCAAGTCAGCGCAAC
>Ga0070723_10000276_pt1 | contig 13519 bp, 12 predicted proteins | sample tdAd002_FD_67277 | JGI IMG/M metagenome (GOLD analysis project Ga0070723, IMG submission 67277) | Marine sediment microbial communities from the Atlantic coast under amendment with organic carbon and nitrate - tdAd00.2 | ecosystem: Environmental > Aquatic > Marine > Coastal > Sediment | place...
TTGTCGATGTAGGCATGTATTTCCCGACTCGCGAAGTAATGTTCAGAGTCGACGGTTCGGTCGCAGGGCCTGGCGATAACATCGATTTTGAAGAGCAACTCGGACTGAGAAAATCCGATGAAACATTTGCTTTGAACTTCGGTTGGCGATTTGGAGAGAAATGGCAAGTAGAGGGCCAGTATTTCGATTCGAGCGGCAGGCGAGATTGGGTGCTCGAGGAAGACGTCGAGTGGAACGACATCATATTCAACCAGGGGACGAGCGTTGGCATCGGTCAGGACTTTTCACTTTTGCGTGTCTTTTTCGCACGCAGGTTTGAGAGCAGCGAAAATCATGAATTCGGTATCGGAGCCGGTCTGCACTGGCTCGAGTTGAGTGCTTTTATTGAAGGAAATGTAATCATTGGCGGAGGGGGAAATGAATTTCGCAGAGAATCCGTCACCGCGGAATTTCCCCTACCCAATATCGGCGCCTGGTACATTTATTCATTCTCATCAAAGTGGGCGCTAAAGACTCGCCTTGATTGGTTGAGCGCAGACGTTGGCGACTATGACGGGACATTGATAAATGCATCGATTGGATTGAACTATCAGATGTTCCAGCACTTTGGCGTGGGGCTTAACTACAATTTTTTCGATCTTGACGTCGGTGTTGACAGGCCAAATTGGCGGGGTGAGGTCGAGCTGAAGTATGAAGGACCATTCGCATACATGAGTTTCTATTGGTAAAGATCGGGCACACGCATCTACCACCGTCGCACGCGACCGGTGTCTACGTGTACAAAATCGGATTCGTCGTAGTACCCAACGCCGCCGCGTTCGAGGTCCAGGGCCACGTCGCGCAACCTGGCAGTATCGAGGTCAGTCAATCGAACGTCGATGGCCTTTCCAAGCAGATGCTGGCTGTTTCTGGCGACGCCTCCCGATTTGCCGCGCAGCATTTCATTCGTGGCGGGCGAGCGATAGCCGGAGATCACTTCGAATACACCAGTGCTTCCGGAACTCTGTTGAATGTAGAAGAGAATATCGAAGACGCCGGGGTCCATCTCAGTCGCGCCACCGGTCCTGAAATCTCTAAGAAAGTGGTTCAGCTTAGCCAGCGCCGCAGTGTCGTACTGTCCGTTCGCGTAATACGTTACGCTTAGCTCTTCGGATGTGTGCGTGTGGTAAAACGATAGATCGCGTACGTCTTCGGCCGGCTGTAACGAAGATAGTGGGCCGAGTAGCGATACGGTCAGCAATAATTGGCAATAGCGATTTTTCATTTGCCGTGATTATGCACTATTGATCTCAATGGGAAGGAAGACATTATGACTCGGGTTGTCCTTAGGTTGATTGTAGCTTTGATTGCCGTGTCCCCGGCCTGGGTTCAGGCCCAGGCCAGCAGTGAGGAACGGATTCAGTATCTTGCTGAGCAACTGCTGCTCGGTTCGGAGGTGACCCTGGGTGGGGTAACGCTCGCCTCGGCACATACCATCCCCGACTTTTATGCGCGCCGGCAGTTTAGCCTTGCCTGGAGCAGCGATCATCGTGTTGACGAATTCGTACACCTTCTGGGCAGGGCGGAGGACGATGGCTTGAATCCTGCAGATTATGCTCACGCAGAACTTGTGGATCTGGTTAGTCAGTACCGAGCGGATCGCGAAAATGCAGTATTGCGTGCAGAGCTTGATGTTCTGCTTACCGAGACCCTCAGTCGTTACGGCTACCACCAGTTATTCGGCAAGGTTGATCCCGCGAGTCTCGATGAAAACTGGAATTGGAGTCGGAGTCTGGGCGGTCGCGACGCAGTGGCAGTCATTCAACAAGCCATCGACGCCGAGTCCATCACGGCATTTATCGATGATCAACTGCAACGTGGTCCTGTCTACATTCGTGTTAAGGAGATTCTCGCCGAATACCGAGCCTTGAAAGAACGCGGGGGCTGGCCGCAGATCGCCGATGGGCCAACACTTAAACCGGGCATGAGTGATGCTCGAGTTCCCGTTATCCGCAAGCGGCTTGCCGTTAGTGGAGACTTGCCGGAGGTCGCGGACAATGGTTCCCATACATTCGATGCAGACCTTCAGGAGGGTGTCGAGCACTTCCAGGACCGGCATAACCTCGATCAGGATGGCGCCATTGGGCCGCGCACGCTGGCCGCGATGAACGTTACTGTGGAGGAGAGAATTGATCAAATTCGCGTGACTCTCGAACGCATCCGCTGGGTTGCACGCGATATTGAAGATGAATTCGTGCTGACCAATATTGCTTCATTCAAGACATTCCTCATCCGCGATCGAGAGATAGCCTGGTCAGGCCGATCGCAGGTCGGACGGAATTACCGCCAGACTCCGGTATTCAAGGCAAAGCTAAAATACCTGCAATTCAACCCGACATGGACGGTTCCGCCTGGAATCCTGTCAAAAGACATCTTGCCACGCGTGATACAAGATCCGGGGTATCTGGCGACCAAGAACATGGATCTCATTGATCGCGGCGGCAATAAAGTTGATCCGGCCGGTGTCGACTGGTCTCAATACGGCGGCAGGCGCATGCCGCCGTACCAGTTCGTGCAACGACCCGGGCCGACCAATGCCCTTGGTCGGGTTAAATTCATTTTTCCAAATGAGCATTTCGTTTTCCTGCATGACACGCCGAGCAAAGCCCTGTTCGCACGAACTGAGCGTACATTCAGTTCGGGGTGTATTCGCGTCGAGAATCCATTCGAGCTTGCGGAATTGATATTGAACGATGCGGATAAATGGAATCCCGGGACAATTCAAAAATTGCTGGACAGTGAAAAACCGCGAAACGTATTCCTGAAAGAGCCCATGACAGTAATGTTGTTGTACAGCACAGTTGGCCTTACCGATCCGGTGCTTGTGCGGTTCTACAACGACATCTATCAACGTGATCAGCGGGTGCTCAATTCCCTGAATGAGCCATTCGAGTTCCGTTTGCCCACAGATTCACCGGCCATTGCGAACTAAGGTAAGTGAATCATGTTGCGCCGACGGCTATCTACGCTTTGTCTGCTCCTACTTTTTGCGTCGCTATGGCAGTCCGGCGCCATCGCCCAGATTCAACAGACCGCGAGTAATTCCTGCCTGAGCTGTCATTTCGCGAAGCAGAGCGGCTTCAGTGCGGGGCATGCCTTTGCGGCGAGTAGCTGCGTTACCTGCCACGCTGGCAATAACGCGTCATTTCTCCAGGACAATGCGCACAATGGGCTAATCGCTTTCCCGGGCGAACTCGAGAACGCGCAACAAACCTGCGGCAGTTGTCATGCCGAGAGAGTCGCCTCTGTCACCAATAATCTGATGCATACGGCGCGTGGCATGGTTCACGTTACACGCCAGGTTCTCGATGAAGCGGTGCAAACAGACCACGCTGATGATCTGCAGTCTCTCGGGCACGGTGTTGCCGATTCGATGTTGCGCAAGCAATGCGCGAGTTGCCATATCGGCCAAACGAAAACCGAGCATCGTCACAACGTCATGTGGGACCGCGGCGGCGGGTGCCTGGCCTGTCACGTCAATGACTATCCTGAGGCGGCACATCCGGCTCTGACGGCGAAGGTCTCTGATGCGCGCTGTTTCGGCTGCCACTCCCGTTCCGGCAGAATTTCGCTCAGCTACGCAGGGCTGGCGGAGGTAGACGACGGGACTTTGAAACTCCCGGATGGTAGGCCGATCGATCGCATGCCCGCTGATGTCCACTACCAGGCCGGCATGGGCTGTATCGATTGCCATACGAGCGTCGGCTTGATGGGCAGTGCAGGCGATGCCTTGCATCAGCGTCAGGCTGTCGATATCTCCTGCGTGGATTGCCATAACTATCCAAATCCGAATCTGGCGACGGAGAAGAACAACACTCCATTGACACACATCGAGCTACGAGATGACGGTGCCTGGCTAAACACCAAGACCACGGAAAGATCATTGCAGGTCCCGGTCGCGAATCCCGTTTATCACACGCAGGACGAAAACCACGATAGACTGACTTGCTCTGCTTGCCACAGCCAGTGGGCGCCACAGTGCTTTGGTTGTCACATGGAATACGATGCTGGTGGTGAGCAGTGGGACCATGTTGAGCGCGCGATCACGCCGGGTCGGTGGAGCAATGAGCGCTGGCATGTCCGCAACACGCTGCCGGCTCTCGGCGTTAATGTAGACAATCAGATCGAGCTATTTGTCCCGGGCATGATCATGACGGTTGCCCACCCGGATCTCGAAGAAGAGAAATTCGTCAGGGCGTTCGCGCCGCTTTCACCCCACACGACCGGTAAGTCGCGATCCTGCGAGTCCTGTCACCGTTCGGCTGAGGCGTTGGGCCTGGGTCAGGGCGAGCTCACCAACAATGCCGGTAGAATTTCATTCGCGCCAATACACGAACCGCTTCGTGACGGCCTGCCAGCTGATGCCTGGACAAACATAGGGAATTCGCTCGGCGGTCGCGCGCCATTTGCTGGCCAGCGACCGCTGAGCGAAGATGAAATGGAGTCAGTGCTAAACGCGGAAATTCCGGAGTAAGCCGTCAGCTAACACGACTCTTCGCCCACTCCGAGCGGTATGTCTTCCAGTTCCTCTTCTTCCAGAAAAACCGGCGGCACAAACGGCGCACTTTCCTGTGATTTACGCTTGTCGGCCAGTTCGGAGCGCTCGCCAACGAAATAGCAGCTTAGAGCACGCTGCTCTGATATCTGGAGACTCTCTCCATCGAGTTCCTCGGCGGAAATGTCAGGGTTGAGAATACGCTGCTGCCAGGCGTTGTATCCACCAGCCAGCAGATGTGCATCGAAGCCCGCCAGCCGCAGCATCACCGTTGCTTTTGCGGCATTCTCGGATCCATTGGAATACACGATGAGTACGCGATCGGTCGGCAAGTGCTGCAATATTTCCTGGCTCGCGATCTGTGCGATAGGAATATTCTCTGCATCTTCAATTCTGCCGCTGTCGAAATCATCGGGCGTGCGTACATCAATGAGTTTGAAATCGCCCCGCCCTGCGACGATCCAGCCGGCCAGTTCCTCGACACTTGCCCGATCATCTTGTCGCGCTGCCGCCTGTGCGATGTCGGCCAGCGAGACTTCGGACTTGTTCGATTGGCCGCAAGCGGTCACGAAAACGATCGTCAGCAAAAGCGATGTCGCAATTAAGGATTTATTCAGCAAACCTCGAACCTCCAGGTACGTTCTCACGTTGGATACTAGTCTGAGTCGGGCAATCGTTGCAGCAGCTCAGCATTGTACTGAGTTTCGTAGCTTGTCCACGTACTCTCCTGGCCGGCCTCCATCACAACGTGCCGCAGCGCGTACCCGCCTACCAAAACCAACACCGGGGCGAGCATGGCCAGGGACTTGTTGATTCCAGATAATTCCAGAATCTCCAACAGCATTGGTATCAACAAACCTATGCCGACGAACAATACCCAAAATGCGAGCGTGTAGGAACCACCCATGACACTTTGCAGTGCGTCGATGTGCTGGCCAGACCCCGACGCCAGGCTGATCAGGGATAGTGCAACCAGGGCAATCTCAGCGAAAATCAGTGTCAGGTCTATCTGGGTAAACAGCACTTTCTCGCCCTTCTGTTTCGCGAGGAGCACGACCAGCGCCGCCGCGGTAGACATTCCCGAAACCAGGAACAGAAGTCCGAGTACCCCTGAATTCCAGAATGGTCTCGCACCGAATGCACTGAGCAGAATGCCCGTATAGATTCCGAGTGCCACGGCGAAAGGAATGACGGCCAGCGCGATTTTTGTTCGGTGCTGCTCACACCAATCGACGATTTGCCTTCCGACCATCAGTCGGTCGATGTACGACGCAAAAGACGGGTACCCAATACGTATTGTCGACAAGATTTGCAAAACCGAAAACGGGTAGACAACGACGAGTATCCACGCGCCCCATGACATCGGTGACGTAATCTGGAACGACGTGTAAAACCGGTACACGTAAAGTTTATGTTCGAGGTCGAGAAACAGGGTCGTCATGCCCAGCGACAATACGACAGGTGCAAGCAGGGCCAGACGCGTCGCAGCATAGGGAGCTACCTGTTCCTTGTTTCGCACGATAGCCAATGCGGCGAAAATCATTATCCCTGCTGTCAATCCACCCATGAACAGGTACATCGCCACTTCCCAGGTCCATATGTGCAGGCTGGGGTCGATCAGCGCATTGCTTCTTGCAGTAACGAGTAGTTCTTCAGTCATTCCGTCGTGGCCCTTAAATCAAATAGTAGACATTGGGATCATTGCCCGTTTCCGGCACAAGCACTTTGTAATTGCGCGTTTTCAGCAAACGGCTTACCTCGCTGTGTGGGTCATCGAGCGAACCGAAGTGCATGCAGCGTGTCGGGCAACTCGATACACAGGCGGGATCAAGCCCTTTCTCTACCCGGTGATGACAAAAAGTGCATTTGTCGATGTAGCCATCCGGATGCATAACGAGACGCGCATCATAAGGACAGGCAGCGATGCACGCCTTGCACCCGGTGCATTTGTCGGCATCGACCAGCACGATATTCGTGTCATTCCAGTGATGGCTTGCGCCTGTCGGACAAAGCGTCACGCAAGTCGCGTTCGAGCAATGGTTGCAGCGCTCCGAACGAAATTCGGTCGTCAAATCGGGATAGGTGCCTCTCGTGGCTTCGACGACCCAGTCCCGATTAAGGCCATTGGGAACCTTGTTTTCGGTTTTGCAGGCAACAACGCAGTCGCCACAGCCGATGCAGGTCTTCGTATCGATCACCATGGCGTATCTTGTCATCGATGATCTCCTCAGGCCTGTTCTTTGACAAAAGTAACGAAATTGCCACGCATTCCAGTGCCACCCATGATCGGATCGATCTTGATGTTGCTCATCAACTCTGAATCGTCGGCGCCGACACCGAATGTCAGTCGCAGGCGTTTGGACTTGTGACCAAAACCGTGCGCCATAAAGACCGAGTCAGGTCCGATTCTTTCGGTTACCCGGACCCTGATTTTTTTACTGATCACGCCATTCGGGCTGGCCAGCCGTATGTAGTCAGCGTTCTCGATCGACCATTCATTCGCGACCAGCGGGTTTACCCACAGCTGGTTTTCGGGCGCGAGCTGGAACAACAGCGGATTGTTCGTGGTCTTGCCGAACGTGTGTGCCGGCATGCGGCCATAATTGAGGCGGTAGTACCCGTTTGGCACAGCCTCGGGCGGCGTATACACAGGCATCGGATCGAAACCCTTATCCGCCAATTGTTTTGAGTAGAGCTCGATTTTGCGGCTCGGCGTCGGGAAACGAACTCGCTGCCCTTCACGGAAATACAGCGGACGTTTGCGCGGAAAATTTTTGACGCCGATATTCTGCATTTCCTCGAGCGAGCTGCCGACCTGCTTGAGCTGCCAGTCGAGTTTTTCGGAAAAGTCTTCCCAGGGGAAGTATTCCTGCAGTCCCAGTCGATTGCCGAGTTGCTTGGCAATCCACCAACCAGGCTTGCTGTCGTATTTTGGTTCGAAAGCCGGCATACGCAACGCCAGTGACGGGTGGCGCTCGCCGGAATTCCGCAATTCGTCGTAGCGCTCCAGGTACGTGCACTCGGGCAGGATGACGTCAGCGTAACCGGTCATTTCCGAGGGCATGGTTTCCACCACCACAAGCAGGTCCAGCGAGTTTGCAGCGGCTTTCAGTTTCGCCCCAACCGCCGGTATCGTCTGCGGCAGGTTCGTGCCGTAAACCAGCCATCCCTTGAAAAACGCATCTTCACCGATCGACGCGTCGATGACGCCGTTAGTCACTCCCTGGCTGGCGAACGGCCATTTGCCGGGATATGCATCGCCAGTCGAAAAATTCGGTTTCGGATAGTCAGGCAGCGGGTAAGCGGGAAGGTCGACCTTCTCTGGAATATAGAAGCCGCCCTTGCGGTTCCATGAACCCAGCAACGCGTTCAACATCGCTATCGCACGACTGCGCTGTGTGTCATCGCCATACCAAACAGCGTGGCGCCCTGGATGAATTATCGTTGCGGGTGCGGCTACGGCCATCGCCCGGGCCGTCTTGCGAATCACTTCCGGACGAATGCCGGTCTCGAGATAAACCCACTCTGGTGTGTAGTCGCGTACATGTTCGGCCAACTGCTCGTAGCCGATCGCGTATTGCTCGAGATACTCCGTGTCACACAGGTCTTCAGTGATGAGGACATTCATCCACGCGAGCAGAAGTGCGATGTCGGTTCCCGGCTTAATGGGTAACCAGTATTTCGACTTACCCGCCGGTACCGAAAAGCGCGGATCGACTGTGATCAACGTGACGTCCTTGTTGATCGCCTCCGCCAGCGTTTGCACCTGTGCGTTGTGCAGGTTTTCGCCGATGTGTGAGCCCAGCAACACAATGCATCTCGCATTGGCCATGTCGGTACGCTCGGGAGAGCTGGCCGATTCACCAAGAGTCAGCCGGAAACCGACATCACGCGGACCCCGGCATTGGGCGAAGGCCGGTTCCGCGTGGCTGTTCGAGCCATAGGCGCGTAACAAGTGCAGAAAATGGCTGCTGCCGGCACCGTGATTCAGCATTAACATCCGTTCAGGCCCGGTGGTTTCCGCAATTATCTGCATTTTTTCGCTGATGAAACTTAGAGCTTCGTCCCAGGAGACTTCCTTGAACGTCTGTCGGCCATCTACGGTTACACGCATCAGTGGCGTTTTCAGACGATCCGGATCGAGGTAGGCGCCTGGGCCGCCCGTACCGCGCGTGCACAATCGTCCACCGCTGTGCAGGTCGTCTGCATTGCCCGTGATCTTCCACAGAGCGTCATCTTCCTTATAGACATCACCGGCGCATTTCCAGAAGCACATGTCGCAGACAGTCGGTGTCTTGCTGACCACCCCTGTACCCGGTAAAGGCTGTGCTGCGCATCCGCCCAGCATCAGCGTAGGCGATACTGCAGCGCTCGTGCCAAGAAGACTTGAAACCTTTATGAACTCACGTCGTTTCATGTGTTGTTTCCGGGGGCAAGGATTGCTTTTGGAACTATGTAGTAGGGCGTCTCGACGCTATCGTCAATGAACGCATCGCTCGGGAAGAAAGCGAATACGAAACCGATAAGCACGGCGACTGTGATCAGAGCACCCTGCAATTTCACAACCTGTTTGTGCTGCGGGTCGACTTCTGTCGTCGGCCAGACCTTGTTCTGCACAAAGCGCATGAATATTGTGCCGCTGACCGCGATCAACACGATGATAAGGACCGTTGGACCAAGCCCGATTCCGAGCCATTGATCAAGGCGAAAAGCACCCATGTAGTCACTGTTGTAGAAGTCCCCCCACACCGGGAAAAAGTCACCGAAGATCAGACTACCAAGCAAAAAGCCAACGATGAAGATTATCGCATCAATTTTTCCGGTCGCAATCGAGGCGGCCGCGGTGCCTGGGCAGTAACCACCGATTACCATGCCAAGCCCAAAAATTAGTCCGCCCACGGCCATCGGCAACAGAAACGTAGGGAGCATGTATACCTTCGAGATGTCCAGAAAACCGATCAGGCTTAAGCCCCATAAACCCAGCATGCCGGTTGCGATGGCTGAAAACATAACTACCGGAACGCCGACATCCTTGAAGTAGAACGCCCAGGCGATGCGACGACTGTCGGTAAACCCGGCATGAAACAGGGCAAAGCCGAATACGAATCCAATTGGTACGGCAAGCCACAGATTGAGGGAAGCCGATACAGCGCCAGTCTTGGCGAGCGGTGCGATCATATCCATTGTTTTCTCACAAACCATGCGGCCATCCAGCCACCGGCAAATATGCACATCAGGAAAACCCACGCGCCGACCGATAGTTCGGCACCTCCTACCAGACCCTGGCCACTCGTGCAGCCTCGTGCGAGCCTTGCGGCGAACCCGGCCAGAACGCCACCGGTCAAAGCGAGCGACAGGCGGTAGGCGATGGAACTTCGCGGACCACGCAAGACTTCAATACGCAGTTCACCGCTCAACCAGGCGGCGACAAAACTGCCGAGTAGCAAACCAATCAAAAGAAACACAACGTAGTCGTTGAGCGGGTGTGCGCCATCGGCAAAATACTTGCCGAAATAGGCACTTTGCTCTGTCGCAGCGGGGAACAAACCGTGCTGCACCCAGGCAACGAAGCGGGTCATCGCACCGCTCGCACCAATCCCGCGTCCGGCGACGACAAAAGCTAGCAACATGCTGATTCCAATAAGAATTCCGGCAGGAACCGGGGGCCAGCGGGAGGCAAACTTCATTTCTATCTCCAACAAATGAATCGTGTTATCAGGCGTTGTTCTTTATATATTAGATTTATCTAAATTAGAAGATACTCACAATAGGTATTAATACGGCTGGCCAGCGTGCTAGCAGCGTAAGCACAACCGGTTTCCTCCCCACGCCCCGTCTAAAGAGTCGCAAGAGAAACACAAGCAGTCAATTTGGGCTGCCATGGTTAGCAACCCCTGAGAGCGGGAGGAAAGACAAATGAAGAAACGCAATTTAGTGTCAACCTCTGTGTTGGCCGCAGCATTGACTGCGTTAGTCGGCGCCAGCGCCGGCATCGCGAACGCGACGGAGCCGTGTGGTGATTTCGGCGAGTGCAAAGTTCTGGTGGAAATCAACTCCTCTGACGGGGATATCGGTTTTCACTTCCTGATGGATGGCGACAACCTTAGATATGCCGCGTTGTTCAATCCCAAACACCGCAAGATTTTCTCGTATTTCACGCGACGCGAATTACGTCAACAATATCTGACGGAAACGTTTGCCGAAAGCGCAGAGCCGCTGTGTTGGGAACCGGAAGAAGAGGACGAGGAATATGGCGAGGATTTCGTGACGCTGGAAGAGTTCACGGATCGCTGGCGCGACGGTGACTATCACTTCTACGGCATCGGCGAGGGCTGGGAGACGTCACACGGCGTAAGCAATTTGTCGTTTGACCTGCCGGCTGCTCCCGCTGAGCCCGAATGGGTAGAGGAGTTCGAAGACGGCGAATTTGAATACGAGATCGCGTGGGGACCGGGCGATGATCTCGGCGAATGCTCCGATGGCCTGGACGACCTTATCGCCGACGGAGTCATACCAGATCCGGAGTTCGTTCCTGTAGCAATGTGGGAGGTTGTGCTGGAGCCTGATGTCGAAGATGGCAATATCATCGGTAACATGAAGTACGTTGTCCGCATCCCTGGCGATGCAGACGAACTCGAAGTAGAGGTTCCTGACGACTACCTGGAGTCACTTCCGGAGAATACTCCAGCGAAGATCGAGGTCGGTGCGATCGGCTTTGATGACAACGCCACCTTCACCGAGACGGACGAAATCTGCCTCAACGAAGTCGGCGATGGCTGCGACTTTGATTAGACCGAAGTCGATAAAGTTGTTCCCCCTGGGGGCGGGGCTGCTGATCCTTTGCAGTCTCGTCCCGTCTTTTGCAGCGGAAGGCGATCAACCCGGCGAGTTGCAGGTGCTTATGCGTGACGGTCTCGTCACGTTGCATGCCCGAAACATGTCGGTGGAGGATGTAATACGCGAGATTGCGATACGAAGCGATCTGCGCTTGGTTCAACATGTCCATCTGGATGAGGTCCTCAGCATTACCATCGAGCAGCAGTCCTTGCCGGACGTGCTCCGCGAAGTCCTCGGAGATGATAGCTACCAGTTGTATCAGGCCGTACCGGGCGATGATGTGGCCGATCCCGGCGAGGCTATCCCCGGAACCCTGTGGATATTTTCTGAAGGCTCGGCGCTGGCGCCGGCAGCAACGATGTTCCTGGAGGCCGTGATCTATCAGGGAACGGTCGGTGAAAAGAAAGAGGCAATTCGGGAACTGCGCAGACTCGGTACACCCGACGCCATTCAAACTCTGAGCCTGGCGCTCGGAGATGACGACCCACGAGTCAGCAAAGCCGCAATGGAGGCCCTGTCCTGGATCGGTGGCGATGACGCGCTTGCCGCAATCGCCAGCGCGTCGATGGACGAGGATCCGGCGGTACGCGGCAGGGCGGCGGATGCCATGGCGATGGCTGGTGGATATTCTTCGACTGAATACCTGAATATTTCCTTGTCAGACGAGGATCCAAACGTACGGGCATCCGCCATTGACTCATTGGGCGACATAGGCGATGAATATTCGATACACGTGATTCGGCGTGCGTTGCAGGACCCCGATCTTGTGGTTCGCGAGCGAGCCCTCGAGGCACTCGAGGAATTTGATAATGACGCAGCTTTCCATGCCCTGTTTCCGCCAGATTAGGCAGCCCAAAAAATGCAATGGTCCGTCATGTGCGGGCCTTCTTGTCAGGCCTGCAATCCTAAAATTGAACGAGCCTCTGCGGCTGTTGCGGGGTGGCGATCGTACTCGGCACATAGGTCCGCGGCACGCGCAACGAGCGACGCGTTCGATGGTGCGAGGGTTTCCGGGTCGAGGCGAATATTGTCTTCCAAACCGGTACGCATGTGACCGCCTAGTTCAAGACACCAGCGATTAACTTCGAGTTGTGCCTTGCCGATACCCGCGGCGACCCAGGTAGCATCCGGTAAAAGTTCATTGAGCTTTTCAAGTTCGAATTCGAGTATGTCGCGATTCGCTGGTAATGCGTTTTTTACTCCGAGTACAAATTGCACATGCAGGGGACTCTTCAACAGACCCTGAGATACGAGACTTGCCGCGTTGTACAACATCGCGAGATCGAAAACTTCGATCTCGGGTTTGATGTCGAACTCCAGCATCTTGCTTGCAAGTTCAGCGATGAGTTCGTTCGAGTTCTCGTAAACAGACCTCGGAAAATTGCAGGACCCGGTCGACAGCGACGCCATGTCGGGTCGGTGATGCAGCATCGAGCCACGTTCGGAACCCTTGCCCGAGCGTCCGCCGGTCGAGAACTGAACAATAATTTCGGGACAGTGCTTTTTAACGCCTTCCTGAAACTCTGCGAACTTGTCCGGATCGGTACACGGTGAGCCGTCATCACTGCGCGAGTGAACGTGCACAAGTGACGCCCCTGCTTCAAACGCCTCGTGCGTAGATTCGATCTGCTCGCTGACCGATTCCGGTATCGCCGGATTGTGGCTCTTCCGGGCCACCGAACCGGTGATGGCGACAGTGATGATGCACGGTTTGGACATGGCGTAAATGATACAGTCTCGACTATGGAATTGCTTCGTCTGGCCATATTCCGGGGGTTAATCATGAAGACTTTGCTTGGATTGCTGATATTGGCAATGCCGCTGGTGAGTGCGGCAGATTTTGTTGTGCCGGTAGATTCTGTTGATAGTTATGTCAACATTCGACAATCGTCTGAAGCGGGCACTGAAGTCGTAGGCCGACTGCAAAAAGGAATTCCGCTACGTCTGGTAGAGACGATTCCCGGTTGGCATGAGGTGGAGTTGGATGACGAGGGCACCACTGGCTTCGTTAGCTCGGACTGGGCCAACGTCATTTCTGAGGAAGCGACCCAGCTTGTGGATGAACCCGAGCCTGAGCCAGTCGTTGAAGAAGTGGCGGAACCCGAGCCTGCACCAGAGCCCGTCGTCGACGAAGTAGCAGAAGCCGAG
>Ga0070723_10000277_pt1 | contig 13498 bp, 25 predicted proteins | sample tdAd002_FD_67277 | JGI IMG/M metagenome (GOLD analysis project Ga0070723, IMG submission 67277) | Marine sediment microbial communities from the Atlantic coast under amendment with organic carbon and nitrate - tdAd00.2 | ecosystem: Environmental > Aquatic > Marine > Coastal > Sediment | place...
AACTGATAGATGATGAGAATTGCCGAATTATGAAGCGTTTTTTATTTAATTAGATTTGACGTTCACTGACATTTACTATCATAGATAGTGGAGGAGATAACGCCGAAGGATGGTCAATACTTTCCCAAACATACACCTGAATATGGTACGTTCCAGGTTCAGTAGGTATCCAAGATTGTGCAGGAGAAAAAGACTGTCTAGGAGACAAAGAACCAGTCAACCAAGATAGAGAAATTACAACATCTTCATCATTTTTCACTTGTGTGATATATGCAAAATTTTGTTGTGTGTCTTGATTGTTAGAAACATCAGCCATAATCATAATTTGTTCATCAACAAAATGCATTTTATTTTCAGAGGAAGACTGAGTCGTCACAGGATCAGCAAAAGCAAATCCCAATCCAGAGGCTAAAACAAGTAATGACAGTATTAGAAATTTCATAACCAGTATTAGTGGGATGTGTATTTAATCTATTTAATGGTAGAACTGCCTGAAAACTTTCCAGAATATTCTATAATGTATAAAACATTATCAAATCAGATTAAAAAATTAGAAAAATCCAAAGAAAATTCAACAGGGAAAGAAAGAGAAGAAATTCGATCAAAGATTGAAAAGTATCAATTAGAAATCATCAAAATTAAGAAAAAGTTTCCAGATAATTTTTTTGAAGAATTAAACTAGTTATTCATGATCATGACCGCAATCACAAGAGTGCTCATCGCCTTTTTGAGACATTAATTTTTGTACCATTTCATCACGGATTTTTAACAATCCCCAACTTGTTGTTTTAAGGATTCGGAATCCCAATTACTTTGATGTAATTCTCGGACAACATCAATAATTTCAAGGTCCACATTTAGCAGATTATCCATAAGTTGTTCTTGCTCATTCATGATATCTCATCAACACACTAGGAAAAAAACTATTCTAAAAATATTCATTTGTTATGCTATTCTGCCTCTACGCTTTCTTTTAGAAGTGTTTTCCGAACAAGAATTGGAATATTGTAAAATGCACCCAGTGCCATGGCGTCTGATGCACGATAATTCCTTAATACCAAATCTTTCTTTCCTGTAAAGTATAGATTTGCACGTAATACCTCACCGCTTTCATAGATTTTGACTTTGACTAGAACCAACTCGTTTTGCTCACAAATCTCCTCAATCATTTTGTAAATTGATGGAGGTGCCTCACCTTGAGTTTCACCGAAACTTGAGATATGTTTTGCAACCTCTCCAGAAAACGCCCTCATGTGGAATTCTTTTCCATCATCAGATTTTAAAACGACCATACCTTCAACAGCGTACGGATCTACAAATCCAACATAATCAATTTTTACAGAGTCATAATCAGGCTCTTGTGCTTGATCAATTTCCATATTATGCATAACTTACGCTTCAGTGCTTATAAAGATAGCAAAAAGTTAGGATCAAACTAAAAATAAAAAAGAGTAAATTATTTTTAAACGATCAAGACTCACGCGTAACCCCAAATTATTTAAAATCCCCAACTAAGGTAGCTTAATGTCAACTAATCCAGAACGTGCTGTATCATATGTTCTAAGTAAATACGTTACAAACTATATGGACAAAGACGTATTGATTCTCAGTCTAGACACACAAACAAGAGAAGCAGCCAGAATGTTGCGTCACTACGAAACAGATGACATTATTGTTACAGATGAAAAAAATCTTCCTGTCGGAATTGTCACAGATGAAGATATTCTAAGTAAAGTCAGCGATGTTACAGTTTACGCCGAAGCTACAACATTGAAAGATGTCATGAGTACACCACTTATCACAATTAGTGAAAAAGCCACATTACAAGATGCTCTACATAAAATGAGAGATAACAATATTAGAAAACTTCCAGTTTTATCAAAAAAGAATCAAGTAATCGGAATGATTTTTCAAACAGTCATTGCAAATGTCATCAGAGATGCAACAGCTACTGCACCACGTCTTCTTAGTCCTCCAGTAAAAGCAATTTTAGGTAATTTGGGATTCGTATTACAATTTGCAGGAGTGCTACTTTTGGTACCAGCAATTGTTGCAACATTATTAGAAGACCCATTAACGGCTACAGGAATTTATCTAACTACTGTCCTCTTACTAGTTACAGGATTTTTCCTAAATTCTTATGGTGAAAAATCAAGTCTGAATCTTCGACAGGCGTCAGTTTTGGTATTTTCGAGTCTATTTTTGCTAACTTTGTTTGGAACAGTTCCATATCTGTACGTATTGCCAAGTGATGAAACAGATGTACAAGTGTTTAGTAACGCGTTCTTTTCAAGTGCAGCAGGATTTACCACAGGCGGAATATCATTATTTGATGAGCCAGAAAAATTAACTCAGAGTTTTACCTTCTTTAGAAGTTATACACAACTTGTAGGAGGAATGAGTTTCATTTACTTAGTAATTACTGCATTTTATCCTGAATCAAAATTACAATCAATGCGTGGTTTTATTTCTGGAAGAACACTTCACATGAAAGAATTATTCTTAACCATCACAGTCATCTTTGGAATTTACATTGTGATTATTGCATCCCTGTTGTATCTATTTCACGGCGGAAATATCATAGATAATTTCTCATTAGCTATGAGTACACTTGCAACAGGAGGATTTACACCTACATCTACAATTCTCGAGGAATTAGTTTGGCAAGAACATGTTATCTTAATGGGTGCAATGATACTAGGTGCATTACCATTTACATTCCACTATGCATTTGTAAGAAAAAAATTCCTCTCACCAAAACTTGGAAAAGAAGTGTTGACTTATTTTGCAATATTAGGAAGTGCAATAATTCTATTTATCGGAATAAGCGGTTTGGATCCATTACAAAGTGCATTTTATTCAGTTTCAGCTAGTACTACAGCAGGATTACAAATAGAAAGTCTTGCAGGATTAAATGGAGGGGCACACACCATTCTAATAATTTTGATGTTTATTGGAGGTTGTGGATTTTCCACGGCAGGAGGTTTGAAAATATTTAGATTATTCCACCTCAAAGATGTGAGAGCATTACTTAGCAAAGTAAAGCGTGCAGAACTATCAACTCAAGCAAAAAAAGAAGTCATATCAACTCTAATCATCCTAGCATTGTTTCCTACAATATCAGCAATTACAGGATTGCATCTTGCAGAAATAGAGGATGTTCCATTCCAAGATGCATTTTTTGAGGCTGCAGGGGTAATTACCACAGGGGGTCTTTCTGCAGGAGTGATTGATTTTGATACAGATCCAGCAACAAAAATTGTATTGGGATTCTTGATGATTTTTGGCAGGTTGGAGATAATTGCAATTATCTACATTTTTGTTCCCAGACTCAGCTAAAAGATAGAATTTAATCTCGTAGGAAGGAAATCAAAATTATGGCAATAGATGATAAAAGTTCAGGTAAAGGGAAAAAACTAATTATTTTTGGATTTGTAACTATTGCAATTCTATTTTGGATGTATAATAGATATCAAGATCCTGAATTATTTACACCCAGTGCGATTGATTCAATTCAAAGAATAGCTTTTGGATTTTACATCGTACTAGTAGCATCTTTTGGAGGAATTGCTTTTGGAATGTATCGGTATCATAAAGAAAAAGTAGCAATTAAAGGAAAAGATCTTTCAACAATAATAGCTCTTGTCACATGGAATTCTAAATCTCGAAAAATCTTTGTCGTAGTATTTGTAGGATATGGAATATTCTTCTCATTGGTTTCAGGAACATTAGTGTATCAACCAGAAGTAAGTTTTTCTTATCATTATGGAGCAGAAATTCCATCAGGATTTATTGCACCATGTTGTGATGGACCAGGCTACATGCCAAAGATAATCATTTACTTGACTGACCATGTAGGATTACAAATAATTCCAATAAACCTAGTCTTACAAGTAATTGTATCATATCTAGTTGGATTAAATGCTGCAATTGCAGTAAGTGCATATTCAATTTCTAAGAAAGGACGAGGAGCAAGTACAATAGGAGCTGCTGCAGGGTTATTCATTGCATGTCCTACTTGTGCAGGGACATTTTTGTCAATATTTATTGGAACCGCAAGTGGAATTGCATTGTCTATTGCATTAACGCAATTACAAACAGTGTTTATTGCAATATCCATTCCAATATTACTTGTGACGCCATACATTATGGCAAAAAAATTAAGAAATGACGATGGAAGCTGCAAAATAGATAATACTAGATGAGTTTTTTTACTTCAGGAATTTTATGATTTCCTATATCATAACCATCACGTCTAAGAAATTTTAGAGTCAATTTGTAAATAATTTCATCATGATCAACCTTGTCTAATATTTCACTCCACAGCACTTTCCCATTGTCTTCTATGTGTTTTTTAAAATCAGGATTCAATGATTCTGCCACATCCCTGCATTGATCAAATGTTTTTCCATTTTTGTAAGCACGAACTCTCCTATCACAGCTATCCATGTCTAATTTTCATCAAAATTGTAAATAAACCTAGTTTGTAGGCTTTCAAACAAATACTAGCATTGAGATTCTAAAATATGGCAATCAAATCAACTGAGGAATACATTGATTTTTTCATCAATTTGAATATGGGGGAAAATGTTCCACTTTTGAGTTTTGTAAATAATGAAAGAATGGTACTCAAACAGAAATTAGAATACAAAAATTTAGAAAAAGAACCCATTCAGATAGGAATTAAGATTTTAGAGGATTTAGTGATAGAGATCAACAAGAATGGAGAAAAAGCAGTATTAGAGAAATATCAAAAATAAAATTAGGAGAAAAAGATGGATAAAAATTCAGAGATTATCAAAACAGAGATTATCAGAATATTAAATGAAAATGGAAAGACCAGAGGAACAGAACTTGCCAAAAGAGTAATTGAAAAAGTGGGTAATGAGAAAATTGTATACAGGGAAATAAGCGCACTTGTAGAAGCAGGAGAAATTGACAAAAAAGTTCACAGTAGGTCGCATATTGAATATGAGTTGATCAACTTGTCTGAATCAGTCAGTACACAACTCAAAAATCTACATAAAGAGATAGAAATGATTTATGAAGAAATTGTAAGTTTTGATATCAGAGTAAAAGAAGAGAAATACTCATTTCATGAAAGGCTAAGATCAATTATTCATCAAATCAACATCATACAGTCAACTGATGGAATAATGAAACTATTATCATATTATCCTGCATTTAGAAAAGACCAGATGTACTCACAGATTACCAGAAAAATCAATGATTGTTGGGAAATAATCATGAATAGTATAATGCATCAACAAGAAAGTGATTTTCTTAATGAAGTTCTTGCAAATTTAAGAATATCACAAACAGATTCAAAGAATGTTAACTAGAACTTTTTTAATTTTTCAACAATTACTTTAAGGATTTCTTCATCATCAAGTAAAATTAGTGGAAAATTATTTTCTTCACTTGCCTTGCGGAATTCTGTATCTTTTGTGACTATGATCATGTCATTTTCGCGAGCATAGTTGATAATAGAATAATCCGAACCAAGTTTTTTCCCTCCTACCTGTAATTTTCGCACACTGTAAGCATCAAATCCCAATTCCTTTAGTTTCTCATCCATCCCATCTAAATTTTCATCAACTAGAATTTTCATATTAATTAATTATTTAATTTCAATATTAGTGTAAAACATTTTCATAGTAAACAAGATGAAATCTAAAATCCGTGAAATTCAGACCATTGATTGCCAAGTTTATCAATAATCTTCCAACCAAGTCTATCGATGTTAACACCGGGTTCTGCAAGTACCAAAATGATATGTTTGCCAAGAGGAAAACTCATCATTACAACTTTTTCTCGTCTAGAAGAAGAATACTTTACTCTACCTAAATTAGCATCAAACCCAGATCTATTTGCCACTCTATGAGCTAATTCCTGAAACATTTGTCGTCTTTCAGCATCACTTTCAAAAGGAACTAATCCCGCTTTCATGTCCCCTGCAACCAATTGACCAGAGCTATCAATGAGACCACAAAATCTTATTTCAGGCTCTAACAAAATATTATTTATTTTATTTTTAATATCTTCAATTGGAAATTTTTCATCAGACATGTACAAGTAAATACAATTACATTATATTTAATGAAATTTAGTTAAAATGCACCTGTATGATATGGAAAGTGGTACAGTCCATATAGGGGATTTTGATAGTTGTGTCATGATACAAGGAGCACCAAAATATGTAATGATTGCATTTTTTGCATTAGGTGCTTTGTTTGTTGGATTTTCATTGTGGGCATTGTTCCTTACAGACATTCCACAAGAGCAATTTCTAGAAGATCCAAGATTTGAAGAAGAGTATGTAAAATATTATGAGTGGAATATTCTGTTCGGCACAGGATTAGTAGGCATTGGTTGGATTATTGCATTTTTAGGCCGTAAAATGTCACGCAGATAAAAAACCATCAAGTACTTATTTTGAATTAAATCATAAATGATATTGGATGTAAAAGAAGAAGACACATCAGAAGAATCTAAAAAAAATCATATTTCATATTATAGATCACTCAGTAAAGTAATTTTAGAAATTCAAAAAGAAAAAGAACAGGAAGGAGAACCTGCAATTAAAAATCATCTAGATAAAAGAATTGAGGCCATGGAGAAAGACAAAGAAAGAATAAGAGACATGTTTCCAGATATAAAAGAAGAGGAATGGAATGGCAACACCAACTGAAAAAAACCACAACAAGCACCTAGATTTACTTCATGATTACAAAATTCACCTTGTAAAGTATATAGAAATATTAGAAAAAATGGACAAACAATCAGAATTTGCAAAAGAATGGAATCAAACAACGATAAAAGAAAGAAAACAAGAGATACAGGTTATAGATAAAATCTTGAAAAATTTAATACGATTTTAATTATGATTTTTTTGAGTTAAATCATAGAGAGCATTGCAGAATTCATCATAGTGCTCAGAAGACACACCATCAAACCAAGCAAGTTCTTTATCAATACTAAATCCTTGGAAATCATAATTTGTATTTGATTTAACATAATCTATTTCATTTTCAATTAGTTTTCGAATATGATCTTGTTCATATGCGGATAATTCATAATTACAGGTCATCAAATCAATTTGAACAAAATAATTTTTGTGTAATGGACTAGTTTTTGCTTTGATGAATGGTTTGTTTTGTTGTTGACATTCACGATAATGTTTATCATATTCAAACATTTTTGAATCACCAAGATATTTGGGAAAGGTCATAGTGTAAATCTAAAGATTTTAGACACTTAAAGATCAGCAGTGATTTTTTTAATTTTAGTAATTAATCTAATTTTGGTATTAATTGGCATTTCAGGCTCCATTGTAAAATATACAATATTCCTTTTAGTGTAAATTACCATCTGAGAAACTCTTTCTCTTTCAACATGAACGTATCTTACTTTTCCAAGAGATCTGTCAAATTCTTTTCTCATTGAACGTCTTTGTGCAACTTGTTTACAGAAATGTTCTTCTTCTTTTTGAGATTTAAGATTAGTTTTTCCTGTTTTCATAATGGCTTCTCGAATGATACCTTTAGCATCGATGATAGCGGCAAATCTCATTTTAGTATCTAATTTGAGAATTTTTTGAACTACATCAAGCAAATCGACTTTTTTTGCTGCCATATCTAATTTGAAAAAATCATTTACTAAATATAAGCTATCAAATGTTTCAATAAAACAAATTTTTCAAGACAGAATTAAATTTCATTATATCTATATAAAAAAGATGAAAGATTCGATTTCAAATGTTCTAGAAGAATTAGAAACACAGTCCAATCTTGAAAAAACAAGAAAAGTAGACATACCTCGACAGGACAGAATGCTTGCAGTTACAAAAGAAACAGGAGAATTACTAAACATGATTTTACGCCTAAAAGAGGCTAAAAATATGCTGGAAGTAGGGACATCTGTAGGATATTCTACAATATGGTGTGCAGAAGCCATTTCTGAAAATTCAGGAAAAATAATAACAATTGAACAAAATCAGGATAAAATTAAAAGAGCAAATGAAAATTTTCAAAAAGCAGAGATATCAGACATTATCACAATAAAGGAAGGAAAGGCAATCAACATACTAAAAGAATTAAACATGAAAGATGAAAACCAGAATTCGTTTGATTTTGTTTTAATTGATGCAGATAAAGAAAACATCAAAGAATATTTTGATTTGATATTACCAATGGTAGGGGTAGGAGGCGTAATTGTTACAGATAATATGCTATATCCTGAAAAATATAGAAATGATATGAAAAAATTCTCAGATTATATAAAAACAAATCCAAAAGTCAGAACAATAACATCACCTGTTGGCAATGGAGAAGAAATTACGATCAAAATAAAATAATTATTTCTTTTTACTGATTTTCTTCGCCACGGGTTTTTTGCTAGTCTTTTTTATTGATGGTTTTTTTGTAATTGATTTTAGTTTTTTATCTTTCTGATCAATTTGTTTTTTTAATTTTTGTTGTTTTTCTTTTAATTTTTTATTTTTAATTTTAATTTGAGATTCAATTTTTTCTCGTTTCTTTTTAAGAGATTCATATATTTTTTCTTCATTTTTAAGTTGTTTAGTGAGTTGAGTCTGAGATTTTAATTTTGATTTTTCTTCTTCAGTCTTTTTTGTGATTAATTCTTTTTCTGCCGCAATGACATTAATGAGATCAAGTCTATTTTGTTTTGCTTTTATCAAATCCTGTTCCTGGGTATTAATTAATTTCTTGAGTTTTTCAGATTCTACAAATTTTGCTTTTTCTTCTTTCACTTGAGAGACAATATCATCATAATCCTGTTTGGTCTTTTCTAATTCTGATTGTTTTGATTTGATTTCATGGGCAATTTGTGCCTGCTCTAATAGCCTCGATTTTTGCTCAGAGGCCATTTTAGCCAGTAACTCCTGCTCACGAACAACCTGTTTTTCAATTTTCTCTTGTTCTAGTTGGGCTTGTACAAGTTGTCTTTTTTGAGACAAAAGATCTCGTGAAATTTTGATTTTTTCAGAATCAATTTTCTTAATAATAGAAGCACGTTCTTTTTTGACTTTGTCAAGTTCTTCTTTTTGTGCAATAATTTCATTGGATAGTTTGGTCTGAGTTTCAATTTTAATTCGTTCTTCTTTAATTTGTGATTCCAGTGAAGATTTTTCTTTAGTAACTTTTTGTTCATATTCTTTTCTATGAGATATTAATTGGGACAAGTTAGAACGTTGCAGATTAATTTCATTGTTAATTATTTTCTGAGTTTCAATTTTCTTTTCCTCATCTGAAATGTTTTTAGTAATTTTTTCTAATTCTTCAGGTTTATCTTCAGAAGACCATCCTTTAGGCATTGAACCTGGAATTTTTTTGGGGACTTTAGACTCTACAATTATCTCTGCAGGTTTTGGTGAATCTTTCTTAGGAGGAATTTCAACATGTGTTGTTTCGGGAACAGTTTCAACAATAGTTTCAGATTTGGATGTATTTAGTTTGGATTCAAGATAAACTAAATCCGAATTGTATAGAGATTTGTTATTGGATAATGCATCATAGATAGATTGTAATCTACCTGTATCCCCGTTACCTGAATCAATAAGACCCTTAACTTTTGGCAGTAGAATATTTTCTTCTTCCTCGGGTTCATCTTCAACAGAAAATGAAGAATTTAATTTATTTTCAAGATAAATTGTATCAGAGCGGTATAATGGCTTGTTATTTTTCAAGAATTCCAGTATATGGTATAATCGTCCAGCATCACCATTTCCACCATCAATAAGTGAATCAACTTTTGCAATTGTCTGTGAAAGGGACAGATGTTTTAGTTCAGTCATTTCTCCTTCTGATTAATTTTTGATTGAATCTAGTAAAATAACTTTTTAAAAATTATTCACACAAAAATGAATTTTAGATGATTAATGTAAGAAATGCTGATCGTAGATAAATCAAGCCTATTTTTAAGCAGATTTCAGAGTTAGATTTTGATTTTAGATTTTTGAGTTAAAATCATTATAGAAATAATGGATATGACAAGTATCATCATAGCAATTGAACCAAACTCAGGAATAACATGTGTCCCCATGATTTTAATTTCCTTTGAATGTGGTAAAATTGGAATGATTAGTTTTGTTCCAGTATTGGTTTCTTCAATTTCAAAATCAGTCATTTCACCATCAACCCATGCAGTATTTGGATTCTCAATTAGTTCTGGAGGTAAAATGATAATTAGTTGTTCATTTTCAGTGTCTCCTGAAACTGTAAAGATCAGAGTTTTTTCATCAGGATTTACATGAACAGCTTTTTGTAAATTGGTATCCAAGATGTATTTTATTTTAAAACCTAAACCATCATCAGAATATCCTGATGCTACTCCATCAATAGTTTGAACACTTCCAGGATTAGTTGTGACATGCACCACTCCATTCATGTAAGGATGAAGGGTACAATAATAGTAAAAATCACCCTGATCATTGAATTGTCTAGTGTAAGACTTTCCTGCAGTAAAGAAACCACTATCAAATAATCCATCTTCTTCAAAATCACCAGTTTCAATACTTGAGGGAGATACAGATGTTATCGTATGAAAAGCACTATCACCATTACTCCAAGTAATTGAATCACCAGGATATACGGTAATTTCACCAGTTGTTACACCGGTGTTTTTCTCAGACCAAAAGAAAGGAGCCCCAGGATCTGATGCACCGCTAGGGATTTTAATCTCATGTTCTGTTTGTGCGAAAATCTCAACAGATGCAGGAATTGTAAGTAAAAATGCAATAGAGAGAAAAATAAACAAGTTATTCATAATGATTTGAATTTCAAATTAACTAAAAGAGTTTACTATGTTCATCAAGGCACACATTTTTGTTCTTGTTATTTATTAATCAGAAAAAAACAATCAGAATATGAAAATGGGCATAGTCATTGCAGTCACAGGTTTAGGCATGTTTGCTGCAGGTCTGATCATGTTCTATTCAATTGAACTAGGGCAAACAGAAACAGTACCGCGATTCATCAAAAATGCAGGAACGTTTGTAGGCATAAGTGGTATGGGAGTTTTTCTAGCAGGAGTTTTACTATATTTGATTAATAAAAATGAGCCACCAATAAAAGAACACTCTGATGTTTGAGATTAAAACAACAAATTCAGGGATCATCTAGATTGAACATCAAATTAGAAATAAGCAAAAATCACACTGGTATTAATTTGAAAACTAAATTATAATAACACATACAAAAAAATTAAGAAATGACTGAAAAATTGTGGTTAGGAGGAATATATCTAAAAGATGAGGGCGGATATGAAATAGTTCTAAAATCACTAAATCATTATAAAAATAGATTAAAGACAATAGAGAATAGTCCAGAGTTAAAAGATGCAGCGGCAATGTTTGCATCTGTTTTAAATCAACAAGCTAGAAAGACAGTTCCAAAAATAAACGAGGTCATGGAGAAAATCCAAAACTGTCTAGGAGATACACACAGTATGAATAATCTTCAAGAAGAAAAACAATTTTTGGAAAAGGCCCTATCATGCTATGAGTCAGATATTCACAAAGCTGAAGACATAGGTCATGAATATTTTATAAAATTAGTTGGAGATATGGTGCAAGCAAGAAAAGATCTCAAAAGTATCAAAATTGCTTTAGAGAAAATAAATAATTTTTCAGAATAATTTTACAATCCTTGCAAATACCAATCAAAATAGGGCAATAGTGCCTTGCATTGTTTCTTTTGTTCAGATTCATCAGATAAATCCAAGATTTTCTGTATTTTGCCCTCAAGATATTCAGAAATTAGTGCATTTTTGAAATGAGGTTTTATCTGATTTAATACATCAAATATTTTTTCAGATGAAGTATCATCAAAATTCTCTAAAATTGCTTTTATTTCTTGGTCTAAAGACATGATACTAATTTAGAAAAACCCATTATTATTTGATAGAGTTAAGGACATCCTCATCATCCCATGTAAGACGGAATTTTCCTGTGACTCTAAACATATGGAGTTTGCCACCTTCTTTGAAATTAAGTCGATATGATTTATGAGAAGTGTCCTCAATTTCCAAACTAACATCATTTTTGATAGTTTCAAAAATTATAGGATTGTTAGAGATTTGCTTCCATTCATCATCTTCAAAATCCATGTAAAATTTTGTGTAGAGTAAGCCCATTTGATCATCATAAAATAAACCCGAATAAATAACTAGATGAAATCCTATTTATCCAATGAAACTGGAGGCATGACAACTCCCAGATTACTAACAATAGTAGGAAAAATAATCTCAAAATCTTTGTCTTTTCGAATAATTTCAAAAACATGATTGAGTAATTGTTGGATTGTCAAATGTTCATCACGATATAATGTCTTTTTGGGGTTTTTTGCAGAATCTAAAAGTGTAAATCCATTATCAACATAAATTAAATTTCTTAACAGAGAATTTGCAAGAGTTATCTTTTCATCAACGTCTTTATGAAAATAATCAGTATCTAATTTTTTGATTTTTAATTTTAAATCATGGTACGAATTATTTGTATTTCGTTCAATTCTATGTTGTAATTTTTCCTCGTAATTTTCAATAGGAATATAGAATTTCATATTCCCTCTACGACTAACTGAAATGATTTCCTTTTCCAACAAAGAATCTCTTGTTTTTTCAAAGGTTGTTTTTGCCATAAATTCTGGAACAATTTGTTTGAGTAATGCATTATGATGAAGTTCTGGATTATTTTTTATCGTTTCAAGAACAACACGTTCACGCTCATACATTTCAGAATTGGGCTCAACTTGGCTCATCATATCTAGGTCGACCTATAATATACAGGTCAACTATTAATTAGTTATGGACTGGTCCTCAAAGAACAGAATTAGGCACAAAATGTCAATATTGTTTGAATCTAAGATTCAGATTCAGATTCAGCAAGTTCATCGAGTTTCTTTCGGACAGCCTCAGCAACTTCTTGTTTAAGCTTGTCTTCTTCTTCAACTAGTTCTTTTTTGAAGCGTTTTTCCCAGTACCCTTTAACCATTAGAAATCATATACTGTTTGATCAGGTTAGAAATAAGCTCTTCTAAGATGTAAGCAGATTCAACAAATAAGGAATATCAGCAAGGTCACGAAATATGTGGAATCTACAAATCAATAAATTAAATTTTTAAAATATTGATTTTAACGTATTTTCTAATTACATGTCAGATACACTAGACATTACAATAGGACATAAAATATTCACTGACAAATCGTCCTTCAGGGTTAAATACAAATTTTGAGAAGCGAATTACCTAACACACCGTGGGGTTTGATGAGTAATCATCAAATTTCATGAATATCATAAACTAGAAAATAAAAAAGAAAAATCAATCACACTATTTTGTTTGTGCGAAAGGAGTTATCCAGGATTGGATAATGTTTTTGTTTAATTCAGCAAAGGCATTAACGTTGTCGTTAAATGTTTTGAAATTTTGAACAGTTGCATCAATGGTAGTTTTTACCAATTGGTTGTTGACTGTGCTTG
>Ga0070723_10000280_pt1 | contig 13423 bp, 10 predicted proteins | sample tdAd002_FD_67277 | JGI IMG/M metagenome (GOLD analysis project Ga0070723, IMG submission 67277) | Marine sediment microbial communities from the Atlantic coast under amendment with organic carbon and nitrate - tdAd00.2 | ecosystem: Environmental > Aquatic > Marine > Coastal > Sediment | place...
GCACACGCCCATCTCAAACGGAGGAACCCCATGATTCTCAAGATCACGCACAAGGCCGCCCAACTTCTCGCCATTCAAGACGCCAAGCGCGCGATGAAAAAGTGCGACTACGACGGTGTGAGCTTCACGTGCGGCGAAGCCTTCGCCGACTACCGCTACAAGGGAATCGGGGATGTTCTCATCCTCAACCCAGCCGCCAAGCTCGAGCACGACGTCGTCGAGACGTACGACGCAGCGTACCGGGACGCTTGGCATCGGGCCTAATGCCCGGTTCCCGGGCCTCGGCCGGCGGAGCATCCACGTTCGCTTCGCTCTCTTCAGGCTTGGACCACAGGCCGCGGCGGGGCGAGTTGGGTCCAGACCGGCGTCTAAGTCGATGTGCTTGGAGGTGTTTGCGCGGCGCTTGCTTTGAACCGTGAGGCAGCTCTCGGACGGGCCGAGAGAGCTGCCAATCACGGCACAAAGTCAAGGAGAGCCTCGATGTCCAAGCTCAGCACCCGAACCGATAACGTACACGTGATTCGCGAGGTTCACTTGCACTACAGTCAGGACCATCAGGAGCAGGCACCGCTCAAAGACAGTGGAGACGTTGCGAATTTTCTTCGGGAGATGGTGGAGGATACCACCCGGGAACACGCGGTGGCGATCTACCTCGACCCCAAGAACCGACCGCTCGGCTGGAGAATCATCTCGATCGGCACCGACGTGATGGCCCCCGTCAAACCTCTCTTGGTCTTGCAGCCCGCGGTGTTGCTCGGGGCCAATGCGATGATCTTCGCCCACAATCATCCCTCTGGAGATCTCGAGCCGAGCGCCGAAGACAAGAAGTTGGCCGAGACGCTTTGCGCAGCCTGTACGCTGCTTGGCCTCCGGCTTCTCGACAACATCATCTGGACCGAGACCGGGAGCACGAGCTACGGGCCCTACGTTCGATAGCGCGGGGGGTGTGTGATGAAGAACCTCGGACAAGGCTCCCTATTCGACGAGCCCCGTGAATCGAAACGTTGGCATCGGGTGCACGCTGCGCCCGCTATGGGCCGCGGCGGCTGTTCGCTCGATATTGGGCCCGTCCGCTGGCGCGGCGAAGGAGTCGATCAAGAAGCCAAGCGCGAGCTCGCCTATCGGCTGGCGGTGTGTTGGAACGTGGCGGAAGGCTGGCCGACCGAGGCCCTCGAAGCGGGCATCTTGCGATCGGTCGAAGATGGGCTCGTTCGACTTCTAGATCTCCTGGAGGTTCGCTCCGAGGAGGTCCCTGACGATGTTCGGATGCTTGGAGAGCGGCTGTCGCGGTTGCTCGAGGAGCGGGACGCGCACTACGACCTCAGCGACGGTCGTCCTCATGATTGCGCGGGTTGTCTTGCGAAGCCCCCTCGCCCGGGCGAGTGACACGTGTCTGCGATCGAAGAACCGCCGGTCGTGGTCATGCGCTGTCGTTGCGGTGCCTAGCACTGGTCAACGTCAATCGAAGTCGGGACGACGTCCGAGCCGTCAACGTGTCCTCGCGCGCGGTGGAATAGGCGTGCGGGCGTGGTTGTTGGACGCACGAATCGCCCTATAAACCGGGCGCCGAGATGATAGATTCTCGCGCGCAGGTCATGGAAAACGATTTTACCGAATTTCGAGAAGCCCGGGCGCGGGAGTTCTATCAACGGCAACTAGATCGATCGGGGCGGCTCGCTCGACGGGGCGCGACGGGCGCCGCGTACACGATCCCGTTGCTCTCAGGCGCCCTGTACTACTTCGCGAGCTGCTGCGCCGGCGATTGGGGCAAGCTCGGCGCGTGGGGTGTCGCCGAAGTCGCCGTATTGGTTGCGGCGGTCCCCGTTGGCGCCGCCATGAGCTATTGGCTGTACGTCGCCGGCTTCAAGGTTCACGAGTACAAGGTCCTACCGCAAGCGGGTCACTGGTATTCGGACGTCTTTCCGTCGTTCGAGGCCGCTAAGGAAGAGTTCATCGCGCATCTTCTACAAAACGCGGAGCACAATCGGAGCATCAACACTAATCGCGAGGAGAGCTGGGCGGCGTTCATCGTCCGCGCCGGACTTGCGACTGCATTAGTCGTTGTGGCGGCGCTCCTCGATCTAGTAAGGTCCGTGCCGTGACGGACAAACCCGACCCCAAGACGAACCCACCGAAAGCGCCGAACTCGCCCAAGGGGCCGCCAGTGCCGAAGTACATCCCGGCGGACCACGAAACGCGCCACGACGACGGGAAGTCCCAGACGAAGCGTTGAGCGGTCGAGTCGTCCAAGGCACCTTGTCGGACAGACCTCATAGAATAGCTAGCACCGCACTTGCTGCTACCCCGAGTGCTATCGACCTTCCGTGCGCGCAAACGCCCACCAAGGTTTTCCATCCGATCAGAGGCTCTTGCGACGAGCTGGTCCCGGGCCGGTCTTGCGAAGCCCGATCGTCCGAACAAGTGAAGACGCTCTGATCCGACCGTACGCGCCTGCGACCCCTCTCTGGTTCAGCTTGGCCGTATCCCTCCCCTGTCGTTGAGATGGCCTTCGAAGGTCTGCTCGGTGCAGTCAGGGTTCTCCAAGGCGGGCGCTTCATTCTCCGCTCCACGCTCTGCACTCTTACAACCGAGCGCCAGCGGAGCTGTCACAGCGCTGGCTGACGTTCCAGTTGCTTCGCGGGAAAAGCGCCGGCCGTGGGCCGAGGAGACAGCTCTCCCGTTTGGATGAGAGAGCTGCAATCCGCGGCACACACACAAAGGAGAACACGATGAGCACCAAGAAGCACACCATCTACGTCATCAACACCGCCGACAGCGGCAAGAGCTACTGGAACCGGGCGGGGGTCGCCTTCGAGAACAAGGACGGGAGCTTCACGTTCAAGCTGGACGTCTTCCCGCAGACGAAGTTCCAGCTTCGCGAGGAGAAGCCCTTCGCAAAGGAGGAGGCTGCCGCCGAGTAACCGCAGCCCGCGGCAACCGGGGCACCCTGCCCTGGTTGTCTGCCAGGGCCCCGCGAGGTTAGGCCTTCACCTGCGATCCGGGGTTTGATACGATCGAAATCATGGATCTGATCGAATGGGTAGAAGAAGCGGTGTCGATCCTACGGAGGGACGGCCTATGGCCTGAACAGGACGAAGTGCGAACGCCAAGCATCCTCGAGGATGCGGCTTTGCGGGGACCTGAGCCCTTGTTGCGGGGTGAGCTTCGAGAACGAAGCGCCGATGCTTGCCGCCGGAGCCTGGCTCCGTCTTGGGCAACACAAAGGGGCGGTTGAGGGTGTGTTCGCCGACTTCTTCCCATGAAGGTGTCCGATGCAAGCTACGGCCTGATGTTCATTGCTTCCATCCGCCCTCTTATTTCTTCGTCGCTTCCTTCGTCTAGGAGGTAGTGTCTCGCCAGTCGGTACGCTTGCTGCGCTCGGAGCTTGAGTTCACCGCGGTCCCGTCGGCTCTTCAAGTCGGACGCCTCGAGAGTTGAAAGAACCAGCCGAACGACGAGCACGTGGTCATACGGCTCGAGGTCCATCAGACCGGGGGGAACCATGTCCATCGCTTGCAAGCCACGCTGGGGATCCCCGAGGGCGAGCAACCTCTTGGCCCACTCCCGCGCGTCGTAGATCCCCAGGGACACCTTGTCTTCAAAGCGACGCACCAAAGTGCCCGCGGCCTCATCTTGGATTTCTTTGTTGGTGGCGTGCTTGGCGATGGATGCCAACGCTCGATTGGGGAACTCGGCATCCGACATTAGCGAGCGGATCCGCGTTTCCGGATCGGGGATGCACATCAGCATCGTCACAATCACCGTCGCGAGGACATCCATCTTCTGCCATCGGTCGAAGCCATGCTCCAGATGCGCAATGAGCTGATCATTCGACCAGAGCCGGGTCGCACACCATTCGGCTAGAGCGACCATAGATATCGACTCCGACTCATGCGCGTGCAGCGCGGCCAATGCCCCCACCCCGATCAGATTCTCTGCGATTCGGATATCGCGCCGGAATTGGTCACCGTCCTCCTCGCAATCCCAGATTGAAAGACCCAAACCAGCGTAGATCCCATCTAGGAACTCGACTGCGCTCTCCATTGGGTTCGCAGCGCACTCGCGTGCGAGCGCGGAAGCCATCGCATCGTCACGCCTGAAGCCATCGTCCCCACCCTCGAGCGGCTCTTCTGTCGTGCGAGCCGCCGAAAGTTGTTTTCTGTACTCGTCCAAGAGAACGCGCCGCGCGGCACACGCTTTCTTCGGGTGAGAGTGTTCCAGACGAAGAGCGAACGCCTCGAGATGATAGATCTTGGAGGGACGTCGGGCTGCAACCAGTGGCGCCGTGAACGCGTCCAGCAGCACGTCGAACGGCTCTCCATCCCCGAGCACTCCCGCTGCGGACTTCTCTGCCGTTGAGAACAGGAGCTCCAAATCGCCGGCTCGTTCCCGCTCCGTCAAACCATAGATCCGTTCTGCTCCGGACAGGAGTTGAGCAATCCAGCCCAAGGAACGGCTAGGCTCCAGTACGGTGAGCGCAGTCGGCAGGGACTGCAGCATGCCACGAACGGAGAGAGCAATCTCTTCGGCCGGAGCGTTGCTGGACGGCTGGTCGGTGGGGACACCCCACCCTACGCGTCGTTCACTTGCCCGGAGTTCAGACGCCACCCGTAGCGTTTCGTGTATCGCGAGAGCTACCAGTTGATCCTTGCTGTCGGTTTGAATCAAGGAGAGCAGTTGAGTCGTTCGCCCGCCTCCCAGCTTTCTGGCGAGCTCTTCGGCCACCAATCCATAGACGCACGGATGCACGCCGTCCTCAAGGACATCGACGATAGCTACGCCGCGCCACAGCACGCTCCAGCGCACCAGGTTTGTGACCGACGGAACGACCGCGCGCACGAGATCCGGAAACCGTTTGATGTGTTCGAGGACGCGGAGGGGCCCGCCGGTCACGATTCCGTCCTTGGACACGTCGAGACCTCGCCCGAAGGAATCGGGTAGAAGCACTGAGTCGGATCCAGAAATGCCCCGAATCAAGCCAATGGCCCGGTCGGCTACCTCCACCCACGGGGCTTGGTGCGGGCATGGTTCCTCACCCAACCGGACCACCTCATGGGGATCGAGCGTTCCTAGAGCCCAAACGAGTTCGTCGTTGACCTGCGTTGCAAGCTCGGCTTTGAGCAGCGCGAAGATCGCGGGGACGGCGTCTCTACGTACGAAGCCGGTGGAGCGATACCACTCTAGCCACGATTGAATCACGGCCTCAACCTCCTGTGCGCGACGCCCGCAGTGTTTTGAACACTGCGATTCGACGACGTTCGGGTCGACCCTGCGCTCCGGATGAGCCACGAGAGAGAGCACTCGGACTGCGGCTTTTCTTGCGCCCTTGTCCCAGAACGACAGGTCGGTTCCGGTTTCCACTACTGCCACAGGTCTTTGAACTCCCATAGCTGGCCGCGCCGGGACCACAGCGCTTCGGCCTGTGCGAAGTAGACGCTGTGACCGAGTCGCGCGATGGTTACTCCGTCGCCGTTCCAACCGTTCGTCGAATGAGTGAGCAGGAACTCACCTTCCGGAGAAGCCACGAAGCGATCATGAAACCCCGGTTTGAGCTTGTCGCGCCTCCTCTGAACGATTCGCGCCGATATGTTTCCCCGAAATTGGCGTGGCCAATCGCTGCTCAGCGACGAAGCGGGTTCGGTTCCCGCCAGTATTCGCACCGGGGTCATTCCCGATACTTCGTAGAGGTCGAACAGAAGATCCTTCACCAGCTCGTTCGATGCGCGAAAGAAATAGGGATCGGCGAAGTACACCGGCCCGCTGGCGGACAAGTTCTCGACGATCTTGCGCAGGCGAAAACGAACCTTCTCCACCTCTCCGGGGTCGAATCGAAAAATGTCGCCGTCCGCCCGCGCGCTCTGCTCACGGTTGTATGCGCGTCGGGCGAGTTGGCGAGATCGAATGGATTGACTTCTTTTCGACGAAGAGATGACGTCGGTCGTGAGACGCTTCTTCCGAAGCGTGCGAATGACTTTGTTGTCCCGCCCGAGCACTTGGATTTCCCCTCCGCCGACATGCATTCGAGTATGGATGGCTCGAAGCAAGTAGTGGGCCACGTCGTCGACACACCTGCCGTCACGACGACGGAAGACTCGCAATCGGTAGGCATCCCAATCGACCTGGTGTTGTCGGAGCTGTGTCGGAGGTGCTAACGGGAAAATTTCGGAGACGACAAGGTCGTCGTCTAGGTATAGATCCAGGCATGCATCGTAGGACCCCATCTCGAATTCGTCGCGGCTTCGCGCAGTAACGCGTACGGCGTCGCCTTCTCGCTCTGCTTCCACACGGATCTCGTCGAACGCATCGAACACCACGAGATTGCTGACTCGGTCTATGCGCTTTGAGAGGCGAAGGCCGAACTTAGACTCCCAGGTGCTGAATCGGTCGAGGAGCGATAGGATCGCTTCCTGCGCCTCCGGCTCCTCCGCCGCCCAATACTCGGTTACTTTGGCACTTGCATCGGCGAAAGGGCTATGGAGAGGCTCCATGCGCAGGCTCTTGCCAACCTCGCCACGGGTTGCAACATGCTCTCTTTGGGCGGCTAGCGCGTAGAGGATTGTTTCTGGACCCGCCTGCACGCGGCCGGCGAGCGCGTCGTCGACGAGTTCATCCGCGTCGCTCGTCGCCAAATCCGCTCCAAGAATCACCACCTCGTCTCCGAGGTCGTGCTCTAGCGCGGAGAATTGCTGCTCGCGCGACCCGTATCGACACCGAATGGTCGTCAATATGTTCCGCCATTCCCCGTCTTCACGGACCGCGAGGATGCGCACTCTAGCCATCCGTGTTGGGGTGCTTCCGGCTATTTTCGTTCGGCTTGGGCCCGACCGGAACTCGGCCAGCAGACGCTCGTTGAGGCACAATCCGCGCTTTTCGGACCACCGACGAACTTCATCGACCTCGAGAGATACGGGTCTCCCGGCCCGGTCGACGGCCAAGTGGCCCCGCTTGATGTGTTTCCTGACGAACGACTGACTCTTGCCGACGAGCTCCGCGACCTCTCCTACCGTGATCTTCACCGCGCAAGCGTACGGTAGATGCTGCGCGCGACAAGCCATGCTGGTCATGGGGCCGATCGCCGGGCGAACGTGTCCGACCCGTGAGACCGCCGAACCGCGATCGAGTATGCGGCCGACGGGGCTGCACTTCCGGTACGTCGGGTCTTGAACACGGTTGCCGCGATCGTGGTATCGACCCGCTGATAGCTCGGATCTGATCCCGTTCTGGATCTTCGAGGGCAAGGGCAGAGCCCGAATAGAACGGCGTGTCCCGCGAATACCGTTCAGCAAGGAGGAGGGGCAGCTAGATCGATTGCGGGGTGATCTCGCCCTCTACCGCGTGGTGTTTGGTCAGCCTCGTCCGCAAGATCTATTAGCCCATCTGGCAAGCCGGAGCGATGTGGACGCGGCGCAGAGCAAAGTTGAGGAGTGGTGGATTTCGCTTGAGCCTCCGGCTCTCGAATCCTTGAGTTCGCCATCTCGGTGTGAGGGCTCGGGGACACGCAGACGGAGGTAGTGGCCACTTCGGCTACATACCAACTCTAGTTGGTCAGGCGGAGGTCTGAAGGAACGTACGGCACCGCGCCGAGTTTTCGCGCCAAGTGTACGCGATCTTGAAGGTCCCTATGCACCCCAATACGGAACCGCGACGGCTCCCCCTTCGGGTCCATTCCCACCTGCTCGCGGAAAAACACATCCAGTCTCTGCGGTGGGGGAACCTTCTTTCTGACCATGTATGTGAGCAAGGCGAGATCCCGCGTTATGAAGCTACGGGGTTTCATTTCCACGTACGTGCCGTCTGCGACCTCCCACTCGGAACCCTCCTCACCATTCGGCTTCTTGTCGGACTCTGTGACGAATCGATCTCCTTCGAGTGCGGGTTCGTTCCGATCCAGCAGCGGGAAGTGGGTTAGGATTCTCGCATAGTCCGATACGGACAGCCCGTAGACCTCGGCGCAAATTGCGTCGATTCGGGCGCGCGCTAGCCCGCGCTCCCACGGGTCGATCAAGAGCGAAGCCCTAGTCCACTCTGGTTTGCGGACCGCGTTCCAGAAATCCTGCGCTTCCGGGATCAGGCAGTTCAGTTTCGAGACTAGTTCGAGGATCTCGCCCTTGTGTGGGCCCCAATCCGAAGGCGGAGGGACTGGGAGACGCGACAGTTGCGTCAGATTGAGGTGCGTGTGGACCCGATGTCGGAGTTGGAAATCCGCTACGAATGACCCGAGCGCGGCAAGCATAAGACCTGCCTGTTCATACGCTTTGAATGCTAACGTTGGGACGGAGTTCCCGGCGCTCGTTTCGTTGCCGATGAGGGATGCCAAAGCGGTCCGTTCGTTCGTTGCGCCGGTCACGTCGCAAAACGCGATTCTCCCAGGACGTTCACTTGAAGCGGTGGGCTGGGGGACAAACACCCTCGGGATCAGCCGTTTCTCGTCGTAGGGCAATCCCTCCCAGACCGCTTGTCGCCCTTCGCCTCGTACGTAGGCTTTCGCGGCCGGGTCATGAAGCTGCACCATCCTCCCTTCATAAAGAGGCGTGTAGCGCGCTCCGGCGATGATGGAGGAGTGGAATTCGGCCTCCACTTTTCGCAGCGCCGGCAGCTTTGCGTCATCTGGTTCTATGAAGACGTCCAAGGGCGTCTTATCCACTTCGATCTGCTTCTCAACGTAGCCCCGTGTGCGGTACCAATCCGCGTCCGCCGCGATCCAGTATTCACCCCCAGCTGGCAGACTTTCCGGGTACCTCGCTGTGGGGGAGCCGCCGATCCGTTGTTGATGCCACTCTCCATCTTCCCCCTTGGTGTCTAGTACCTGCAAGAAACCACGGTCCTTCATCCACCTCCGCGTTCGGAATCGCCACGCGTCGTTCGTCATATCGAGTTCGCGGCGGTACTTGGGATGCCACCCGCTTTGAGCGTCCATGAGACTAGGGTGCGCTTGTGCAAGCGCAGCGAGCAGCTCGGCATCGCGGGAATCACGAAAATCCAACAGTGCCAGGGTCTCTGGGCTTAGTCCCTCGATCATCGCCCGATCAAGTGAAACGATTCGCTCTTGGCAGGTTCCCGAAAGCACGCGCGCGTCCCGCATCATGAAGGCCGCTGAAGTTAGGTGGTTGGAACCTGGAACGCCACGCTGCGTGACGAAAGTCGTGAACTTGAAACTCGAGTGAATATCGAAAGCCCACTTCCGATAGTTCTCGAACACGAAGATTTCTTCCGTCTTGCACGAATCCAACATGAGGTGCCTCAATGCCGAACACCCCTCCGCCTGCCAAAGGGTGCTCGGCACAACGAGCGCGACGCGGCCTGCCTCCCCGACACAATGGAAAGCTCGCTCCGTGAAATAGCGAAATAGATCGGGATCTCCTCCCGTCTTCGTTCCGTTGATTGACATAGCTTGATGACGATAGATGTCGGAGCTCGAAAGGAATCCCTTCAATGCGACGATGCCTGCTTCGTAGGAGTGCCACTCCTGCTCCAACTGTGGTTCTTCCTCATGCAATTTCGCGATTAGCACGTCCAAGGAGCGAGCTTGCGTGTTCGCGACGTCCCACTCTGGGCCATCTTCGGGGCGGCCATGTGGGCCGTAGAAGTGTCTCCGTTCCGGTCGTATTCGGTCCCAGGGCGGATTTCCGACGACGGCGTCGAACCCGAAGCCTTCGCGGAGCGTGCCATCGTCCGCAAAAGCGACTTCCGGGAACTCTAGCTGCCAATGAAAGAATGCGAGTGGTCTTGGCCCATAGCCGCTAGCTCGAATCTGGCGCACCCCCGCAACAAGCGGATGGTCCTCCAGATCTGCGATTTCCTTCGCGCGCTCCTCGGTGCCGGGTACACCACATATCCGCTTCACCTCGCTGTAGAGTCCAATAGGACTATCGAACGCTTCAACTGAATCCCCGTCTGGCGAACCGATGAACCACTGCAAGCACCAGAGATCCGCCAGAAGTCGGTGCGCGGCAAGCGCGTCGCTTACTGCCGCAATGTAGTTCTTGCGCTTGTTCCGCACATCCGAAGCTGTCTCGCTTGGACTTAGCAGTATGCCCTGAATGCTCTTGAGAATACCTGAGAACAGTTCGGTATCGATCGGAAGCGGTAGGCTTAGCTGATACGCTTCCGTCTTCTTTGTGCGTTTTCGGCGCTTCTTTCCTTTCGGGAGAGGCTGTGTAGTTTCACGACGCGGGATCGGTTGAGGTACCCATGTGAGACCGGATTTCTTTTTGCGGGATTTCAGGCCAGGATGTGAAAGCTGACCCAGTTCCGCGCCGACCAGGGAGTTGCCGACCTTGAAGTGGTGATCAAGGAACGAAAGAGGCTTGCCGTAGTCTGCGGTATGGAGCCACAGCGCCACACGTGCCAACTCGACGGCCATCGGATTGAAGTCCACTCCGTAGACACAGTTCTCGACCACCTTTCGTTTCCAGTAGGCTAGTTCGTCGGGACCGTTGTCCCGCGGCGCTTCTTCCTCTGCGGGGTCGCAGTGAATCGTGAGGTGATCGGCGATGACGTCGACCGCTTTGACCAGAAAGTGCCCACTGCCCATGGCGGGGTCCAAGATTCGAAGCTGCAAGACCTTGAACGCATCCGCCCCGGCAGCATCCAGAAGAGGCCGCAGTCCTCGGCGTACGAGATAGTCCACAATGGAATCCGGGGTAAAGTACGAGCCGCTTGCCTTTCGCTCGCCCTTTTCGTTCTTCAGCACGAGATTGGTGCGGACGCCGTGCCTTGCAACAAGCCTCAGTTCCAACAGGCCTTCGTATATGTCGCCCAGGTCGCGCACGTTTAGATCTGCGTAGGGTACCGGCTGCTCGCCCCCTTCGAGGTAGATGACGTTCTTGAGAACGTTGAAAAGCGAATCATCGAGCAGACGCCATTTTTCCAATTCAGGGTGTCGATCAGGGTCGAACAGACCGCCGTTGTATGCTGGGATGTCAAACTGAACATCGCCTTGGTCGATTCCCCGAAACAACGTCAACAGTTTCTCGTATACGACGGAGAAGCTTTTTCGATCCGATGCGGGATCTTCAGCAAGACGGTCAAAGATGGCTTTGCTGGAACACAGTCGTGCGTAGTCAGACCACCCGCCGCTATCGGTCGTCATCGCCAATAGCCCTTGAGCCTCCGCCTTCAACACGAACAGCAGTCGATAGAATAGCGTTAGCGAGACTTCTCGGAGGTGATCGAGCACCTCTTGCGATGGCACGTTTGGTGCCGTATCCAGGCCAGCGCTAGAGTTTGCTGCGCAGCGCCAGAAACCGCGTGCGATCTCTTCAACGGCGGCGTGAGCTTGCTTTCGGAGGACCTCGCGAACGTGGCTAGTGAATTCGCTGCTCTCTGAGAACAGGGCATCTAGATACCCACCGGCTGACCCGGGTGGGCCGAAGAGATGAAAAAATAGGTTGAAGACATCGAGGTCGTGAGAGTCCGGCCCCTCTTGCTTCTTTCGCAGTTCTTCGAGGAAGAGAACCAGGTCAAAGCGGAGGTGCTCGTGAAGGTGACCGACTCGCATGAGTCGCCAGGAACGTCCGTTTGTAAGGACTCCCCACGTGAGCCGACAACCACGCAGGTATCGTTCGACTTGGATGACATCTTCGATCGCCGTTGGTTCGCTGCGCCTGTGCTTGGATACTTTCTCTACCTCTTCGTCAACGCCGACCCCCTTATCAAATCGTTTTGCGTCGAGAATCAACGATGCGCGCCGACAGAAAATGGGCCCATCTGGTGGCTGAGGAATTTCGTTGGCGGCCGCGACGGCTAGCGCGTGCGCTTGGTCGTCGGCAAAGGCCACGACGTCAGGCCGCTTCGATTTTCCGTCGTACTCCTCTTGGCCCAAACCGGTGAGCCGAAGCGAGCGGTTCTGTTCGACTGAGTACCCAAGGACATCTTCTAGCAACGGTCGGATAAAGGAATTCTCGATCTCGGATTCCGACCGCTTCACTGGCTCGGCCCCTGTCGGTAGGCCCACGAATGCGCGACTCTTGGTACCGTCCTGGTCGCGCACGAAATTCAGACGTTGTTTCTCCCAAATCTCCAGAAGACGGCTGAGTCGCGTCCCGACGTCATCGGGACGGACCCGTTCCCTAGGAAACGAGGAGTCCTTCAGAAACCGTTCGAAAACGTGACTTGAGAAGAGACTGTGGTTGCTTACGTAGGGCGAATGGTCGGTAGGGGAACTCACTTCGGGGCAGAGGTTGCCAGAGCCACGGCCTGGCCCGCAAGTATGGAGGTCCCGAGCAAGAAGAAACGCGATTGTTACGCAAGCGCTGTGCTGCGGCCCGTGGTTTGAGACGCACGATCACTCGAGTCCCACGCGTGCATCAACCCAGATTCCACGGCTTCGACCCACGTCCATGTGGAAGAACGTCGCGTTAGGGAAGCACCCCACCCGCGCGAGAAGCCGAGGACGCTTTGCGAGGAAACGCTCGATGTCGGCGCATTCGACATCCGACATCCGGAGGTTGAGCGCCCTTCCCTCCCTGTGGCTTGCGGAGCGCGTGCCATTTTGAGGATCCGCGTACCCGTGGACGATGGACATCGTTCGACCCGGAAACGCCTCGGTGAGCGCTCCGAGCAGGCGGACTAGATCGGCAGTGGGCGTCACGCTCCGCCCGGTGGTTCTGTCTCGCATGAGAACTCGAAGCTGCTGGGCCGCTTGGCGATCGATTTCGCCCTTATTGCCACCCACTCGTAGCAACCCGGATTCCCCGAGCACGGGCCGTTCGATGCGGATGAGTAACCCTCGCTCCGCGGGTGCGGCCGCGGCAGTGCTGAGCGCCGCAGCGGCCGCGAGGACCGCGCACGCCCCGATTAGTTGTTGTCCTCGTCCCCCTCTTTCCATCGGAGCTGAAGCCCCGTGTCGGGATCGCGGGGATAGAAGTCGAAGCGGAGGTTCGCGGAGCCATCTCGGTTCCTGAACGCCACCCCGACCTTCCTCCACAATCCTTTTTCAAGGCCCTTGCGTTTGATCACCGCATAGATGTCTGCGTCCGGTCCGCGGCTCTTCGACTCTGCCGGCGGTTCCGAGTCCACGTGTGTTGTCTCTTGTTGCTCTGTCTTCATGATCGTCCTTTCTTTTCGTAGTTCACGGCGTTCAGGTCGCATCACCGACGCGGGTAAGGCGACTGGAACGCAATGTCTTTGTTGACCATCACGTTGAAGCGATAGCCTGGTCGGATCTGAAGCGTGTTCGGCACCTCGCTCTCTTTTTCGACCATCTCGCGCCCGAGCTCGGCGACCGACTGACCGACGGCGGCCGTCACGGCGGACTGTGTCTGAAAGCCCCGCGCCGTTTCGCCCGCCTGCCTTGTCAGCTCGGCGCCGAGGTTGAAGACGGTGAGGAGGAGGGCCGCGCCGATACGGCGGGCCACGTGGCGATTGACCTTGTCCTTGAAGCCGGCGTAGCCAGCCGGGTCGGCGCCCGGCATCCCCTCGA
>Ga0070723_10000283_pt1 | contig 13361 bp, 10 predicted proteins | sample tdAd002_FD_67277 | JGI IMG/M metagenome (GOLD analysis project Ga0070723, IMG submission 67277) | Marine sediment microbial communities from the Atlantic coast under amendment with organic carbon and nitrate - tdAd00.2 | ecosystem: Environmental > Aquatic > Marine > Coastal > Sediment | place...
ATAATTCGGAGCCTACAGACCGAGCCGACACCCTTGAGATTGGATTCCGATGGTTTTTCTAATGTAAAGAATAGGAATCGCAACGAGCGCATAGATCTAACTAGGTCTTGAGCTGATCCCGAATCGGTAAGCGCCGGATGCGTTTGCCTGTTGCGTTGAAGATCGCATTGGTCAACGCCGGCGCGGCGGATGGAATGCCCATTTCGCCGACGCCCGTCGGATTTTCGTCATAGGGCAGGATGTGCGCCTCAAAACGGCTCGGAAACGTCGCAATTCTCGCGAGTGGATAGTCGTGAAAATTGCTCTGTTGAATTTGCCCGTCTTTGACGGTGATCTCTAAACCCAGCGCCGTGCTAATGCCGTCGATTGTGCCACCCTGCAACTGTGCTTCGACAGCGTTGGGGTGCACAGCGTAACCACAGTCGATCGCTGCGACAATGCGTTCGATACTCAGGTCACCGGCGTCGCTGACTTTGACTTCAATGGCGTGCGCGGCATAGCCGCCAAACGTGAAGTGTGACGCGAGGCCGATGCCGTGACCGTTGGGAAGATCGCGGCCGTAGTCGATGCGCTCCGCAACGAATTTAATCAGGCGTGTCAGTCGACCAGGATTAAACGTCGGTCCGCCATGACCGCCGTACTCGAGCTCGCGTTCGTCGCCGTACAGGTCAACGCGAAATTGCAGCGGGTCCTGCCCGGTCTCGTGAGCGATTTCGTCGAGGAAACTCTGAATGACAAACGCGTTAGCCGTGTGTGCCGGTGCACGCCACGAGCCTCGCGGCACGCCAATCGCGTTGTGAAAATATTCGAGTCGCATGTTTGGCACGATGCGCCGCGGAAAATCATCGCTATATAGTTCCGCTTGCCACAGGTTTTCGTCGGGCATGTTGGGGCGCCGGTAGTACTTGCTTGCGCTTGCGAGCCGCTGTGTCCAGGCGACGACTTCGCCGTCCGTATTCAGTCCGGCTCGCATCTCGTGCAATCCGCCCGGACGATAGAAATCGTTCTTGATGTCGTCTTCGCGCGTCCATTGCAGTTGAATGGGCCAACCGGTTTGCTTGGAGACCAGTGCTGCCTCAGCAACATAGTCGTTGGTCAAGCGACGTCCAAATCCGCCACCCGCGCGCGTGAAATCAACACGGATGTTCTCTCTTTCGATTCCCGTTGCCCAGGCCGCGGAACGCGATGCGCCGGAAGGCATTTGTGTTGGGACGATGATGTGGCAGCGGTTTTCCTCAACAAACGCGTAGCAGTTCTGCGGTTCAAGAGGTGCATGACTAACAAGCGGTATTTCGTAGCGGTGCGTAATCACTTTTTCGGCACCAGCCATCCCGGCCTCGAATTCACCATCGTCGAGAACTATCTGCCCGTCACCGTCCAGCATGGTGGCGTTCTCTGCCCAGAATTTCTCAGAGCTGTCGCCTGCGTTCGGACCTTTGTCCCATTCTATCTGCAGTGCATTGCGTCCCTTGATAGCTGCCCATGTCGACGTCGCGACGACAGCGACGCCGCTCGCGAGAATTTGATAGGGCTCACCCGGCGCTGGCCCCTGGATTTCGAACACGTCGAGTACGCCATCGATTTCACGCGCTGACGAATCGTCGAACGATTTCGGTGTGCCGTTTAACCACGGACTGCGTGCAATAACTGCGAATCGCATGTCTGGTTCACGCGTGTCGATGCCGTACTTCGTTTTTCCAGTCACGATGTCGCGTGCGTCGATCGTGTCGTGCTTCTTGCCGACGATTCGATGGTCACTGACGTTCTTGAGCGGCGGGCTCTCCTCTGGTAGATCGAGAGCGGCGGCATCGGCTATGAGATCTGCATAGGGGAGTTTTTCTCCAAGCGTCGGACACACCACATAACCGGGTTCGGTCGTGCATTTGTCCGGCGAAACGTTCCAACGAGATGCTGCAGCCCGTATAAGTTGTTGACGAGCGGTTGCGCCAACTTCACGCATAAAGTCCCAGTTGCTCGTCAGGCCGGTGCTTCCGCCAACACCCTGGCCACCATATTTCCATGTGTAACCGTCGGCAGTCTTAACGATGCCAAGCGGCATTAGCTTGATGCTAACGGACTCCCATTCGACATCCAGTTCTTCGGCAACCAGCATGGGCAGGGCAGTGCGCACGCCCTGGCCAATCTCGGGTTGGTTGGTGCCAATCACGACGTGACCGTCGGCTTTGATCTCGATGAAGAAGCCGAGTTGGCGGTCACCGCCATCATCTGCTGCCCCGGCAACACGAAGCGGAATTCCCAAAACGAACGCACCGGCAACAGTCGTGCCGCTGACGAGGAATTGCCGTCGCGTAACGGTGTCTGAGACCCAGGAAGCTCTAGCTGACATCGTCGCCTCCTTCAGCCTGCAGTGCGGCGGCTTTGTGAATGGCTTTGCGAATTCTCGCGTAGGTACCACAACGACATATATTCGTGATGTTGTTGTCGATGTCGTCGTCGCTTGGTTCCGGAATTTGCTGTAACAAGTCCGCCGTTGCCATGATCTGGCCGGCCTGGCAGAAGCCGCATTGCGGTACATCATACTCGAGCCAGGCTTCCTGCACGGGATGCAGGTCTTCGTGACCGTCGGCAAGTCCTTCGATCGTGGTTATCGACTTACTATTGATAGTCGAGACCGGCGTAATGCAGGAGCGCTGGGCTTTGCCATCGACATGTATGGTGCAAGCGCCGCATTGGCCGATGCCACAGCCGAATTTCGTGCCTGTCAGATTGAAGTGATCGCGCAGTACCCACAGCAATGGCGTGCTGTCGTCACCGTCGAATTCGACGTCCTCGGAATTCACCTGAAACGAAATCATTGATTACCCCCCGATGCGGATTAGGAGAGTCTGACTGTCTTCAGGCTCAAATGCTCCCAATAAAACAACGCTTTAACGCAGATAAGGGCCGATTCATCGAATTAGCCTGCCTGACGACGTATTTGTATTTCCTGGCTGAGTGTCTATTCTGTCTTCTGTGACATAACCAATAATAAGGCATAGGGGGTTACACCATGAAAGCTACAAGCAAATTCGGCAAATTGATTGCCGTTTCTACAGCGTTATTGATGTTCTCAGTTCCAGCGATTGCGCAGGACGACGATGAGGGCCCGATGACGCAGGGCGACGATGCCAAGTACCTGAGCATTACGCACATCAAGTACAAAACGGGCCAGCGATCGGAAGCTATGGAAATGATCAATGAGCATTTCATTCCTGCCTCCGAGAAAGCCGGTTTGCCTGGACCAATACTGGCCATTCATTACCAGACCGGCAAATGGGATGTCACGGTCGTCTGGGAAATGGCGGGTGGCATGGCCGACCTCGAGTGGTATCGATCTGCAGATGACATCAAATGGTTCGAAGCGCTCGCGGAATTGACAGGCGGGATGGAGCAGGCTCAGGCGACTTGGGCGAGTTACCTCGACACGGTCGCGTTTAGCGAGACGAACGTTGGCCATCACCACGTACCAGAAGCCGACTAGAGCAAAGCGCAAAAAGACGAAACTGGAGGGGCAGCTTAGGCTGCCCCTTTTTCTTGCCCTGTCAAAGGGGCAATCTGACGGGATTTTCAGCGACCTGGGACACGGTATTTCACTTGAAAATCCGATAAAAAGGAGACTCGCCAGGGTAGGCACAGCCATTCGTGGTTGCGCATTTGACATAAGGCAATATCAGGATGCTAGGGATTGGCATAAATGCCAGCGGAAGGGCAGGTTTCGCCGCAGCGGTTGCTGTTGCGGCACTGGTGTTTTCGGGCTGCTCGACCCTGTATCCCGAGCCCGATCCGGAGCCAACCGTTGACGTTGTCGACGTCGTGATTGAGACGCCGCTCGAGCTCATCAAGGTCAAGCCGCTGGCTCGGCAGCCCTGGGAAATGCGTTTGCCGCCAGTGGCCATCGTTCTGACAAGCACCCAGGCGGCTTACGCGGATGTCGCCCGGGAATTGACGGACCGCTTCAAGGACTACGAAATCTATGACCTCAGCGACGATAGCCAGCCGCCGGTCAGTGTTCTGCGACTCATAAACGACTCTGAGTCGGACGTTGTTGTCGCGATTGGCCTGCGTGCTGCACGGTCGTCCGTCGCGATGGCGGACAAACCAGTCGTGTTTAGCCAGGTGTTCAACTACCAGGACCACAAACTTCTGACAGACAACAGTCGCGGTGTGGCCGCGCTCGCGCCGCTGAATGCACAGCTTGCGGCCTGGAAGAAAATCGATCCGGACATCGCACGGATTGGAGCGATCATCGGAGAAGGGCACGACGACCTGATAGCAGAAGCGATGCTGGCCGCAGAACGGCTCGGAATTGATCTGCGCGTTCAGGTTACTCACTCAGACCAGGAGACCTTGTATTTTTTCCGCAGGATGATCCGGGATATCGATGGATTCTGGCTTTTCCCTGATAACCGCATACTGAGCGGACGTGTGCTGCAGCAAATGTTGACGGATGCGAACCGGCAGCAGATTCCAGTGACCGTGCCGAGCGAATCGATGCTGCAAATGGGCGCAACGATCAGCATGACCACCGTGGCTGCGGACATCGCCGAAACGATCGTCAATGTGATTCGACAGATTCAAGCAGATGGCCTGAGCGCAGTGCCGCCAATAACTCGCCTTTCCGAGATACGGGTAGAAACTAACAGCACCATCCAGGTTGTCGAACGATGAAAGCCGCGATAGCCGCAATGACCGGATGGGTTACCGATCGATTTGCCGGCGGTGAGGCAAAAGGTGGCCAACGAGTGCTCGTACACGAGATTCTCTCGATCCAGGTATTGAGTGCTGCATTGTTCGGCGGGCTTGCAATCGCAAGTTTGTACTGGGGCGGTCAGTGGGTCCTGCAGGACAATTACGGACGCTGGGCATTGCAATGGACCGAGGAACTCAATGAACTTGGTTCTCCTCTGTACTTGGCGGACGATGGCGAGGCGCTCGTACGGCTGGAGAGCTTTGTTGATCGCTATCCGGAAATTGATCGCGTGTCCTATTTTGCCAAGGACGGCGTCAAGTTGTTCTCCGTCGAAAACCGGGATGACCTCGAGCCGGCCGCCGATCTGACAGAGGCCAAGCTCAATGAGGCCGTTGCCGTGATCGGCAACAAAAAACCGTACCTGATGCAGAGCGGCATATTTAATCCGCGACAATTTGAAATACTTGCACCCGTCTGGACCGAGTCGATCCCTGACGACGGGCTATTCGATTTCGACCCTGAGAGCGTTGCAGCCGAGACGGAGGCGAAACTGCTCGGCTTCGTCGGTATTCATCTCGATTTCGTGATCTTCCATGATCGTCTGCTGGCCAACATCAAAGGCGCAATTGTCATCTTGCTGGTCCTGCTTCTCGTATTCGCATTCGTTGGCCGCCGTGCGCTGCGTAAGGCTCTGGCGTCGATTTCCGACTTACAGGAACCGATCAAGGAACTGGCAAAAGGCAATCTTGGCGTCAAATTCGAGCCGGCCGAGCATCGCGAGATATCAGATATTGTTGAGGCGCTCGAAACAACAGCGAGTGCTCTGAGTGAGCGCGACGCCAAACTCCTCGAGATGGCGAATCACGATAGCCTGACCGGACTCTTTAACCGACGCCGATTCACCGAAGAGCTCAAGAAAGAAATCATCAGCGTTATGCGAAATGGTCATGCGAGCGCCTTACTTTTTATCGACCTCGATCAGTTCAAATACATCAATGATGCCTGTGGGCATCCTGCGGGTGACCGGCTGATTCGCAAAGTTGCTGACGAGCTGGCGCGCAGTGTGCGCCGGGACGACATCGTGGCGCGATTCGGTGGTGACGAGTTCGCAATCCTGGTGCGTCGCACTGACATCCACGGCGCGCACACATCGGCTGAGACAATTTTGTCGAATATGCGGCGCATGGCGCACATCGAGGACGAACGCGTGTTCCACGTGCACTGCAGCATTGGTATTGCGATGTTGACCGGGGACAACCTGCATTACGATGAACTGGTCAATCAGGCCGACATCGCGTGCCGCGAGGCGAAATCCGCGGGTCGCAATCGCCTGGCGCTCTACGAGCATTCAGCGGATGCAGAAGAGCGAGACTTGGCCGATGTTGGCTGGATGACGCGTTTGCGCAATGCTCTCGATCAGGACGCGTTCGAGTTACGCTTTCAGCCGATCAATCGAATTCATACTGGTGAGACAACACACCACGAAGTGCTTATCCGATTACGAGCTGATGATGGCAGTATTGTGAAACCGGATGCGTTCCTGCCGTCTGCGATGCGCTTCGGCCTGATGTCGGAAATCGACTTCTGGATGATCCATCATGCTGCCGAGGCGTACGCGGAACACTCGGTGCCGGGTCGCAGTCTGAAGTTTTCAGTCAATTTGTCGGCCAATGTGTTTGAGAACGACGATCTGATCTCGCATGTCGATGAGTCCTTCAAGAAATTCAACGTGAACCCGAGTGACATTATCTTCGAGATTACGGAGAGCCTGGCGGTAAGACGACCGTTGCACGTCGAGCGACAAATCTCGGCGCTCCGCGACATGGGTTGTCAGTTTGCGCTGGACGATTTCGGCACTGGCTACAGCTCATTCGGCTATTTGCAGAAATTGCAGTTCGACTACATCAAGATCGATGGCACGTTTGTCGAAGACCTCCTCAATAACCCGGTCGATCAGAAGATGATTAAATTGATCGCAGAGGTCGGTGCCGAGGCTGGCATGCAGACGGTCGCAGAATATGTGCAGGACTCCGAGTCTTTGACTTTGCTCGGTGAGCTTGGTGTAGATCTGGCGCAAGGATACTTCGTTGGGCGCCCGACCGAAAAACCGCGACAAAAATCAACACCGATCTCACTTGATTCCCGTCGCAGCAGGATCTTAAAACTTCAGTAAGGCCGATACGGGCGCATGAAGTGCATGCCGAGCCCAAGTAACAACAGCAATATCGAGGCGACCATGGAAATACGCCAGTAGCTGGTTGCTGCCTCTACGATCCTGAAGTATTCAACGTACACAGTCTCGCAGGCGCCATCGCCGGTATCCGTTCTTGTGGTACTCGTGCCGCGTTTAGCACCGCTGTCGTTCGAGTAACTCGCAAGATAACCGCGAACGCGAATCTGGTCGCCGATCTGGACTTTTCTGACCTGGTTACGGACGTACTCATCGTCAGATATCAGGTGATTGTTTGATAGTTGATTCATATCAAACGAATCCCAGGCCTGTTGGTCCCGTGTGAAGACATTGCAGGTAAAGATACCGTTCCAGAAGTCGATCTCTTGCAGTTGGCTGGACGTGTTGTCACCCCAGACAACGCAGACGTCCAGCATATTGATGTGGTCATTAGCCAACATGTGCATGCGGCTGTTTCCCTCATGGTGACGGTAGGAAACGATCATGCCAGTCAGGTCATACGCATACTCTGGTTCGATCAGATACTGGACGTCATTAACTACAGCACTAAATGGGGCTTGTCTCGTTGTCGTTTGTTCAGGTTCGTTGGCGATCTCAGTCACGAAATCGATATTCCCGGGCAGGTCGTTACGATTCCAGAACGAGACCAGTAACCAGGCAAAGCTCACGGCTATGAGGATGTTATTAAGTCGCATCAGCGGGTTCAGGGGCCATTCACAAAAATTTCAGTTCCGGTTAAGCATCTCGGTATTACCCTGTCTGCGAGTGTCAAAGGAATGATCATGAGGAGGTTGCCATGGACATTATCTATGCAGCAGAGAAACCGAGTATCGCCAAGCTATTGAGTGATCATACGAAGCGAAGGGTCGATCCTGACGAGATCAGGGTCACAGAAAACCCCGATGAAACCGGGAGTTTCTATATCGGTTTGCAATTTGAGAACTACGTTCTGTCGCCCAGTGGCGCGATTGCGCCAGATTCGTTGGAGCTCCTCGACTAGTCTTAGCCGAATATCGACAGCAGTCGGGCATATGCGGCTGGATCTGTAATGCCCACGAAGGCGAGCCCGCTCAGTGCACCGCAAAGGTGCGCGTCGTGGTTGATACGATCACGAGAGTGCTTCGATGCCCAATACGAGTAGCCCACGTAGACTACCGCAAACAGCGCGGCCGGAATTGGTACCGGTATCGGGATAATGAATAGTGTGGCCGTCGGAAAGTACACGATGTAGGCGAACAGCACCGCGGAAACGGCACCGGACGCACCCAGTGACGCGTACTCCGGGTTGTTCCGTTGCTTGTACCAGGTACAGGAGTGACTAATGACCAGTCCGACAAAATACAGAATTACGAATCGCGAGGTGCCGATGTAGCGTTCCATCGGAAATGCGAAAAAATAGAACGTGAACATGTTGAAAAGCAGGTGGCCGATGTCTGCATGAATGAAGCCACTCATGATCATCGTGTCGTATTGCTTATTGCGCAAAAAGAAATACGGCCGAAACAAGAACTTGTTGATGATGTCCGGCATGCGGAACATGCCGAGCAGGCTGATCCCGACGGTCAGGGCCAGAATGGCCGGTGCGGCTATTTGTCCGGGTTCGAACATGGTTTAATCTAGCCCTCAGTAAGTCACGGTGCCTTTACGCCGGCACACTATCGCACACAGGCGCTCTTATACGATGAATAACAGACGCGAGTTTATTAAACAAACGGGTGCGATTGCATTGGCCGCATTTTCCCCGTCGTTGGCAATCGGTACAGAACAGCGACTTTTGCCGACGCGCCTGATTCCAGGTACTGACGAGGCGATGCCGATCATAGGTCTCGGGAACTCGAGTTCTTTTCGAGCCGATGATCTGAGCGTCGCAGGCAATCTGATCGACATCTTCCTTGAGCACGGTGGGCGCTATATTGACGTCGGCGGGTCGAGTGCGTTTTCGGTGGGCAAGCTCGGGCAGGAGAAGGATGCAGCGGACAAATTGTTTCTCGGCAATTACGTTGATCCGAAAGAAGATTCGGCGATGCGCAACGATGTGGTCACTATCGCGAAAGCACAAGGCAAAGCGGCTCTCGATCTGATTCACACACGAAATACCGGCGCCTATCGCACACAAATCGACAAATACCGTGCGCTCAGGGATGAGGGCCTGGTGCGGTTCATCGGCATTGCGCGGTCGGGTCAGCAGGCTTTTGATTCGATCGCAGGTCTGGTGGAGAGTGGGCTTGTTGACTTCATTCAGGTCAACTATTCGCTGGTCGAGCCCGTAGCGGCAGAACGATTGTTACCGCTCGCGAAGGACAAGGGCGTTGCGGTCACGATTAACAGGCCGTTCCAGAACGGTAATTTCTTCTCTCTTATTCGGGACCATGAGCTTCCCGAGTGGGCGGCCGAGTTCGATTGTGAGAGTTGGGCGCAGTTCTCGTTAAAGTTTATCCTGGCGAACTCGGCAGTGAACTGTGTCCTGACTGAAACGGCAAACCCGAAACACGCCGTTGATAACCTGGGTGCGGGATTTGGTCGCTTGCCGGACGAGAGTGAGCAGCAGAAGATGCTCGAACATATTCGAAACCTGATTTAGGGTCGGCGAATCTATTAGTAAATATCCTGATGCTACTGCGGCCGGCCTTCCTTAGGATCCGCATTGGGGCTATGACATGACAACAAATGACCTGACAAAACGCGCGGATCTGACGCGCCACGGCAAGGGTACGGGCGCGCTCCGTACCCGGCGGCCTGAGTACGTTGATTTCCTTCCTCCCTGCAACGATGCCTGTCCTGCGGGTGAGAACATTCAGGCCTGGCTTGCATTATCACAAGCCGGCGACTTTGAGGGAGCGTGGCGTGAGCTTGTTGCTAGCAATCCGCTGCCGTCTATTCACGGCCGCGTCTGCTACCACCCGTGTGAGGATGTTTGCAACCGTGCGATCACCGACAGCGCCGTCAGTATTCACGCGGTTGAGCGGTATCTGGGAGACCTGGCGCTGAAGAACGACTGGCAATTTGCCAAGCCTGATTTCAGTAGCGGCAAGAAAATACTTGTTGTCGGTGCCGGTCCAAGTGGCTTGTCGGCAGCCTACCATCTGACTCTGCTCGGTCACAGCGTCGAAATCCGTGAAGCCGGGCCGTTAGCCGGTGGCATGATTCATTTCGGGATTCCGGCATACCGTATGCCGCGCGACGAACTACACGCCGAGATCGATCGTATTGAAAATCTGGGTGTCAAGATCACGCTGAATCACCGTGTCGAGGACGTGCTCCAGGAAAAAGAAGATGGCGGTTTCGATGCCGTTTTCATCGCCGTTGGCGCCCACATCAGCAAGAAGATCGACATTCCAACTCGCGATGCCGGCAAGATCCTCGACGCCGTCAGCTTTCTGAGCAGCGCGAAAGAGGGCGGCGACACGCCTAAAATCGGTCGCCGTGTTGCGATATACGGCGGTGGAAATACCGCGATGGACGCGGCGCGTACCGCGAAGCGTCTGGGCGCCGACGAGGCAATGATCATCTATCGCCGCGATCGTAGCAGCATGCCGGCACATGATTTTGAAGCGGACGAGGCGATCGAGGAAGGCGTCAAGATCAACTGGCTGCGCACAATCAAGGAAATTGATCGCTCGACATTTAAGGTCGAGATAATGGAACTCGACGAAGACGGGCGGCCACAACCCACGGGCAAGTATGAATCGCTTGAAGCGGATTCACTAATACTTGCGGTAGGGCAGGATACCGATACGGCGTTCCTCGAATCGGTGCCAGGCATCGAGTTCCAGTGGGACCACACGGTCATCGTTGACGACAACATGATGACGGGCCACACCGGGATCTTTGCCGGTGGCGATATGGTGCCCAGCGATCGCTCAGTGACTATAGCTGTCGGTCACGGCAAGCACGCAGCCCGGCATATCGATGCTTTTCTGAAGGGTGACAAATATCGGCGTGCCCCGCGGCATGAAATCATCGGCCACGAGAAATTGCAGCTCTGGTTCAAGACGCATGCCCCGCAAGTCGAACAGGAACGATTGCCGGTCGTTGATCGTCAGCATGGTTTCGACGAGATCATGCAGAATCTGTCTGAGTCCGACGCCTTGTTCGAGGCCGGGCGTTGCCTGTCATGTGGCAATTGCTTCGAATGCGATGGCTGTTACGGGGCTTGCCCCGAAACCGCAATCATCAAGCTCGGGCCTGGTAAGCGCTATAAATTCAATTTCAATCTCTGTACAGGCTGCGCCGTGTGTTTCGAGCAGTGTCCTTGTCACGCCATTGAGATGATTGATGAACCGGCAGGCGATGAGGCGCAAGTCACGTGACAGTGAAACGAACGTTTGATGCCAACGAGGCTGTCGCACGAGTCGCCTACGCTGTCAGCGAAATTTGTTCGATCTATCCGATCACGCCGTCCTCACCCATGGCGGAGCTCGCCGATGTCTGGTCCGCTGCGGGCAAGAAAAATATCTGGGGACATGTTCCTGACATTATTGAAATGCAAAGCGAAGGCGGTGCAGCCGGTACAGCACACGGTGCTTTGCAAACCGGTGCGCTGACCACAACATTCACGGCATCGCAGGGCCTCATGCTGATGCTGCCCAATATGTACAAGATCGCGGGCGAGCTGACCTCGGCCGTGTTTCATGTTGCGTCGCGAGCCCTGGCCGCCCAGGCCTTGTCAATCTTCGGCGATCATCAAGACGTCATGGCGGCGCGTACGACAGGCTTCGGCCTGATCGCGGCATCGTCTGTGCAAGCCGCTCAAGACCTGGCATTGATCAGCCACGCCGCAACCCTCAAAGCACGTGTGCCATTCATTCACTTCTTCGATGGTTTCCGTACGTCGCACGAAGTCAGCAAGATCGATGAGTTGTCCGAAGAGCAAATACGCAAGATGATCAATGCGGACCTTGTTTATGCGCACCGAAAGCGCGCACTCAATCCGGATAACCCATTCATACGCGGCACAGCGCAGAACCCGGATGTCTATTTTCAGGGTCGTGAGAGTGTCAACAGTTACTACGCGGCAACACCGGGCATCGTACAAGACACGATGGACCGCTTTGCTGAAATCACCGGGCGCCAATACGGTTTGCTCGATTTCTACGGTGACCCCAAGGCGGAACGCGTCATTATCCTGATGGGTTCTGGCGCGGATACCGTAATGCAGACCATCGATGCACTGCCCGACAAGGGACTTGGCATGATCAATGTGCGCTTGTATCGGCCGTTCCCGGCAGAGGACCTGCTGCGCGTGTTGCCGGAGACTGTGCGTTCGGTGGCCGTCCTGGATCGTACCAAGGAGGTTGGTGCCGGCGGAGAACCCTTGTACCAGGACGTCGTCACTGCTTTTGCCGAAGGTGTTGGCGATGGTTCTCTCGAAGCCATGCCGCGTGTTATTGGCGGGCGTTATGGTCTGTCCTCGAAAGAATTTACACCGGCGATGGTTAAAGCGGTTTACGAGGAGCTGGATAAGCCGAAGCCCAAGCGACATTTTACCGTAGGCATTCACGACGACGTCACGCACACAAGCATCGACTTCGATCCGGAATTCCAGATCGAAGGTGATGACGTGACACGTGCGTTGTTTTTCGGCCTCGGTGCGGACGGCACCGTTGGCGCGAACAAGAACAGCATAAAGATCATTGGCGAGAATACCGACTTGTATTGCCAGGGCTACTTCGTGTACGACTCGAAGAAGTCGGGCTCACGAACGGTGTCGCACTTGCGCTTTGGGCCGGAGCCGATTCATGCGCCATACCTTATTCAGTCGGCCAACTTCATTGCCTGCCACAAGTTCGACCTGGTTGAAAAGATAGAGCTACTGCGTCACGCGGCAGACGGTGCCGTGTTCCTGTTGGACAGTCCGTACTCTGCAGACGAAGTCTGGGACGAGCTGCCGCGGCCGGTTCAAGACACGATTGTCGATCGCAACATTCAACTGCATGTCATCGATGCGAATCGCGTCGCGCGTGAAGCGGGCATGGGCAAACGAATAAATACGGTCATGCAGGCCTGTTTCTTTGCCTTGTCCGGCGTGTTGCCCAGGGATGAGGCGATTCAACAGATAAAGCAGGCGATTGAAAAGACCTACAAGGCGAAAGGGCAGGCGGTGATTGACAAGAATTTCGCTGCAGTTGACGCGGCGCTTGATCACCTTTTCGAGGTTGAGATTCCGACAGACCGCCTCAGCGAGCGACCGCTCGACGAAATAGTGCCGCCGCAGGCGCCGGAGTTCGTTCGCGAAGTGACGGCAGAAATGATGCGCGGATATGGCGACGACTTGCCCGTCAGCAAGATGCCGGTCGACGGCACTTACCCGAGTGGTACGACGCAATGGGAGAAAAGCAACGTATCCGACACCGTGCCTGTGTGGGAGGAAGATCTGTGCATTCAATGCGGCAATTGCAGCTTTGTTTGCCCGCATAGCGTAATCCGGGCGAAATTCCTGCACGAAAGCGCTCTGGACAACGCGCCTGAACAATTTCCGTC
>Ga0070723_10000288_pt1 | contig 13320 bp, 14 predicted proteins | sample tdAd002_FD_67277 | JGI IMG/M metagenome (GOLD analysis project Ga0070723, IMG submission 67277) | Marine sediment microbial communities from the Atlantic coast under amendment with organic carbon and nitrate - tdAd00.2 | ecosystem: Environmental > Aquatic > Marine > Coastal > Sediment | place...
CTATTTCACCTGGAGCGCCACTCGGATCACCACGCAAATCCGCTGCGTCGCTATCAGGCCCTGCGACACTTTGATGATGCACCACAGCTGCCGAGTGGATACTTCGGTGTTTACCTGCTGGCCTATGTGCCCTTGCTCTGGTTTCGTGTCATGGACAAGCGCTTGCTGGCACTGCCTCACATTCAAGGCGACCTGGACAAGATAAACATCGACCCTGACGCTCTTCCGGCTATTTTTCTGGAATACGGCCAGGACAAGATGGTGGAGCCTACCCTGGACTAGTACAGGACCTGACGGCCGGGGCATTTCTGGCAGTTCCGCCCCGATTTGGTGATTCCGGTACTTCGTTTGTGACCTTAGCCTGAAGCGGTGACGAGTCGAACACCATCTGTGCGTACGTCCCTGATCGCTGTTCTGCTCTTCCAGGTACTCGCACTGTTTATGCGCGCGTATTTGCGGCTGGGCCTGCAAGAGAACGGTCTGGATCAGGAATTCGCGAACGACCTGAGTTACCTGATCGTCCCACCTGTTCTCGCAATATTGATGCTGCCGATTATTCGCGCAAACCTGGATTTGCTGCGGGATGCACTTGACCTGAGACGCATCAACATACGCCTCGTGTTCACGGCGATTGCGATCGGCCTGCTCGCACGACTCATCTGGTGGTTACAACTAGTTGCCCGTGTCCTTTTGGGACTGACGCCCGATTCCGATCCCGGCGATATCGCCGCACCGGTTTTCACGTTCCACTGCCCACAGCCGCAGGCGATGCTGGTCGCATTGCTGGTCTTTGGCTGCCTTATTCCGATCGTTGAAGAAGTCATCAATCGTGGCCTGATTCAGTCCTGGCTAACGCCGCGTGGCACGTGGTTTGCGATCCTGATTTCGGCGACTCTGTTCGCGGTATTCCATGCGCCCGGAGCGATCCCCGCAGCATTTGTTGGCGGTCTCGTATTCGGCGTTCAGTTCGCACGAACAAAAACGCTTTGGGCGCCGATCATCACTCACGCAAGTTATGACGTGCTGATCGTGTTCGACTGGCGTTGCCTGAACGGCGTGTGGGTGTAGGCCCGGGGTACTAAAATCACCCCGGGCCTGACCACAACAGATAGGCCTGGCGATTCTTTAGTCGATAGCCCTGGCGACTCTTTCGATAATGTGCGAAGTCGCCGCAACGAGACCCTCATAGATCGCTATCAGATCATTTCCAAACGAACTGGTATCCGATACGCCGCCGTAGTTGTTGCTGCAAGTGGCATGACCTCCGGACACCATTGCAATTTCCTTCATTGTCAGTTCACGCATGATTCAACCTCCATGTTGAGTGTGTGTGCCGCGCGTGGATCGCGCTAGTTCAGCCTAGGCAGGAACCCGGCGGCCAGCACGCTGACAATTGCTGCAATTGGTCTATTTTTGACATATACAATCCCAGGCAGGCTATTTCGCAAGACTCTGCGCGATGGGGACCATTGCACGAAGACTCATTTCTACGTCCTCATTGGTCGTCGCCCAATTGCTCACACTGATTCGCATTGCCGTTTTGCCCTGCCAGACGGTGGCGCCGCACCAGCACGTGCCGTCGCGCTGAATCGCGTCAATTATGCGGCGCGTTGTCGCATCGTCGCCAAATGTCACGAGTACCTGGTTCAATACGACGTCGTTAAGAATCTCGAACCCGGCTTCTGCAAATCCCTCTGCGAAGCGTCTCGCATGACGACAGCAGCCATCCACCAGGCTCTCAACGCCACTTCTTCCGAGTGATCGCAGCGCCGCCCACACATCGATACCGCGCGCGCGTCGAGACAATTCGGGTGTGAAGTCACTGGGATTCCGAAATTCGGTCTCTGTAATCAGGTAGTCCGCAGTAATTGCCATCGCTGCTGCAAGATCCGCGACGTTTTTAACGAAAGCGACGCCGCTGTCGTATGGCACGTTAAGCCATTTGTGTGCATCGGTAGCCCAGGAGTCTGCTTGCTGTACGCCGTCGATCAGAGCCCGGTGAGAACGTGACGCAGCTGCCCATAATCCGAACGCGCCATCCACGTGCACCCAGGCGCCGTGCGGTTTCACAGCCGCACAAACCTCGGCAATCGGATCGAATGCACCTGTGTTGATATTGCCAGCCTGCGTGCAAACAATTGTCGGCCCATTGATAGCAGGCAGCTCTGTCACGATCATGCGGCCCTGATGGTCGGTCGGTATGCGAATCACGCGGTCTCGTCCAAGACCCAGCATGCCGAGCGACTTAAACAATGTCGGATGCGCTTCATCGCTTACTATCAAGGTCACATCGGGCGCGCCAATCAAACCATCGGACTCGACATTCCAGCCGGCGTCCGCAAATACACGATGCCTTGCGGCTGCGAGCGCTGTGAAATTGGCGACTGTCGCACCCGTGACGAACCCACCGCCCGTTTGGGGTGGCAGACCTAACAACTCGACCATCCAGTCAAGCGCAACCTGTTCGAGAGCAGCTATGGCCGGAGTGACTTCGCGCATCACCGAATTCTGATCCCACGCTGTCGACAGCCAGTTGGTCGCCACAGTTACCGGTAGTGAGCCGCCGATTACGAAGCCGAAAAATCTCGGGCCAGCCATCGCCATACTCGCCGGCGACCCGATCTCATTAAGCAGCGCAAGTACATCCTCGTCAGCAAAACCGTCTTCAGGCAATGCTTCGATAAGACGATTTACGCTTGCGACCGCGTCAGCCGATGGCGCTACAGAACGATCACCAACAGACTCGCGATACGCGATACCGAGTCGCGCTGCATCTTGCAGTAGCGCCTTAATTTTGCTGTTGTCACTCATGATTGTTTTCCTGAGTTTCTGGCCTTGCGATTCGGTGTGGCAACAATTCGTTTTTCCTGACTGATATCAATGCAACGCATACGACCAGCAGAACTGGCAGCGGAATCCACATCAGTTTGTGCCAACCGAAGTAATGTATGACCGTGCCGGCCAACAGCGATGCTGTCGCCGACGTTCCAAATACGAAGAACTCATTTACAGCCTGTGCTCGAAATCGCTCTTCCATCGAATAGGTGTAAGTCAACATCGTCGTGCCGCCAACGAACAGGAAATTCCAACCTACTCCAAGTAGCAGCAAAGCCCACCAGTAGTGCATGACTGACTGCCCTTGCAGGCCAACTATCGATGCTGCCGATAATCCGAGCACTCCCATGAACATCATACGCACGACACCGAGCCGTTCTATCAAGAACCCTGATACGAGTGACGGCACGTACATGCCGAGCACGTGCGCTCGAATGACATTCGACGTTGCTTCTATCGAATGGCCGTCTTTGACGTGCATGCTGAGCGGAGTCGCTGTCATCAACAGAGTCATCAGCCCGTAGCCCGCGATTCCGCCCAACACAGCGACCATGAAAACCGGTTGCCTGATGATATCCAGAATCGGCCGCTGCGATTTCACAAGATGCGACTCGTGCTCCTCAGTTGCTGGCTGTAACAAGAGAAATAGCATCGCCTGGACGGTGTACAGGGCCGCAAGACCCAGCATAGTGCCGGAATGCTGCACGCCCCCAAACCAGCTCTGCCCGTGCTTTGCCAGCTCAGGCCCGACAAACGCACCGCCGATTGCGCCAAGCAGGACAAATGAAATGGCGCGCGGAACGTAGCGAGCCGCAACACTCTCTGCAGCGGCGTAGCGATATTGCTGCGTAAATGCCATGTTAATGCCGAAGATCGCCGCAGCGATCAAGAACAGCCCGAAACTCGATACCGACAACGCCCATGCAGCCGTACTAACGCCCAGGGCAGCCGATAGTGACGCGACCGCGAACCCCTTGCTGCGCCCGAATCGGCGCATCAGGAGTGTTGCCGGGACCGTTGTGGTAGCGGTGGCCAGCACCGCCACCGAAATCGGCAACGTCGCCCAGGCCAGTTTGCTGGTCAGAGTCGACCCAATGATGCCGCCAAGAGTGACAAACACAATTGATCCGGTCGCCGAAATCAGCTGGCAAGTGATGAGGATGATCAGATTACGGTTCCGCATTGCCCGTATAATGCTCAAGATGTCAGACGACGTCATCATTTCAGACGAGATCACTATTCCGCTCGCGGAAATCGAACTGTCCGCGATTCGATCTCAGGGCGCCGGTGGTCAGAACGTCAATAAGGTTGCGTCAGCAATTCATCTGCGTTTCGACACACGCAACAGCACTTCGCTGCCGGCGCAAATCTGCGATCGTCTCCTGGCACTCAAAGATCATCGCATCACGGACGACGGTGTGATCATTATCAAATCTCAGGAACACCGCACGCAGGAACGCAATCGGCGCGCGGCACTGGATCGGCTAAGCGAGCTGATTCAATCAGTCCTTGTCGAGGCAAAACCGCGCAAGAAGACGCGGCCATCGAAAACCGCAAAGAAAAAGCGTGTTGAGGACAAACGGCGACGCGGGCTGGTCAAAAAAGCACGCGGCACGATCGATGACAATTAGTCGGGGCACACAACACTGTCGTTCATCCATACGCATCCGGTCTCGTCCCAGTAGTCTCTGACGCCAAGATCCCGCATCAGACCGAGAAATCCGGGATGTTCTCGCAAGGGGCGCAACTCGGTAAGAAACAAGAAATCAAACTCGAAGAAATTATCGGGCTGAGCAAGCTCCTCAGCGACTAGCATGGCACTGTCGACATCGCCAAGAATCGTCCGGGCTGCGATCTCGAGTCGCGGGTCCAGGTCGTTGCGCTGCGAGGCCGCATCGAGCGCAGCGAATGCCGTTTCGCGCCCGGAGTCATCTGCTATTGCTGCAAATACCGGCTCGACCCAATCCGTACCATTGCCGGCTGCCGATACGGCATTGCTAATCAAAATACTGGCTTCATTCAAGCGTTCTTCACGTATGTAAATCATCGCATTGATGAGCCACACTGATTCGTCGCTGACATCGAGCTGATCCGATCGTTCGAAAAACTCTGCCGCGCGTTTCGAGTCGCCGAGCCACGTATAGGTGATCGCCACCCTGCTATTAATAAGCCCCGAACTCGGGTCTATTTTTTGTCCAATCAGAATCTGCTCGAGCGCATCGTCAAGACGCCCGACATCTGCGAGCATCATCGAATACCAGTTAAAGGCATTTGAATCGACAACCTTGGCTTCTGTGGCGCGTTTATACGCCTGTTCCGCTTTCGCCCATTGCCTTTGCTTGTGATACACGAAACCCATGACTGCACCGGCAGCGTCAGCAATACGGCTATCCGCTGCTATGCCGTCTTCAACGACCACCAGAGCTTTTTGGTGCGTCTCTAACAACGGCGCTTCACGATAGTCCGGCAGCAATGCGTACGCCGTTGCCAACGACAGGTACGCCGGACCGAAGCTCGGATCATTTTGAATCGACTCCTTAAATAACTCGATCGCACCGTCAAGGTTTTCACGCTTACCCCGGCTTCTGCGTTCCAACTCAAACAGGCCACGCATGTAACGGTCGTAAGCTTCAGAATTGGGATGCCTGGCGGCCGAAATGAGTTGTTGCGGAGATTCACCAAACAGATCATTGCGTACCAGGATGGCCAATCGCCCCTGCAATCTGAATACGTCTTTCAGTCGCCCTGTAATTTCATCCGACGAGATGATCTTTCCGTCATAAGCTCTGGCAACGTGATAGTTGATTTTCAGCATGTCTCCATCATGCTGCACTGCGCCAAAGAGGACTGCATCAACGCCGAGTATCTGCGCAATTTCGTTAACTTCCATGTCCGGATAGGAAATTCGGCCATGTTTCACATCAAGATCTGGAACACCGTGCAGCGTAAACACGAGTTCTTCCTTGATTCCCGAGGCCAGATACTGATCGGCCGGGTCTCCGCTGAGATTATCGAACGGCAAAACTGCAATAGAATCTACAGCGCCCAGCCGCGGAATCACCGCCACGAGAGCAACGCCGATGATCGCCGCGATGACAATCCAGAATCTCCGTTGTTGCCGGTTTCCGCCCGCCGGCACGGCCTGCTCTGTTGCTGAATCTGCAGGCTCTTTGAGTCGAACCTTTTTATTCAGCCGATATCCGCGCCTCGTCAGAGTTTCAATATATTGATGTGGACGTTCCTGGTCGCCCAGATGGCCGCGTAATTGCGACAGACAGCGGTTGATTGGTTCATCGCTGGTCGGTCGTCCATCCCATATTTCATCGATCAGTTCTTCCCTGGTCACGAGTTCGCCGTCGCGACTCGCGAGGGCTAATAAGACCTTGAGAACCTTGGGCTCGGGTTTTTCCTCGTGCTCCCCGGAGCGCAAAACGCCTCTCCCTGGCAGGACCTCCCAGTCCCCCAGCTCAAATCCCTTTTCCAGCTCTTCTTTGGTCGGCACTACTCGGGCTTCCTGTACCGCTTGGGCAAATGTCGCGTTCCGATGGTACTCGATTTGACAGAAAGGGTGTTATCTTGGTAATTTGGTAACATCTTTTGACAGGAGCAACACCATGCCAGGAAACGTTGTAACACGAACCCAGACCGGCGTACGTATTGAATCTTCGCTGCTCAAAGTACTGAAAGCGCTCGCCGAGTACACCGAACTCTCGCTCGGCGATTTGCTTGAAGGGATCGTCCTGCATAGTTTCGAGGGCAAAGCGCCCTTCTCCAACGAGACGCAGAATGTCATTGAGCAACTCAAGTCCGTATATGGGTGCGATCTGTCAGCGCAGGATAGCCACGCTCTCACCGAGGAGTCGCGATGAACGCCGCCACTATTCCGCAATTCACTATAGACGCACTTGAGGCCGGTACTATTGACGTAGAGGATTTTGACCATGAAGCGCACGTCTACATCGCCTGGCTGTATCTGGAGCAGTACCCGTTGCACGAAGCGACAGCCCGTTTCACTGCTGCGCTGCGGCACCTGACCGCGCAACTCGGCATACCTGGCAAGTACCATGAGACCATCAGCTGGTTCTTCATGTTGTTAATCGAAGAACGCCGCTTTGGACTCACAGCCGGGGACTGGTTTTCATTCCACCGCGAGCACGCCGACCTGTTCGCCAGCGGCGCAGACAGTATCCTGTGCCGCTATTACAGTAGCGAGCTACTCAGCAGCGATCGCGCGAGAACCTCGTTTGTATTGCCAGACAAGCTGGCCAACTAGTTCCGACTCAGAAGAGACCCTCGATACGACCTTCCTTGTTCACGCTAATTTCGTAAGCTGCCGGTTTCCTGGGCAACCCAGGCATCGTCATGATCGCACCACAAACAATTACGACAAACTCAGCGCCTGCGGCGAGGCGAACTTCACGGATCTGTACGTGGTGGCCGCTGGGCGCGCCGAGTAGATTCGGATCGGTCGAGAAGCTGTACTGGGTCTTCGCCATGCAAACCGGGTAGTGTCCATAGCCCAACTCTTCAATCTGCTCAAACTGCTCACGAACTTTCTTGTCCGCAATAATATCGTCAGCGCCGTAGATGTTTGTAGCAACCCGTTTTGCTTTCTCCCACAGCGGCAAATCATCACTGTAAAGCGTATGAAATTGCGCCGCTCCGCTGTCAGCAAGCTCAACGACCTTTTCCGCCAGCTCCGTTGCGCCTGCACCACCATCCGCCCAATGAGTACAGTTCACAGCACTTACACCGAAGGACTCGCAGTATTTCTGTACGGCAGCGACTTCAGCATCGGTGTCAGCGGTATAGCGATTGACCGCAACGACCCTTGGGACGCCAAATTGCGCGAGATTACGCAGGTGCCTGCCCAGGTTCTTCAGGCCGGCCTCAACTGCCTCGACGTTCTCCTTGCTCAGTTCGTTCTTTGCAACGCCACCCTGCATTTTCAAAGCTTTGAGCGTCGTGACCAGAACGACAGCATCCGGTTTCAGATCCCCTTTGCGGCACTTGATGTTAAAAAACTTCTCGGCACCGAGGTCTGCGCCAAAGCCGGCTTCTGTCACGACGTAGTCGGCCAACTTAAGCCCGGCCTTTGTCGCCATAACCGAGTTACAACCATGTGCGATATTCGCAAACGGCCCACCGTGCATCAGGCACGGGTTGTTCTCCAAGGTCTGCACGAGGTTGGGTTGCAGAGCATCCCTGAGCAACGCAGTCATGGCACCCTGTGCGTTCAGTTGCCGCACGGTGACTGGTTCATTCTTGCGCGTGTAACCCAGTACGATATTGCCGAGGCGTTTTTCCAGATCTTCCAGATCAGTTGCGAGGCAGAAAATCGCCATGATTTCCGACGCCACTGTGATGTCATAGCCGGCTTCCCGAACGACGCCATTGTGGAACCCACCGAGCCCCGACGTAATGGTTCGCAGAGCACGATCGTTCATGTCAACCACACGTTTCCAGGTTACACGACGAGGATCGATATTAAGCTCGTTCTCCCAATGCATGTGGTTGTCGATTAGTGCAGAGAGAAGATTGTGCGCCGCACCTATCGCGTGAAAGTCGCCTGTAAAATGCAGATTGATATCTGTCATCGGAATGACCTGGGCGTAACCACCACCAGCAGCACCGCCTTTCATGCCGAAACAGGGACCGAGGCTGGGCTCGCGCAGACAGATGAGCCCTTTCTTGCCGATCTTGCTGAGTCCATCGGCAAGCCCCACGGAAGTCGTCGTCTTGCCCTCACCGGCAGGCGTCGGCGATGTTGCCGTTACAAGGATAAGCTTGCCGTTTTTTCTCTTGCTGATCGACTGGATGAAATCAGTGTCGAGCTTCGCTTTATCGTTGCCGTAAGGAATCAGAGATTCGGATGGAATGTCCAGTTTCTTCGCGATTTCGGTGATTGGTTGAACACTCGCCGCTTGTGCGATTTCGATGTCACTTTTTACTGCCACAATGAATGTCCTTCTTGTTGGTGAACTGCCGGTGGCGGATTCTATAGCAATCCGCAACGAGCGAAGCATCTGCCCTTATCGGCAAGGTGAAAATCAGTATTTTCCTAACTGGTTCACGTACCTGTCGATGAAATCGACATATACTCAAAACCTGTCGAAAAACTGGCAAAAAATCGACATATCGGCAGAACGTGTCGATGGAATCAACTCATGGAGCTTATATGTCGATAAACTGTGTATTTATCGACATATCACAAAAACGTGTCGATGGAATCGACCAAACCGAACAACATGTCGAAGAAATGTCATTTTTTCGACATAAATGTGAAACATGTCGATTTGATCGACACCAGGATGCCCGCCGCCGGAGTGCGCTAAATGACTGATTTTGATCCAGAACTTCCCTATAACGACCTGCCGGAGCTGCCGCCACCGCTCGAGCTGATTGAAACCACCGAGATCCTCAAGAATTGTATCAAGGCACGTGTCGCCCTGGCTGAGCTCAAACAGGCTGCGGAACTGATCCCGAATTCAGCTGTGTTGGTCAACGCCCTACCGCTCCTGGAGGCTCGCGCAAGTTCCGAAATCGAGAATATCGTCACGACCACTGACAAGCTGTTCGAGTACGTGGACATGGCCGAGGACAAGGCGGATCCGGCGACCAAAGAAGCGCTGCGCTACAGGACGGCTCTTTTTGAGGGCAGCAAAATGGTCAAACGCGGGATGCTGACGACCGATATGGCCATGCAAATATGCAGTACTATCAAGGGCTTCGAGCTGGATATTCGAGCAGAACCTGGAACAACATTGAAAAATCGCGCGTCGGGCGAGGTTATATACACTCCACCTGTCGGGCAAAAACTGCTGCAGGCCAAGCTCGACAACTGGGCTGAGTTCATGCAAAGCCACACCGAGGTCGACCCGCTCGTCCGCCTGGCAGTGCAACACTACCAATTTGAAGCGATCCACCCTTTTGCGGACGGCAACGGCCGCACGGGCCGAATTCTGAATATCCTGTTTCTCGTCCAACACGAGCTGCTGAACTCACCGATCCTGTATTTGAGCCGCTATATCATCCAGAACAAGGCGGACTACTACCGGCTTCTGAAAAAAGTCACCCATGATCAGGACTGGGGGTCGTGGATCCATTTCATTCTCACGGGTGTCGAAGAAACCTGCACCTGGACAACTGACAAGATCAAGGCTATTCGCGAGCTCATGGAGCATACGGCCGAGTTTACGCAGACAAATTTGCCAAAGACCTACACCTGGGAACTCGTCGAAGTGCTTTTCAAGCAACCATACTGCCGTATCGCTAACCTGGTAGATGCGGGTATCGCAAAACGTCAGACGGCGTCGGTGTATCTCAAGCAATTGTGCGACGTAGGGATTCTCAAGGAAGTTAAGTCCGGACGGGAGGCCATTTTCGTCCATCCCAAGTACATCGAACTGCTCACGGGTGAAGAAAATGTCTGGGTTTATTATGCCGGCGTCGAAACGGAAACAGAGGAAAGCATCGAGCTGGACTAGATCCGCTCGTTGCTAACAAACTCCGATCGAGCTTAGAATCAGCCGCAACAACAGCGGAGCACCTTGTTGACGATCAGCCGCGAGACCCTGTTTCAACTCTTCAAATACGTCGTTTACGTCTTTCTGGCGATGAACATCTATTGGTTTTTTGCCGAGGAAGTTCTGGCGGCGAAGCTATTGTACCCGGACGGGGTCGGCGTACGAGACATAATTGGAGCATACGCGGCGACCGTGGACACCGCAGCGTGGGTTGTGCTGTTGCTCATGTTCGAACTCGAGACCTATGTGCTCGAGGACCATCACTTCACGAAACCCGTGAGCTGGACCCTGCACGGGCTGCGCGCCGTTTGCTATGCGTTCATTGTCTACGCATTTTTCGGCTACATAGAAAACCTGATGTCGGTACAGGACGTGAGTCCATTGGTCGGCATTACCGACCTCTGCGCACTGGTCGGTGACGAGTGGTCGTACTCCCATGACATTGAGGAATACACCGCGATAACCACTGCAAATTGCGCCACGTTCTCGTCCGCTGATTCATTTTTAGAATTTACGGACGCCCGCGCTGTTGTAGATGCATCGGGGCTTGCAGCAATTATCGGACTTGCCTGGATCGATGTGATCAACGCAGCCGTGTGGCTACTTGTCGTTCTCGTACTCGAAATCGACGTACGCCTGCAGGAACACAATCGCTATGAGGGCTTGGCGCTGCACATCAGCACAGCAATGAAGATCGCCCTCTATGGAACCTTGCTGTACGCGGCAATCTACTGGGGAATAAAGGGAGACTTCGTGGACTTCTGGGACGCGTTCCTGTGGCTGGTGGCGTTCGTCTTCATCGAACTCAATGTCTTTGAATGGCGCCAGGAGTCGCACGAAGAACTGGCTGCGACAAGCGAGAACTAGTTCAGGGCACAGCCTCCAGAATCGCATCCTCTGCGGCACGTTCAACGAGCGCCGCATCCTGCACTCTGAGATTCGTCATTGCGAGAGAAGTATCGAGTGCCATCAGAAAAGGGTGCCAGCGATCCCCCTCACCACGACGATAGTAGCCGGATACCTCCCAGCCACTATCCGCACGATATACGTAGGACTTGCCGATTTTACGATTCGGTGCCAGCGGATCGACTAAATCGATCTCAACGGGTGCCATCGCCTTCTGAATGTGCTCTCGGGCAGCCACAACCACGGATTCTTCAAGTTGACGCTCGGCGCGTGGCGCCGGGTCGGTAATCCATCTGTAGGCCAGGAAGGCTACCAACAGGCCAACGCCGATACCAAAAACCAAACGGGCTATACGATGGTTCATTGTTCTAGTCTATGCCTATTATTTTGTGGGTCTGCAAACTCAATTTCCATTGCGGGTTTGCAAGACAATATTCGATCGCCCTGCGCGTGTTTTCCTCCAGGTTGTCGTCATGCAGAGGCTGGAGGAAAAAATTCTCAAAGGCCAAGCTCGAGAAACATTCGGGTTGTGCGTCCTGCTCCTCCTGCGGGTAAACCAGTTTCAATTCATGTCCCGTACGCTGTTCAACAGACGCACTGCCTTTTGGACTGACACACAACCAGTCGATGCCTGGCGGAGCCGCAATCGTGCCGTTACTCTCGACGCCGATCTCAAACCCGGCGCCATGCAGTGCTGCGACAGCCACCGTATCCAGCTGCAATAGCGGTTCACCCCCCGTACAGACCACGAAAGGGTTGCTGGTCGACGTGACTCCTGGCCATCTCGCGGTGACTGCAGCAGCAAGTTCATCAGCCGTCTCGAACTTGCCGCCACCCGGCCCGTCTGTGCCAACGAATTCCGTGTCACAAAACCGGCAGATTGCGTTCGCGCGATGTGGTTCTCGTCCGGACCAAAGATTGCACCCCGAAAATCTGAGAAATACGGCGGGCCTGCCCGTCTGGGCGCCCTCGCCCTGCAAGGTGTAATAGATTTCCTTCACCGAGTAGGTCATGTGTCTGCAAGCAGGGGGTCGTCGATTCCGGCCTCGGCAAACCCTTTCGCTCGCAGTTTGCAGGCCGGGCACTCACCGCAGGGCGGTCTCACACCGTTGTAACAGGTGTGTGTCAACACCATTGCGTCGAGCGCGCCCAGATCGCGCGCGAGCTCAACGGTTTCTCTCTTCGACAGATGCATCAACGGTGTGTGAATCTCGACATTGCTCTCCATTCCGAGCCGGACCGATTCCTGCACTGCCTGGATGGTTGCTTCCCGACAATCCGGGTAGCCACTGTAATCGGTCTGCGCTACACCCGTGACCAGATGGCCTATTTTTTGTTGATAAGCATGCGCGGCGGCGTAGGTCAGGAAAATCAGGTTGCGACCGGGCACGAATGTGTTCGGCAAACCTGTTTCTGCATCAAGGTCATCGCGAACATCAACAGAGAGGTCGGTCAGCGCATCGCCGCCCAGCGCAGCAAATGTATCGATCGGCAAGCAAACGTTCGGCACACCGGCAGCGGCAGCAATTGCCGCTGCGCATTCCAGCTCCAACGAATGTCGTTGCCTGTAATCGAAAGAAATCGTCGACACATTCTCGCGACCGAATCGATCAATCGCCCAGTAGAGACAGGTCGTCGAGTCCTGCCCGCCCGACAACAACACGAGCGCTTTTTCCTGCTGTGTGCTCATTCTTCGCTGGACTTCCTTTCCTGCAGCGCGCGCTCGAAGTCGTTCCAGTCCGGCCCGGTGTGCGTAACAAGATATTCTCGCGTGAGGTTTTCTGACACGCGCCAAAGTTCATCAGCCATTGCGGTATCGTGCATGTGCGTGTCGCCGAGTACGGTAACCGCGTTGCAATCTTCGAAGTATTTTCCGCTGGTCGAACCGAGTAACGGACTGGTGGCAACAAAACAGCTCGTCGCCGCGCCTTGCTCAATCGACCTACCGGCGCCCAGCGCCGTAATGGCCGCGAAACCGAACTGCTCGAAGCGACTCAAATGGCGATCAATCTCGGTATTGATAACCCCCGGATGCAGGGCGTTTGCCGTCATG
>Ga0070723_10000289_pt1 | contig 13307 bp, 10 predicted proteins | sample tdAd002_FD_67277 | JGI IMG/M metagenome (GOLD analysis project Ga0070723, IMG submission 67277) | Marine sediment microbial communities from the Atlantic coast under amendment with organic carbon and nitrate - tdAd00.2 | ecosystem: Environmental > Aquatic > Marine > Coastal > Sediment | place...
CTGCCCGAGGGTAAACTAAAGTATGACGAGTTCTTTGGCGAGTCCGAGGTGTATTTCGAGGACGTTTTCGCCACGTTGCCGCTTGCACGGGCCACACCCGAAGCGATGGACCTGGAGCTCGAGGTCAGCTTTCAGGGTTGCGCTGAAGGCGGACTCTGTTATCCGCCAACGACGCGCGTTGTCAGCACATCATTACCCGCAGCAACAGCGATCACAGATCTTTCGGCACTACCGCAACGCGATGAGCCGGTTTCTGAACAGGGCAAGCTCGCCAGGACGATTGTCGAAGGAAATATCTGGGCCGTCATAGGAACGTTTTTCGGACTTGGGCTGCTGCTCGCATTCACTCCGTGCGTACTGCCCATGGTGCCCATCCTGACGGCGATCATTGCGGGCGAAGGCGACGACACCAGCCCGACGCGCGGTTTCATCCTGGCATTGAGCTATGTGATGGGTATGGCCATCGTCTATACAGGTGCGGGAATCGTCGCGGTCGCCGCCGGTGCTCAGGTGCAGGCAGCGTTCAACCAACCCTGGGTCCTGACCGTTTTCGCCGGGCTGTTCGTCTTGCTGGCATTCGCCATGTTTGGCGGTTACGACCTGCAAATGCCGAGCGGCATCCAGAGCAAACTCGCCGGCATTAGCAATAACCAGAAAAGCGGCACGGTCGTCGGTGCATTCATTATGGGTGCGTTGTCGTCTCTCATTGTCACAGCCTGCGTTGCACCGGCATTGGTCGCGGCGCTGGCCGTCATGGCGCAAACCGGCGATTACATCCGTGGTGGCATTGCCTTGTTTGCGATGAGTCTGGGCATGGGTGCACCGCTACTCGCGGTCGGCGCCGCTCAAGGCCAGTTCCTGCCAAAGGCAGGACCCTGGATGGTCGCGGTGAAGAGTGCCTTCGGTTTCATGATGCTGGGTCTCGCGATCTGGATGTTGTCGCGAATCCTTCCAGGCAGCGTGACACTCGCTCTCTGGGCCGTGCTCGTGTTCATGGCCGGCGTATTCATGGGTGGTCTTACGAGCTTGACTTCCGAATCCAGCGCCGTGCAAAAACTCGGCAAGGGCTTCGGCTTCCTGGCCATCCTGTATGGATTGCTATTGTTCCTCGGTTCGCTGACAGGCGGCAGTAATCCATTGAAGCCGCTTGCAACGGTTAGCTTCGGTGGTGGCGTCACGGTTGCCGAACAACAGCACCTCGAGTTTCAGCGCATTAAAACCGTTGATGATCTCGACCGCGAAATCGCCGCAGCGGCGGCCAGCGGTAAGACAGCGATGCTCGATTTCTACGCGGACTGGTGTGTCTCCTGCATCGAGATGGAGGAGTACACCTTCACTGATGCGGGCGTACAGGCCGCGCTCGGAAATACTGTTCTGCTGCAAGCCGACGTTACGGCAAATGACGAGGCCGATCAGGCTTTGCTGCAGCGCTTCGGGGTTTTCGGACCGCCGACAATCATTTTCTTTGGCACGGATGGCCAACAACGCCACGGCTATGAGGTCGTGGGTTATATGAAGGCAAAGGAATTTACTGATCACCTGACTCAGGCATTTAGCCTGTAGGAGCCCGCCGTACTGAGAGAACGCCAAACCAACCGAATGGTTAAGCAGTTTCGATCGGACCGGGCGATAACTGGTCGCCCGCATGGCGGGCTCCAAAGATAGAGCGAGCAAACCGTGCACAGATCATTCCTCATATTCGCCGTGGCGTTTATTGCGCTCATGGCAGGCGTACTTTTTTATGCGGCCAGGATTCCGGTAGAGACTGCCGCTCCCGTGACGGCTGCCGAACCTGAGGAGGACAGCGGCGACGCGCCTGTTTACCCGTCATTTGCACTCATGGACATTGATGGTGCAGAGCGTGAATTCGCCGAGTGGCACGGCAAGCATCGCTTGCTGAACTTCTGGGCTACCTGGTGTGCGCCGTGCCGTCGTGAAATCCCGTTGCTCAAAGCGTTCCAGGATGAGCATGGAGAGGCTGGGTTTCAGATCATTGGCATTGCCGTCGATTTTCCTGACCAGGTAGCAGCCTATGCCGAGGAAGCCGAGTTCAATTACCCGATTCTCGTCGGCCAGCAGGACGCTATGGCGGTTGCTGAAACATCGGGCATCGAATTTATCGGTATGCCGTTTACGATGATCGTCGCAGCCGACGGAGAGTTTCTCAGCGCTTACATCGGTGAACTACACGAGCAGCATCTCGACGACATCGTAAAAATACTCGCGAGACTCGACAACGGTGAGATCGACAATGATACGGCGAGTAAAGCGCTCGACTTCCTGTAGAGGAATTAGGAGGGGCCAGAGTACTTTTTTCAAAAAATACTCTGGCCCCTTTGATCAGCCCGGTCGGCCATCGATTCGCGGCTGCGTCAGGATTGCCCAATAGCGGTACAGGAACGCTGCAAACGCCAGCGACCACAAAACGCCCGATCCGATCATGGCCTCCCGGTAAAAACCGGGTGCGACGAAACTAAAAAACACGCGCATGATCGCGGCCAGTTGCAATAGAACAAATGCACTGATTTCCGCAGTCCCCGCGACAAGCGGTCGCCCGGTGTGTCCCAGGGCACTACGCGTCATCATTGCCATCATCAACGACGCGATCGCCCCGACAGTCAATGCATGGAAAGACGCGCTGACAGGCGCAATCTCTAACCAGGACATGGCCCGCAGTGCCAGACTTATGGGCAGCCAGACATAGGCCGCTGGCAACATCCACAACAGCGGATTGCCCCGGGCACGCAGCGGTTGCCAGAGCAGTAAACGAATGCCTTGCCATACGGCTGCCGTTATCAGAACAAGCAGCCACACTGCGGTCGCGATCGGCACCCACAGATTCAGAATGCCGAGAACGAGAATGGCGATCAGCGAGCCGACAGCTATGATCTCGACGGCGAAAATATGACGTGGCCTGGCTTGCTCAATCGCATTGCCGATGAAAGCCGGAATAACCCGGCCACCGACAATCGCTATCAGAATCGCGATCACATCCAACGCCGCGGTTGTCGCGACTCGCGTGATCCCAATTGGCAGGATGCTCATGCTGGCAAGGTGATAGCAGACATTAGCCAGAGTGAGGATCGTAAGCACTGCAAGAATTTTGTAGTTCCTCACATTCCTGCTTCGCCATATTGGAATCGCGACCGCGACGCCGAGCGCCGGCAGGAAAAGAACATCGAGCAGCGCAGCAGCGTTCGCCGGACCAGTCAGCATGAGCACGCGCGCAAGCAACCACAATACGACCAGGCCGCCGAGCGGCGCACCGGTTGGCGTCGGCAGTCCGGTCCAGTTTCGAACTGCGGTTAACAGGAATCCGGCCATTACGGCTGGCGCGAAACCGAAAATCATCTCGTGGCTGTGCCACGCAACACCGCGCAAGTACCCGCCGAACTGCATCCCGCCAAACAAGAACGCGATCCAGACCGGCACCGCAATGACTGCAAACACAGCAGCCAGGAGATAGAAGGGTCGAAAGCCCAGCGCAAGTAACGGCATGTTGGCGAAAGTCCCGGATTTATCGTTCAAACTGAAAGCCTCACTCGGCCTTATACACGATTCCTGAACAAAAGTTGCGCGAAAGTCTTCAAAAAGGGTTAGAATTTCCGCCATCTTCGGGAAAGTGGTCGACTCTGACAGCAAATGTCTGACTTCTTACTGCTCAATGGTCCCAATCTGAATCTGCTTGGCTCACGTGAGCCCGACGTTTACGGTGCGACTCGTCTCGATGACATCGAGGCCAATTGCATTGACGTCGCCAAGGAACTCGGCCACTCGCTGGATTGCTTCCAAAGCAACGCAGAACACGAACTGATCGACCGGGTGCAGCGGGCGTCAAAGGATGGCGTCGATTTCATTATTTTTAACCCCGGCGCGTTTACGCATACAAGCATCGCCATTCGCGATGCCTTTCTAGCTGTGGCCATCCCGTTTATCGAGATACATTTAAGTAACACGTTCGCACGAGAGGAATTTCGCCATAACAGCTACTTCAGTGATATCGCTGAGAGCTGCCTGTTTGGGTTTGGTGCTTACGGCTACGAGTTGGCGCTCTATGCGGCCAGCCAGTATGTCGCAGATACCGAGGAAAAGTGATGGATATAAGAAAAGTAAAAAAACTGATTGAACTGCTCGACGAGTCCGGCATTGCCGAGATCGAAATCACCGAGGGAGAAGAGTCGGTGAGGATCAGCCGCTACTCACAGAACGCACCGGTCATTGCTGCTGCACCAGCTCCAGTTGCTGTCGCTGCAGCAGCTGCCCCTGCTTTTGCACCCGCGGCTGCGGTTGCGGCGGCAGAGCCCGAAGATGATGGCTATCTCGTTCCGGCGCCGATGGTGGGGACGTTTTACGCAGCATCATCACCAGGTGCGGCACCGTACGTGCAGGTGGGTGACCGCGTCAACGAAGGCGACACCTTGTGCATCATCGAAGCGATGAAGATGATGAACCAGATCGAAGCCGATGTTTCCGGCGTCGTCAAATCGATACGCGTGCAAAATGGCGAGCCTGTCGAATATGGGCAGACGTTGATCGTCATCGATCAACGGCAATCCGACTAAGCGGGCGACTACAACATGCTCGACAAAATCGTAATAGCCAATCGCGGCGAGATCGCCCTGCGTATTCAGCGAGCGTGCCGCGAGATGGGAATCAAGACCGTAGCCGTACATTCGACCGCGGACAACAATCTTAAACATGTCTTGCTTGCCGACGAAACTGTGTGCATTGGTCCCCCGCCTTCCACGGAAAGCTATCTCAACATGCCGGCGATCATCAGTGCCGCTGAGGTGACTGACGCAGTTGCGGTACACCCGGGCTATGGCTTTCTCTCGGAGAATGCTGACTTCGCCGAACGCGTGGATTCGAGTGGATTCACATTTATCGGCCCGCCGGCAAGTGCGATTCGCTTAATGGGAGACAAGGTCTCCGCTATTCAGGCGATGAAAGCGGCCGGAGTCCCCTGTGTACCGGGTTCGGACGGGCCGCTGGGCGATGATACCGATGAAAATCTCAAGATGGCGCGTGATATCGGCTATCCGATAATCATTAAAGCCTCCGGCGGCGGCGGCGGCCGCGGCATGCGTGTCGTCCACGCCGAAGCATCGCTGATCGCAGCCATCACGGTGACCAAAGCCGAGGCTCGGGCAGCTTTCAGCAACGATGTCGTGTACATGGAGAAATTTCTCGAGTATCCACGTCATGTTGAATTTCAGGTCATTGCCGACGCGCATGGTAATGCGGTGCATCTCGCCGAACGTGACTGTTCGATGCAACGGCGACACCAAAAGGTCATCGAAGAGGCACCTGCGCCTGGCATTACCGAAGAGCAAAGAAATCGTATCGGCGAGCGCTGCGTCAAAGCGTGCCAGGAAATCGGCTACCGCAGCTGCGGCACTTTCGAGTTCCTCTACCAGGATGACGAATTCTACTTTATCGAGATGAACACGCGTCTGCAGGTCGAACATCCAGTGACCGAGATGATCACCGGCATTGACATTGTTCGCGAGCAACTGCGGGTTGCGGCCGGAGAGCCCCTGAGTTTTACACAGGATGATATCCAGATTCAGGGGCACGCGATCGAATGCCGTATCAACGCGGAAGACCCGAAGACTTTCATGCCCTCGCCTGGTCTGATCAACCTGTACCACGCACCAGGCGGTCCGGGCATTCGCGTCGACAGTCACATTTACAGCGGCTACCCGGTACCGCCGTTCTATGACTCGATGATCGGCAAGTTGATCGCCCATGGCAGCGATCGCAACGCCGCAATAGCGCGTATGAAAAATGCACTGGCCGAGATCGTTATCGAAGGCATCAGGACGAACGTGCCCCTGCATCAGGAAATCTTCCAACACGCGGCCTTCCAGCAAGGTGGCACCGACATTCATTACCTGGAGAAACGTCTCGGTCTAGTGTGATCGGGAACACACCCAATTAGCGATGGATTGGCGACAATTTGTCATGGATCTTGAAAAACTGAATCCGGACAGAGTGGAAGAAGTCTTCGCGCGTCACGGTGCTCAGTCGATTACGTTTTCCGACGCAGCCGACGAACCCGTCCTCGAGCCAGCCCCGGGCATGACTCCGATGTGGCATGACACACGCATTACTGGTCTTTTCTCGCCCAAAGCAGACTTTTCTCTGCTGCAGGAGGACCTCAAAGCGTCCCTGGATATTGACACGTTGCCATCACACGACGTCGCCGAACTCGAAGACCGCGCGTGGGAACGCGAGTGGCTGAAAGACTTTGGCCCGATGCGCTTCGGCGAGCGTCTGTGGATACTCCCGGGTGACTCCGCGGTCGATGACGATAATGCCGTTGTTGTACGACTCGACCCGGGCCTCGCATTCGGTACCGGGACACACGCGACTACGGCGCTTTGTCTCGAATGGCTCGACAGTCTGCCGCTGGAGGCAGTGACGATTCTCGATTACGGCTGTGGTTCCGGCGTTTTGGCAATTGCGGCACTCAAACTCGGCTGCGCGAATGCGCTTGCTATGGACATCGATCCACAGGCTGTGACCGCAACGCGGTCGAATGCGACTATAAATGCAGTCGAAAAACACCTGCTTGTGACGGCAAGTCCCGATGATGTAAGAGGCCAGTTTGATGTTGTCGTTGCGAACATACTGGCCGGCCCTCTGATAGAACTGGCCGAGCCTATCGTCAGCCATGTCAAAAGCGGTTGTTTGCTGGCCCTATCCGGCATACTCTCCGAGCAGGTTGAAGAAGTGCTCGGTGCTTACAAGCCCTGGATCGTGTTCGATGAACCGGTCACAAAGGAACAGGGCGGGCAAATGTGGGCACGATTGACCGGTCGAAGGATCGAGGGCTGAGCGATGTACACCCAGTGCCCTGAATGTGGCGTAGCTTTTCGCGTAACGGCGGAAGTCTTAAAACAGGCAGCGGGCAAGGTTCGCTGTGGGGGCTGTGGCGTCGCGTTTAATGCACTCAATCATTTATCGGAGCAAAAGCCGGCGGCACCGGTCCAGTCCGAACCCCCGCCTGATCCGCATGTTCCCGAACTCAAACCCGAGGAGCCTGGGGAACTCGAGGCCGACACGCCGCCGCAATCGATTTCTGCAGAACAGAGTGCAGCGCTTTTAAAGACACTTGATCAACTCGCCGGGTCAGACATTCGCATCGAAGATACCGGCGTTGAATGGCGCGTCCTCGACGACGACGACGAAGTCGAGACAAGCGACGAAGTCGAGACGAGCGATGACACACCCGATCAGCAGGACCTGATCGCGGATACAGGCTCGCTCAGATTTATTGTTGAAGGCGAAGAAGATATTTCCGTCGACGAGCCGTCCGAAGTCGTTGCAGAGATGCGCTTTGATGACAACACTCCATTGCCTGACGATTTCGATTTCGCCGGCGAGCCCGCAACACGACCTGAGCCCCGTATCGAGGCGCCTGCACCGGAACCAGAGTCAGAACCAGAGGACGCTCAGGCCGATCTGGCGCTGGGTGATCCGGAAGAATGGGAAGACCTTCTCGGCGACCTGGATGAGCCGGTAGTGGCAGAAATCGAGGAAGAACCGGAGCCCGAGCCCGTCGAAGCACCTGATGAGGCCCAGGAAGATCTCGTCATGTTGGCCGATACGCAGGCCGAGGATTCCGCAGACCAACCGCTCGATATGGATACGCAGTTCGCGATCCAGGCCGAAGCAATGGGCATCGATCTCAGCGGCATACACGAGACTGTCCAGGACGAAGTGGAACTCGAGACAGGGGAAGAGCCTGAGATCGACGACGAGCCTGAGACCTCGATTGACGAGGACCTGATCGCCGCGGCGTTCGAAGTCGAAGCCGCGGCACACGCACAGGAAATGGCAACGAGTGCTGCAGGGCCTCTTGACGAGGACGAAGAGGAAGAGCTCCAGGGAGCTGAGTCGGAGCTCGAAGAAGAGGAAGAGGCTGAGGCAGAACTCCAAGAGGAAGAAATGGAACTTTTGCTTGACGTCGACCTCGAGGAGGAAAACGAAGTCGAGACCGAGGACGACGTCGAAGACATCGCCCTGGTGTTCGATGACAAGGTTGAAGAGGTTATCGAGACGATCGCGGCGTCGCTGGATGATGACGACGAGCCTGAAGCAATGGATAAGGTCGCGGACGATTCAAGCGACGAGCAACTGATTGCGGAGATGAGTGAAGAAGAGAAGACGATCAACATGATGATCGATCAGGAACTCTTCAATGTAGCCGTGGAGGATGAGGATGGATTTGCCTCGACAATCGTTCAGATACAGCCCGATAAAAAAGTAGAAAGGGAACTCGACGACAACAAGAAAGAAGAAAAAGAAGATAGGCCACCATTGGTTGAAACAATTATCATGGAGGGCGAATTTATACGCGGCGACCTGGACAAGGAAAGACTGGCCGCCGACAAATCTGTGGAGACTCGAAACCTGGACGACCCGGGTGTCTCTATTCCGCTAAAAAAGACCATGTATGGCGCCATCCGCCATACCACCCCGCCTGGCGCCGCAATGATCGGCGCTGCTGTCGCCCTTGTCCTGTTGCTGATCCTGCAGGCAATGCACCAGTCACGCGAGGCACTGGCGACTGTTCCGGCATTCAATTCAGCTGTTGGACCGATTTACCGAATGCTTGGCCAGCCGTTGACACCAACCTGGGATGTATCAGGCTGGCGAATCGAGGCGACCAAGGGCAGCACCGAAATCGTCGGCCTGTCTGACGATGCAGCAGACTCGGAAGCACCGGTGCAAACCGACGAAATACTGACAATCTACTCCCGGATCGGTAACAGGTCCGAAAAGGCCTTGCCCTACCCCCTCGTACATGTGTCTCTCACCGACCGCTTCGAGGAAATCATTGGTAGCCGCGTGCTTGAGCCCGCCGAATATCTGGCAGAAAACGCCGACCCCAGAAAACCGGTTGCACCTGGCAACACATTCAATGCAGTGATATCAATCGAGACGGCGGCCGACGTTGCAACCGGGTTTCGGCTGGACGTCTGTTATCGGCTCGCAAATGGGCAGCTGCGCTGCGCGATCGAAGACTTTAAATAATGAATCGCCCGCATGGCGGGCTCCTACAAAGCCTCCCCTGTAGGAGCCCGCCATGCGGGCGACAATCGCGTAAAATACGCAGATGAAGATCGGTCCCTATACGCTTTCCAGTCCGTTCGTGCTCGCGCCAATGGCGGGCGTCACCGATGCACCATTTCGACGCCTGTGCCGCCGTTTTGGCGCTGGCATGACGACCTCGGAGATGACGACGGCCGACATCAGCCTGTGGCAGACTCCGAAGTCGCGACGCCGCCTCGATCTGGATCTCGACACCGAGCCTGTCGCCGTGCAAATCGCCGGATCGGAACCCGAACAGCTCGCGATCGCCGCCAGAGCCTGCGTTGAGCGCGGCGCCCAAATCATCGACATCAACATGGGCTGCCCTGCAAAGAAGGTTTGTAAGAGACTGGCCGGGTCGGCACTTCTGCAAGACGAGACGCTCGTCGAACGCATCCTCACGGCCGTGGTAGCCGCGGTTGACGTCCCGGTCACGCTAAAAATCCGTACCGGGTGGGATCCAGAGCACAGAAATGGTGAGACCATCGCGAGAATTGCCGAACAAAGTGGCATTCAAGCTTTGGCCGTACATGGTCGAACTCGCGCATGCCGTTACCGGGGACACGCTGAATTCGAAACGATTGCGCGGATCAAAGACGCAATCTCAATTCCTGTTATAGCGAACGGAGACATCACTACTCCGGAGAAGTCGCTTGAGGTTCTTCGCCTAACTAATGCTGATGGCTTGATGATCGGTCGCGGCGCACAAGGCCGACCGTGGATTTTTCAGGAACTTACACAAGCCGTGCAAAATGACTCAGTAATTACCACGCTAGCAAAAAAAGATTTGCGTGATATTATGCTCGGCCACCTGCAAGACTTGCATCGGTTCTACGGCGAACCAGGCGGTGTTCGGGTGGCACGGAAGCATCTGACCTGGTATTGCCAACATCTCGTCAACGCCGACGAATTTCGCTACCGGGTCGTGCGTGTTGAAAGTGCAAGTGAACAAGTCGACTTGACGCAGGAATACTTTGACCGGGAAGGGGCAGGTATTTCACAAGCAGCGTAGTCGCAACAGGATTTGACCAACGTGGCCCAAGATAATAATAAGAACTCCGCACTCCAAGCCTCCAAAAAGAGCAAGCCACTCCACAAGCACACCGAAGACGCACTTAACCAGTATTTTGCAAACCTCAACGGCGACCGGCCGGGCGATCTGTACGATCTCGTGATGGGTGAGGTGGAGCGGCCCTTGTTCAAAGCCGTTTTGGATTACACCGACGGCAATCAGAGCCAGGCCGCAGGCATTCTCGGCATTAATCGCGGCACACTGCGCAAGAAGCTCAGGACTTACGCCCTGATCCGCAGATAATTCCCTTACTTTCAGCGACTTAATTCAGGTGTATAGATGTTGACTGTGCGACGAGCGCTTATCAGCGTTTCCGATAAGCGTGGGCTGATCCCCTTTGTAACAGGCCTGCGTGATCTTGGCGTAGAGATCTTATCAACCGGTGGCACCTGTCGGGCTCTTCGCGACGCCGATATCGATGTGATCGAGGTCTCCGAGAAAACCGGCTTCCCCGAGATCATGGATGGCCGCGTGAAAACACTGCACCCGACGATTCATGGCGGGTTGTTGGGTCGGCGCGGTACTGACGAAGGTGTTATGGAAGAGCATGGCATCGAACCGATCGACCTGCTTGCCGTCAACCTGTATCCGTTCGAGCAAACGATCGCCCGTAAAGACGCAACGATCGACGACGCCATCGAGAACATCGATATAGGTGGGCCTGCAATGATTCGGGCTGCTTCGAAGAATCACGACGGCGTGGCCGTGGTCGTGGACCCGGACGATTACGAAAGCGTGCTCGAGTCGCTGAAAAACAATGAGTTATCGCTTGAGTTACGTCGCCGCCTTGCAGCCAAAGCTTATGCACATACGGCCAGCTACGACACGGCAATTACCAGGTACCTCTCGAGTTCTTTGGGCGACGACCCGCTCGGCGAGCGCATTCTCTACTCGGGCAGCCTTGTCGAGAAAATGCGTTACGGCGAAAACCCGCACCAAAGCGCAGCGTTCTACATCGACCAACAAGCGCCAACGGGTTCGCTCGCGACGGCGGAGCAACTGCAGGGCAAGGCCTTGTCGTACAACAACATTGCAGACAGCGATGCAGCGCTTGAATGCGTCCGGCAGTTCGCGGCGCCGGCCTGCGTCATTGTCAAGCATGCGAACCCGTGCGGAGTAGCAGTAGCCGAGAACATTCTGGCAGCCTATGAAAAGGCCTTCAAAACAGATCCAACCTCGGCTTTTGGCGGCATCATTGCCTTCAACCAGCCGCTCGATGCGAGCACAGCAAAAGCAATCATCGATCGCCAGTTCGTCGAGGTCATCGTAGCCCCTGGCATCGATGACGATGCAGCAACTGTTCTGAGTGAAAAGAAGAACGTGCGCGTTTTGCGGACAGGTGACTGGGAAGCCTCAGGCGCGGGCTTCGACTTCAAGAAAGTATCGGGTGGCTTGCTGGTGCAAGGCAGTGACATGGGCAAGATTACCGCCGCCGACCTCAAAGTCGTTACCGAGAAGGCACCGACACCCGAGCAGATTGGAGACATGCTGTTTGCCTGGACTGTCGTCAAATACGTCAAATCGAACGCTATCATCTTCTGCAAAAACAACATGACGATTGGTGTCGGCGCAGGACAAATGAGCCGCGTGTACAGCACCCGGATCGCGGCCATCAAGGCTGCAGACGAGGAGCTTGAGGTCGCTGGGTCGGTGATGGCTTCCGATGCGTTCTTCCCGTTCCGCGATGGCATAGACGCAGCGGCCGAAACTGGCATTGCCGCGATCATTCAACCCGGCGGTTCAATGCGCGACGATGAGGTCATCGAGGCCGCTGACGAACACGGTCTGGCTATGGTCTTCACCGGCATGCGACACTTCCGACACTAAATCGGGCCTGAAGGCCCTCCTACAGCCTTGAGCAGAACTTGTAGGAGCGGCTTCAGCCGCGAACAAGGATTGAGATTTCACTATGAAAGTCCTGGTCATTGGCTCTGGCGGACGCGAACACGCACTGGCATGGAAATGCGCCCAATCCGCTGACGTCGAGGAAGTACTCGTCGCGCCAGGCAATGCGGGTTCCGCGCTCGAAGCAAAGGTCCGTAATGTCGCCGTGTCCTCGGACGACATTGAAGCCCTGGCCGACCTCGCCCAAGCCGAAGATGTCGGCCTGACCATCGTCGGGCCCGAGGCACCACTGGTTGCGGGAATAGTCGATCGTTTTAACGAACTCGATCTGCCTTGCTTCGGACCGACCGCCGCTGCCGCGCAACTTGAGGGCTCGAAGGCATTCACGAAAGACTTTCTCGCACGGCACGACATCCCGACAGCCGACTATCAGAACTTCACCGAGCTCGAACCCGCGCTGGCGTACATTCGTGATCGAGGCGCACCCATTGTGATCAAAGCTGATGGCCTTGCGGCCGGCAAAGGCGTGATCGTAGCGATGACGCTTGACGAGGCTGAAGCCGCTGCAACGGACATGATCTCAGGCGGCCGTTTCGGCGATGCCGGCGCACGCATCGTTGTTGAGGAATTTCTCGACGGCGAAGAAGCGAGCTTCATCGTCATAACGGATGGTACGGATATTCTGCCAATGGCAACGTCGCAAGATCACAAAGCGCGTGATGAGGGTGATGTCGGCCCAAACACGGGTGGAATGGGTGCTTATTCGCCCGCCCCGGTTGTTACACCCGACGTCGGACAAAAAATCATGGACCTCGTGATACGTCCAACGCTCGACGGCATGAAGAAAGACGGCAACGACTATCTCGGCTTTCTCTATGCTGGTTTGATGATAATGCCGGACGGCATGCCCAAGGTCATCGAGTTCAACTGCCGCATGGGCGACCCCGAGACACAGCCGATCATGATGAGGTTGCAGTCCGATCTCGCAGCAATCTGCAACGCGACGCTCGCCGGTACGCTCGTGGAACATCAGGTCAATTGGGATTCACGAGCATCACTTGGCGTCGTCCTCGCAGCGGGTGGCTATCCTGATAGCTATGCCAAGGGCAAGCCGATTTCGGGGCTCGTGGCCGCCAACAGCGACACACAAAAAGTGTTTCATGCCGGTACGACGACAACGAATGGCGACGTCGTGACCAGCGGCGGCCGCGTGTTGTGTGTTGTCGGGCTCGGCGACACAGTCGAACAGGCTGCGGCACAATCTTACGATGCGGTTGACAAGATCAACTGG
>Ga0070723_10000293_pt1 | contig 13213 bp, 10 predicted proteins | sample tdAd002_FD_67277 | JGI IMG/M metagenome (GOLD analysis project Ga0070723, IMG submission 67277) | Marine sediment microbial communities from the Atlantic coast under amendment with organic carbon and nitrate - tdAd00.2 | ecosystem: Environmental > Aquatic > Marine > Coastal > Sediment | place...
AAACTGTCGATAAATCAAAACGTTGGGCAAGTGGTACGGAATTTGCTACAAATTGATAGACAGAACACAATGAGTGCAGGGAAGGAGTGCGGCATCAATGGAATTGAGCGAGGCGATCACCAATAAACGGGCGTCGGACGATCGACGAATATTTGGCTGGCGGACCGTTCTCTTCGGTTTTATGCGTTCTCGTCGCCACGTCCTGCGCCGCGAAATCGATGCCGACGTTCTTTTCATCGATTGGCACCACCCGTGGTTATTCTTCCTTGCCGTCGGCACCATGTTGATGAGCTGCATGGATGCGTTCATGACTTTGCAACTCCTCAACAGGGGTATGGTCGAGGCAAATCCCGTCATGGCGGCGCTTCTCGGTCAGGGAACGACGACATTTGCCGTCAGCAAGATGCTCATGACCGGTACCAGCATTTTGATCCTCGTCTTTCTCGCGAAGGCACGATTTCTTAACCGATTTCGAACAGGCCTGATTTTGACTGCGTTCTTCAGCATTTATGCTTGTCTCGTTTGTTACGAATTCGTGTTCCTTATCAGGGACATGTGAGTCCTTTACCGTTCCCTATATGAGTAGCTTGGGCTAAACTAGCGCCCCTTTTTCGCTAGCCCACGGCCGGGTCGTGAAAGACCCGAGATACTCGCCTCCACATGAGTGATTCCCTGAAGGAACAGTACGCCTCGACGCCGCTATATGGTGGCAATGCCGCCGCGGTTGAAGCGATGTACGAGCAGTATTTGCAGGATGCTGCATCGGTACCGGCGGGCTGGCGTGACTATTTCGCCACGCTCGGCGCAGCGGATACCGAGACCGCACACTCGGAGATTCGCGAGGACCTGCTCAAAGGGGCACGGGATGGCGGGCGCCGCAAAGCGCGTATGCGCGCGCCAGGACCAGGCAAGCGCGTTTCGTCCGGGGAAAAACAGGCAGCTGTTTCGCGCTTGATCCAGGTTTACAGCTTGCGTGGTCACCAGATCGCCAATATCGACCCGCTGGGACTTATGGACAGACCGGTCCCCGGAGTGCTCAAGCTCGACTACCTCGGCCTGACCGAAGCAGACATGGAGTCAGAGTTTCATACCGGCGGACTGGCAGGCACCAGCAACGAACGCATGAAGTTGCGTGACATTCTCGCGCTGTTGAAGTCGATCTACTGCGGTGAGGTTGGCGCCGAGTTCGCCCATATTTCACGTGCACGTGAGCGTCTGTGGTTGCGCAAGCGGTTCGAACAGGGCGCGACAACGGAGACCTTATCCACTGAAGAACGCCTCTGGATTCTCGAACAACTGACCAGTGCCGAAGGGATCGAGCGTTACCTGCACACGCGTTATGTCGGCCAGAAACGGTTTTCACTCGAGGGCGGAGAGAGCCTGATTCCGATGCTCGATGACCTGATTCAGCAAGGCGGGGCATCCGGTATCAAGGAAATTGTGATTGGTATGGCCCATCGCGGTCGTATCAATGTTCTCGTCAACGTTCTCGGTAAATCTCCCGAAGAATTGTTCGAGGAATTTGAAGGCAACTACGATATTGACGAATTAAAGGGTTCGGGCGATGTGAAGTATCACAAGGGCTTTTCGGCGGATATGAAGACGCCGGGTGGCAATGTGCACATTGCATTGGCATTCAACCCGTCACATCTTGAGATTGTCAATCCGGTTGTTGAAGGTTCGGTGCGGGCCCGTCAGCAACGTCGTGGAGATAGTGAGCGGCAAGAGGTGCTCCCAGTGCTACTGCATGGTGATGCCGCATTTTCCGGTCAGGGAGTCGTGACGGAAACATTTCAATTGTCGCAGACCAACGGTTTTCGCACGGGCGGTACGGTGCATATCGTTATTAACAATCAGATCGGCTTTACGACGAGCAGGCCGTCTGATGCGCGCTCCACGGAGTATTGCAGTGACGTGGCGAAAATGATCGAGGCGCCAATTTTTCATGTTAATGGTGATGATCCTGAAGCGGTGTTGTTCGTGACACGACTCGCTCTCAAGTACCGTCAGAAATTCCGTAAAGATGTAGTTATAGATCTTGTTTGTTACCGTCGTCATGGCCATAACGAAGCCGATGAGCCAGCCGCCACGCAGCCGGTCATGTACGGCAAGGTTCGTGCTCAGGATACAACGCGCAAATTGTATGCGCAGACACTCATAGACAAACAGATCATCACCGAGTCGGGCGTGGAAAAACTGCAGAATGATTATCGCGATCGTCTCGATCGCGGAGAGCCCGTGCCAAAGTCATCGCTCGGACTGATTGGCGACGAGTACACGATTGACTGGAGTCCGTTTGCAAACGCGAACTGGGACGATACCGTTGATACGACGATCAGTCCGGCGACGGCAGCAAGACTAAGCAAAGCGATAACCGAATTACCGCCGGACATGAAATTACACGGTCGTGTGCAACGCATCATCGATGAACGAGTGCGTATGGCCGCGGGCGACGTTGACATGGATTGGGGTTTCGCCGAGACGATGGCGTATGCGGCATTGATCGAGGACGGATTCGATTGTCGACTGGTTGGCCAGGACAGCGGGCGCGGCACGTTCTTTCATCGCCATGCGGTTTTGCACAACCAGGTGAACAACCGTGAGTACACGCCGCTGCAGCACATCGTTGACCGTTCCGATGCATTTCGCGTGATCGACTCCCTGCTATCTGAAGAGGCGGTGCTCGGATTCGAATACGGCTACGCCACAACCGAACCCAATACACTCGTGATCTGGGAGGGACAGTTCGGTGATTTCGTCAATGGTGCGCAAGTCGTGATTGACCAGTTCATCAGTTCAGGCGACGCTAAATGGGGTCGTTTGTGCGGTATCACTTTGTTCCTGCCTCACGGCTACGAAGGTCAGGGGCCCGAGCACTCATCCGCGAGGCTTGAACGATTCCTGCAATTGTGCGCAGAGCATAATCTGCAGGTTTGCGTTCCATCGACGCCCGCACAGATGTTTCACATGCTCAGGCGACAAATGATTCGCGCCTACCGCAAGCCCTTAATCATCATGACGCCGAAGAGCCTCCTGCGACACAAGATGGCGGTGTCACCGCTGGCATCGTTGTCTGCCGGAGAATTCCAGCTCATCGTTCCCGAGGCGGAGAACATCGCGGTTGAAAAAACACGCAGGTTGGTATTTTGCAGCGGCAAGGTCTATTACGATCTGCTTGAATCCCGGCAGGTTCACGGGATCAGCGATATTGCACTGATTCGGATCGAACAGCTGTATCCGTTTCCGATTTCTGAGTACGCCGACGTCTTGCAGCAGTATAAACACGTTGATGACATCGTCTGGTGTCAGGAGGAACCGCAGAACCAGGGAGCGTGGTACCAGATTCGACATCGGCTTCAAGAACCACTTAAAGACCATCAGCAACTCTATTATGCTGGTCGTCCGGGTGCGGCCGCACCAGCATCCGGAATATTCAAGATTCACTTGCAACAGCAGCAAGCACTGGTTGAAGCTGCACTTGATATTGAGGTCAAGGCGAGTAAATCGACCAAACCCAGGAAGACCAAACGGAAACCTAGATGAGTATTGAGATCAAAGTGCCGCCCTTGCCGGAATCGGTCAGTGATGCAACGATAGTTGCATGGCACAAGAAAGTTGGCGAGTCCGTGTCACGCGACGAAAACCTGGTTGACCTGGAGACCGATAAAGTCGTACTTGAAGTGCCGGCCCCATCGTCAGGTGTATTGCGCGAACTCAAGGCTCAGGACGGAGCAATCGTAACGGCCGGTGAGGTCCTCGCGATTCTCGAGGAAGGTGCTGCGGCTGCGACCGAAGAAGCGACACCAGCGGCGAAAGCCGAGGCTGATTCTCCGGCGCCCAAAGTCATTAACGAACGCAAGTCCGCCAAGACAAGCCCTGCCGTGCGTCGTCTTCTAGATGAACACGATCTCGATGAGACAATGGTGATCGGTACCGGCAAGAATGGTCGCATAACAAAGGCCGACGTTCTTTCGTTTCTGAAATCAGACGACAGCAGTAACGTAAACCCAGGGGATCCGGCGCCTGCGATCGTCGATGAAGGTGAGTCGCTTGGCCTCGAGCGGAGCGAGCAACGTGTCCCGATGACGCGATTGCGCGCGCGCATCGCGGAACGCCTTGTCGATGCACAGCAATCGGCCGCCATGCTCACGACGTTCAATGAAGTAGACCTCACAAAAGTTATGTCGTTGCGCAGCCGCTATCGGGATTCATTCGAAAAAGAACACGGTGTTCGCCTCGGGTACATGTCGTTTTTCGCGAAAGCCACTGCCGAAGCACTGAAGAAATTTCCTGTCGTCAATGCATCGGTCGAAGGCACTGATATTATCTACCACAATTATTATGACATTGGCATCGCGGTGTCGACCGAACGCGGACTGATGGTGCCGGTTATTCGTGATGTGGATCAGATGAGTTTTGCCGAATTTGAGCGACAACTTGGCGATATCGCGTTAAGGGCTCAGGCGGGAACGATCTCCATGGAAGATCTAACCGGCGGAACATTCACGATCACCAATGGCGGTATTTTCGGCTCAATGATGTCGACGCCTATTTTGAACCAGCCACAAAGCGCTATATTGGGTATGCACGCAATTCAAAAACGGCCAATGGTCGTCGATGACGAGATCGTTGTGCGTCCGATGATGTATCTCGCTTTGACGTATGATCATCGCATCGTAGACGGCAAGGATTCAGTGCAATTCCTGGTGGCGATCAAGGAAGTGCTCGAGGACCCGGGCCGCCTGTTATTGCAAATCTAGAGAATTTTATGAGCAAGAATTACGACGTTGTCGTTATCGGGGCAGGTCCCGCCGGTTATATTGCGGCGATCAGGGCAGCACAGCACGGTTTAAGCGTTGCGTGTATCGATGAATGGAAAAACAAGGATGGCAAGAACGCGTTCGGGGGTACTTGCCTGAATGCCGGGTGTATTCCGTCGAAAGCACTGCTTGAGTCGTCTGAGTTACTGCACCGTGCACAGCACGAATTCAAAAAGCACGGCATCACAACTGGCGATGTCGGCATGGATGTGGCTGCGATGCAAAAGCGCCGTGCCGGCATTGTGCGACAATTGACCGGTGGAATCGCTGGGCTGTTCAAGGCTAACAAAATCGATGGTCTGGTTGGTCACGGCAAGCTTCTCGCGGGTAAAAAAGTCGAATTTACGCCTGTCGATGGTGATGCCGAAATTATTGACGCGGAGAATGTGATTCTGGCTTCAGGATCCGCGCCGATAGAACTCAGCGTGGCGCCGTTCGATGGCGAAAGAATTGTCGATTCCTGGGGTGCCCTCGAGTTTGACGCAGTGCCCGAGACCCTTGGCGTTATTGGTGCCGGTGTGATCGGCCTCGAGCTTGGCAGCGTCTGGGCCAGGCTGGGTTCGAAAGTCACGATGATCGAAGCGATGGATGATTTCCTGTTCATGGCGGATCGTGACGTTGCAAACGTTGCGGCAAAAGATTTCAAAAAACAGGGCCTCGACGTCAAGCTTGGCGCGAAGATGACAGGAGCCAAAGCTGGCGAAAAAGGCGTAACCGTTGAGTACGAAGGCAAAGACGGAGCGGAGTCGGTCGATGTCGACAAACTTATCGTCGCTGTTGGTCGCCGTCCATTCACAGATGGTTTATTGGCGGACGACTCTGGTATTCAACTCGACGAACGCGGTTTCATAGTCGTCGATGACGAGTGCAGGACAAGGGTCAAAGGTGTGTTTGCGATTGGCGACAGCGTGCGTGGGCCTATGCTCGCTCACAAGGCGTCGGAAGAAGGCGTCATGGCGGCCGACCTGATTGCGGGTGATCTGGCCGAGGTCAACTACAAGGTCATTCCATCTGTAATCTACACCGCTCCCGAAATCGCCTGGGTCGGACAGACAGAGGAAGAGGTTAAGTCCAGCGGCCGGCCTTACAAAACGGGCTCGTTCCCGTTCGCGGCGAACGGTCGGGCCAAAGCCCTGGAACAGACGAGCGGCATGGTCAAGGTCATCGCTGCGTCAGATGACGACGAGATACTCGGTATCCATATTGTTGGACCAATGGCCGGCGAGCTTATTGCAGAAGGCGTGCTTGCGATGGAATTCTCGGCCAGCACTGAAGATTTGCAACGTACGATTCACGCGCATCCGTCACTTGCTGAAGCTGTGCACGAAGCAGCGCTAGCCGCCGATAATCGCGCTCTGAATTACACGAATCGATAAGGACAGATACTGGCCGCGTACACATTCGGCCTTCGTCCGTTATTCCGGGTGCGAATGTCCCGCAGCAGACGACGCGAACAGTTTTGGCATCGGATTGAATCGTGATAACAGTCCAGGTTCCATCGTTCGTAACAGTTGTTGATCGAGCCAGTCGATAATCAGATCCATCTGCTCTATCTCATGTCTCACTTTGTGGTACGGCATTTCATAAAGTCCCACGCCGAGTTCGGCGGCGTGCGCGAAATTCTGGCTGTCTCGCAAAACCGCAATGGTTGGAGTCTCGAAGTTCGCCAGGATTCGCAAGAGCAATGTGAGGCTCTTGGTGTTTTTACGCGTACGGTTCGCGATAACGGCGATCGGAAGGTTGAACTCGGTGAGGAGCAAGAGCTCGGCAATGAAATTGCTTGTAACGTGGATATCGAACGCCGACGGCAGGATAGGGACCAGAATGCAGTCGGCATGAAAAGTCAGCTCAGAAATCTCGCGACGGTCGAGTGCGGCAGGTGTATCGATTATTATCGCCCCGGCATCCTGCGGCGTGCGAAACGGCCAGGACAGCCTGCCGCGCGTTGCTAACGTTGTGTTGGCGATGCCATTTATTTTGCCGCTTTTCCGAGGACGCCTCTCCAGCCAGCGAGTCGTGTAGCCATTGGGGTCGGTATCGATCAGCGTTGGTGGAGGTCCGCGAAGCGCAAAGTAGCTCGCCAGGTTGGTTGCCAGTGTGGTCTTACCGCAACCGCCCTTTGGATTTAGTATGACGATCTTGTTCAGGTCGTCTCGATATGATGTAGCGATCATCTTCCCGTTGGAGCGTGCCCTTCTTTTGTGGCGACGTTCTAATTGTTTGGTCGCCGGTAATGGATTTTTTTACGCTTGAAAGATCATACGCCCTGACGCATTGACGTCAAAAACTCGAAATTGATTGCTGCTCCGACGGTTTTTAGGTCTTCCCGGTATAAGTTTGTTGTTGCACTAGTTCTTCCAGAAATCGGCGTTCTTAATTCCTAAGGCGTCGGGGTCGAAGGTGTACTTCTCCACACCTGCTTTGCGCTGCGCTTCGTAGTCCTTGAGCGCCTTTAATGCGGGTTTGCCCATGAAGAACAGAATCAGGATGCCGATGATATTGAGCCACGCCATTACGCCAACGCCGATGTCACCGAGGCCCCACGCCAGGTCTGCCGTGCGCACGGTGCCATAAAATACCGCACCCAGCAGCATGACTTTCAAAATCGTAATTTCACCAGGAATTTTGAACGAGCGTCTGATATACGCGACATTGGTCTCAGCAATGTAGTAGTAGGCGAGCAAGGTCGTGAACGCGAAGAAGAACAGCGCAACCGCCACGAACGTCTTGCCAAAGCCACCCACCGCACTTTCAAGTGCATACTGGGTGAATGCCGGGCTGTTCGCGAGCACGTCGGTTGGCAGCATGCCGCCACTGATGGCTGATTCGACGCCCGTCACGTAGTACTGGTCCGTAATCAGAATCATGAATGCCGTCGCCGAACACACCAGCAGCGTGTCGACGTAAACCGAGAACGCCTGCACGAGTCCCTGCTGTGCGGGATGTTGAACTTCGCAGGCCGCCGCGGCGTGCGGTCCAGTACCCTGGCCAGCCTCATTGGAGTAAACGCCACGTTTGACACCCCAGCCGATTGCAGCGCCAACACCGGCCATCGGCGTAAATGCATCGCTGACGATTAACCTGATGATGTCAGGCAGCTCAGATATGTGCATCGCGATGATGCTGATCGCCATGATGATGTAGCCCAATGCCATCAATGGAACAACAATCTGGGTGACATGCGCGATGCGCTTAACGCCGCCGAAGATGATAGTGCCGAGAATTACGACGACGATAACGGCTGTGGCGAATTTCGTGTAGCTGATGTCACCGAAACCTGTTTGCAGCATTCCGGAGCTGCCGAACGCAAGTTCAGCAGCGTTGCCAATGCTATTCGATTGCACAGTTGGCAATAACAGACCGACAGCAATGATCGTCGTAATAGCGAAGATCCATGCGTACCACTTTTGGCCCATGGCCTTTTCAATGTAATACGCTGGACCCCCGCGAAACTGACCTTCGTCTTCCTCTTTGTATATTTGTCCCAGTGCAGCCTCGACATAGGCGGTCGCCGCGCCAAGAAACGCAACAATCCACATCCAGAAGACTGCGCCCGGACCGCCAAAACCAATTGCAGCTGCAACGCCAGCGATGTTGCCGGTACCTACACGACCGGACAATGAAACGGACAAAGCCTGAAATGACGAAATGCCCCGATCGGATTCCTTGCTCGAGAACAGCAGGTTGATCATTTCCTTGAACAGGCGAACCTGAACAAAGCGCGTCAAAATCGAAAAGAATAGTCCCGCGGCCAGACACAGGTAAACAAGTGCCGGACTCCACACATAACTATTTATCTGATTGACGATTTCCTGCATGCCGGTTCCTTTTTCTGGTATTCAGCGCGGGCGCATCGGATAGTAACCGAAAATCCGTTTTGGAGGGCTGGCCTAGGGAGTAATGCTGGCTTTCCCGGACGAACCCACACGCGCTATAGTGCTCAAAACCTGGAACGGGAGTCCGACAATGACGTGGTGGTCCTGGATGATATTGGGCGGGGTGTTGCTCGGTGCGGAGCTTTTCGCTGTCGACGCGCAGTTTTACCTCGTATTTTTCGGTGTGTCGGCGGTAATCGTTGGTCTGGCCACTCTGTTCGGTATCGTATTGCCTGAATGGGGCCAGTGGCTCTCCTTTGCCATCGTATCGGTGATTTTCTTCGTTACATTTCGCGCCGCGTTGTATAACAAGTTGCGCGGCGGCGGGGAGGGATATAAGACCGCCATAGCAGGTGGCTCGGTCACTGTTGCCGAGGATCTTGCTCCCGGCGCTGAAGCGCGCGCCGAATATCGTGGTAGCGAATGGACCATTCGCAACGTTGGCGAGGCGACGATCAGCGGCGGTAGTCTCGCGGAGGTCATTGCAGCCGATGGTGTGACCCTAAACGTCAAGGCCGGGTAGCTAGCTAATAAGGATAGTTCCATGGATACGTCATTAATTGTTTCACTGGTAGTTGTTGCGGTAATCGTTCTGGTTCTGTTCAAGACGGCGGTGATCGTGCCGCAGCAGAACGCATTTGTTATTGAACGCCTTGGCAAATTCAGCCGCAAGCTCGATGCCGGGTTTCACATTCTCATTCCTTTCATGGAGCGCGTTGCCTACAAGCACACGCTGAAAGAACAGGCCGTCGATATTGACGAGCAGATCTGTATTACCAACGACAATGTGCAGGTCGGAGTGGACGGGGTGCTGTACATGCAGGTTCTTGATCCGGCGCGCGCGTCATACGGCATCGGTAACTACATGTTCGCAATATCTCAGCTTGCGCAAACGACACTTCGTTCTGAAATCGGCAAGATCGACCTCGACAGGACATTCGAAGAGCGCGGCACGATCAATGCCAACGTAGTCGCGGAACTCGATAAAGCATCAGACCCCTGGGGCGTGAAAGTACTGCGCTACGAAATCAAGAACATTAATCCGCCGCACGACGTTCTGAGTGCGATGGAAAAACAAATGCGTGCGGAACGTGAAAAGCGCGCCGTTGTTCTGACGTCGGAAGGTGTTCGTGATGCAAAGATCAACGAAGCCGAAGGCGAGAAACAACGCGTAATCAAGGAATCTGAAGCCGCGAAGATGCAGCAGATTAATGAAGCGCAGGGTGAGGCCGCGGCCATTCTTGCAGTCGCGACGGCTACGGCCGAGGGTCTGACGAAAGTAGCTAATGCCGTAATCGCACAAGGTGGCCCAGAGGCGATGCAGTTACGCATAGCCGAGCAGTACATCGGTCAGTTCGGGGAATTAGCGAAGACCGGAAACACCTACGTCGTGCCGGCTAATCTTGCCGACTTGACATCGATGATGGCTTTGGCGACTGACATCGCCAAGAGCAAGACCGGGGCAGAAGCCGGCGGCTAGGCAGGTCAGGCCTTGCGTTTGACCGAAATGACATTCGGTATTTGTTCGAGCCGGGAAATCGCAGTACTCAGCGTTGGCAGGTCGCTAATCTCCACACTGATGTCCATGACGGTCTGCATGGACTTCTTGTCAGTGTGGCTCGACAAGTCCGTCACACTGGCTTTCTCATCTGCGAGCACTGTACTGATGTCACGTATCAGGCCCGTACGATCGTGCGCTCGCAACCTCAGGTCGACGGGGTAGGTCGCAGATTCCGATTCTCCCCAGGCGACCTCGATGATGCGTTCGGGATTGCGCTGGTTGAGCCCCAGGAAATTGCCGCAGTCCTGGCGATGAATGCTGACGCCCCGGCCTTGGGTGATGTAACCGACGATTGGCTCGGGCGGAACGGGCCGGCAGCAGCGGGCGAAATTACACAGCAGATCGCCGACACCGCTGACAGCAATCGACTCTGACTTCTTGTCCTTGCGCCTGGTCGTACGTCGAGGGCGGATTTTCTCGGGGAGCTCGAGGCCACGTAAATTTTGCAGAGCTGTGGCAACCGATGCAGAGGTGAGATCGCCGGCCCCGAGAGCAACGCACAACGCATCAGTATTCTTGTGTTTTAACTGACGAGCGATGTCATCGGTGGCGACGTCGCGAACATTCAGGCGTGACAGCTCTCGATCAAGGATTTCCCGGCCCTGGCGCTGATGCTGGTCGCGGTCCTGGTGGCGAAACCAGTTGCGGACCTTCGCACGGTTGCGCGCCCCGGCCAGGTAGCCCAGTTTCGGGCTTAACCAGTCCCTGCTGGGTTTTGACTGGCTTCCAGTGATGATCTCAATCTTGTCGCCATTTTGAACCTGGTAGGTCAATGGCACGATGCGTCCGTTAACCTTGGCGCCGCGACAGCGATGCCCGACCTGTGTATGCACATGATAGGCGAAGTCGAGCGGCGTCGCCCCGGCCGGCAGTTCGACGACATCGCCTTTCGGGCTGATGCCGTAAACGCGGTCTTCGAAAACGTCGTCGCGAATCTGCGCGAGGAGATCCTCACCGCCTTCAGAGGGTTCGAGCAACTGCCGCAGAAAGCGAATCTTCTGATCGAATGCGGCCCGTGTGACACGTCCCTCTTTGTAACGCCAGTGCGCGGCAACACCCAGTTCCGCCTGGCGGTGCATATCGTGTGAGCGTATCTGTACCTCGACGGTCTTGCCTTCCGGACCGACAACGGATGTGTGCAGCGACTGGTAGTCATTGTCCTTCGGATTCGCGATGTAGTCGTCAAATTCACCGGGCAGGTAAGACCACAGGTTGTGCACGGAGCCCAGCGCTGCATAGCAGTTTTTGACGTCTTCTACGAGAATCCGGACTGCGCGAATGTCGTGCAGTGACTCCAGGCCGCGGTCCTTGCGCTGCATTTTTCGCCAAATACTGTAGATATGCTTGGGTCGACCCGTTATTTCGGCTTTCACCCCCTGTTTTTCGAGCTCGGTTTGCAACGTCGCCTTCACCTGATCGATGAAACTCTCGCGCTCGGTGCGCTTTTCATTGAGGGCCTCGGCAATAGACTTGTAGGTTTCAGGTTCGAGGTAGCGGAACGAGAGGTCCTCCAGTTCCCATTTCAATTGCCAGACGCCGAGCCGATTCGCGAGCGCGGCATAAATTTCACGCGTTTCGATCGCGACTGCTTGCTGCTCATCGATCGACTTTCGTTTGACCCGGCGCATGCGATACAGCTGCTCGGCGATGCGCACAAGCACAAGACGCACATCGGAAACCACGGCAAGCAACATTTTTCTGAGCGCCTCAGACTGCTTCGCGGCGAGCACCTCACCGGGCAGCCACCCGCTGGGCAGGGAGAAGCGATCAAGTTGAATTAGATCTATAATCACTTTAGAAAGGTCATGTAAGTCATTCTTTTCTAAAATATTAATATCAACAACTTCTTCTCGAATCAGAGGATACAAAGTAACGGCCGCGAGCAAATTGTCGGGCAGACCCAGCGATTCCACGATCGCCGCGACCTCGTGTCCCTCTGCGATTGCGGCAGCCGTCGCAGGCTCGTCTCCCAGCGTCCCGAGAAAGCGCTGCGTAACCGAGACGATGTCGGCCTGTTCGGCGCTGTTCGGGTTGATTTCGTGTTTGGAAGTCGACATTTCGTGCAGGTTTGTTTGGATGCCTGTCCCGGCAATAACCGTTATCATACGCGCAGATTTTGACTCGGGCGTAACCGGGTTTTGCTTGGGCGAAGCAGGGAATAATGGCAGGACACAGTAAATGGGCGAATATTCAGCATCGGAAGGGTGCCCAGGATAAAAAGCGAGGCAAACTCTTCACGAAGCTGATCAGGGAAATTACCGTTGCTGCCCGCATGGGCGGTAGCGATATGAACTCGAATCCGCGTTTGCGGCTCGCTGTGGACAAAGGCAAAGCGCAGAGCATGCCGAAGGACAATATCGAGCGCGCAATCAAACGCGGTGCCGGCGAGCTCGACGGCGCAGATTACGTTGAGATTCGTTACGAAGGCTATGGCCCCGGCGGCACTGCCGTGATGGTCGATTGCCTGACGGACAATCGCAATCGCACCGTCGCTGAGGTGCGGCACGCGTTCTCGAAGTATGGCGGCAATCTCGGCGCTGACGGGTCGGTGAACTACCTGTTTAATAATGTTGGGCAATTGCTGTATCCGGCAGGCAGCGACGAAGATACAGTCATGGAAGCCGCAATCGACGCGGGCGCCGAAGACGTTGTCGTTGACGACGATCATTCGATCGAAGTTCTGACAGAACCGGCCGAGTTTGAAGCGGTGCGGGACAAGATGACCGAGTCCGGTCTCGAACCGGAAAGTGCCCAACTCACTATGCGTGCGTCGACCAGTGCCGAACTCGGCGCCAAGGAAGCGGCATCGATGATCAAGTTGCTGGAAACCCTGGAAGATCTCGATGATGTGCAGGAAGTCTATAGCAATGCGGATATTTCCGACGATGTACTCGCGGAGCTCTGAGGCCACCATTGACTGATAAGCGACGCATACTCGGAATTGATCCCGGTTCCCG
>Ga0070723_10000294_pt1 | contig 13184 bp, 13 predicted proteins | sample tdAd002_FD_67277 | JGI IMG/M metagenome (GOLD analysis project Ga0070723, IMG submission 67277) | Marine sediment microbial communities from the Atlantic coast under amendment with organic carbon and nitrate - tdAd00.2 | ecosystem: Environmental > Aquatic > Marine > Coastal > Sediment | place...
CTAACATTTGACGGCCAGGGTGGTCTCGAAATTAATGAAGAGCATACCATTCTTGTCCAAAAAGGTCTCTATCCCGTTAGCCTGATCTCATTGCCTAACCAGCATTATTTTGATGTTCTCAAAGCCAAGCTGAGATGGAGCGGAGGCCGCGTTTAACCTTACGATTTATATCCCGAATAGTCGACTTTTCTTTATCCCCACAATCTGCATAAGTTATTCAGGGTTAAACGTCTCTTTTATAAGAAATGTGCAGATCAGTGATACTACTGAAGCCCCCAGCAGAATGAGAAGAAGCATTTTGTAAGCCGCCAGAGAATATCCTCCTGCAGCGGTTTTAGGATAAGCATCTAAAACCCGGCCCAGAAGCGGCATAAACACGGCTCCACCCAGAAAAGGAAAGAGATTTACCATACCGGTTGATGTTCCGGCAATTTCCACAGGAAACAGTTCTTTGATGTTAGTAAACCCGAATATTACCACCGATGACGCACATATGGAAAAGATAAAAAAAACGAGGCACAAAACGGGGCGGGTAAGACCGGCAGGAAAAATGTTTAGGAATGCCATAACGATGACCAGCAAGAATGTGCAAAGAATGAAAGGTTTCTTACGGCTCTTCATAATTTTATCCGATAAAAATCCTAAAGGAGGACTTCCCACAATCATCCCCCAGGCGATCATGCTGAGAATAGCCCCGGCTTCCGCCCTGGTCATGCCGTAGACATGCATCAAATAGGGTCCTCCCCAGAGGGCCCCGAAGCCGAAAAATATCCCGCAATCGAAAAAGAACCAGATCGCCACAGGCCAGAAGTATTTTTCAGAGACAACTCGTTTTGCCCCCTCCAACAGAGGAATCTGCTGTGGTATCTGGGAAGTACCCTCATCCTTACGATCGATTTCCGAAATAGAAGGCCATCCCATATCCGCAGGGCGATCCCGAACCACAAGCCATACCAGGGCTACGACAATGAAAGTGCAGACACCGATAAGTTCAAATGAGACGCGCCATCCAAGCAGCGAGGTCATCAAAGCCAGAAACCATGTGGCTGCCAGCACGCCGACACCTCCGACAGCGTTGAAAATGCCGGTCATAAACGCAAATTCATGAGTGCGAAACCACTCGGAAAAGATTTTCATGGTCGGAATGAAAACCATGGAGACCCCCAGTCCCACCATAACTCTGCCGATAAAAGCCACTTTGATTGTAGGCGCAAAACCGAAAATGATACTTCCTGCGGAAGCGATGATCAGGAAAAATGTCACCGATTTCCTGGGGCCAAGGGAGTCTGAAAGGAGTCCGGCAGGAAATTGCATGGCAGCATAACAGTAAAAGTAGACGGAACCCAGCAGCCCCATAATACTGGCTGTGGTTTGAAACTCTTTTATCAGATCGTCGGCCACGACGGAAAGCGCAATGCGGTGAAAATAAACAAAAAAATAGGATAGGGCCAGTACGAAAAAAAGCAGCCATCTGAAACGCAGTACCTTTAAAGCCAGATTTTCGTTCATTTTTTCCCCGCTGCTTTTATATCATCAACCAATCCGCCCAAGATTCAGCCGGGCAAAAGGGAGCGTTTTGCAAAGGTCTCAAAATATGAAGTTGTTTTTGAGTGAGCCCTTAGGATTTGGACGGTTCGTTCTTTATGGTGTTATAAAGATCCAAAGCCTTATCAGGTTGCTCGTTATTGTGGACAACGGCTCGTACCGCCCGGAGCATTGCTATTGGTGCTTCAGACTGGAAGATATTTCGCCCCATGTCCACGCCGCTGGCTCCTTGCTGAACCGCATTATAAGCCATGGTAAGGGCATCCAGTTCGGGGATTTTCTTGCCGCCGGCCATAACAATGGGGACCGGACAAGAGGCACAGACGGTTTCAAAGTCTTTTTCAATATAGTATGTTTTGATGTAATGTGCTCCCAGTTCTGCACAGATTCGGGTAGCCAATCTAAAATAACGCGCATCACGAGCCATATCCTTGCCGACGGCGGTCACGGCCAACGTTGGAATCCCGTAACGGGTTCCCATATCCACCATGCGCGTCATATTGATGATCGACTCCTTTTCATATTCACCTCCAATGAATACCTGGACAGCCATGGCGCAAACGTTCAGCCGTATCGATTCCTCTATATCCACAGCAATCTCTTCATTGGAAAGCTCTTTGAGTATGCTGGTTCCACCTGAAACCCTGAGAACGATTGACTTTGTTATAGAAGGAGGAACAATACTTCTTAAGATTCCCCTGGTAAGCATCAAGGTATCTGCGTATGGGGTCAAAGGAAGAATGTTGAGATCTATCCGTTCTAAACCGGTCGTGGGTCCCTGAAAATAGCCATGATCTATGGCCAACATGACAGTGCGACCCGACTCCGGGTTGAAGATCTGAGCGAGCCTGTTTTTCATTCCCCAATCCAGGGAATTTGATCCTTTGAGAAAAAACCCCTCTGTCTTCTGAGGGATGTCGGCAAAAAACTTTTTTTTCTCTTTCAATTCATCCATATCAGCCATTACGTCTTCTCCTTTCTGTATTATTTGTAATAGTTTGGTTTTTTGAAACGAATCGATTTCAAACGAGCTTCAGGTATGATTCAATTTTATGCTGGAAACTGTTTGACCCGCCTGCCACGTAAGGCACGAGCGGGCAGGGTGGATTAGGGGTCGTTATGAAAGAACCACATGCGAATTGATTTAAAGATGAAACATCCTCTTAAAACAAAAACCTTTATTAATAGCCCAGGCGGGTTCTTTCAATATGAGTCGTTATCCACGAGTTTTTTCAGTAAAAATTTAATTATACCTGAAGCGGTAATATTTTCAAAAAGCTAAAATGTTACTATTATTTATATTTTAGATCACTCTAACATTGCCGCCATCAATAGGAACCTGAGCACCCGTAGTCTTGGCAAAAGCAGGACCAACCATGACGCAAACCAGCGCGGCCACATCTTTGGACGACACTTCGGTTTTTAAGCAATTATTTGTTTTATATTCGTCCACTGTACATCCATATTGACGGGCGCGGCTTTCCAGGACTTCAGCCGTCCAAAGGGCTGTATCATAAACAGCGTTGGGATGTACGATATTAACACGGATACCCTCGGGGCCCAATTCCATTGCGGCTATTCGGGCCAGTTGGGTCTGTCCGGCTTTGGCCACAGAATAGGCGGCAGCGCCCGGGCCTGGAGCAGGTACGTTTTTTGAAGAGATAAATACTACCGCAGCATCAATACCCTGCTTGAGATATGGAATACACATCTTTAATAATCGCTGTTGGCAGGACAAATTGATGTCCATGCTCCTTGCCCAGATCTTCTCGTCCATATCTTCGATTCTCTGGCTGTCTGGAAAAATCCCCGCGTTGGGGATTAAAATATCAAGACCACCAAAACAACGAACGGTCATCTCGACAGCTTTTTTTACAACCCTGTCATCCGTTATATCACAATGGACACCCACCACGTCTTGCTGGTTGAATCTCTGGGTAATTTCAGGATCAATATCAAGACCCACTACAGCAGCGCCTTGCTCATGCAACATTTCCGTACAGGCAAGACCAATCCCACTGGCGGCCCCGGTTATCAACGCTACTTTGCCTTGCAATTCAGGAGAAATGCTATCTTTGTGCAATTTGCCCTGTTGCAACTCCCAATATTCCATATCAAAGATCTGTTGTTCGGATAAGGCTTGCCATCCCCCAATGGCTTCACCCCACTGGATCGCTCGAATCGTATGATGAACAATTTCTGAAACGACAATCGTTTCCATTACACGTCGGCCGAAGGCTATCGTGCCGTGTTGGGGCCAGATTCCCCACCTTGGAGCCAAATCAAGGCAAGTCAGACGACCATCTGTGTTTCTGTCAAAATACGCTCTATAAGACGAAGAATAATCAGCTATTTGCTGCTCCACATTCTTTCCGAAAATAACCGGAATCTGCTTGGTATGAATAAGATGATCTAAAGTTATAGGTCCGCGGGTGGCAATCGATTCGACATTGGAAAGACCGGCAAATCCACAGGCTGCAGAACTTTGATCCAGTTTGGCCAACATGGCATTCCCTTTTACCCGGGAAACATGGCGACGAATTCGGGATAGTTTGAGCAAATCCTCCTTTGCTTTTGCCTTCGCAACATTAGCTAATGCACCTTGTGTTTGAAGATAATCTTCTGCAAGTGAAACAAGATATATCATCCGTTCGTAACTGGTTTGAGCATCATCTGAAAAAGTAAAGATTCCATGATGCATAAGGATCATACCTTCGATTCTTTTCCAGTCTTCATTACGGGTCATGTCGCATATTTTTTTTGCCAGCTTAAATCCCGATTTGACATACGGCACAATAAAAACCCGATCCTTATAGATTTCACGAAGCAGAGCTTCACCTCTTTTGTTGTTTGTTATCGTTACAACCGTATCAGCATGGGTATGGTCGACATATTTAAAGGGGATGTTAGCGTGTACAATGGCTTCAATGGAAGGGTTGGGAGCAGCTGGATCGGTCATTGCCGACCTTTGCAGCCTGACCATATCTATATCTGTTAACCGGTCCAGTGTAACCATTCGTTTGAGCACTTCCAATCTGACAGGCGCAAACCCGTTAGTCTGAATCTTTGATAGATCACAACCACTTCCTTTAACAAAAAGAATTTCTTCACTATCCCCAAAGAAATTCTTTGCCTTAACTTTGACAGATGTATTTCCTCCGCCATGTAAAACCAATCCTGGTTCCTTACCTAATAATCGGGAAGTATAAACCCGCAATGGCAAAGGATCATTGGCGAAAGTTTTTGCTACATTATCGTTCCACAAACTTTTCATTATATAGCCTTTGATGAATTCGTAAAAAGTCGAATGCATCACGTTTTAGGTTAACTATAGTAGAAAGTTTAGAAAAATGAGGCCTGAGTGTCAAGCATGAAAGAGTCCTTTGCGGAGCTGTGTTATCTATTTGCCTTGACAAACATATTACACCGGCTTATTTTTTCAAGATTGTTAACTGGACAAGCCGTAACCAAAATGGATTTATTGATCACCAACGCACGAAAACACAAAAAAATATAAGGGTAACTTCCCATGCCACCTATCATTTCTGTTGTAGGAAAATCTGAATCAGGCAAGACAACCCTCATCGAAAAATTGATCCCTGAATTAAAAAATCGAGGATACAGGATCGGCACCATAAAACATGCTCATCATAATTTTGATATGGACAAGGAAGGCAAAGATAGCTGGCGCCATAAAGCAGCAGGCTCGGAAACGGTAGTGATCGTTTCCCCCGGCAAGATCTCCATTGTAAAGGACGAAGATTTTGAGAGGTTAGAACATCTTGAAAAATATTTTGACGGCATGGATCTTGTTATCACCGAAGGTTTTAAACGGGAAAAGATGCCCAAAATTGAAGTCTGCCGCGCAGCAAGAAACAAAGAGCCGCTTTGCCGGAATGATCATACTCTCATAGCTCTTGTTACAGATACCGAGACAAACTGTAACGTTCCGACCTTTGGCCTGGAAGAGATTAAAGGGCTGGCAGACCTGATAGAAAAACAATATCTATGATCCGAAACGAGCTATTGTTATTCGAAAATAAAGGGGTAAAAAATGAATGAAATTATTGTCTTGTTGATAATTGCGTGCCTTTGGTACCTTTTGCAAGCTTATATCCTGCCAAAATTGGGCATTTCTACCTGACTGCGAGATTCTTGTCAGGTGACAAGCAATAAGGAGAAGGGGAAGGGGAAAAAGTCTGCATCACAGAAAAATAGGAGATAATCCGGATTGTAAACGGAATAAGAAGTTTCAAGCTGCTTTAGGTACTTGTAACCTTTATGTCCACTCTGTAATCTCCCTGCCTGGATCCAGAATCAATCTGAATCTTTTCAGTAACGATACCTTTACCTCTAAATATGGCAATAGTAGTATTAAACTGTACATTATCGAGTATTTTCCCAACCTTAAAATTTGTTAACAATTCTTCTTTGTGACCCTCGATGAATAAAGTGATTGCACTTCCTATCTGAAAACTGACATTAAGAACAAATGTCACTCCCTTTAGGGGACCCGTATCCAAAGTTGTGATCATGGAGCAAATATCAGGAACCTCGCCACCCGTTATCTCAATCTTCTCAACATCTTCAGGATCCTTTAATTGAAGAGCAATATTGTCTTTCAAGTTATCGTAACGGAAAACTTCAAGAAATAGGCGTATCGTTAACAACTGATTTGGTGTAAAAATATCGCCTGACTGCCATTTCTGAAATTGAGCAACAGCATCCTCTATTGAAGTGCGTGTCATGTGACAACGCAAAATATTTTTTGCCGCATTCATTCGAAGAGGGGCCTTCTTTAACAACTTATGGAACTCTTGTATAGCCCTAGCGAACTGACCGAACTTGGCCAGGGTTGTGGCTCCCTCCATAGCTGCTTCATCTTTGTCCTTTCCCTTTGTCTCAGAAAATAGTTCCTTGATAACATCCTGATGTTCTTGTGATACTTCAGGCAATGACGATTGCTCGTCTATGCTCTCAATATCGTTGTGAATAGCGCTAATCTTTTTTGAGACAATATTTAGCAGGTTTTGTCCATCTTTTATCAACCCGGTTTCCTTGATCAAGGTCTCCGCTTCTTCATATTTTTCCTTTGCCTCGAATAACAATCCCTGGGTTCGATAAAGCTTGGCCGTCTCTAACAAGTTTTTAAGCTGTTTTGTAACATCCATAATTGCCCTCAAATACAGTAAAGGGGAAGATAATCATTTCAAAGTTTAATTGTTACCTATGTCCAAATAACAATCTATATCTATTCTTGCGCGAATAGTTACTGCTGGTTTTAGGTGTTAGCTGAACATATACAATCCAAGAGCCCTATCATAGAGATCCACGGAAGAAAATTCAACACCTATAAAAGGCCCGCGAATATTTCTTATAATCGCCTCTTTTTTGATCAAAGATCCCGATTTGTCGTCAAGATGAAACTCCAATAAAAATTTATCACCAATATTAAATTTTTGCTTTGTATTTGCGTCAAGCTTGAAGCACAGTCCGGCGCGAGTGATATCTTGTATTGTCATTAAACCCTTATCTACTTGCTCTTTGGAAACAGAATAAATAAATGTCCCTGGAAGATTTACTATTTTTCTGTGTCTTTTTCTTCTTTCCAAAAGAACAATATACAAATATCCGCAGCTGCACTTAGGCTGCAACCTGACCAGGTATTTAGAACCTATATCTTCGGACACATCTATGGTCTTTGATTTTTCGCATTTCGGGCAAATAACTATCGCCTTATTATCCTTGTAAATAAAAACGTTGTCCGTCATTTTAGCAGCCCTGCTTTATCGTCATATAAGTAGAAAGGGTCATCATGTCAGCTTTTGTGTAATTTTCTAAAAAAATGTTCCAGCTAAGATACCAGCTTGAGCACTCCCAAAGGATTAGGATCGATCCATGGAATTTAACCTTTTAGAGCATAGCATATTGCTTTATGCCGATGCAAGGCTTCTCGTAGTCTTGTTGGCAACAATGCAAGCACCGTCAAAAGCAGGTAATGTAAAACTCGAGTTATATTTTTTCCATTTTTTCCATCTGGATTTCAAGAGGTTTCATCTCATCCTCATGGCCAAATTCGCGCAACCGTTTTCTCAATTTTTCCATCTCTTTTTTTAGTTTCGGTAATAATTCCTTCTGTAACTTTTGACGAGTCGCTTCGCCAGATCGCTTCATCTCTTCTGCCAGACGCTTCAATTCCTCTTCAAGTCTTTTGAATTCTTCGCTTTCCGGGATGCTTTTTAAGTCTTTAGAAAATTGTTCGAACTGTTTTTGAAGATCTTCCAGTCCGTTCTCAATACCATTAAAAAGCTGATTGAGAAAAACTGAAGTTTCGGTAGAACCTTCCAGTGTGGCATTATTTTGCAAAAGTATTCCGCCTGTACGGGCATGGATCATCTCGACAGCCTTATTCTCTACGTTTTGAGGATCAGTTATGATAAAAAACCTGGAATGCTCTGTTGCAGTATTAGCAAAATCCTTTTTGATGGCAATATAGACAATAAACAAACCTTCATCTGAATAAACCACTTTGTTAACTTCGCCTATATGATTCTGTTCAAAAATGACCCGGTCTCCCTGTTGCAAGCCTTGAACCTGATGGTACCGGATTTTGAGATTGAGGGTATTGTTTTTGCATGCCATAAACGTCAATGGCAGTACCAGTAAAATCAAAATTCTTTTCAGCATATACAACTCCTTTCCATCCAGTTGATAAATGAGACCTTTGAAAAATGCCTATTTGAACATAATTTAAAATAACGACACATTCGTGTCAAACAAGGTAATATCCCGCTTAAATTTTGCATTATCATTATTGTAAATTCATCTTTTTCGAAAAAAGTTAATGCAGATTTTTGGTTTCACGTTTGACACCTAAACTGATTATATACTAAAATGTTACCATAAATTAAAAAAAATGTAACACTTTAGCTTTTTGAAAATATTACCGCTTCAGGTATAATTAAATTTTTACTGAAAAAACTCGTGGATAACGGCTCGTAATGAAAAAACCCGCCCAGGCTATTAATAGAGGAAATATTATGGCTAATAAACAATTTGAACTAAACTACAAAGGCCAAAAAATTAATGTAAAGAATGATCTAATCTGCTTAACAGATTTTTGGAAGGCTGTTGGGCGACCTAAGAACAAATCCGCCCCTCAGTGGCTGCATCGTCCACAAACAACAAACTTTATAATGACACTCCAGTCTAAAATAGACGAATCTCAAGTTTTAATAGAGAAATACGATGAAACAGGAACTTTCGGACATTGGCAAATTGCCCTGGCTTATGCAAAATATTTGTCTACTGATTTAGAGATGCATATGAATGAAGTATATATGCGGTACCAGACGGGTGATGTGACACTCGCTGATCAAATAGCTGACAAAGCTGGTCCAGAGGCTCAGGAGTGGCTTTTAAAAAGCATTGCCAAAAAAGTGCAACGCTGGTTAACCATTAAACCGGCCACTAAAAGAATCGAGTAATAAAAACCCTTTTCAATGATACTCCCTCCCAATGTCTTCTAAGTCGTCTTTTTAACTGGCTGATTAGAAAAAACGTCCCCAAAACTAACCAAAACAGGTCGATTGTAGATCTGCCCCCTATTTTTTAAAACTATTAATGACAACCGTATAAGAAATATTATACAGATATATTATATAATTTAAATTAGTTATATATAATTTTAAGAAAATTCACAACATATTGTGGCTTTTTTTTCTTGACACACAAGCCACTTTTATTTATTAAATTTCATAAAATTATTTTAACATATCAACAATATAAGATCAAAAGAACCGCAAGGAAAGCATTGATGAAAAAAGCGATTATTAGATGCCCTAAAGATCCAAAAATGCAATATTATCGAGAAGTTTGCCAAGATATTTTTCGAAAAGGGGACATGCGCAATTGGTGTAAAAACTGTGAGGTTTTTCAGGACCGGAAAAAGGCCGCCGGAGAGACTCAGTAACTCTACCGTTATGTTTATAACAAGATTAATTAGTATTTCAGACAGGCTGACAGATCGTATATGCTTGAGCTGTGAAGAAGGATGGTTTTTCATTATAATATCAGCATGATAAAGGGGGGTATTATGATTTATTCTCCATGCGTAAATTGTCATAAGAAAAATCAACCTAAAGAACGGTGTGCGAAAGATTGTAAAATATTACACGCCATACAAATTTACCAGGCTACAAATGAAAGAGAGAGTATTTTGCCTGCCATAGATTATGCCGAAGAAGGGCGCTTTTATGTAAACAATGTAGAATTATTTAAATAATTGTTCTTGCCCGCCACGCACAATAATAGTATAAGCCTTTTCTTGCTCGATCTTTTTTCATCATGCAAAGGAGGTAACCCCAATGTACGTTGGTCGTATTATGCATACATCCCTTATAACAGTTCCCCCTGAAACCCTTCTGACAAAAGCCAAGGATATCATCGCCGAAAAACGGATCAACCATCTTTTGGTAGTAGAAAAAAATGGGGAACTCATCGGGCTTGTCTCGGACAGAGACGTTAAGCAGAGCTGGGCATCTCCAGCCACAACTCTCAGCGTCCACGAGTTGAACTATCTGTTGTCACAAATGACCGTTGACATGATCATGGTAAAAAAGATCATTTCCATATCGCCCGGTACAACCATTGAACGTGCGGCCCGCATAATGCAGGAAAACAGGATCAGCGCTCTGCCGGTAATGGAAGAAGGAAAGCTCGTAGGGATTATTACAACCAATGATGTTATGGAGGTGCTGCTGCGCGCTATCGGCTTTGGCGAGGGGAGTACAAGGTTTATCGTGTTGGTTGAGGATCGGATCGGTGTGTTGTCTGAGGTGGCACAACTCCTTAAAGAACATCAAGTCAATATCCGGAGCTTGGTCACCTGGCCGGAGAAAAAATATCCTGGCATCTATCAGCTCGTCATGAGGGTGGCCGCTGAAGATGGGGAAAAAGCTATTTCTGTGTTAGCTGATGGCGGTTTCAAAGTACTGACAGAATATGTTCAGGATTTGACCCCATACCTGCCAAACCCATAACCCGAATTTTTTATGAAATATTCAGGTTAGTGCTATTCTGGAATATTCGGCCACGTGGTGTAAATCCCCTGATAATTTCTCAGTTTATATTCTTTTTCATTCTTATCAACAATGTAATAATCCGGCATCAAGGGAATTTTGCCGATATTAGTTGCAATGACATACATAGGCTGGGCAAGACCTGTTGTATGGCCACGCAGCGCATCTCGAATGAGTTCAGCTCCCTTTTCAACCGGAGTGCGGAAATGATCGATGCCGGGTGCCGGTTCACAATAAAAGACATAATAAGGCCGAATACGAACCGCCAAAAGCTTTTGATGCAGCTTCCTGAAAGTCTCCACATCATCATTGATCCCTTTTAAAAGAACAGCCTGATTACCCACATTTACCCCGCAAGAGAGAAGATCGAAAACAGCCTTTGCCGTCTTGTCCGTAATTTCTTTGGGGTGATTACACTGAGTATTCACCCAGATTGGTACCCGGTGATAGACGCTCAGGATCTTTTTTAGACCGTCGGTGATTCGATGGGGCAGAACAATTGGCGTGCGTGTACCAAAACGGATCATCTCTATATGGGGGACTTCGCGCAGCTTGCGAATTAGATATTCAATCTTGTCATCTGAGAGGATAAAAGGGTCACCGCCGGTAATGAGAATGTCTCGAATTTCCTCATGCTCACTGATCCATTCTATCCCTTCTTCAAAATCAAAGCGAAGCTTGAGATCACGATCAACCACGAGTTCTTTACGAAAACAGTGACGGCAATAGTTTGCACAGATATCAGTAACTGTAAAAGCTATGCGGTCATGGTACTGCCTGGCAATACAGTCGGGTCTAACCTCATCGGTGTCTCGGTTTTCTTTCCAGATCAGATAGTTGGGAATTCCATATCTGTTCTCTGTTTCTTTCATAGATGGAATAACTTGTTTGCGTATTGGACAATCGGGATTGTCCGGATCCATCAAAGAAGCAAAATAGGGGGTCGTCCCCCATTTGGTGTTAAGAGTATTTATGGCCTTCTCTTCTTCCGGGGTGACCTTAATAAGCGCCTTCAAACTATCGAGGGTATTGACACTGTTTTGGAGTTGTTCAACCCACTCTTCCATTATATGTTCCTCCTATATGCTCAGATATTTATTGAGTTCTCTTGGGGTAATATGGACTCTGTGATCTTCCCAGTCATTTATTTTAAGGGACATGTAAGCATTATAAATCCGCTCCCCCAAAACTTCCTTTAGAAATTTGCTCCTTTCGGCTTCAACCAAAGCCTCGTACATGCTTTTGGGCAAAAACCGTCTGTCCCAGACGCGGTATTTGTATTTTTTTCTATAGGCGCTCCCGACATCAGGCCGGCCGCAATCTAGATCTTCTTTTATACCATAAAGTCCCATGTAAATTAATGCTGCCATCTGCAGATACGGATTGCCGGCCGGATCAGGGTTTCTCAGCTCGATTCGCGTACTATTTGGATTATGAGTATACGGTACCCTTACCATTGAGCTTCTGTTTTTAAAACCCCAGCCTCTGACAACGGGCGCTTCCTTGTCCAGCACGTACGCTTTGTATGAATTGAATGTCGAAGCCATGATGATGGAGGTTTCCCTGGCATATTTCAATATGCCGCCGATAAATTTTTTGCCGATATTGCTGATATTATCTTCGCTATCTGAATCATAAAACAAATTCTTCCCATCCAAATCCTGTATGGAAATGTGCAGATGAAAGGCATTTCTATTGAAATCGTCAAATGGTTTGGGCATGAAAGTTGCGTGATAGCCGAACTCCTCAGCAACTTTTTGAGTTATGTAGTTAAAAAGCACGGTTCTGTCAGCAGCGGTCAAGGGATCTGCGCACTCAAGGTTAATTTCATGTTGTGAAGGCGTAACCTCATGATGTGCTTTCTCAAATTGTATTCCGCATTCTTTAAGTATTGCAATAATCTTGTTCCGTACCAGCTCTCCCTTATCATGGGGAGTGGATTGAAAGTAGCCGGCCTCGTCAGAATGAACTTTTTTGCCGGATTCATCTTCATCAAGTATAAAAAATTCATGTTCAGGACCAACCAGGAACTTGAAGCCATACTCTGTTTCCGCCTTTTTCAGGACGCCTTCCAGAACACCCCTGGGATCGGCTTGTGCACGAGATCCTTGATCGTTGTAAACATGGCCGATAAAGAAACCAAGTTTTTCATCCGCCAATTCTACAATACGAAAACTCTCCTGATCGGGGAAAAGAAGCCTGTCACTGCTGTCAACCGTAGCGTAGCCTGCAACGGAGCTTCCATCAAAACCGATTCCATTTGCAATGATCGACTCAATGTTTTCGGGATTTATCGGCAGATTCATGATCCTGCCATTAAGATCGGTAAAGAAGATCTTTGTAAGGTTTGTTTCCATTAGTTTTTGCCTGATATCTTCAATGCTTACCATATCTTTATCTCCCTGCTTTAATAATTTTTTCAACTCGGCACAACCACATAGATCCTTTTAGAATACGCTCGCCATACCAATAGTATTTATTAAATGCAATATTATTTTTCCATTAATAAAGTAACTTTTTCAGGTATAATGATATTTTTATTGAAAAAATTGTTACCTT
>Ga0070723_10000295_pt1 | contig 13183 bp, 11 predicted proteins | sample tdAd002_FD_67277 | JGI IMG/M metagenome (GOLD analysis project Ga0070723, IMG submission 67277) | Marine sediment microbial communities from the Atlantic coast under amendment with organic carbon and nitrate - tdAd00.2 | ecosystem: Environmental > Aquatic > Marine > Coastal > Sediment | place...
CGCCTGCCGCGACGATGACGGCTTTCGCGCGGAAGACATAAAAGTCGCCGGTACGTACGTTGAAACCGACGGCACCGGCGACCCGGTTTTCTTTCGTCTTGTCCATCAACAGGTGGGTCACCATGATGCGGTTGTAGACTTTGGTGGCGGCCTTTCGCGCGGCTTCAGCGACGATTGGCTTGTAGCTTTCGCCATGAATCATGATCTGCCACTTGCCTTCGCGCATATACTGCCCGGTCTCCGGGTCTTTCATGATCGGCAAACCCCACTCCTCGAACTTGTGTACTGAGGAGTCGACGTGCCGGGCGATATCGTAGCCCAGGTCCTCGCGCACGAGACCCATCAGGTCGTTGCGTGCGTAACGGACATGGTCTTCGGGCTGGTTCTCATCCCACTGCATACCCATGTAGCAGTTGATCGCATACAGGCCCTGAGCGACGGCGCCGCTGCGCTCGATATTCGCCTTTTCTACACACACGATGTTGAGGTCACGACCCCAGTGGCGAGCTTCGTAGGTGGCGCCGCAACCGGCCATACCGCCACCGATGACCAGAACGTCGGAATCCACGAATTTTGTTTTTCTACGTGAGAACAGGCCCATTAGACAACTCCCTGCTTGAGTTTGTCCGGCGTCAACGCGGGCAACTCATCAATGTTCAGTGCATCCGGTTCGTGCGCAAGTTCCTGGCTCTTAAAGTCTTCTTCACTAGGCGGAGGCAGGTCGGCCGGCGACGGAATCGTGCCCCATTTCGTGGTGCGAATCGGGGACTCGAAATTCTTCTCGCGGCCGTCGCGGAACTTGAGCTTCCAGGAAATAGTGCCCTTCTCCTCTTCGCGGAGGACCCGAACGCTGTGGCCCAGGGGTGCGAAGTCCGCGTAGCCGCGTACGTCGATCGCATTTTGCGGGCACGCTTTCACGCAGGAGTAGCACTCCCAGCACATATTGGGTTCGATGTTGTACGCACGCCGATAGGTCTTATCGATGTGCATAATGTCGGACGGGCAGATATCGACGCAGTGTCCACAGCCGTCGCAACGAGTCATATAAACAAATGTCGGCATGGTATTGCGTTCCTTTTAGTAGTTACGGGGCCGATGATCGACGCTGCCGAATTGTTCGGGCTGGTCGGCAGGAGCCGGCAGGTTACTTCTCGTGCCATTGGCGGCTGACAGGCGCTTTTCGAATGCAGCGGCCGGCTTGAAGAACATGTGCGCGAACTTGGACCACGGCACAGAACCGAACAGGATCGTGGTGAAGATGATGTGCAGCCAGAAGGCGATCATCGTCCAGTCATGACCCTTCGCCTGCAGGTAGCCCCAGACTAACGCAAATGTGGCACTGCCAAGCAACGAAAGGATAAAAACGTCCGCTCTAATGAGCCGGAACGGCGAACTGCCCTCGGCGGCGACATCGGCGCGAATAAAGAACCAGAACCAGTAGCCGCCGACGCAGACCATAGCCGCGCCCAGCCACCAGAGTTGCGGCCAGATCACGGGAGTTGCGACATCGCTGGCCGGATAGCAGAACACCATTACGGCAGTCGCCAGCGCAAACAGGACGAACCCGTACATTCCCAGCAGGTGCGCGATACGACGCTTTTGATTGCAGAATTCGCCCGAAAGAGCGACGTCGACAACGAGCGTCTTGACGGCCATCGATATCTTCTCGCCGCCGCCAACCTTGGTGCCAGCGGCCTTGGATTTGGCCATGTTCGCCCGAAAATACTGGGCGCTCTTCTTGTGCAGGACGTCGTAGATCGTGCCAAGCGCAACCAGGATTATCATGACAACAATGTAAGTCTGCATGACAGAGGGTGATATCAACGCCGATAGTTCGGCGAAGGGATTGCTCGAGAACATTACATCTCCCCAATAATGATTCCGGCCAATTAAGAATATTCTATTTTTCTAATTTGCTATGCGTATATGTAAATCTTTCTGGGTGATCCTGTCAATTGGAATTAATACTGATGCTAGCGGTCGTCGTAATATTCTCGCAGCACTTCGACCACCTCGGCGCGGCTGAACTCGGGCGGAATAGATTCGCCTTTGGCGAACATTTCGCGTAACCGCGTACCGGAAATTGCCAGCCGGTCGTCCGCCGTGTGTGGGCAGGTCTTGCCTGTCGCCATACCGTTGCACTTGTAGCAATAGAATGTGATGTCAATTTTCAGTGGCTGTGTCTTTATGCTGCCTTCGGGCAAAGTATCGAAGATGTGGTGTGCATCGTACGGCCCGTAGTAATCGCCAACTCCGGCATGGTCGCGCCCGACGACCAGGTGTGAGCAACCGAAATTCTGGCGAAATACGGCGTGCAGCAGAGCCTCGCGCGGGCCCGCATAGCGCATTTCGATCGGGTAGCCCGCCTGCAAGACGGTGCCGGCGACGAAATAATTGTTCGCAAGCGCATCTATCGCCCTGACCCGCACCTCGGCCGGTATGTCGCCTGGTTTCAATGCACCGAGCACCTGGTGAATCAGCAGGCCGTCACAGATCTCGATGGCGATCTTGGCCAGATACTCGTGGCTGCGGTGCATCGGATTGCGGGTTTGGAACGCCGCGACCTTTGACCAGCCCTTTTCCAAAAACAGTGCGCGCGTTTCCGCCGGGCGATGGTAGAGCCCGACATAGGTTTCGGGAAAATGGCCTTCCGACAGCGTGCGCACCGGCCCGCCGAGATTCACCGGCCCCTGGCTCATCACTTTCGCGACACCAGGATGCCCGGCATCGGTGGTGCGAAACACGTGCGAGCATTCGAACTCGCGGTCAATCGAATACTTTTCCTCGACCGTCAGGATGCCGAGCGTCTCGCCGGTATCATCGTCGACCAGCGCCACGTCCTCGCCGATGTCGATGCTCTCGCCGAGTTTCTGCGCGCAGGACAGCGTGATCGGTATGGGCCAGAAAAGCCCGTCGTCGAGCTGCATATACTCGCAGCAGCCACGCCAGTCTTCCTCACCCATAAAGCCTGCCAGCGGTGTGTATGCGCCCATGCCGAGCATGAACAGGTCGGAGACCTCGCGGCTGGACAGCGGTACTTGCTTCAGGCGCCCGGCCCGCCGGGCTTCCTCCGATCTCTCGGATTCCGGCAACAGCAGCGGCTTCAGGGAACCCGCACCATGCGGGGGAACCAGCTTCGACATGAGTACCTCCTTCTCGCTACAGCCGACTATTTAATCAGTGCAATACCACCGATCACAATCACGGCAAGAAAAACGGTCTGAATCACCATTACGCCGATCGGTGCAGGGCCTACATCGGCCAACGCCTTGAGTGAGGTCTTGACTCCGAGTGCCGCGACGGCGGTCAGCAAACACCAGCTTGAGACTGGCGTAAGCATCGTATGCGCCTCGGCCGGAACCCAACCCAGACTGTTGACGATGACGAGCACGACGAATGCCACGAGAAACCATGGCAGCAGCGGCTCGTTGCCGGCTTCCGGGGATCGGCGGCGGTGCATTATCAACGAGATCGTAATTACGACCGGTACCAGGCAGGCAACGCGAATGAGTTTCACGAGCGTGGATATCTCACCAGTTTGATCAGAGATCATATAACCGGCTCCAACCACCTGCGCTACATCATGAATCGTCGCGCCGAGAAAAACGCCCGCGGTCGCATTATCGTACTGCAGGTACGTAACAAATACCGGGTAAAAAACCATCGCGACCGTACTCAGCGCGGTAACCCCGGCAACCGTCAGAATTGTGTTGCGCTCATGATCTTTGTGCTGCGGTAGTACGGATGCGATCGCAAGCGCCGCGGACGCGCCGCAGATCGCAACCGCACCTGCCGAGAGGATGGACTGGTCGCCTTTCAAGCCGAAGGCACGTCCAATGAGTCCGCCAAAAAGAATTGTCGCCACTACACTCGCCACGATCAGGGCAACGACCGGCCAGCCAAGCTCCATGACGTCGCCAGTCGTCATACGCAAACCGAGTAGCGCGACTCCGAATCGGAGTATTTTGCGGCTCGCAAAACGAATGCCGCGTGCAAATCGCTCGTCCTCGGTGAGAAAATTGAATGCCATTCCAAATAGCAAGGCATACAACATCGCTGGACCACCAAGCCGGTCACTCACGAATCTAACGGCAAGTGCGATGGTCGCACTTAGGAGCAGCCCGGGCATCGCGTCCCGCATAACATCGGTAAACTTTGTCATTCAATAGTACTCATTTTCGTGCCAGCGTATTCCTGGCCAAATAGTAATCAAGTCGTAATATCCGAATAGATATATTATTGGTTCGATGAATATAGACGAAATACAAGCTCGCTTGGCCGACTTCGCAAAAGAGAGAGACTGGGAGCAATTCCACAGTCCCAAGAATCTCAGCATGGCGCTGGCTGGCGAGGTCGGTGAGCTACTCGAGATATTCCAGTGGCTGACCGAAGAACAGTCCCAACGATCATCACTTACCCAGGATCAACTCGCGGCTGCTACAGAGGAATTGGCCGATGTCTTGATTTATGCTTTGCGGCTGGCAGACAGGCTGGACATCAACCTGGAAGACGCGATCTCGACGAAAATTAACAAGAACGCGTTGCGATACACGGTCGAAGCCGCCAAGGGAAACGCCGCCAAGCGCTGACAGATGGCACGATGACTGCCGAAGCAATGCTATCCGTTCATCGTTTCAATGGCATGTCATCCAGATGCTCAATTGCTTCGGTGAAGATCCGCGTAAGAACCTCGATCATGCGATTGCCCATGATGTCCAGAAATGTGTCGGCGTCTTCGAGTGCGTCGAAGATTGTGTAGCCCTTCTCGAGAAATTCCTGCATCGCTGCAAATCCCCACAGCCGGGCAGGCATACGCATTGCCCTGAGCAATGAACCGATCATTGGAATTCGAATCACATGATCCAGGCTGCGACCAACTTCTATGGTCAGCTCGACAAGCTCGAGACATTCATCGAGGCGGCCAGCCCGCCTGCTGGCCACACAGTAGTCTGTTTCTGAGAACGCCTCATCGCCTGATTTCATTCCGTACAAAACCCGACAAATCGATAGATTGATTTCGAGGACCCGGGCATTGAGTCGCATAGCCGCAGCCACAGTACGCAGCACTTTCTCGGGCAGTAGCTTCGACATGATCGGGACAATTCGGGCAATATCCTGATCACGCCTGCGAACGCCAATCCCGGTCAGGTCGGAAACGACAAAATCTACGGCCCGGGAATATTCCTCAGAAGTCCGCAAATTCTCGTAGAACTGCAGCATGTAATCGTTCTGCCAGGTGACAAAGCACCTGTACTGCTCATGTAACGCCTGATCACTCAGATACGCATCATGAATTGCGTTGCTGCGCTCGGTGAATTCGCGCAGCTCTGTTGCAGCGCTCAAATGCCTTAGTCCCAAGGCGACCGGAAAGGTCGCTAGACTTTATCCACTTAAATCAAATAGTGGAAGACCAAAAAGAAAGCCACCTTGCGGTGGCTTGCTTAGATTTGAGGACGCAAAGGTAGGTCTGCTTGTCGCGTTTTTCTGACTCTTCTTCAGTTACACAACCATTCGGCCACATACCTGTATCCAAGCTCGAATCTGTTCTTGTATCGGGCTACCTGGCATAGCACTCCTGATTCTTTCCGAGTTCCTCAAGAATGTTCCTGTCACTCCACCGATCGGCTTTCGCTTCTCGCTTTCGCTTCAGGTTCTGCCTCCTGCGTCCACCGCCCCCAACACTGGCGAAGGCTCGGACCTCCATTCGCAGGGCGGTTGTCAACAAGCGAACTTGTTGGCGCTGAGGCTTTCGCCTCACGTTCTAATCTATTCCTGACCAGCCGAAAGACGAAATGTTTTTAGTGCAACTATTCGCTGTCGAAAAGCCGATCCTAATTTAACTAGGTACCTTGCGACTTTTCTTAAAGTAACTTCAGAAGTCCGAATAGAGAGGATTTGTCCAAAGGTGCGCATTTGCTTTGGCGGAGAGGGTGGGATTGATTCGGATCGCAAATTAGTGAGTCGCCCGCTGTGGATCAGATAGTCCGGCGCAACGTGTATATCCTGCGGAAATCCCGGGTCGGAATTGGGTAATGCAAACGTTTGCATCATCAGATAAACTCGTTCTGTAGCAGAACGAGTGAGTGCATAAACCAAATGAATGTAATCCAACGAGTGGGTATGGCCTTCAGCATTGCACTCATCGCATTTATATTTGGTCAGGCTGTGGCGTTTTTTGAGCTCCCGGGTTCGAAATTCATGCGGGAGGCTTTTTTGGCAGTCGAGGCCATCCAAATGGGATGGGAAGACTTCGGCGATGACGACGAAACGGGGCAAACCGACATCGCGCCAAGAGTAGTCACGCATGACCTGGCGAAAATGGGAGCTGGCCTCACTCTCTTGATAGAAACCGGGGAAAGGTCACTCCATACCGCGTCAATAAACCTGGTTGCCCATGACGGAGAAGTAAGACACACATGGACAGTACCCTGGGAAGATATTGCGGCTGTCGGCTGGCCAGAGACAGCCGGTGGTGGTCTGCCCATGAGCAGGAAGACCGTCTATCCTCGAAGTTCGCATCTATATCCCAACGGCGACCTGTTACTTTTGATGCATGCCAGGGGAAGAACCCCGTTTGGAGTATCCCTGGCGAAATTGGACATTAATTCCGAGCTAATATGGACGTACAACCGTTGGGCACACCACGACATTGACGTTGCGGACGACGGCCGCATTTACACTATGTCCCATGAGCTGAAGACAGAAGGCTCGCCTGCCATTGATGCGCTAAAGACGCTGGATTACGACATCATGGTCAAGACTCCCTTTATTGATGACACGATCGTTGTGTTGTCGCCCGAGGGAGAAGAACTTGCGTCGGTCTCATTGGTGGAAGCCCTGGCAAGCTCTGAGTTTGTCCCATTGTTAGGGGTCGCCCCCCTGGATGATCAGGGCGATCACCTGCACGCGAACAGTATTCAGGTAGTAAGCGAAACCCTGGCGGAAAAGATCCCCTTCGCCAAACCGGGAAACGTGCTGATTTCTACACGGACGCTACATGCACTCCTGCTTGTGGATATCGAAGAAGAAACTGTCACGTGGGTAGCAACCGGGGGCTGGCGTTACCAACATGATGCGAATTTTCTGTCAAACGGGAATATCCTGTTTCTAGACAACATTGGTGATGTAACTCATACGGGTGGTGCTTCGCGAGTCGTCGAATACGATCCTGCATCTGACGAGATAGTCTGGGAGTATCTCGGAACAGACGAATTCCCGATGAACACTCGCGAACTTGGCGAATTGCAAAAACTTTCCAATGGAAATGTACTCGTTTCTGAAACATTGTCGGGCAGGTTGGTTGAAGTAACCCCAGATAAGGAAGTTGTTTGGGAGTACTTTGGAAAGGAAGTCATGGATGCTGAGAGAATTCCATTCGAACAAGTTCCTGCCCAATTTGCTAAATGACTTCGAAACGACGGAGAAAGATCAAAATGTTCATGAAACAAACGGGAGTAGTCGTGATATGTCTGGCATTGTTTGCTCTGCCGGACATCGCTCAGGCCTATATCGGCCCAGGTGCGGGTATTACTTTCATCGGCGCCCTCATTGGCGTCGTCCTGGCGATTCTAAGTGCGATTGGCTTTATCCTGTTCTGGCCGATCAGAAGGCTTCTGAGGCGAATGAAAGCCAAGGGAAACGTGGAGGCGGAGGTTATGGAAGCAGAGGATGCGCCGCCGATAGAGGAGGATCCAGCTAGAGAAGGCGCTCCTGTGGACAACTAGATGGGATTCTTCGATATTCTCAATCCCGTATTCACGGGGATTGAAACCTACTTCCTGAGCTGGATCCCCGCCTGGGCCCGAGTTGCCATTTATGGCCTTGGCTCCGGCATAGTGACAATGCTTCTGTATGCGAAGTTTTCGAATCAAGATGCCTTAACGCAAGGTAAGCTGACATCAAAAGAAGCGTTGTCAGCGCTTAGAAAGCTCGACCCTGAAGCGGAGTTTGACGTTGCGCTCGCGACGATGCGCAAAGCCATTGCTGCGTCGCTCAGGCAAGCAAAGAATGCAGCAATTCCCGCGCTGTGGGCATCGCTGCCGCTCATTTTTGTCCTCGTCTGGCTGGATAATTCCTACTCATATCTAGCACCACCGGCTGGCAGCAACGTCCTGGCGCTGACTGAACCATTTGTACCGCTGCAAGAAAGCGATGGCGTTCACCGGACCGAAGGCCAAACATATTCTCTCACCTGGCCGGAATCCGGTCAGATCGAACTGAAGGGGCTCAGCGGCGATCTTATAATTTCCATTCCCTCTTCTACGCATGTCCCGCTAATTCACAAACGCAAGTGGTGGAATTTGCTCATTGGGAACCCGGCTGGCTATATCGACGAAAGCGCTCCGATAAGCTCCGTAGAATTCACACACACTCCTCGAGAGTTAATTGGTTCTGGGCCGCATTGGTTACGTTCCTGGTTAGTTTTTTACTTTGCAGTCCTCATGGCAGCGGCCGTAGCGATCAAAGTGAAATTCAAGATCGCGTGAACACTGAGAGCCTGGAAAAGAACGACAGCGGTTCGACGCAAGATCCGCAGGTTACGTGGTGGACTCGTTTTCTTAGCGCGTGGGTAGCACAGAACCCCAATTTCTGGCGGCGACTTGGCAACCTGGAGACATCGCTGCTTAGCGATATTCTGGAGCCGGTAGATGTGCAAGAGCCAATTTACGTCTCGGGACTGGCCCGTTCTGGAAGTACGTTGTTACTCGAGCTGCTCAATCGACATCCAGAAACTACAACCCATCGCTACCGCGATTTCCCGCTCCTATTTACACCGTATTGGTGGAACAGATTCTTGAGCCTGGTGCCACAGGAGGCAGAGGAAGCGAAGGAAAGGGCGCACGGAGACAGGCTCTTGGTCACGTCTGAAAGCCCGGAGGCCATGGAAGAGGTTTTGTGGATGGCTTTTTTTTCTGAGCTGCATAATTCTGCATACAAGAATGTTCTTACAAACAGTGAGCGGAACAGATCTTTTGATGGCTTCTATGTTGACCACATCCGCAAACTTCTGGCCGTAAGAGGGGGGAGTAGATATCTATCCAAGGCTAACTACAACGCAACGCGAATCGAATATCTTGCGGAGCTGTTTCCAGACTCCGTGTTTGTTATCCCGGTACGGAATCCTGTAACGCACATTGAGTCCCTCATGCGGCAGCATCAGAAATTCCAGGCTCTGCACAAAAAGGATAATCGGCTGGCATTACATATGCAGCGCGTTGGCCACTTTGAATTTGGAGGAATTCGACGTCTGGTCAACACCGGAGACTCCGAGCGTGTGCAGGAAATAGAGCTACTCTGGAAAGCTGGTGAAGACGCGCGCGGTTGGGCGAAGTATTGGTCGAGCATTCACTCGTACATCGCCGCTAGTATTCAATCTGAGAGACTCCGGGATCGTTGCCTGGTTGTCAGGTATGAAGACTTGTGTTCCGATCCCATCGAGCAACTTGGTATTCTCTCCAGGCATTGCGACCTGGAAGGGCTGACTCAATATTCTAGTGATATTGTAAGCACTATTTCGCTGCCAACCTACTACGAGTCCTCCCTGAACCGGCAGGAAATAGATTCCATTTGGGAGGAAACCGCGGCTGTTGCTGAGATATTTGATTACTCTCAGGAATAGATGCGGGAAGACAACGGTACGTTCTGGACGCATGACGGCGAACAGATGGTCTGGTAAAGAAAAAGGGGTCTACTTCGTCGCGACACTCCCCAGCGCATCGGCCGTCGCATCCAACAGGGCATCCGGTCCGACGGCCCGGCCAGTAGCGTTTTTCATCCACAGGTCCGGCGCGATGTTCCCGGCAAGGCACATGCGTTCAAACTCGGCGCCGAGATCTCCGGACTTTGCGATCTGCTCCTCAATCTGGTGTGCAATCATGCCGCCGACGGGGTAATTCGGCAGGTACAGGAACGAGTGGATCATGTGCGAGTAGACGCCGAGCAACGTGACGTCCTCGACACCGAACACAGGTGCGTAATAGCGATTCCAGACATCCCTGGCAATGCGCAGCGTTGCCGCTTTCAGTTGGGCAGGTGTCGCCTCAGGGTTATCGTACATCCAGTGCCAGACGCCTATGTCGACGAGCGCCACGGCGGCGATCTCGGCCGTACCCCAGAAGTCGTCCAGCGTAGCGAGTGCCTTCGCCTCTTCATCGGGCGACTCAAGGCCGAGCAGTTCCAGGTCCCGCGCCTGGAACACGAAAGCAAGTGCTTCTGTGAAGGCCGTGTTAGGCACGCCTTGCAGCATGTAGTGATCGATGTTGTTGAGTGAGATGGTCTGTTCGACGTTGTGTCCCATCTCGTGCACGGCGATATTGAAACCCTTGTAATCCATGCCGTTCGCACCAACACGGGTCCTCAGATGAGTCTTCGCATCACGCATGCCGGCGCCCCAGGCATGCCCTGAACCGCGCGCCGGTTCGACGACGATATTCGCGGCAAGTTCCTGCGCACGGTCCTTGCCGAACCCGAGTCCGACGAGCAGGTTCGGCATGTCTGCCTCGTAGTCTGCCGCCGTCGGGTATCGTTTCCTGGTCATGGCGTTGAGGTCCGCTTCGCTATACGCGCCACGCGCCCGGAAGCCGTTGTACCAGATGTCGAAAGGTTCCAACGGCCGGCCCAGGCGAGCTTCTATGAGCCGACCGGTTTTTTGCAAAAGATCTGACGACAGGACTGCCTCGAACATCGCTACGACACGTTCCTCCGGAATCTCGCGGCCTTCACTGAAACTACGATCGATGTGCGTTGGCGCAGTCGGCGAATAAGGGTCGACTTGACGCACCGCCTGGTAAGTACTGAGCAAGACCTCGTAGCGTGTATCCGGCTCGGGCGCGCTTGATATGGCAAGGTTCGCCGGCACTGGCTCGTCAACATCCGACACGGCCGCCACGAGCACGTCATTGGTGTACGGGTTCCAGTCGACATGTGGATTGTTAATGACGACGTCAGGAATGGTCTGGTCGACGATTCGTTCCATTACCTTTTGCACTGTGCGCTGGCGAGCGAGTCCCGCCTCATCATCGCTACTGTAGTTGGCCTTGATTTCGTCGCGCAAATTCCAGTGCGACAGTAGCTTCATGCCCGCGGGAAACAGGCGCTCGCCGTCCTGCGTGACGAGGTGATGCATAAAAATGTTGTATTCGGCTATGTACTGGTCGGCGACCGCACCTGCCGTCGATACCGACTGCTGAACCTCGGCCGGAATGCGCTTTGAGTAGCGATCGGCGAGACGTGACTCCGCCCATTGAGCCCGGCTCCAGGACTCGCCCACGTCGAGACGCTCTGCGAGTGAAGTGATCGGAAAATTCAGAAGGACCACGAACGCCAACTTGTTGGTGAAAAAATCGTCGCTGATATGCGCAAACGGATCGTACGCAGCGAATATTTCGTCATACGGCAGGATGGGGCCCACGTCGAGATCCGACTGCTCTCGAAACGCGAGCAGTATTTCAAGGGAGTGACCATCAAGTTGCTCGAGTAGCTTTTCATAGCGAGCAAACATTACGTCTAGCGTTGCTTCGTCACCGGCGAAGTGACGTTTTATGAACGCCTCAAAATCCTCGCGACCCCCATCTTCCTCACGCCAGAAACTCGCGACCTGGTCCAGGCCGCGCTGTACGCGCCGACGTTGCTCTTCGCCATAGTCTGCAACCAGGTCAGTCTCGAGCGTCGCCACCGACGTGGCCATCCAGTCAACTTCGCTTTGCGCTACAGGTACTACCCATAGGAAAACGATTGACGAAACGAGCAAAGTGAATAGGGACAGTTTATTGCGTGTACGGGTCATCGCCGGAAGCCTCCTCGGAAACAGGTTCACGTTATGCTTTGGCCGAGCCGGGAAACGGCGTCAGCGGGGAGCATCTTAATACTTGTCGGCATACAGCCGCATTACTAATTATCAACCTCAACTGCCCCGATATCGCCGAGGAGATCCGTAGGCCTTGGATTGCCCAGCTGATCAGTGTCCAGTGGATTAACGCCGAGAGTTGTCTCAGTCAGACTGACTGTAATTCCATTAAAAGAGCTGTTGCCGAGACCAAAGAGCGACGCCCAAACATCGTCGTTTATCAGTGCCGGCCCCAGGTCACTAATCTGATCAACGTTGACTTCGGCAATTTGACCAGCAAGCGCCGAATCGAGATGATGCCAAAACTCGATATAGGCATAGTTATGTTCCATTTGAGGCCATGTCTGTCCGGGACCACACCAGTACGCCTGCTCCAGGGTGTCTACAGTGAGGTTGTTGCAGTTGAAATACCGCTGAGATCCCGCCGTGTCCGGATCAACATCCAACAAGAACTCTTCGAAATAGCTCCTGAATTCACTCTCGAAATCTGTTTGACCGTCAATATTCTGGATTTGACTCAGTATCAGTGGCAGAAGAAAGGGGTTCCTGCCTTCATTCTGTGACCCAACGAGCTCGCCGAGAACCTCAGTCACGTTGTAGTTTCCGCTGGGAAGCTGGTCCAGCGCGCTACCCATAGGCTCGTAATAAAGCACTGCAAAGGGGTCGGCTTCGACGCCGGAGGAATTGATAGACGTAGACAGCGTCGCACTGCCGAGCACATCACCGGAATCCACGCCATCCTCATCACCCACTTGCGGATAATGTTTGCGTGACAATGAAGCCCAGCCTGGCTCCCCAATAGGCACCAGCATCTGGCTAAAATCGATGACCCCGATCCGGTTATGTCCCATGCTGCGGAAATCGAAGACCGATCCGGAAAAGACATCGTGCGGATAAACGTTTCCGATCGTATAGCCACCTGGTCCGATGCCATCGATCTCATGAACGGTGTTACCGACAACAATAGAATGACCAATAATCATATCTTCCACAGCGTGGGCGTTGCCGATGGTCGCGGCGATACCCCCCGCCATGTTTGGTTTGTCCAGCTCAGTGTTCCGCGGTTTTCCAAACACCTGGTTTTCAACAACGGTGCTGCTTTGAACCTGCATGTGGCCGTTGGACATATAGAGTCCACCGCCTCGCCAGTATCCAATATTCAGCAGATCAAACAGGAAAGGCGGAAGTGCCGGTGGTTCGACGAGATTCCTCGCAATGGTGCTATTTTCAACATGAAGTCTTGTGGCCAGTCCGATACCACCTCCATCCGAGTACACACCGGCACCGTAGGCAAAAAGTCCGGCAATTCGGTTTTCTGTGATCGTTGACTGACTAATC
>Ga0070723_10000299_pt1 | contig 13028 bp, 12 predicted proteins | sample tdAd002_FD_67277 | JGI IMG/M metagenome (GOLD analysis project Ga0070723, IMG submission 67277) | Marine sediment microbial communities from the Atlantic coast under amendment with organic carbon and nitrate - tdAd00.2 | ecosystem: Environmental > Aquatic > Marine > Coastal > Sediment | place...
TATTCTTACCCCAAAGGGGCAGCATTTCTTCAACACCATTGATTCACGGCACTTTTACAAATCAACCATTACTTCAAATAAATTGCGTAATATATTATTAACCCGGCAATTAAAAAACCGTCATTCCGGCCGCACCCCGGACTTGATCCGGGGGGAGAGCCGGAATCCATAACACATTGTATTTCCTGGTTTCCCGCTTTCGCGGGAATGACATGAGGGGAAAACGTTGTTTGCATATTTAATTGCCGGATTAATAATAAGCAGTGATATATTATAAAGCTTAAAGATATCATCAGTTCTGTTTACCCAGGATCAGGAACAAATGAGTCAGCGCAACCTATTGGGTTTTCGATCCGCTTTTTCAAGATTTTTGCGACTTTTTGGGCTTGCCGGCAGGATCTTGCGAACGCAGCATTTCCTCGAATTTATCTTCCGGCATGGGTCGTCCAAAATAATAACCCTGCATCATTTTACAACCTTCCTTACTCGGTTCAGAAAAAAATTGAGCAGGAAAATGTTTTTAAGCTTGAAAGGGTTGATATGAAAGGCGACCTTTGGCGTTTAACGAAGCAGCTATAGACTGTATGCAATAAAGATAGAAAGGCATTGAACTTTCTGGGGGATATATCAGTTTGGATAGAATTCAAAAGGCGGATAATAATAAGGCAGAGCCATTTCAAACGAGCCGATCGCTTAGGGTGTTGATAAATCGCCTTAAGATGTTGTTTTTAAATACAATAAAGGCGAGTGCTTGCAGAAAGATATTATGCAAATAGATTTCTTTTTTTTTCACTTAAAAATCAATCGATTACAGAAATGCTTCAACACGTTAAGCGATCGGCTTGCCATTTCAAACCCTGCCTTTTAAAGAATAATTGTACTACTGGAGTCACTGTAATATTCGAATCATTAATCGGGCAATTCAATCGTTCCTGTTATTCTCCCATCCTCGCCCACTAATGTTCCATTACAGCATATTGTTCAAGCAACTTTAAGAAAACTCACACCTTTAAGGTGAAAGCTGAATATCAATATCTCGCAGATTCTATCTAAATTGTCTTGGAGGGCCTTTTTTCTGTAATTCCCTGTCAGGCGGTTTTCAGCCATTGCTTTAGCCATTACTGCAAGAAGCGGGACCCTCTGATAGAATTCTTGCTCCGCCCCTGTCTCAACCTCGGAGGTAATACCCGACTGAGCTTCTGAACTGGCCAATTGCAGGGAATGATAAAAAACGTGACGGGCGTTTTCGATGATGGCAGTTTTGCGATAGTTTCCAATGGGACAATTTTCAAAATAAGCCTTGCCCATAATAATGAGAAGTTTCAATCGTGATAAAAAAATGTCGTCACTCGACATTGCTCTCATATCTATAGAAGTCGGCCCCAATCTAATCATAAAAATATCCCTTCAACCTTTAGCTTCCTGTCCCTCGATAACTTGAGATTTGGTTTTTTAAGCATTAACTATACTTGTCAATTTAATCGTTTACATGCAAAATTCATGCAAAATCAAAAGGTTAAACAATATACATATACATATCAGACAGTTAAATTTACTATACGCAAAAATAAGTTATAAAATAGGTATATTAATTATATGATAGATTTAGACAAAAATTGTGTGATTGTGGGGTAAATTACTTAAAATCTATTACATTATTTACATAGTATTGTGAATTAAATCATATAGGTATATATTATACTGTGGCACTAATTGATGGGATGAATCGACAGAAAGGGTGATGGACCGGGATGGATTATAAAAGAAAGAATTTAACAAAGAAAATAACTCAAGACAGGGAAATAGAGAATAACCCACCAATATTAAAAGAAAATTTAGAGTTTATGTCGTACAGCTTGCCGGCATTCAAAATTCATCCTAATGACAGATATCGTATAATGACCATCGTCAAGTCCAATCCACGTGTCTCAATTCAGTCCCGCCACATCATTCAACAATCTCAAGCATATATCTTTTCCGAATCTTTCCAGAAGCAGCATTTAATAAATGCCGAACGGCATTTGCTGTTCTGCCCTGTTTACCGATGATCTTGCCCATATCACTCTTATCAACTCTGAGTTCAAGTACAACAGTTTGGCTACCTTCAATTTCAGTAACACTCACCTGTTCCGGGTTGTCGACCAGTGCTTGTACAATTTGGATTAGAAGATCTTTCATAGGTTTGGTCCTATCTGGATAGGGTCAGTCAAGTCAGTCCTGTGGCAGGCAAATAGGCTCGCATGCTATTAAGACTGTTTCTTGATCCTCAGTATCGCTATCTTTTCCTTCAATATAGTATTTTCATATTTAAGCCTTTCGATTTCTTCTTGGGCTTTTGCCAGTCTTTCAGCATATGACTTAAGTAAGTTTTCAATAAATTCCTTGTCAACTTCTTTCTCTCTACCTTGGGTTTTTTGTTCCATAACTCTTGGCCCTCCGATTCGACTGGAAGCTTGTCAACCCATTTACTATTAGATACCGTTTTTTATAAAACAACCATTAAAAACACAAACCCCCACCTCTCTATGTGCGAGAAATGGGGGTTCAAAATAGCCACATATGTTCTCCCTTTGTTTTAAACCTAATCGTCAAAGTACCAAGGCAAGCCAAAATTGAATTAACAGCAGGTATAAGAGGTTCAGATATCAGAAAAGAAACGTGGAAGAGAGTTGTAAGTTAACCTGTTGATAATAAAAATTTTTATCGATTTCTTTTTTTTCATAATCTTCCCATCTTGTCAAGGATTTATTAAAATTACTACATAGTAGCAGTTAACCCTTTACATTTGACATTCATACCGATTATTGAGATAAATAACATATGATTCCAATTTCTTATCACATGAGGAGCATAAGACCATGACACTCACAAAAGTTCAGATCGTAGAATCGATCCACAATCGAATCGGTTTGCCCAAAAACAAAACCACAGAAATTGTAGAAACCCTTTTAGAGATCATCAAAAATTCACTGGCATCCGGTGAGGACGTTCTGATCTCCAATTTCGGCAAATTCTGTCTAAATGAAAAGGCAGAACGTAAAGGCAGGAATCCCGCAACCGGGGATGACCTGATGCTTGAACCAAGGAAGGTTGTTACGTTTAGGTGTTCAAGGAAATTGCGGGATAGGATTAACTCCAAATAAGACGAAAGGTTCAATCGTGCTATCCAGATTTAACAATAAGGTTCTATCACATGGGCCTGAAGCAGTTCTACCACAGAATCTGAACAGGGAATGGCTAAATATACTGCAAGAGATGGCAGAAGACTTCATAGGTTCCAACTATGATCTTGAAGAATGTAAAAAGCCGGAGGATATTGCCGATTTAATTCTATCAGTCTGTGTATCAGAACTATTAAGATCCCAACATAACGACAAAATCGATATACCCATTGAGGAAATGTTAGAAAAGATCACGATCTATTCAATATCCTTGATCATTGAGGCAGTTGATAGAGAGTCCAATATTGGTATAGAGCAGCCCACACTTGAAGACATTCTATGTTGGGACAGAATTATTAGAATGAAGAAGACTAACCCTGAATTTGTTGAAACTCTTGAGAAAGCATGTATCTTGCAGATTCCGGAACAAGCTTCTTCTAAAGAATAAATCTAAGCACCGCTAAGATTATTAGGCACATAGTAAAATTCATGTTGTCATTCCTTGATAAGATACCATATTCGATCCTCATTGTGTTTTCGATCATCATGCTTCTTATTCCATTTAGACCCATGCCACATGCTTTAGAAAAGTTGATCATGCTAAAAAATGGAACTCTGAGCAGACCCACCGATATTTTCGATTTATTCTATCATTTAGCCCCATCGATCCTTTTGGCTATTAAATTTTTCAGAGACTATTCAAACAGATGAAATATCAAAAAGGCAACATGTTCAAAAAAGTGAATAAAAATATTTCTGCATTAATCTTGATAGCCCTTCTCATCTTCATAAGTTGCAGCAACGGCAACAATTCCAATTATCTCCCAAATAAATTAGGTGAGCTAAATCTTACTAAAGTTATTCAGAACAAAAAAGCCACCGTTATCATAAATAAAATGCATGACAGAAAACTTGATGACTGTAAAAACTTTATTGCTATTTACGGAGACAATCATTCAAAAAATATTCTATATGTAAGTGTCTATGAAAATGCTGAAAATGCTGAAACGAACTTAAAGAACATGGCCATAAAAATGGCAACTGGATCATCTGTTTTTTCACCATTAACACACCGTAAAATGGGAAATAAAGTTCATTTTGAGACCGAAGGAATGGGGTTTAAGCATTATTTTTATCATGTTGATAATATCTTAATCTGGTGGCAGGTTGAGCCTGATAAAGCAGAAACAACATTAAGCGATTTGCTTAAATTTGACTTTGCGATTCTGAATGATAAGGGAAATAGGCAATAAAAAAGGCAGAGTCGTCTATGCTCTGCCCGTATTAGCCCGGTAGACTCTTTTTGCAAAACCACATCAGAGACGACCAAGCTTTGTAATCTTTTAGCTTCCCGAAATACCGTTGTACAATGCAGTTTTGCATTGAGATGCACGGACATCCGAGAAGCTCTATAAATGTCAAATCAAACTCCTCTTTTTACAGTGTAACCTTCGTGAGATTGAGTCATCACATGGTTAAATATATGGTGTTGAAGCTGATTGACATTTAGCTTAATCCATTTTTAATCATTTAATAAAATTTGTCCATAGGCAAAAGGCTCATTTTGATAGGGGGAAATCCTATCCCCATGGGGATTGCTCCCAGCAATCACCCATAGGACGCAAGTTTCTGCCTGAGATAATCAAACTGATTGTCAACTTAATAGGCCAGAATATCACTTTCTAAAATAGAACCGAATTTTATTTTAAAGTCATTATCTTTGAAACCGTCCAATCTGGCAATCATTTTCGTCTTATGTCCGTCAGAAAGATTTGGCAGCGGAATGCCTTGCCGCAACAGGAATTCAAGATCAAACCCGTCACGGACCTCACCTCTTTCCAATAATGCAGCGATTTTATTTTTCATCTCCGTTGAACACGTTATTTTATTAAAAAGATGTAAAATCCCGCACTGCGGGAGCGGGATTCCCCGCAATAAATACGGGACAGGCTTCCCGACGCTGGCCTTCGGATTCGTATAATGATTTTATTATGAATCTAAATTCTACATTTTTTCTAATTTTTGTCGATTTTGGCAGATTTTGGAATTTTCTCCCACACTAAATTAGGTTGAATTTGAAATATTTTGACACAGTAATTTCAATTGGACGATATCGTGGAAACTATTTGGCTTAACAGGTCATTTTTGGGGTTAAAAAGAGTGGTTTAAGACGTTTTTACGTCCTAATTTAAACTTCTTTTGCTGTTATTATAGTCGGTTACCGTGGTCCGACCCCGAGCGCCTTTAAAGTTTTGTGGACTGGGTAAAAGGGAAATTCTATGAACGTAAGCTTGATGATGAGATCCCCCGGGCCAAAGAACTTACGCCGGAAAAGGAGGTAATAATAAGAAAGGATCGGGATCTTCGCTGCGCTTCGACAAGCAGCGGGGAATTCAAATCTAATAAAAGATTCCAGGTGACAGAATGGTCGCTCTTCGCAGCAAGTCGGATTGAACCTTTGTCAGTCCTGCATAATCGGATGCTTCTGCCCAGTGAGTTTCGATTTTATCAATCAATTCGTTTTTGACAAACATGGCATGTTCTTTCGTAAGTCCGAAAAGACCCGCTTCGGACAACGCATTTTTCAGGGTGCTCGAGCGTCCCTGTTTCCCCACAATCATTGCCTGGTTGGCAGTTAGGCCGCTTCGAAGCATCGGGCAAATATCATACGCAGGAGTTAGCTCATACCAGGTCCCGTCCCAGAAAAATGCATGGTTTCTGGCATGATCGTCATTGTTGCCAATTAAAATATTAAACATCATGCGCCGAAAAAGTTGAGAATTATCCTGGCCGGCATCTTTTGCGTAGCGCCTGATAAAGCCCGCAAGGTCCAGATAAGACGCCAACGGGCTTTCGGTTTCATGAAGCTGTAAAGCGGTTAAGCCGCTGATCATAAACCGTCTTTTCGGGCCGGTTTCAGCACGAATGCGATCAAACCTTTCAACCAGCAAAACGTCTTTTCCCATGGATTCAACCACTCTCACGGCGGGAACCTGGATATTGCACTGTCCGGCCAGCCACATGGCGGCCAGCTCGCTTCGCACCACCGGATACTGGTCTGTGCCGGAACTGAATTTGGCAATCCAGCTCGATTGATTATCGTACAGCAATGCTTTTGGCCTAGCGCCGCCCACACTGGAACCATGCAATAGAGCACTGGATAGGGCATCCGGCAGCGGCTGTCCGTTTTCAATTAATTCGGCGGCTTCAACCAACTGATCGAGCGTGGCGGTTTGTGTTTCTTGTATTTGACAATGGTCGGACGATTTTTGTATGCCCATGGCACCGATACGATCTGGTCCGGCATTCAATAAGTAATCAAGCTCGGTGATATTATCTTGTTCCAATCGGTACAAAAGCACTCTTCTTCCCCAGGCATCGGGGGCAGCATCCCGGATCACACCGTGCATCTCGCCGACTCGCGGACGAAAAACGCCGCTTTCCAATGGAAGCTCACGTATATCCAATGAAATCCCGTCGCTTCTTTGAAGATAGCTTTTGCCATAAAAAAACTGGAGTTCTCCGGCATCTTCCTGCAACTTGCCGCATAATACCGGCTCAGTGGCATCCGGCAGCCAGATCCAAACAAAAGCTTCAGAAGTCATTGTTTATTTCACCCTTTTTTGTTCGAACCCGTTCGGGTAAATGTTCACGAATTTTTTCAAGATATGCGGCAACGGATGAATTTGCACGCATTCCGGCAAAATCGCTCCAGGAAAGTATTGGCAGACCCAGTATCCACGCAACCGTGAGATAATAACCGATGGCAACCTCCGGTGCGCCATGTTCCATCCGGACGACGGTCATTCGACCAACACCTACACGTTTTGCCAGTTCCGCCTGGGTTAATTGCTTTTCCTTGCGTCCAGTCACAATCAACATCCCCAGTTCTTTAAGCACGTGACGAACCGGTAACGGCAATTGGTTTTCGATTGGTTTTCGAGCCATTATCATATCCTTGTAATGATCTATAAAAATATCGCAACAGTTAATAATGATCTATATATAATACTTTCCTTGGCGAGTCAAATGTTTTTTGAGATACCAGAAGACTTGGCGGCCCCTTAGCTCAGGGCTATTCCAATATCAATCTGTCTGGTCCCTGCTCCCTTTGATGTTGACAAAAGATCTTGTTTGATTAAAATTTTTTATTAGAATAATTTTTAGATTAATGTTAGCATTTTTGAAATAAAAAGTTTCTATCCCAACTTTATTTGACCTACCAAAGAATAGAAAGGATAAAGTCATGGGTAACGATAAATTTTATAATAAAATACAGCACCTTTTATCTTTTGCAGATGTTAAAATTAATGGGGGCCGTCCGTGGGACATTCAGGTTCACAATAAAAAACTATACCCGAGAATGCTGGCCCAAGGCTCGCTGGGCCTGGGTGAGGCTTATATGGACGGCTGGTGGGACTGCGAAAGGCTTGATGAATTCATTCATAAAGTATTGAAAGCGAAACTTGATTCAAAAGTCAAACCCAGGGAGGCGTTTTTCTCTAATATTAAGGCCCGGCTGTTTAATCTTCAGAAGCCGTCTTTATGTTTTCTTAACTGCCAACATCATTATGATATCGGCGACGACCTTTATCAGTGCATGCTCGACAAGCTAAAAATATACAGTTGCGGTTACTGGAAAAATGCATCTAACCTTGATGACGCCCAAGAAGAAAAGCTGGATCTGGTTTGCCGTAAATTGCAGATGGTACAGGGAATGCGTGTTCTCGATATCGGGTGCGGATGGGGAGGAACCGCTAAGTACATCGCCGAACGCTATCAAGTTGAAGTCGTCGGCATCACCATTTCCAGAAAACAGGCATGCTTTGCAAAAGAACTCTGCCAAGGACTGCCAGTTGAAATCCGCCTAGAGGATTATCGAAGCCTGAAAGGCGTTTTTGATCGGATTGTTTCCATTGGTATGATTGAACACGTGGGTTATAAAAACTATACAACATTTATGCAGGTGGTTCATCGATGTCTAAAAAAGAATGGTCTCTTCCTTTTACAAACCATTGGCAACAATAAATCTGAAAAGAAAATTGATCCATGGATCGGTCGATATATATTTCCCCATGCCGTGTTGCCTTCAGCAAGCCAAATAAACAGTGCCATCGAAAATTTATTCGTTCTTGAAGACTGGGACAATTTCGGACCTGATTACGATAAAACACTGATGCATTGGTTTCAAAATTTTCACAACAGCTGGAATGATCTCAAAGAAAAATATGGTGAGCGTTTCTACAGAATGTGGAAATTCTATCTTTTGCTTTCTGCCGGTGCCTTTCGTGCCAGAGTAAACCAGTTATGGCAGATTGTTCTCTCCCCTGAAGGCGTTCCAGGTGGGTATTGTGCACCACGCTAACCCGAATTTCTCATGAAGAACATCAAACCAGAAAGGACAAAATAAGAAGGTTGAGGTCATACTCAAATACTAATTCACCTCTTTTACCCGGGGAGATTCCGATTTTCTTGGAATCTTCTTGTGTTTTTATTGTATCTTTCTCAAAGGCGATTTAATCTTTGGTTATTCTTGCTAAGTTGTGCTTATCAAGAAAACCGCAATCAACACATCCCTCCTTTCCATAGATACATCTCGCCAATCAATGGCACAAGATGGCACAACTGTTTAGATTAATAATAATTTTCTTGACACAATTACGGCCTTAATATACTTATTTGAACATATTCTCTTTTCAAAACTGATCTCCATCTCTATTCGATTCCCGTTGTGAAATAATTCTTGTTCTGCTGACCTCCTTCTCAATTCGTTTCTCCCGATAGAATATTTTGTTGCTTCGATCGTTACACCTCTATTCAGGAGGTTTTTCCATGGAAAGACCCCTCAAAATGTGTCTGCCTTACGCCTCACAGATTGTGGTTGTTTATTCTGTTGGGAAGTTGAAGTATCATTCCTTAAGCTGCAACAGCGAGTGTATTCCCCGAAGCTTGTTGCAAGGATCTTCAATTCAATTTTTCTTTTTAAAATGAATTTTTTTTGCGGGATCACAAATGAAGTGTCATAAATGCCAATTTGATAACAGAGAAGAAGGCAAGTTCTGTAAAAAATGTGGTATTGAATTGGAACTTTTATGCCCATCCTGCTCCCATCCTTATTCGCCAGATAACATCTTTTGTGACGAGTGCGGCCATGAATTAGATGGGGCAGTCAAAACAGAAAAAACAATACCGATAATTGATAGTGAACGAAAGCATGTCACCGTTCTTTTCTCTGATCTTTCCGGTTATACCGCTATGTATGAGAGGCTTGACCCAGAAGAAGTTAGAGAAATTACCAGTCGTATCTTTGGTGAGATTGCTCAAGTCGTTGCTAAATATGAAGGCTTTATCGAAAAATTTGTCGGTGATGCTGTATTGGCGATTTTTGGTGCGATTAGAGCGTATGAAGATGATCCCGTCAGGGCAATCCGGGCCGCCAGAGAAATTCACAATCTGGTCGAATCCTTAAGCCCAAGGTATGAAGAAAAGGTGGGACAACCTTTATTAATGCATTCCGGCATCAGTACTGGTCTTGTGGTGACCGGAAAGATTAGCCTGGATAAAGGAACACACGGTATTATAGGCGATCCCATTAATCTGGCGGCAAGGCTGAGCAGGTTAGGCCAAGCGGGAAATATTCTGGTTGCTCCTGATACATACTACCAAACCGAAGGTTATTTTAATTATGAGGATATAGGTCTCATCAAGGTTAAAGGTAAAACCGAAAGTCTCCAGGCTTATAGGCTTCTTACCCCAAAAGCACCGCCGAGAAAAGTACGTCGAATCCATGGATTGCGAGCCAATTTGATTGGGCGAAAGGTCGAAATAGATAAACTGAGACATGCTGTTCACATACTTGAAAATGGAAAAGGATCGATTTTCTCCATTTGTGGGGATGCAGGTACTGGAAAAAGCCGACTTGTCGAAGAGTTCAAGGCAACATTGAACCTGAAAAAAATTCAATGGCGAGAGGGTCATGCATACCCCTATACTCAAAACATCCCCTACTTTCCGTTAACCGATCTTCTTAATCGAGCATTTAAAATTCAAGAATACGATACTTCGGAGAAAGTAAAAGAAAAAGTCGAATTGGGCATAGAGTTCCTGATTGGGGAGAAAGAGGAATTGGCTCCGTATGTGGGGAGTCTTTTTTCAGTTAGATACCCAGAGCTTGAAGAAGTTAGTCCTGAGTTGTGGAAATTCCGGCTACATGAAGCCATTCAAAAAATTCTCTCGGCTTTGGCCCAGAGAGCACCAACTATCATTTGTATCGAAGACCTTCACTGGGCTGATCCTTCTTCTCTAGACCTCCTTCGTTTCCTTTTAATGGAACCCGAGTGTCCCGCCCTCTTTCTTTGTGTATACAGATCTCCTTATAGTCCTTTTTCTGATTATAATATCGGCAGCATTGAAATGTCGCACCAGGATATTCACCTCCTGGATCTCTCACCTTCTGACGCACTGGATATGGTAAAATCTATGCTGAGAGATGATTCTATCCCTTCTTCTTTGCTCAAGTTTATTAACAAAAAAGTAGAGGGCAACCCTTTCTATCTGGAAGAGGTAATCAATTCTTTGATCGAATCGGAAATATTGGTCCGTAACAACGGCGTCTGGAGGCTGACGCGATCTATCACTGAATTTGACATATCGCCTACGATCCACGGTGTTATCAGTGCCAGGGTTGACCGTTTGGGGAAGGAGACAAAACGAATTCTCCAGGAAGCTTCAGTCATCGGAAGGACTTTTCTTTACGAAATTCTTAAGAGTGTAACAGGGGCCAAAGAGGGTATTGACGGATGTCTCAGTGATTTAGAACATCTTGATATCATTCGAACTCGATCACTCCAACCCGATCTGGAATATATTTTTAAACACGCATTGTTCCAAGAAGTCATCTACAGCAGTATTTTGAAAAAAGATCGTGAAGCGATTCATGAACGCATTGCCTCTGTTATGGAGCAGATGTTCCATGACCGCCTAAGTGAGTTTTACGAAACGCTGGCATTTCACTTCGCTCAGGCTCGAGTAGACATTAAAGCCGTATTTTATCTGATGAAGTCTGGAAGAAAAAGTCTGAGAAGATATGCCGTTGAAGAGTCACATCAGTATTTTCAGCAGGCCTTTGATCTCATCTGCGGGAAATTGCACAAGACAATGGATGAGAAGGAAGTGTTAATCGATATTATAATCAATTGGGCTCTGGTTTTTTATTACCGGGGCGATTTCAAGGGCCTCGAAGAACTGATGCGCTCTCACATGAACATTGCCGAAACCATGGCCGACAGAGCCAAGATTGGCATATTTTACTCCTGGTTTGGTTTTGCCCTGTTTTGTCGGGAGAAGATTAAAGATTCCTATATATACCTTAAAAAAGCGCTGGAACTTGGAGAAAAAATCGAAAATCAATTGGTTATCTGTTCCGCCTGTACATCGCTTACATGGGTCTGTGCCGAACTTGGTCTTTTTAAGGAAGGAATTCAATACGGAGAAAGGGCTCAAGGGATTTGCGAAACTATAGATTCGGATTCAACCCTTTTTTTCCAATCTCTAGGCGGTATGAGTTTCAACTACTTTTATATGGGAGAAAGTCAAAAGAACTTTGAGATTGGAAAAATCCTTCTTAATTACGGAAGAAAATATTCCAGCAGCAGAAGTTTGGTAGTGGGTCATATCAGCATTGGACACGCCTACTGGGCTGCAGGAAAGCTATCATCAGCCATTGAATGTTATCAAAAAGCGATAGAGGTTGCCAAGGATCCTTTTTATCTTCAGTGGCCTGGTCTTTTCCTCGGCATGAGCATTGCCCAGAGCGAACAGTTTAGAGAATCCGAACCTCCTCTCCAAAAGGTATTGGAATATGGAATGAATTGCGGGTGTGAAAGCATTGGGTCTCCCGCCTACTTATTTCTAGGTGTGGTCATGATTCGTAAGGGCAGCATGGCACTTGGATTGAATATGATCAAGGAAAAACTTGAATCCTGTAAACAAAATGAGAGAAAGTTCGGTATTGTATTGATTGAATACATCCTTGGAAAAATTTTTTTTCAGTTGGCCCTACGTTTGGAACCTGTCAGCTTGTCCAATATGTTTAGAAATATCGCCTTTCTGATTCGATACCTGCCTGTGGCTGAGAAGAAGGCATTGGTTCATTTTAACAGTGCTATTGAAGCCGCAAGCGAGATTGGTGCCAATGGAATTATGGGCCAGGTTTATTATGATATGGGAATTCTGCACAAATTAAAAAAAAGAACGGGTCAAGCTCGAGAATGCCTTTCCAGAGCAGCCCAGATTTTTGAACAATGTGAAGCGAATATATACCAGGAACAGACAAGAGAAGCTCTGGAGTCTCTATAATAAGGGGCTTGTAATAGCTTTAATTCCAATTCAAAATTGTCGGATGATCCTGGCAAATAGGTTGAAAGGAGTCATAATCATGCCACAGATTAGTGCCGAAGTCTCGCGTGATTTTTCGTTGAAAAGCTGCGGGCTTACCGAAGATGTGCGGAAATTAAGAAAAGCATACTTCAAGGCTGCTCCGGAAATATGTATCGAACGTGCCAAGTATGTGACGAAATTCAGTATTGAGAACGGCCTGTTTGAAAGGGAGAAAATCACCATTCTAGATAAGGCCAGGATGTACAGAAAGGTCCTGGAAAATCGCGATTCGGTAGTCAGACATTCGGCGGGTTACAAGTACACACGAGACGGGTTAAAACCCTTCGATATCGTGGACACTTCTCCCTTTGCCGGCTCAACGACTAGTAAGTTTAAGGGTGTGCCGCTCTATCCGGAGTTCTTTGCCCTGAACCTCTGGCCGGAACTTTGGACCATTTCTAAGAGGAATAGCAACCCTTACCATATCCA